>SESF01015653.1_pt1 | contig 15405 bp, 16 predicted proteins | sample 3171521 | NCBI WGS metagenome assembly SESF01 (sample SAMN10866945, study PRJNA518727) | freshwater metagenome | biome: subpolar coniferous forest; feature: holomictic lake; material: water; isolation source: holomictic Lake 227, 6 m and 8 m depth | place: Canada: near Kenora, Ontario | collected...
GGGGGGGGGGAGGCAGGGTGGCAGCCAGCGACGGAAACGCCGAGCAGCCCTGCGGCGCTCAGCCTGAGACCTGAAACCTGATCATCACGACACCAAAGCCCATGCGCCGTGGCCACTGGCACGCTTGCGCTCAATAGCAAACACGGAGCTACGGTCCACCCACCGTCTAAAATGGAGTACACCATTTTAGACTATCGGCGTTGTTGATTGTCCACGTAAAGAGGAGTTGAATTAGAGCGTCATGATGGTGTGCATTGTTCTAACCGCCGGTAGAAGCTCGGGTCTCAAGACCCAGCCGACGGGCCATTCACTCGCGGGGCGGCAGGACGTGGCCGATGAGATTGGCAAGAACCTACAACAATACGCTGGCAGGGTCTGCGCAAGAAATGGGAGTCTGGAAAGGCCCCAAATGATAACAAGTGGACACGCGCTCGGATTTGTGCCAATAGCGGCACTTGCATGGGCTCGAATAAACCAACCATTGGGTTGTAGCCGGCGGGGGCTGGCAGTTATGGCCACTGGCTTCGTTCCTTTAGAACAGCGATGAGCGAGGCGCAGTATAGTCTTTCACGACTTGCCGGCTCCCTCACGGAAGCGCACCAGACGCTCGTGATGCCGCGGAGGATCGCGAAGGCCTTCATCATCACCGCGGGGAGTATTCTCGCCGCGGCGGGAGCGGTCAAGCTCGCCAGTGCTTGGAGCACCGCGCGAATCCTGGATTTGCCTGATCCGATTTTAGCGCTGCCATTCGGGCGGCTCATGGTGCTGGTTGGCGGGCTTGAACTCCTCGTAGCTTGGCGTTGCTTCTCCGGCGCGAGGCTACACCCCAAGCTCGCGCTCGTTGGCTGGCTTTCAAGCATCTTCCTGGTGTACCGGTTCGGGCTGTGGTTTATCGACTGGAACCGTCCGTGCGGATGCTTGGGCAGCCTCCCCGACGCGCTTCACATCTCCCCACACACGGTTGATCAGATCATGAAGTACCTCCTGGCCTACCTGTTGGGCGGCAGCTTGTTGGTATTAGCGTGGCTCCGGGGACGTGACCAGAGTGCCGAAGCGCCTGAACGCAGACCACCGACACACGAAGACTGTGACGTATGCTAGCGCGTGCGTATCCAAGCGAACACAGCCCTGGGACTTGTCTCGGCCGCGCGTACTCAGGCCAGGCGCCGATGATGGAGATTCTTACCAACACCTTGTGGCGACCTCTAAGTGATGGACGAAGCGCTCAGGACGGCTGGTCCCGGTTGCCACTCACCGGACACAGAGCCTCGGAGGGAACATGAATTACCCGACTCAAAAGGACAGCGTCACACTAAGGTGGCTGGGTACTCTGGCCCGAAGCAAATGGGGCTGGGGTCAGCCGATGCGAAGCTTCATCACTGTACTATCTGTTTGCGTGGCTTGGCTGGGATTCTGCCTTGAAGGATTCGCTTTCGAATTTGAGGTGCAGGGGCGGGGCGACTTCACTGCGTACCGACGTGACGGCAATGTGCTGGCAACAACGGAAGCTCAATTCGTAGTTTCCGTAAGAGACGCCCTGTGGACGATACGTGCGCAACAAAAGAATGAGCATGTCGACTATATCGAAGCTGGCACAGACGGAACCAATGTTTATGTGTTGACCTCAATTGTTAACGCCGTACGGGCGCAGGAAGCCGCTGGAGAAAAAGTCGGGCCAAATCTAGGAACGTCATACATAATTCCGGGCACGGTCCCACGGGTCCACAATTCTACAATTATTCCGATCGTTTGGCTGGCCTACGCTAGTTCGCTCTATTTGACCGCCGCAACCAATGGCAGGCTGCCGCCGCTCGATACTGACTCTCCTAATCCCTTCAATTTTACTCGGACACGCGACGCCCTCTTGGAGCGGGCACTCGCGGAGCCGAAGTTGCCCACAAGGGCAGTTCTTTATGACGACGGGACGATGGCCTTTTGGCAGGAGCGAGAGTATGCTCCTTGGGTAGCAAGTCCGAGCATTCTGCATAAGCCACAGCCGTACGATAAGGGGTACACCAACAACATCTACCGTGTCACCACGTTTACGAATGTTAATGGCCTGCAACTGCCTCTGGCGTTCGAGTGTAGCCTCTTCGCGCCGAAGCCTCACGGCAATGCGAGTACGGAGCTTGTCCGAGCGACGTACGCGATATTCCACGCAGTTGCCATCTCACCGACAACTGAGAGAAAAGACTTCCGGCCGCAGCTTCCGGGCCCGGTAGATGCTGCCGACTACAGATTCGCCCTGAGCGCGAAGGCGGTGCCTGGTCCCATACGCTACATGTTCAAGAACCATTGGCTCCGAAATGCTGAGGTTTCGAAGCTCCCTGACTTCGAGGAGCAAGTCGCCCGGAACAAGCAGGTTTACTCTGGCTTCCGGAACTCCGGAGCGCCAAGAACTCAGAAGCTGTCCGGTCGAGCCCAAGCCGTGCTTCTAGTTCTTCTTGCTACCGCGGTCGCCCCTCTGATCTACGCTATGATAAAGCGGAAGAGAAGAGCCTTAACTGTCGAGACGTAAACAGCCTAAGCACTACAATATATGACCACGCAACTGAGAAAGCTGAAAGAGAATCATTGGAATATTCAACTCGTAATTCCTGCAATACTGTGCGCCGTTTCCCTGCTGGCTTATGCCGGCAGTGGAAGCAGGGCAGTTGAAACAAGCTCGAGCCTCTGTGACGGCGTTCCTCAGGCATCTTGCACTAACAACATCTGCCTCATTAGCTATGCCAGCCACAGAATATACTGTGTTAGCGACGCTAACACGTACCAGTGCACGCTAAACGGCACGGCGAACGTCACCATTACCGATTGGGCCGGAGAATGCGAATGGGGCGGAATTTGCACCTGCTTCCGCGAAGTAATAGCTGACACGCGGGTCGTGCCCAATACACCGGTCTATATCACTACAGGACCGTATCCTGAGGCGTAGGAATCGCGCGGACGACTTCTTGTGTCTGTGGCGGCGCTAGCCTCGGTACCGCTTCTGGAGGCGCCATGAGGAGTTGCCAGCAGAGGCGTTTGCGAGTATGTCGTATGCGTCCGCCTACGAGCGAGATGGTGCGTACTTCCCATCGTCGCCTCGGCCTCAGATGATAGGATCTCCCCTTCTCCTTGGTGGGCGCGAGGTTCAGCCGTCGAGGGCCATAGATTGGGATTCGCCAGGCGAGCCCAGCGGATGAGGGCGCTTCTATGGCGGCAGAAACGATAGCGGTCGGACCTTTTGCTTAATCGTGCGTGCGCTTGGTTCTCGGAGGTTAAATGCAAAGAGTGAGGGATTCGCCTTTGGGGCGGTACTACTGGTGCTCTGCGGCGTACACCGGCTGACTTCTTGGACCCTCGTGGGGCAAGTGGAAGGCGCGATTATCGAGGCGATGACGGCGCGTGCATTCCGGTGGCTGGTACTCGGGTGCTTGCTGCTCCATCTGGTCACCCTCTTTTCAGTGCGAGTCACCCGTGAGCTTAGAGCTCGATCGAGCGCGCGCACGCCGAGGGACGCTGATGGTAGAGGAGCGGCAACATCCCTCGAGGGATGCGTGCTCTGCGCATTCCTGGTGCTGGCGGTCACCGGGTATTTTCGTAACTACAGCACATCCGTTGGATCCGACGAAATACTCGTCTTACTCATTGGTTTGGTCTCGGGACAGGCTGCCGTTTGCCTCAAAGTGCGCTGGAGGACGCTCGGGGAACAGAACGCTTTCGCGGAAGGGGTCATCGTGGTGCTCATTTGGGGACTCCTGCTGTGTGTCGGTCTCTGCCCAAAAGGCATTTTACACCTGTACCACTACCACGGAAGCGAACGTTGGAGCGGCGTCTGGGGAAATCCAAACGTTTTTGGCACGTTCTGCGGCGTGGGGCTACTGTTCAGTGCGGGCCTCGTCCTGAAATATGCTATCAGGTGTGGCCGAAACGCAAGGAGCCTTGCTGCGCGCCGGCGAACTCTTTGCATCCCGGCAACGCTTGTTTACTTGGCTGCCATGGCAGTGTTTGCGGTCGGCCTCCTGCATAGCTACAGTCGCGGAGCATGGCTGGGGGTCGCCGTTGGAGCGGCCTACCTTTGCATTCAGGTAGGCAGTGGCTCGGTAAGCCGCTTAGGCTGGACCAAGCGCTTTCATGTGGCCAGCGGTTGGCTTGCAGCAGCCTTTCTGTGTCTATTGCTTTTGCCTGGGTGTGTGCCCGCAAATCCTCTCTTAGCGCGCTTGAAGTCTCTGGGGGATTTGGACGACCTCTCTTGGCGAAACCGCCTGACCAGCAGCCGCGCAGCCTTGAACATCTTGGCTGACCGGCCCTTTTGGGGTGCCGGGTGGGGCCAGGCCGAAAGGACTTACGAGCAGTTTTACCTGCCTGAGCGGCTTACGGAGACGGCTGCCATCACTCAGAATGGCTACCTGTACCTAGGAATGGAGGCGGGACTTCCTGTGCTGACCTGCCTATTCGCCTACTTGGTTCTTGTGGTCCATCCGTTGTCATTGGCCCAGCGCTCCGCCGTGGGGCACGGACATCTTAAAGACCTGGCGGCCAGACCTCTAGGCTGCCAAGCTGCGGTCTTTGCCCTTCTGACAATCTTCTTGTTCGATGGTGGGCTGACAAACGTCTGGCTTAGCCCTTTGTTCTGGGTGTCCCTCAGCTTGGCCCGCGACCTGCCCACATGCGACGTGCCAAGCATCCCACTGGAAACAAGACGACCTGGGCTTCTAACAGCCCCGTTCTGGCTCCAGCGTGGGATTCGCATTAAGCACAAACTTGGGCTGGCGGTATGGTGCTCGGGAGTCCGCGCAAATATCCTGCTGATCGTTCTTCTGTCGCTCTTGGGAGGACTGTTCGCGAGCAAAGCGGTCGACCCTTATCAGCGCATCCAGTTCACCCTTAACGTAGGCGAGCGTCGCCCGCTCCGCTGTGTGGCTCTAGCTCCGAAACATTGGAAACGCAATCCGGTGGTGCTGTATGCTCAAGGGGCGGGAGTGGGGTGTGTCGAGACTGGAATCGTGCTACGGCAATTTGCGAATGCGGGTTTTGCTGCAGTAGCCATGGACTATACCAAGACGAATGAGGCATCGTTCAATGAAGAGATCAACCGCGTGCACCAGTACGTCGCGTCGCAAAGCTGGGCGGACCCCGAGGCCATTGTGTGGGTCGGATCGAGCCTTGGAGCGCAACGAGTGCTATCAGCGGCGCTGCAGCACGCAGGGATGCAGCCTGCTGCACTTGTTCGCATCTGCGGGGGTTGGATCGAACCTCTCCGCCGGTACTATGGTATCAGCAGTCCGGACTACCCCGCACCCGCAGGGGAATTGCGTCCAGCTCTTCAGGAGACCAAGCGCGGCAGGCGACTTCGCTGCCCCGTGCTGCTGGTCCACGGCACAGCAGACCAAGCCTTCAGTATTCAGACGGCGCGCGAGCTGGCGCGCGCCTTAGCTGCTGATCGCACCAGAGTTGAGTTGTGGGAACTGAGAGGATTGGATCATTTCCTGGGAGAGAAGCGACCAGTCGTGATTCGAATGGTTGCGGAGTGGTGCTGGCGCACAGTCAGCGGGAATGATTTTCCTCCACCCTCTCGCCTCCGGTGCGCCTCGCTGCTGTGGCTGGCTGCGTATGGTGCATGGTTCCTCTCCGCGACCGTGGTGTGGAGATTGGTTCTAAGGCTTCGTCCGTCGGGGCTGAGAAAGCAGCCGCCTTGGCTTTGGCCTCTCTCGACCGTCCTTTGCTTTGCACTCCTAATTCGCGGCGTCGCTCCGTTGTTGCCTGCCACTAGGGGCACAATTGCCATCGCTCGCTTCTGTTTAGTTCCGCCGGCTCAGCGCCCTGACCTTGACTGGCTCTCAACGCAGCCTGGCTGCGATGCTCACACCTTAGGCACATTGTCCGACCAGCTCAAGCTTGCTGCCCGTGGGAAAGAGATTCTGCATAAGGGCCTGTCGGCCAACGACCAGCGCGCATTTCTGCTGTCACCGTCGCTAGGAGGAAGCGGCCTCCACGATTTCAAGTGGCGTCGTATCCTGTGGCAGTTCTTTTACCCTCGAGTGCGCACTGACTGGCTTGCAGACCGTGCACCCGAAATCGTGGCGCAGAGCTTGCGTGAGCGAGTTGGCACATCTCTCGAGGCACCGGGGGGGCAGACGGTCGAGGAGATGTGGAGGCTAGGGTGGGCTCATCCGCGTGACTTCGAGCGACTTTCTGTCGCAGCGATGCGGGCTGCGGGCATCGCGGCGCGTTTGGGGCCGGATGGGAGGGCGGAAATCTGGATGCCGCATAAGGCCACGTGGGGAATCCCTCCGCTAGCGCTCGATTGTGTGAAACATCCGCTCCCTCAGGCCGCTGCCGATGGACCCGCGGATTGAGCATGTGGGCAAGCGACTGTGGGCGCCGCTGGACCTGGTTCGAGGGCAGCTCAGGGCTCTGTGCATAGCGGGGTTTCCCGCTACCAGCAACCACCGGGAATGCCGGTGCCTTCGCGGAGGCGCCGCGGCTCAAAGCCGCATGGCCTTCGGCTACTGATTGAACGCCCGCTATCTGCCAATCGCACCCAAGGCTTGACGAGCAGCCCACCTTGTGCTGTAAAATACCGGTGGTAGCCCAAATCCTCGGGAGACAAGGACCCTTGTGGCAAGAAGTGGAACGACGGGTTAAAGCCTTGGCTCGGAGCCGAGGGGAGAGAAAAGCCCCTGCGCCGCCCTGGTGAGCGGTGAGCAGGCCATGCACACCGGCCCACGATGCGGTGAATATGCTGTCTTGGGGCACCCTCCCAACCACTCAAAAGCTGGGGGTCCATCGGAGAGATGAACCGCGCCGAACATTCTTGGGGGGGGGGTAAGTTCCTGCTGACCAGTTGCGATTTGAAATCCTACCATTTTCCTACCTTGAGCGTCCGGCCTATTCCTGCCGGAGGTGCGGAGAGATGATTAACCTCGAAATACACCAAATACACGAAAGGGCAGAAAGCCCCTTGCGTTTTCAGAGGTTAATCCCTGCAGTTTCGGCTTTCCGCGTATTTCGGAGCATTCCTGCAGCGCTCAGCCTCGGATCTGAAAGATGATCATCACGACACCAAAGACCATGCGCCGCGGCCGCTGGCACGCTTGCTTTCAATAGCAAACACGGAACTACGGTCCACCCACCGTCTAATATGGAGTACACCATTTTAGACTATCGCCGCGCTGGCTTGTTCACACGAAGACGTGTTGAATTGGAGCGTCATGATGGTGTGCGCAATTCTAACGGTCGGCAGAGGTTCGGGCCCGAGACCCGACAGACTGACCCCGCTACGAAAAGTGTGGGTGTGGTGTGGTGCGCGATGAGAATTCATGAACCAGCGCCCGAGTTTGTGCCAGCCGCGAAAACTGACAGGGGGAGGACCATAGGCGAGCTGCGGAAAATATTGCTGTCGGTACCTAGAGCGAGGGCTCTTGGATTCTTCGTTGGCGTGGGTGCTATCGCCATATCTCTGTTATGCGCCTCTGGGTTTCGCAATCTGGCTGGTGTTCAGCCGGTTTTCTTAGATCCGCCCTCCGCTAGCGTGGGCACGGTTCTCCAGGGAGAGATCGTGCGGAAGGAGTTCCACCTCCACAATCGCGGCGATGCGGAAATGCGAGTCGTCGGAGCGCGAACGTCGTGCGGATGCACTTTGTTTCCACAGACACTGATTGCAACGCTAATCCGGCCTCATAGCTCTGTAGTGGTGCCGGTCGAGTACCACTCCGGTTTGGGAGACGGCCAGGTCTCGGGCGACCTGGAAATTACTGTGGCGGGCCAAGGCATAGATTACATCTGCCGCGGAAGCCTCCAGGGCAATGTCGTCGCCGAGTTTACAATCGAGCCTCAGCATATGGACTTCGGAAACCTAAAGCCCGGAGAAGAAGTAACGCGGACACTGCTATTTCGCCCAAAGGCATGCCAGGATCTTAAGATCACAGGGCCCCGGTCTATCCTGAAGCCCTTTGAGGTCGTGCTCGAAAGCGGGGAGGTGACGGCGTTGGGCCCTGGCCCCAGAGTTCTTATCACCTTCCGTGCGCCACCAGAAGCCATCCGCCGCCAAGTATTCGCCAGCGCAATTACGTTTACAACCTCGAGCAAGCGAGTTCCAACTGCCGTTATTTCTGTGCTGGGTCAGGTTAGTCCGGACATCGACATCACACCGGATCAAGTCGTACTACCAGGAGAGGGAGTCGTCGGGGAGAGCCGGATTAGGATTCGCACAGCCGAGCCATCAAGAATTGCCAGAGTCACCAGGAAGACCTCCGAAGGGCTGTCGGAAATGGGCAGGGGGGACCACGATTCGGGCGCTCCGGGAGATTGGGCGCTGGTGCACACTCTCAGGCTGGCCAATGATGCCTTGGCCGCTGCAGAGCAGATCGATTTTTGGCTGGAAGTTCTCCACGGCACGCACCGAACAGAGGCGCGGTGCGTTTCCGTTCCGATAAAACGCCTCGATAATAAGAAAGGCTGAGGAAATGAAACACAAAATTGGTTTAAACAGAATCGGCTGCTGCACAGCAATCGCACTAGGTGCGCTGGGGGCGTGGGCCTGCACCTACACGGAGCCGTTGTCCTCCACACAACCGTGCGACCCTGACACGAATCACAGGACGTGTGCAAGTTATCCCTATGGGTCTTGTGAGGGAGCGCTGGCCTACGTAATCAGGGACATGTCGCAGGGATGCACAAATACGACGGCCTATACTGATTGCAATCTGGTTAGGACTAATTGTAGTCAGCAGGTCACCTGCAAATGGTACATTGTCGGGAATGTGGGCTTATGCGGGGTAAAACCAGGCAGCACCAACCAGTGGTCTCAGGTGGATTTCCCAATGGTAAAGGACTGTCCTAGTGGTTGATGCCATGAGCCGACGTTGCCGTCTGATGACTTGTGCCTCCTCTGCTCGCGGTCTCTGGCGCCGGCCGCTAGGTGTGCCGCTCGGTGCTCGCCTCCGGGCGGCGGGACCGCCAGGAGCCGGGCAGGTTCGAGGCGAAGGTCCTTCTGGGGTTCTGGCCGTGGTTCTTGGTGTCGTCCTGTTGTGGGGTCCTTTCGCCTCGCGTGGTGCCGACGTTGTGCCCGAGCCAACGCTTCTGTTTCGAGGTGTTGAATCGGTGCGTCAACAAATCCCCCCGTCACGCCTGGTCCTTCGAGCAGATTACCGGGCCGGCATCGAGACGAGCGTCTTGGAACTCCTCGTCGAGTTCGACGACGATAAGTATGGTTTTTCACGAACTAAGACCGGTCCTGAGGTGCGTGCGATATTTGATGGTAAGCAGATTCTTCATTACGACGGGGTGAATTCCGTAACCTTACGCGACCTGCGCGACACCACTGCGGATTACCTCTTCGACCCGCGCCTTCTCGGCATAACGGCAGATTTCGTTTGCGGACAGAGCCTTGACGACGCGCTGCCGTACCGTGCCGCAACCAGTCTCCAGACGGTGGGCCGGGAACAGGTGGGTGACAGGCCGACCTGGCACGTGCGTTTGGCGGACACAAACACGTACAACCGCCGGATTGACATTTGGGTCGACCCGGAAAGAAACTTTCGAGTTTACAGATACGAATACTCATTAGAGGGCGGGAGGCCCAGCACGGTCCTTTCCTTTTATGAGGATCAGAAGTACCCATGGCTTCCCTCGCGCGTCGAGACCCAAACGTACGACTCAAAGGCCCAACCAGCGGACGAACGGAAGCTCGAAATCCTGAAGGCGGAGCCGAATGTGAGGCTGCCTGACAGCGCGTGGGGACTTGCGGGATTACGCCCACCGGCCGGCACAGAAGTGCAGGACCGGCGGATTAGGTCACGCATCGGGTACTGGAATGGTGCCGCCCTCGTGCCGAGCCCGGGAAAAATCCAGCCAGCAGTCACGACTTCCCGGCCACGAGCTTTGGTTATCATAATGCTGTGTGCAACGGCAGTCGCAGGTTTGCTCCTACTTTTGCGGTTTCGAAGAACAGAGGCTTGAATTGCGGTTCCCACAAAGCACGAAATTAATGGTTAGATTGACCAATACAGCCAGCGTTCGCTGCAAGGGGCTCCTGTGGGCACATTCTCGTTGGTTGGCGAAACAGTATGCAAAGCAGAGTAATTCAGTTCTTTACTGGCTCCGCAGCCGGGCTGCTGTTGGCTACGGCAGGGGCTAAGTTCTTTAGTGGCACTGGAAACGCCCGGGTCTTAGAGACGGCTGACCCCATCCTTGGGTTATCACTCCGGTGCACCCTATGGGTCGCCGCAGCGGCGGAGTTGCTGGTGGCGCTCAATTGCCTCTTCGGCAAGCGTGTCAGGGTCCAAGCCGTTCTCCTGGCGTGGCTTGCGACGAGCATCTTGCTGTATCGGCTTGGCCTTCTGTGGATCGGGTATCGGAAGCCCTGCAACTGCCTTGGCTATCTGACAGATATAATCCACATCTCCCCGCAAGCGGCAGACACGATTATGAAGGCAACACTGACCTACCTTCTGATCGGTAGTTACGCCACCCTAGCTTGGCTTTGGAGGCAGAGCCGGAGGACCAAAAACGAGGCGCTGCTTGTGTGATCCAAGGAGGCGCGTCATGCTGCGACTGTATAGGCTGAACTGCCCGAAATAGGCGGCCCTCCGTGAATCCGGGCAGCTTGGCATGCGCGAAACGGAGCAGCAGCGCGAACAATGAATGGGGCTCGCGATACGGAGTGCAATTCTTGACAAGACGCTTAGGGTGGCGGCGCTCGTGTCGGTGTTCAGCCTCTGCCTCTTCGCCGACTGCCCGACGCAGAAACAAATCCCTGCCTTGGACATCCTTCTGGGCGAGGTTGCTGCGGCCCTTCGCGACCCCGGTACGCAGTGGATGGTGTTGGTCTGCGCGGGAATGTATTTCCTCGGGTTTGTTGTCCTGCGCGGGCACCTGGCCGGAGGCGACAGGGCCAGCGAGTGTGGAGGGTTGAGGGTTGAGGGTTGAGGGCAGGACCAAGACCGTTCAAGCGGGCTGGGGTTTGGCTGCGCAGTGCTCCGGGAAGCCTGCCTTCTGGCTGGCCGGTTTGATGGTTCTGGCGGCGGTGACGTATGCGCTCGATTACGCGGAAGCAGTCAAGTCCACGCAGGCGTTGGCACTGACGGGGGCAGCAATGGTGGGGCAGGGGGTGGCACTCTGGGAAGGTAGGAGGAAGAAGGATGAATGCAGAAGGGGAAGCAGTGGGATAGTCCTCTCGCTGATCATTCTATTGGCGGGAGCAGCGGTGTGGCAGGCGGAGACGGGTCGCTTGTTCCAGTATCGGGGGCAGGCACGGTGGTCGGGGCCGTGGGATAATCCGAATACGTTTGGGGTGCTTATGGGCGTGGGATTTGTCCTGGCGGTAGGTAGTCTAAAGTCTAAAGTCCAAAGTCTAAAGTCCAACGGCCAAGGACCGCAGGCTGAAGTTCAAAGTCCAATGTCCAATGTCCAAAGTCTGCGGAGTGCGGAACATCCAACCTCCAATGCTGGGGCTCCACCCTCAACTCGCAACTCTCACCCCATCAACCGCGTCTTCTGCTTGCTGCAGGGCGCGTTTTTCCTCGCAGCGGCTGTGGTTATGGGAGTGGGGCTGGTGAAGAGCTATAGCCGGGGGGCGTGGGTGGCGACGGCGCTCGGATTGCTGTGGCTGGGTATTAACCGCGAAATACGCCAAAGACGCGAACATCCAACCTCCAATGGCGCTGCTCAGCCCTCAACCCTCAACCCTCAACCATTCAACCGTGCCTTGTGCTTGGCCGTTCTCGTGCTCTCCGTGTCTGTGCTGGCGTTTTGGAGCCTGCGCTCGGTGGAATGGCGGCCGGTGCGGAGAGCGGCGTCGGTGGGCAATATCAATGACTTCTCATGGCGCAATCGGGTTGCGGCCTGGGAAGGAGCGCTGCAAATGATGGCGGACAAGCCGTGGCTCGGGTTCGGGTGGAACCAGCCGGAGCGGGTCTATGACAGCTTCTATCGGCCCGGCCGGTTGACCGAAGACGGGGCGATGCAGATGAACGACTATCTCATGCTCGGCACCACGCTCGGCGTGCCTGCCCTACTGTGTTTCCTCATGTATGTCGGGCTCTGCCTCACCCGTCCAATGGACCACAGACCACGGACCACAGACCACGGACCGCCGAGCAATGACCACGGACCACGGACCCCCGAACACTGATCACCGATCACTGAACACTGATTACTGGTTGAAAGCCGTCTGCCGCGCGGGGGCAGTTATTTTGCTGGTGGGGTTTTGGTTCGACGGCGGGCTGTTCAAGCTGGCGACGGCGGCGCCGTTCTGGATCCTGTTGGCGGTGGGGAGAGATGATTAACCACGAAACACGCCAAATACACGAAAGGGCAGAAAGCCCCTTGCGTTTTCTGGGGTTGATCCCTCCAGTTTCGGCTTTCAGCGTATTTCGGAGCAGCCCTGCAGCGCTCAGCCTGGAACCTGAAAGCTGATCTTCACGAGACCAAAGCCCATGCGTCGTTGCCACGGGCACGCTTGCGTGCAATAGCAAACACGGAGCTACGGTCCACCCACCGTCTAAAATGGAGTACACCATTTTAGACTATCGCCGCGCTGGCTTGTTCCCATGAAGACGTGTTGAATGGGAGCGTCATGATGGCTTGCGCAATTGTAACGCCGGGCAGAGCCCGGGCTTCAGGTCCCAACAGGTGGAGCACTGGGGCGCGGGTCATACCGCCATGGCCGTCGCGATTGGAAGGCGCGTATGGCAAACAACTGACTGCGCCTGTCCGAGAATTGCGAGTCTCGAATGGTAGCCAATGGGAACTCACAAACACGCGTCCAGATTCGTGTCGGTAGTGAGGACGCTTGCACAAAGAAAGAAATGTCATGAAAATAATAAATAATAGCACGAGAATTCGCAGGATTACGATCCTGCTGCTAGGCCTCGGGCCTTTGGCCGCTGCCTTAGCTGCAACGTACATCGCCCCTCCATACCCAAACTGTACCAAGTACTGGTGCTCAGGTACGCTGTACGGGGATACATACTACTGGTGCTGCGATGGTGTTAATGACGTGTGCTGCGGCGACGTCGTTGACCTAAAAAACGGCAAGACGGGACTTTATTGCATGCAGTCCAGCGGCTAAGCACACTAGTCCTTGGAGGGGATGCCGCTGCGCATCTCCAGGTGGTCATTGCGCCTACGCTCTATATGAAGCGACAAGTACGGAATGTCCTTGTGGTCTTATCGCTGTTAGCCGTCCCGTGCATTATCCTCACACGGGCGGCATTTGTAGCTCGCTCCAGTCCCCATGGATATTCTATCCGACAGGGACAGCGGCTGGCGAAGGTCCTCAATTTGGGAAGCCCGCAAGACTTGGCACCCTGGCAGGAAGGGCAGTTTTTTGAGGTCGGATCAGCAGAGGTCGTGCGGGGCTTGGCCGAGGCTGTGAAAAGGCATGGGGCGGCCCTCTCCAAGGACCAGCGCGACAAACTGCTCGAAGTGGTGGACGAATTTCTAAGAGCTTACTCGGGGGGGCGCTTTGAGGACTACCTTGGCTTCAAGACCAATAGGGTACGGTTTCGCCTGGATTTTGGCGGAATGACGCAGGATTTGGTGAGGTCGCTCGCGAGCACAAAGACAAACGCGCCCCCCTTTCCCGCCGAGCCGATGCCGAGGCTAAGATGGATTTGGGAGGCCGTTACAGGTGCCAGTGCTGATGACGGCATAGGTCCCCGGCTACTAAAGGTCGAGCCAAGGAGGTTTATGATTTTAATCAGCCGGAACAGAGACTCCAGAAGTCGGGTTGTGGAGCAGGCGATGGTTTTCACCACTATGTATCCCAATTTTGCTCCGAATTGGGTCTTAAGAGGCGAGGTGACTCCAGAGAGCATCCTCACTAACGAGGGTGCGGTAACCACTGCCCTGCTGCAAGTAGTTGGGCGCTATTCTTCGAGCGACACAGCATCGCCCATGTTCGTGAGCTACTTCTGGTCCGAGCAGAGTAACCGGTGGTTCCCTTGGGAGTTGGCCAAATTCCAGGCGGCCAGTTTCCACGTGCTGTTCTAGAGCGGGCCAATAATATGTGCCGCTGCAGCGAATCAGTGCTGCCGCTTCGCGTTCCTGCGCGGTACCGGAAAATGGGTTTGGAGATTCAGAAAGGGCCACAAATATGAGGCCAAAATCATTAGTTCATGTCTTCCTGCGGTCGGCAGGCTTGTTGTTGCTAGCTACAGGCTTCGCCAAACTTATTAGCGGCGCAGGGACAACCCCCATTCTGCTAACGCACGACCCGATTTTAGTCATAGAAACGAGGTTTGTGTTACTTGGCATCGGGGAGGTCGAAATAGTAATAGCATTGCTTTGCCTTCTGGCTAAAAAGTTCCTCCTCCGAACAGCGGCTGTAGTGTGGCTGGCCACTAACTTCGCCGCCTATCGCGCTGGTCTCCTGTTGATTGGGGGGAAACAACATTGTCCTTGCATGGGGGATCTCACGGACGTGCTCCACATATCCCCGCAGGCTGCCGACATGGCCGCGGGTGTAGTGTTGGTGTATTTATGGCTCGGGGGTTGCGCCATCCTTCTGTGGCTCTGGAGTGGTGGGAGCAGACCGCGCTTGTGAAGGGAAGAGTCGGAGGAGTCTATGTCGCCAAGACAGATGCCCCGCCAAAAGAACAGATTACTACCTCGTCGAGGCTGTGCGCTTCCTAATTGGCTCTAGCTCAACTCACTGGAATAGGCTGCGCCGGAGTCCGTCTCAAAAGCTCCCGACGCGGAGAGCAATGCACAGGAGGGGATTCGAGGCGGTACTGATAGGCTTGGCGATCGCCTGGTGTCTGCTTGGAGACTCACTCTCTCGCCAACTTGGCAGTGGCTCGGCCATCGTCTTTCGCGAAGTACTGGGGACATTTCGCGATCCGCTGACACAATGGATGGTGTTCGGATGCATGGTCAGCTACTTCGTAACATTCGGCTTGCTGCGGGGCTTCTTGGGCGGTACGGCGGCTGGCGCGGAGCGTGGAAGCGGGAATGTCCACGCTGAATCCAGCGTCTGCAACGCCTGGAGTTTTCGCGCGCCAGGCGATCACTGGGTCACTCGGATTGGGTCCAGCCTCCCGCGCTTGCCGCCTGCTACCCTCTGGCTGGCCGGGCTGGTAGTTCTGACAGGCGTAGCGTATACACTTCACTATGTGCAGGCTGCGGAATCCACGCGAGCGCTCTCGTTGCTGGGTGGGGCACTGCTTGGACAAGCGGTGGCGTTCTTCCAAAGCAGAAAACTCAAAGCAGAAAGCAGAAATAGCTGCACTGGGATAGTTCTCACGCTCATCATTCTGCTGGCGATTGCGGCGGCGTGGCAGGGGGAGGCGGGGCGCTTGTTCCAGTATCGGGGCCAAGCGCGGTGGTCCGGGCCGTGGGATAATCCGAATACGTTTGGGATGCTGATGGGCGTCGGATTTGTCCTGGCGGTAGGTAGTCTAAAGTTTAGAGTCCAAAGTC
>SESF01029075.1_pt1 | contig 15395 bp, 12 predicted proteins | sample 3171521 | NCBI WGS metagenome assembly SESF01 (sample SAMN10866945, study PRJNA518727) | freshwater metagenome | biome: subpolar coniferous forest; feature: holomictic lake; material: water; isolation source: holomictic Lake 227, 6 m and 8 m depth | place: Canada: near Kenora, Ontario | collected...
GACGTGGGGCTACAGTTTTGCCCCTGACTTGGCAGTGCGTAACCAAGACTATATTCAGTTCGCCCTGCAGAACTACAAAGAAGCGGCTCAAGATCTTCACGCTACCTTGGTGAAGGCTATTGCGTCGCCCACGCCAACCAACGTATAATGCTGCCATGAATACCGACCCCGTAAAGACTTTGGTGCATGTTTCTCGTCACTGGGATAACCCGGCCATCAATGTCCGAGTGTACCGGGAAGGTATTGAGATAGAGATTTCTCTGGATGACTTCTGTAGCGCCATTGTGGACGAGATTGGTCATCCGGCGTTTACCTTCTCTCGTGAGAAGCTACGTGCCAGTGTGCTTGACGCTGTGGACATAGTGTTGGATAAAGTCAAGCAATCGTCAAACTACGTCTAGGAGAAAGCATGACTACACTGGATCTTAAGAAACCCTACGGGGTGTTGTACGGGCATGACCATGCCAAGTACGAACAGAATGGGAGGCTGTACGATTCTCAGTATCGCCTTATCATGGTACCCGTAGCGGAGAAAAAGACCAGTGCAGTCGTGGGGCCAGACCCACTCAGTAACGCTAAGGCATTCTTGCTGCAAGTTCTCAAGGAAAACCCCCTTAGCAAGTCGATTGTCTACAAAGAAGTAGAGAACAACAACTATAGCTGGGAAGACGTGAAGAACGCCGCGCTTGAGCTTGGCATCGTTAAGTTTACGCAGAAGAACCTTGAAATGTGGAAGCTGCCGGAAGGAGTATCTGCATGACATGGGACATCAACGCACCTTACAAGGCTGAGAGTAAGAAGATTTGCTGGGAAGTAGCTCCGTACCTAAAGGGCCGGGGCTTAGACGTTGGCGCGGGCGACTTTAAGGTGCTGCCCCATGTCATCAGCGTTGACAACTTCAACCACGCGCAATTTGGGTTCCAACTGCGTCCGGACATTAAGGCTGAGGCTGACGACCTTAGTATCTTTGGTGATCAGTCTATGGACTTTGTCTATAGCAGCCACACGCTTGAGCACGTTGTTGACCCTGCTAAGGCGTTGAAAGAGTGGCACCGGGTAGTGAAGGTGGGTGGCTACATCATACTGTATCTGCCCCACAAAGATTTTTACCCCAACATCGGCCAGCCGGGGGCTAACCCTGACCACAAGCATGACTTCCTGCCCGAGGATGTCATTGGCATGATGCCCGCTGGTTGGGACTTGCTCGACTTGCAGGAGCGCAATGGTGATGATGAGTATAGTTTTCTGCTTGTTTTTAAGCGGCTACAAGGCACCAAACGCCAGCGCAGCTACCTAGCCCCTAAGCCAGCTAAAACGGCGTGCGTAGTGCGGTATGGGGCCTTTGGTGACCTAATGCAAAGCAGTAGCGTATGGGCGGGGCTAAGGGCGCAAGGGTACCATGTAACAGTTTTCAGCAGTTTGCCCGGTGCGCAGGTCATTACAGAAGACCCGCACATCGACAACCTAGTGTTGTTTGATGTAGACCAAGTGCCTAATGCTGACCTTGGACCGTTCTGGGCATGGCAAAAGAAGAAGTTTACCAAGTGGGTCAATCTAAGCGAGTCGGTGGAAGGTACGTTCTTGGCGCTACCAAATCGCACGCAGCACAACTGGTCTCCGCTGGTGCGGCACAAGCGCATGAACGAGAACTACGTCGCCTTCCAACACGAACTAGCCGGGGTGCCCCATGAACCGAATGTTAAGTTCTATGCTACAGACCTTGAAAAAGATTGGGCAAGAACTACACGCAAGAAGATGGGCGCTGGCCCCGTGGTTGTTTGGTCTTTGGCTGGCAGCAGTGTGCATAAGACTTGGGCTGGCTTGGATGCAATACTCGCTAGTCTCATGCTACATTACCCCGATTCCACAGTGGTTCTTGTTGGCGGGCCAGAGGCTGTGCTCTTAGAAGCAGGTTGGGAGAATGAACCGCGCATTGTGCGTACCTGCGGCAAGTGGAGCATCAGGCAAAGTTTGGCGTTCCTAGACCAAGCCGACTTGGTGATTGGCCCAGAGACCGGCGTGCTGAATGCTGCGTCTTGCATGGGCGTGCCCAAGATTGTGTTTCTGTCGCACTCTACCCATGAGAACCTGACGCGGGATTGGTGCAATGTCTTCCCCCTGTGGAGCGAAGAAACCAACTGCCCCGGTCGTGGCAACAATGAAGCCCCCGCCTGCCACCAGCTACACTACGGATTCACTTACTGTAAGAAAGATGAGACCACGGGCACCGCGCAATGTCAAGCCGACATACCGGATGGTCTAGTGTGGTACACCGTTGAAAAGGCATTAGACTCGTATGGCGACAAGCGGAACCTATAGCTTCTATGTAACGCGGGACGACATCGTCCGGGAAGCATTGCTTAACATCAACAAAATCGATGGGATTGATCCCATCGAGGCTGTTATCATGAACGACTGCGTCCGTAAGCTCAACCTGCTGGTCAAGCAGTGGATGGGCAAAACGGACTTTGCCCCCGGCCTTAAGGTATGGACACGTAAGCGGGGACACCTGTTCCTCCATGCGTTTACGGGTCAGTACTCTGTAGGGCCGACCGCCGTAGGCTGGGCCGACAGTTACGTGCAGACTTATCATACTACGGCATTGGCGGCGGCGGCAACTTCGGTACCCGTTACGTCCTCTACCGGCATTTCTATCGGCGATAAGATTGGTATCGAACTTGATACGGGTGACCTGTATTGGGACATTGTTTCGGCTGTGGGCAGTAACGTGGTAACGCTCACAACCGGGATGCCCAGCACTTCTGCGCAGAACAATGTGGTGTTCACCTACACCAGCACGCCCCAGCAACCGCTGAATATTGAAGCTGCCATACTGCGGGACCTCCAACTTAATGACACGCCGCTGAACATTATGCAGGCACGGGACTATGATTTCCTGCCCAATAAGGTCAGCCCCAGCAACTATGGCGACCCGACCGCCGTGTACTACGAAAACCAGCTAGGGAATAGCTACCTGTACACCGACATTGCGGGGAGCAATGATGTGTCCAAGCACATCGTGCTGACGTACATGCAGCCCGTGCAGGACTTTGTCAATGGTACGGATGTACCATACTATCCGCAAGAATGGTATCGCCCGCTGTGCTGGGGGCTGGCTAAGGAGTGTGCACCTATGTTCAACTCAACATGGGGCAACACGCATGAGGCCAACTACAAAGAGTCCTTGGCGATTGCTAAGGAAAAAGACCCTGAAATAGAGACACGGTACTTCGCGCCGGGGCAGGACTAGCATGAAAGACTATGCGCTCTTTGGCTCTGGCCTGCACGCCAGCAGCTACGCCATTGCCCCGGAGAACCGAGTCAACTGTTACTATGAAGTGCGTAAGGATGATGGGCGCATCATAGTGCGAGGTACTCCGGGATCTACCTTGCAGTGGGAAGTACCTAACAGCCCCATTCGTGGGTGGATAGTTGTCAATGAAGTGCTGTACGTGGTGGCGGGTGGGGCTTTGTTCTCGGTGTCTATTACTGGCGTAGTCACCCGACTTGCCAGCATCGGCACGTCGACAGGGCGCGTCGGCATGGCTGATAACTATGCGCAGATTTGTATTGTGGATGGGTCAGCGGGGTATATCTTTACCATTGCTACCACTACCATGACCACGATTATTGATGCACACTTCCCCAACGGGGCAACTACGGTCTGCTGTATTAGTTCTCGCTTCATTGTAGAAAAGCCCAACACGCGGGAATTCTACATGAGTAATGCACTGGATGGGATGAACTGGACGTACATCAGCCTGCCTATCTACGCCACTAAGGAACAGTACAGCGACCCCTTGAGTATGGTATCGGCGCTAAACGGCGTGCTCATCCTCTGGGGCACTAAGTCTATGGAATTCTGGCAGGACGTGGGCACCAGTCCCAATCCGTTCCAGAAGGTGCAGGGTGCAACTCAATACTATGGGTTGTCGGCCAAGTACAGCGTTGTAACTATCAACAACGAGGTTATATTCCTAGGGCAAGGGCCGCAGGGCGGGTTTGAAATATTCGCAGTGTCGGGCTACACCCCCAAGCGCATTTCTACGTCGGACGTGGAAGATATTCTGGCATCACTGGCGGTGAATCACCCCCTTACAGATGCTGTAGCTCTAACCTACAGCGTCAATGGGCATGACTTTTATCAGATCACATTCGTTGCCGCCAACACCACGTTGCTGTATTCGATTGATACAGGCATCTGGTCTAAGGTGCAGACAGGCAACGTACCCGCACGTCATTACGCAGACACAAGCATTCGGTTCAATAACCAGATTCTGCTGAGCGATTCTTCTACGGGCAATATCTATCTACTATCTAGCTTGGCGTACACCGACAATGGTATTGCCATCTTCCGGCAAGTGGTCAGCCGTGAAGTGCGGAATAGTGGCGCTGAGTTTGCTGTTACCGAGCTTGAACTACAGATGGACACAGGGGAAGTGCCCCTGTCAGCCAACTTCCACATCGGCATGGCGGTAAGTAGGGATGGTGGGCGTGCGTTTGGTAGCCCACGGGCGCGTACTATCGGCCTGCTGGGACAGTACCGCACCCCACGGGTGAAGTGGGACCGCATGGGTAGCGCCCGTAAGTTCGTGTTTCGCTTCACCATGACCGACCCCGTGCCGTTTGTGATTGCCAGTGAAGCTATTGAGACCACGGTAGCATGAACTTCCACACCCCGCCATTCAACGACCCCGTAGACGAGCTCGGCGGCAAGCTAAAATGGTCTTGGCTACAGTGGCTCCAAAACCTGTACAACATCGTAGCTAGTTTGATAGCTACGTCCGGTGGGGCTGGCTTGAGCTTTCCTTATGGGGAGTTTTCTAGCAGGGCAAACCAAGCCATCACTGTGGCAGACACTCCGCAGCGGGTGGCGTTTGACACAGCAGACTACGCCAACAGTATGACGTTCGCTGCCGGGGACGGGATACACGTCACTGTGGCTGGAATCTACAATGTTCAATTCTCTTTACAGTTCGCCAACCCGCATACCGATGCCCATGAAATAATTATATGGCTGCGGAAGAACGGCACTGACTTTCCATATTCAGGCTCTAAGTACGACATTCTAGCGAAGCACGGTAGTAGCGATGGGTATTTGATTGCCGTGGCTAACTTCTATGTGTCAATGGCGGCGGGGGACTATGTAGAACTTTGGATGGCGTGCGATTCCACCCAGCCGAGTTTAGAATACTACGCTGCACAGACATTGCCTTACGTGCGTCCGGCCATACCATCGGTGGTCGCCACGGTCACTTTTGTGTCTGCACTGTAGGGCTTGCAACGTGGCGCGGGGTAGTGTACACTTGCTCCACCGCAAATCATGGTATAGGCTCTACTAATGGCTACCCTAGCACATGAGGTCACTGATGTAGATACCCCCTTGCAAGAAGGGGAGACTCTAAGCCTTCAGGAACTCTGTATTGCAGACCGTAACAAGAACTACTCAGACGATGAAATCTCTGGGGAAGAGGTATTTGCGGCGCTGCCTGTCATGCAAGCTAAGGGTGACGTTCTGTATCGTGCAGGGGATACTATGTGGGTCACGTGGCCCCTACCCCACAAAGGTATTGAATTCCATTCCTGTAACGCGGAAAATGGTGCGGGACTTACCCGCAACATTCTAGCATTCTTTGATTTGTTGAAGTCTAAAGGGTACACCTACGCGCTGACCTACTACGACTTTCCACAAATCACACACTTGTTTTCTAAGTCTAGTTTAGACGTAACCATTGAAAAGATAGATGGCGGGAAGCACCGCACCTATCAGGCGAAAGTGAGGCTGTAGTATGGGATGGGTGGATCATGCTTCTGAGTCGCTATCTAGCGAAGTTAATCATATCGGTGATGTGCTGGCCCCTATAGCCCTGCCCATTGCCGTCGCTGCTGCTATCTACTTTACAGGTGGTCTTGCAGCAGAAGTAGCGCCGGGACTGACGGTCGAATCTATGGCTACTATGACAGCCGATGAAATTGCCGCCGCCGCCTCTGGGATGACTCCAGAAGCCTACGCCGCTGCTACGGGAGCCACAGCCCTAGATACCGCTGCTGTAGCCGATGCCGCCGCGCTTGCTGAAGCTGTACCTGAAGCCGCCGCTACGACTGTAGCACCTGCCACCAATGCGGCCCTAGCAGACTCGGCAGCGGGTACTGCGGGGTATGGCGCATCCTCAGCCGGGGCGGGCGGGGGTGCAGGCACCCTAGCCGGTACGGCCATGACCCCTGCTATGATTGACTCCTTAGCAGGGACAGAGGGCTACGGCGCGTCTTCCGTTGGTGCCGGGGGTGGCGCGGGTATGCCAGCTATGACCCCTGCTATGATTGATTCCTTGGCTGGGACAGAGGGCTACGGCGCATCTTCCGTCGGTGCAGGGGGTGGCGCGGGTATGCCAGCTATGACCCCTGCCATGATTGATTCGTCTCTTGGTACCGAGGGCTACGGAGCTTCCTCAGCAGGGGCGGGCGGCGGTGCAGGCACACTCGGCGCTGACACCGGAATAACTCCCGGCACTAGCCTTGACCCCAACACTGTTAAGACCGCAGCTAATGCTATCAAGTCCGTAACTGGTGGATCCGCACCTAGCACCCCCACGATACCCGGTGTGATTGATAACCTTCTCGGTGGTACGTCTAATGCACAGCTACTCGCTACGCTAGGCAGCTTGTACAGCGGCAAGGACGTGGCTAACGCCATCGGTAGTGCGTCTGATAAGCTGATGCAGGGCATTACCGATGCACGGGGCCAGCTACTCACCAGCAAGACGGAAGCTCTTGATGCCTTGAGTAAGGGGTTGATTGACCAAAAGGCTGCACTGAGTGCTGGCCTTGTGGACGCTAACGGGGCGCTGACGCAAAGTAGTAAGGACGCTATCTCTGCTATTCAGCAAGGCGGGGCCGCTGCTAAGGGCGATTTGACTGGGCAACTTTCCCCCTACACCGAGGCCGGTAAGACCGCACTGGCCCGCTTGAGCGCAGGGCTTGCCCCCGGTGGCGAGTTTGCTACAAAGTTCACAATGGCTGATGCGCAGAATACGCCAGCCATGCAGTTCGCCCAACAGCAGGGGCAAGACATCATACAGAATAGCGCCGCTGCCAAAGGCGGTCTACTTGGCACCAATGCTATGGCTGACCTTACCAAGTTCGGGCAAGCTAACGCCGCGCAGTACGAGAACCAAGCCTTCCAGCAGTGGTTGCAGAACCGTAACGCGAATGAGCTTGGTGTGCAGAACCTTGCCACCGCAGGGCAGACCGCAGCGACTACCCTAGGGACCGGGCTTGCGAACATCGACACCGGCATGGGCACCAACATTGCTAACATCAACACAGGTACTGGACGCGCTATCTCGGCTAATGACATTGGTACTGCCCGAGATATTTCTGGGGCGATTGGCAGCTACGGTACGAATGTAGCTAATCTGTCTACAGGCTACGGCAAGAGTATAGCAGATTTGATGACTACAGGCGGGCAGGTACAGGCTAATAGCATCATTGGCGCGGCTAACGCTCAAAACCAAGGCGTGCAGAACGCTATTAAGGCGTATGGAACGTTGGCAGGCACGGGTGGAGGGGGTGCAGGCACGGGTGCAGGTGGTGCAGGTGGTACGGGCAACACTGCGGGCACAGTCAAAAGCATTGCCGATTGGGTAGGATCTCAAGGTGGTAACACATCGACCTACGACCCTATGAACCCAAGTGACCCTAACTTTGTGGGGCCAGCGCCCGACTTTTCTCTTCCACCTCCTACGGACCTTGGTGACTTTTTCGGATAACCATCATGGCAATTGACCCTAACATTCTCCTCAAGGCCCAGCCCGTTGACGTTGGTGGCGCTATTGCCGAAGGCGACCAAGCCAACCTGATAGGTATCAAGGCTCAGCAAGCTAGGACTGAACTTGCCGAACAGCAGCAAGACCAAGCCGCGCTGAAGGACTACTCTCAGATACCTGAGGCTGACTTGTTCACGTCCGAGGGGTTGAAGAAAGCACAGGACCACTTGAAGGGGCGTGTGTCCCCCAAGACCTATATGCAACTAGCTGACCGTTACCAGAAGGTGCAGCAAGGTGAGATGGCTTACAAGATGAATGTAGCCAAGATGAATGACACTCAGTTACAGAATGAAAAGGAAGAAAACGAATTCATTGTACAGCATCTTGGCGATGTGGTCAAGGAAAAAGACCCTGTCAAGCGACAGCAGGCACTGGACGCTGCCATCCAGACCGTGTCTACGATGACCAAGCCGGATGGCACCCCGCGCATTGACCCTAAACACCTTGCCCAACTGCGCACAGTCCCGCCCCAAGTGCTCGATTCTCTCTACGCCAACAGCGAGTTTAAGAAGCGGGAGGTAGATCTTGCCCACAAGCAAGCCCAGTCCCGTAAACTAGAGGCCGACGCCAAGATCGCTGAAGAGGGCGGCAAAGCCACCATGCACATCGACACTGCTGATAACCAGCCGGTGCGAGTGTTCCAGAACGGAACGGCTCAGAAGCAAAACCCAAATACAGGAGAGTGGACTACTACCCCCATGCCTGCGACACTGCGGACTGCGGATGTTAAGCAGGGCAGCGGGGCCGACAAAACCAAGGCCGCGCAAGAACTCATGGACTTTGTAAAGAATCCGCCCACCCCCGCTGAGCAAGAGATGGCCCGAGTGTACCGAGTCACTCGTAAGATGGAGTCTCTAGGGCAGAATAGTCCGCTGCGCCCACGTATTGCCATGCTTGCCGCACAGCAGTCTATTGAGGAAGGGCGCAACGTTCTTGGGGACAATGCCACGTACAAGGCTGAGTCTTCTAACGTAGCAAACTTGACTAAGCAGTATGGCGTGATTAAAGCTGGTGAACAGACGGTACTTAATAACCTTGAATTGATGAAGCCGCTAATCAATAAGGTTGATGAGACGGGGGTTCCTGCGGTGGAGCGCTGGATTCGGGCGGGTAAGCGGGCCGTTCAAGGGGATGCTGATGTTACAGCCTTGAATGTTCTTATCGTATCTACTCAAGCTGACATTGGTAAGGTGTTATCGGCCAGCACAGGCGCGGCGGGGGTGCCCGTTGCCGCCCTGCAAGAAGCCAAGAAGTACATGGATGGCAACCTGACGAAGTCGCAGTTTGATTCTTTGTACGACATTGTACCGAAAGAAATGACCGCCCGGACTGCTGCTATCGAAGGGCAAATTTCCGGTAGCATTAACAAGATTAATCGCCTTACGGGTCGCCCGGAGAGCACAAAGTCATCCGCTTCTACCAGCAGGGCATGGGAAGGTGCAAAGCCTACGTCTCTTGAATCTACTCCCGAAGAAAAGGATAAGGTTCGAGTCTACACAGAAGCCTTAGCCGATGCTAAACGAAAGTACCAAGACGCAAAAACCCCAGAGGAAAAGACCAGAGCAGCGAAAGATCGGGATGGTATTATAGAGGAAATGCGGAAGGCTAAGATTGAAGTTCCTGCCGATGGGGGTGCCGCTAAGGTTGAGCGTGCTATGTCTAAGTCTGGTAAGCCAATGATCAAAGTAGACGGAACGTGGGTGTACGAATAATGACGACCGCTGTACCTGAAGATGATCTGCCAGAGAGCTTGAATGGTGCCGCAGTACCTGCGGACGACTTGCCTGACTCTATAGCCTCTAAGCACCTGACCCCTCAGCAGATAGAAAAGTCTGTAAAGAAGCCTAAAGAGTCCACAGCTATGGACTGGCTTAAGGGCGCAGGCGAGGTAGCCGCTGGCATGGGTGCTGCGGCACTTGCTGGCCCCGTTATGGCGGGCGGTAGGGCCATTCAGACGCTGGGCAAGGGGCTAGGGTACGGCGCAGCAGCTTTGGCGGGCGGTACGCCCGTTGGAGAGGCCATAGATACCGCTTTGCAAGAAGGCGCAACGAAGATTCGTGCTGACCAAGAGCGCCTTGCCCGCGCCATCCCCCAGAACGAAGAAGCCCAAGCTATTGGGGGTGCGATTGGCAAGCCCTTTGAAATGGCTAGTGGCGCACTAGGCACCGTGGGCGAAGCCGCAGGCGGGCTAGTCGGCCCCAAGACCGCCGCCGCTGGGCACGTCCTTGGTGAGAATGCTATTGATATTGCTGGATCTCTGATGGGGGCTGGTGGACTGGCTAAGGGGCTGAAAGCAGCCCGCGCCATGAAGCCAGAAATGACGTGGAAGCAACAGAATATTGAGCGCGCTATGGAGAATGGCTACAAAGCCAACCCCATGGACAGTGCGGGTGGAGTGCAGAACTCGGTGCTGGGCACCATCGCTAACCCACGAGCGCTAGATGAAGAACTTACGAACGCCAACGCTAAGAACTCTACTCGGTTAGCTAAGAAGTCTGTCGGTATCCCCGAGGGCCAACCGCTTAATGAGGCGAACCTTGACAAGATAAAGGCTGACGCTAACGCGAAGTACAACGCCATTCAGCAGATTACTGATGTAGACTTTGAGCGCCCCGAGCTAATGCAGCGGCTCGCAGAAGATTTGGACAAAGCTAACAAGCCGAGCGCGGGGGTTACCCGTGCCCATGAAGCTGCTCCCGAATACTACCGTGACCCTGCCTTCCAGCGCCTTAAGGCCGAGGTACTCAATCCGCAGAAGTCACACACTGCTGCATCATTGATGGCTATGATCTCAGACTTGCGGGCTGACGCTAGTAAGATGGCGAAGGCACAGACTAGCAAGCAGGAAGACCTACGAAAAGTGGCAGCAATGCGGAACGTTGCCAATGCTTTGGAGGATCACTTAGAGCGCGGGCTGCTGGATAGGTCTGTCTACACGGGCGGGGAGGCGATGGCAATGCCACGCCCTGCACCAGCGGGGGCACCGCTACCATCCCCCGGCGCAGCACGGCCCCTGCCCGGCCCCGCTGGAGAGCCCCCGTCCATGCCCCCGAAGTTTGGCGGCACCCTGCAAGGGCAAGATGTCACAGGTCGCCAGAAGCTAATCGATGATTGGCGCAAGGCAAGAGAAACTCTTGCTAAGATACACAACATTGAAGAGTCTACGAACCTAAAGACTGAGCACGTAGACCCTGCCAAACTGAAAAAGTCTGGCGAATCTGGGGGCAGACTTACGGGCGAACTAGCCGACATTGTCCATGCCCATGAAACTATGGGGCATGTAGTCCGTGGTACTGAGGGCAAGACCGCTAACACGGGGGTACGGGCAGGCGACTACGGAACAGCAGAAGCCTTAATACACGCCACCACATCGGTTACAGGCGTTCCCTTAGCACTCCGTAAGACTATGGCTAGTGATCTGTATCAAAAGCACATGGCGCACCCCACAGTCACTAGCTTGCAACAGCTTAAAGAGCTTGACCCTAAACTAGCAGCGAAGGCCGTTGCTGCCCTAGCAGCGGCTAAGGCTACGCCGAATAGGAACGCTCTGCCCCCGCGTATTGAGCTCAGTAATATGGCACCGGATCAACCATGAAAGTCTTAATCATTGACCAAGATGGCGTGGGACTGAGCTTCGTCCTACGCGCAAGTTCTGCAGGCCACGATGTTAAGTGGTTCATTAAGCCGCGCCCCGCCAATCACCCCGACGTGGGCAAAGACTTTAAGGGTGTGCAGAAAGTTGATAATTGGGTGGCTCACGTGCAGTGGGCCGACCTTATTTTCTGTACGTCCAACGACGACTATATTGAGCGCCTAGCATTCTTTAAGAAGAAGGGGTTCCCCATATACGCGCCCAGCCCCGAGAGTGTTAAGCTAGAGATTGACCGTAAGACTGGCATGGCATTATTGGAGAAGGTAGGTATTGAATGCGTCCCGTACAAAACATTCAAAACAATGGCAGAAGCCGAAAAGCACGTTCTAAAGACCGAAGAAAGGTTCGTGTTCAAAACTCTCGGCGACAACGAGGACAAGTCTCTTACCTACGTCAGCAAATCGCCAGCGGACCTGATAGCTTGGATGAGAAGGACACCCCCTCCTAAGGGAGAAGTGATGCTCCAAACCTTCGTTGAAGGTATTGAAATGGGCGTGTCCCGCTTCATGGGCAGCAAGGGGTGGGTAGGGCAGTGGAACGAGTCGTTTGAACACAAGAAAATGATGTCGGGCAACTACGGCCCCAACACTGGCGAAATGGGTACCATAGCGTACTTCACGCCAGAGAGCAAGCTGGGTAAGGACACTCTGGGCAAGCTGGAAGAAGAGCTACTCAAGCTGGGCCATCTTGGAGATACAGCCCTTGGGTTTATGATTGACGACAAGGGCAAGCCGTGGCCTACCGAGTGGACTTGCCGCTTTGGATGGCCCATTACCAACATGATGCTAGGCAGCACGGCGGGCGACCCCGTGGCTTGGATGAAGGACGCCATAGACGGGAAGGATACTACGTCCTTCAAAACCGACATTGGCTGCTGCCTTGTGCTGGCACACAGCAAGTTCCCCCACACTGAGGACGTTAAGGAAGCCGCTGGCGTCCCCGTGTACGGCATTACGCGGGGCAACCGCCAACACATCCACCCCCAGAACGTACAACTGACCAAGCTGCCCGACATGGAAGGGGGTAAGGTTATTGAACGTAAAATGTGGACCACGGCTGGTGACTACGTGGCTGTGATTACTGGCTTCGGTAACTCTGTCAAACAAGCTACTCACAGAGCCTACAAGACTGCCAAGCAACTCCACGTGGCAAACCCCATACTACGGGATGATGTGGGCGAGAAGCTGGAAGAGACGCTGCCTAAGCTACACGCGCTGGGCTACGCCAAGCACTGCGAATATGAAAAGCGTTGATGACTTTCTGGCAGCATATCCGGCCAAGGAGGAAGAGGCTCGCCCTGATAGTGTAGAGTCGTTCCTTAAACGCTACCCCAGCAAGGAAGCCAAGCCGCCAGCAGACCTTAAAGAATGGACTGCCAAGTACCCCGTTCTGGAGTCCATTGGTAAGGGCGTGCAATCTGCCATTGACTTTGCTGAGAAGCCCTTTGGCTACGACAACCCACCTGTAAGCAAGATTCTGGACTTCTCGGGGGCACGCAGCATCCCCAAAACTCTAGACGCGCTGGCCTACGGCGATAGGCTGACTAAGGGCAAGGGGGAGACCCTACAGCTTAAGGATGAGACGTTAGACACCGCTCTGCTAGCAGCCCCGGCGCTGGGCAAGCTAGCCAAGGCCACGAAGGGCCTGCCCGTAGGAATGGGGATTACAGACGTAAGCGCAGCCCCACGGGCGCTGAATGAGGTGCTTGCTGCTGAGCCCTACACTCTCAAGAGTATTGAAGGGTTGGCTACCCGCAGTGGGAACAAGGGCATTATCTCCACACAGGCCCTCAAGGACGAGCTCAACCGCCCCGGCATCAGCAAGTTTGAGAAAGAGATTCTTACCCCCTTCACCCTGCAGGATGGCGGCGTACGCGCTGAGGACTTGATTAAGGGGGTGCGGGATAGCACTAAGGATTTCAGGCTCACCCCACATACGCACGACCAATGGGCTGACTACGGGCTAGATAATATAGGACGTGGAGGTGGATGGTCCCCTACACAGGAAAATACTCGAGCCAGTGGTGCCCCAGCACGTACTACGACGTGGCAAGTGCCGGAGGGGGTTAGCGGCAGCACCGCTAACCACTTCCAAGATCCTAACTACTTTGGGCACACTCGCGCCTTCGAGGAGGATGGCATCCCCCATGTTGTAGAGGTACAGTCTGATCTCATGCAGAACAAGAAGTTGGTCGGCCCAAAGCGAGATGAGGTAGAGGCTGAGTTTAGAGAAGTCGAGAAAGAGATAGAGCGTGTAATTAGCAGACACAATGAGCTAAAGGATAATGTGGCAAAGGCTAGAGCGGCTGGGATGACTCCTGTGTGGCCTGGGAATCTTAAAGATGATCTTAATCCCCTATACCTTAAGCGTGACGAGTTGCTTGCCAAAATCACGGTTGGTAATACAGAAAAAGACATTGAGCCAATGCGTAAAACGCACGTTGAGCGTCTTGTTAAAGAGGAGCTCAGTATGGCTGACCAGAATGGGCAGGGTGTGGTCAGGTTTGCAGCCCCAGATACCGTGGCTAAGGTTGAGGGGTGGCCGGACGCCACCAGAGACGCCATAGAGCGAATTGCTGATGCTGAGGCAAAACTACCCAAGGCTGGCCCAGAGTCTGCTAGGTTCCTTAATAGCATTATTGATAATGACAAAGACATACTTAAGAATGTAAGAAAACACCGACTAGAGATGGCAGAACAACAAGTAGCCTATCAAGAAGCTGACTTAATGAGCATTGCTGATGGGAGATCAAGGCGTACAAAGACAGATACAGAGGAGGAGCTAAGGAAGGCTAAGTCCGTGGTTGAGTTCTACAAGAAGCACCTTAACGACCCCGTAGACGCCCCCTTGTTCAATCCTGAGCACCACGGCATCTATGCTAACTACAAGGATATGGAGAAGTACCTGAAAAGTATCGGGGGCACAGACTATGTGGATAAGTACGGGCACCGTTGGATTGAAGTGCCTGTCAAGGGCGCTAAGTCGCCAGTTAAGTCGGGCCGTGTACCCATGTTCAGTATTACGGGCGCTCCACTTGCTACAGGCGTGGGCGCAGGGTACAATGCCAACCAACAGGAATCAAGCAAATGAGTATCTACCTTTCTCCGGTCTTTGGTGCAGGCGCTCAGCTATTTGACAACTCGGGGGCGGTACTTGCTGGTGGCAAGATCTACACCTACATTGCAGGCACGTACAACCTAATCACCACGTACATTGACCAGACACAGGGCACGGCTAACGCCAACCCCATCATCCTGGACTCTAGCGGTCGGCCCCCGTATGAAATCTGGCTACCGGGTGGGTTGCAGTACAAGTTCGTTGTCGCCAGCAGTGCCGACCTGCCCGTGGGCATTACGTGGGACTACGTATCCGGCATTAACGACTACTCCGTTGCCCCGCCTACGATTAGCGAATGGGTTGTGGGGTCTACGCCCACGTATGTCAGCGCCACACAGTTCACCGTAGCAGGCAACCTGACCACAACCTACGTGGCTGGACGCCGCATTAAGGCGCTTGTAACCGCTGGCACGGTGTACAGCAGCGTCAGCACCAGCAGTTACGCTACCGGGGTGACTACAGTGACGGTCATAAACGACAGTACGACCCTGGACTCTGGCCTCTCCACCATCTACTACGGGCTGATTGCTGGCACCCCTAGCAGCTTGCCATCTACGCTGGTGACTAGCGGGGGCATCCAAGCACAGACGTACACCAACTTCACCACGGCGGGCGGTAGCGGCGCGTACACCTTGACCCCTTCCCCCGTGATTGCGACCTACGTTGCGGGGCAGGAATTTGATGTAGTGTTCCACACTACATGCTCGGCAGCAGCTACCATCAACATCAACGGCATTGGGGCCATCCAGTTGGTGAAAGCCAATAGTTCCGGCACATACAGCAACCTGTCTGCTGGTGAT
>SESF01027504.1_pt1 | contig 15386 bp, 8 predicted proteins | sample 3171521 | NCBI WGS metagenome assembly SESF01 (sample SAMN10866945, study PRJNA518727) | freshwater metagenome | biome: subpolar coniferous forest; feature: holomictic lake; material: water; isolation source: holomictic Lake 227, 6 m and 8 m depth | place: Canada: near Kenora, Ontario | collected...
AACTCGGGCGAAACCAAGTTTCAATTCAGACTCAGGAAAGCGCCCTCTCCCCCTACTTCATCGGCGTCACAGAAACACCGCCGCTGGAGGGGTTCGCTTCCCTTATAAGATCATTCAACTCCTTAATCGCGCCATCGCCGCGAATGAAGAGACAGCCGTTGCCGTGCAGATCCCCGTTTTCAAGCGCCCAGGGCATCGTTGGCCAGCGATAGGGGGTTGTTGGCTTGTCGTCGAACTGCGCCGGAGTGTAGTGGATCTTCGGGCGGTCCGGGCTGTCTGATGGCATCGCAGCCAGCCTGCGCTTTAACGTTGGGCAAATCCACGCGGAATCCGACATCCCATAAGGCCGCAGGGTTTCGATCCAGAACTTCTCCTCGGCAACACGGTCCAAATCCTCCGGACACTGGGGCCACTGCTCATTGTCCGTCAGATAACTTCCCAACGCGATGTGAATCGACCGGAGGTTTCCGACGCAAACAACCTTCTCCACCCGGTCACGCGCGGGGCCTGCCGCAGGGACGATCAACGTCACCAGAATCCCTAGAATGGCGATAACGACGACCAATTCAACCAGAGTAAACCCTGCATGCGGATTTACCTGCGCCTCGCTCAGCCCCAGCTTGAAGCGATGGCTCACTTCCAGGCGCTCACCGAAGGCTGCTCGACCGTTACGGAACCGGTGAATGTCGGAGAGAGTTCGGAAGTTTTAGCTCCGCTGACCCGGATCTTGATATTCTGGAGAGCGGGATCGGGATCGAGGAGGGGCACCGTCCTAGTCATCCAGGCTGTCGTTACGGTTCCGTCGGCATTGGTCTGCGCGGGTTCGGGGGTGACTTCATCGGCCACGGGCCCATTGGGAGCATTGAGGTCCGGCTGAGTGATGGTCAGTTCCCCTTTTCCAGCAAAGGTGATCGTCGGAAAGGTTTGGTTGAACTTCGCACCGAAAAATCCGGCGATGTTCACCACGTCGTTGAGCGTCGCTTGCTGGGTCGTGTTTTCCAATTTGGTCGTGTTTACCACAGTCCCGTCAAAAATAACTTCAGGCACGTTAACTACTGAACTGGATGTCCGTGTCAGCGACTGAACCGAGCGCAAGCGGGAACCGTCAAAGGATGCGGAAACGCTCTGCGCAGGCAGATCGACCACGGCAGCCATTTCACCGACAACCAAAACCCCGTTGGTGAAAATTGCGATGCGCCCTTCGCTGCCCGAAGAGTTAAAGATGCCGCTGGTGCCCGACAAGGAAGCGGCACCGCCGGTCGTCGAGGTCGTTGCAGTGCCAAACATCATCACCCCCGAAAGGTTCTTGCCTGTGATGACACCCTGATAGGTTCCGTTGGCTTCCGTTGGAGTTCCTCCCGGGATATTGTTGTCCCAGGGTCCGCCCACGAGCGCAAATGCGGGGCAGGCAAAGACCAAAGCAGAGAAAGCAGCGATGACGAGGGGTTTCATAGGAGTAATTTAATTTTGCAGAGAGGATGAAGAAGGGAAAGGAAATTATCGATAAATATAGACGTAAGCCTTGCTGCCCGCCACCGTGTAGGGACTGGTCGTGGCGCTCGACGGCTTGAGATTGAAGTAAGCCGTGACCTTCGACGGGGCCACTTTTCCCGAGGCGGGTACGATCGGCACAACATCAACCGTTACCGAAGCTACGTTTTTTGGGAAGACAACCGTTCCGCTGAGCACCTTGGTGCCCTGCATCAACTTGTAATCGACGCCCAACTTTGCCGCGCCCGTCGCGGGACCGCTCACAGCGTAGGCGACGCTCAACGCATTCGCAATTCCGTTATTGTTGCGATTAAAGACGATGTGGCCGTTTTTGGCCGGGGAGTGCTTCGCTGTGCGGTCCACAATGGCCTGGGTGAGATAAACCAACGGCTTCGCCGCAACCGAGACTCGGACCGGCAGGGTCACATTATTCGCAGTATATGAATCGGCAGACGTCGTCGTTACAGAGGCGGTTGAGTCAAATGTGAACGCCGTCGTGGACTTGGCGATGATGTGCAATGTTTTCGAGGCCCCGGCTGCGATGATTCCAAGATCAGCGGAAAGTCCAGCGGCCCCTCTCGACACCACATACCCATCTGGCGATCCCAAATAGGTGACGGAGGCGGGCAGGCTTTGGCTTAGTATCACGCCGCTGGCATCATTGGCGGACGTATTCACCACGGTGATCGTGTAGGTAAACTGATCGCCAACCGCAGGCTTGCTATTGTTGACCGCCATTGCAACGCCCAAGTCAACCGGCACGACTGGCTGAGTGTAAACCCGCACGGTCGCCGAGTTGTTCAACTGATTCTTGTCGTTGGAAGTCGTCGTCACCGCGGCCGTCGAATCGAAGGTTGTCTGGGTTGTGGACATGGCCTGCACGTGAACCGTTTTGGAAGTTCCGGCAGGAATGATTCCCAAATTGGTGGTCAGCCCCGTGGACCCAGTCGTCACTGCGTAGCCTGAATCGGCTCCCAAATAAGTGACCGTCGAGGGCAAGCTTTGGGTCAGCACCACCCCGGCGGCATCATTGGCGGACGAATTGGTCACCGTCATGGTATAGGTGAACTGGTCGCCAACTGTCGGATGGTCAGCGCTGACCCCCATGGTCAGATTAAGGTCTGTCGTTAAAACTTCCGCCGGCTTTACTGACACCCGGATCGGCGAGGTCGTGTTATCGCCGGAATACGGGTCAGATGAACTGGTGACCACGGCGGCGGTCGAGTCGTAGGTAAATGCCGCGTTCGGCTTAACACCCAAATGGACCACGATGGTGCTGCTGTTCGGAACAATCCCCAGAGAAGCGGAATAGCTCACCCCGGAGGTGGAGTTAACCGTGGTCACCGGCCAGTCGCAAGAAACAAACGTAAGTCCGGAAGGGAAGTTCTGTGTCAGCACAACATTGTAAGCATCCCCGCCGATGCCTTGGTTTCTCACCGTAAGGGTATACATGACCGTATCTCCCACAGTCGGCGTGACATTGTCCACCGCGATGGAAACGCCCAAGCCAGCCTGATTGAGATCCTTGAGCGTCACCGCCCCGGAAGTAAGCGATCCCGGCAAATAGTCCGGCAAACCTCCGGAATTTGTTCCGGCTGCTGCGACCGCCAGAATGAGATCGACATCGCCCGTGCTATAGACGTTGTCATGAGGGGTGACCGGAATATCCACGGAAGACGCCCCTACGGGGATGACAACGGAACCGCTGGTGGCGTAGGCGGAACTGCCAAGGTATTGATAATCATACGCCGCCCCCCCGAGGGTGGGGCCCGCGACGGCGGTTCCCCGGATATCGTAGTTGACCGTCAGCGCTGAGGTGGTCGGTCCGGTGCGCGAAACCGTAAACAACCCGGTATCTGTGCCGCTCTTGGAAATGATGGCCCTGGCAGTGGGCACAGAAATGGACACCTTAGGAATGGTGGCGACCGCAGGATCGGTAATGGTAACAATCGCAATCGCGGGTGTTCCGAGGACCGTTCCACTTGAAGGATTAGTAAGCGTTACGCGGAAGGTCTTTGGCTCGGTGACGTAGTAAGGATTGTTGATGATTGGGATCGATATCTCTTTGGAGAGTTCACCCGGCCCGAATAGCAGCAGGCCTGACGCCCCCCGGAAATCAACCCCGTTGGTCGAGTTTATACCGAGGATATTGTATTCCACCGCCCCTGTTGCATTTGGGTTTCCGTAAGCATCCCGCTGAACCACAACCACAGCCTGCGGATCGGTTTTGAGCACGTTGTACGCGGACTGCCTGAATTGGACCCTGTTTCCGACCTCGGCGTCTGTGATCCATACCTTCAACGTTGTTTGCGCGCCGAATTGAATATTATCGGCGCTCACGAGATTAATATTAAAGAACTGATCCCCAGTGACGCGCCCATTGTCTATGATCGGGATCGTGACGTACTGAATACTTGTCTGCTCCCGGTATTTGTGCTCAACAGCTTTTCCGTCGGCTCCCATGCTGTACCAGACGCGGTCAACAAAGGCGAAAGTCACCTCTCCGGAGACCGGCTGGAAATCCACACCCGGCTGGGCGGTTTCATTCTGCGGGTTGAGAACCGCCGTTGTCATGCGGGTGGAGTATCCTACTTTGGAATCAGCGCCATTGTCCGGACCGAAGCGAATGACAGGGACGATCAACGCGGGCCCATTCTCCAAAGTCCGGACTTCCGGCGAGAGGAACTGGGTCGTATTGACTGTTCCATTGGTCCCGTAAATCTTGCAAAGCGCTCCTGATTGCATCCCGACATCCGTCGTGTTCCCGCTCGAAGTGGGATCCGTGGTCAATGTGATCGTAAATGTTTTGGCGCCGGTGAAACCGTCGTGCTTCAGCGAAATCGGAAGATAGGCGGTATCCTCGCCTGCGGCGAATCTCACAACGCCATAATCGCCATAATAGGGGAGATAGTAATTGTTTGCCTCATCGGCGCTCCCCGCAGTGATCTTGTAACCGATCGAAAGCGCGGCTCCCGGATCCCCCCCGCGGCTTGCACGGAGGCGAATCAGCATGGTATCGCCGTCGAGCGCGCCGTAAACCGAACTGTCAAACTGCACCGAGTTGCCCCCGTCGTTATCGGTGATTGAAACAATGGCGACAGAATTGCTTCCAACTTGAATTTTCCCGCCGCTTGGAGGAAGCAGAGTGACACTAAAGGTTTGCAACGGCTCTACCACGAGATCGTCGGCGATATGGATCACAATTTGTTGGGACGTCACATAGGGCCCAAAAGTCACGGTACCCTGAGTTTGCCCCAAGTAGCGGCTTTCGGGCGCGGAAATCGAAGAGACGACGTAAGGGACTACGACCGTGTCCGAAGCCCCCGAAGTCCTTGAAAGCACGGCGTTCAACGTGACGGTTCCATCTCCTTCATTCACCAAATAATTGGTCGTCGTGAACTGCGTCACCCCGGAGCGATCATTGTCGATGATTTCGACCGTCGCAGTCCCCGTTTCGCCGATGACTGCATTGATGGGGTTTGACAGAACCAGCGAAAACGTCTCGTTGCTCTCAGGTGTTGTGTCGTGCTTCGATTTGACGGTGAAAGTCTTGACCGTCTCGTAGGGGCCAAACGTCAGTGTGACCGGAGAGGTTTGCGAAATGCTCTGGTAATCTACATCCGCTGTTGCCGTTCCCTGCCGGGTATAAACTTGAACAGTGACGGTGGATGCCATATCCGCCGGGCTGCGGGTCAACTGGACGCCGATGGAGGCCGTGTTGTCCAGGAGTCCAGCCGAATCAGACTCCTCATTCATTGAATAGCTCGGAGAAACAAACCCCACAACGTTCTGGACGGTTGTCGGCGTTATCGTAACGGTTGTTGTGGCGTTAACCCCAAGCGAACTGGTCGCACCCGCGGGGCCGGAACCCGCGACGGTCGCCGGGTTGCTCAATGCGACGGCGAATTTGACCGGCCCGGTCACCGCTGAACTCGGATTGATCGTGATGTCGATGGCCTTGCTGATTTCGCCGGGGGCGAAAACCAAGGTTCCGTAAATCGTCTGATAATCAATGTTGGCCGCTGCCGTTATGGGAACCGTCTGGAAATTCACTGTTGAGGTCTGGGTGAGATCTCCAAAGCGCTGCACAATGACCGGAACCGTGTTGATGCCATCCTGGGTCTGGCTCACCGAATACGTCTTCGAACCGAACTGAATTCTCGCTTCGGTGGCACTGGGCGTCGTGATGTAAGTGGTCGCCTGGGTAATCGATCCGGGCGCGGCATTGAGCCAGTCCGAATTGGTGCCGGTAAGCGCTATACTGAAATAAAGGGGCTGAAGCGTCGACGTGCCGCCAGTCGGGATCTGAAGATCAACATACCCATTGGATCCCGAAATGGTTCCAGTCGCGTACGGAATTCCATTAATGGTTCCAGCGGACGGGGGGCCTGGAACCCATGTGGCGCCGTTGAGAACGCTGGCATCCAACCCCGCGTAATCCCACCCCGACACCGCAGACCCGTCAACGAGGGAATAGGTGAAGATCGAATTGGATGAAGAAGTGCCCGAGCGGTAAACCCGCACGACCGCGGTTCCCGACTGCGCGACATAAACTTCCTGCGCTCCCAGTTCAAGCACCGGGGTGACGCTGTCAATGTCGAGAATCCGAACCGTTGCCAACGCACGCGAGACAGTCGCGCCACTCGGGAGACTCAGTTGAACCGAAAATTGGGCCGTCGTCCCGCTCAACGCGGCATCATGCTTAAGGGGCACACTAATGGTCCCGCTAGCCAAGGTCCCGGCCGGAAAGGTCAGGATTCCCGATTGCGGGTAGTAGTCGCGATTTGCAACGCCGTTGAGCCCATCGACCGTCGTGTAGTAAACAGAGATCGGAGCGGTTGGATCCGTTGCGCGAACAACATCAACCGGGATATCGACCGTCGACAGAGTCGCCGGCTCACGCACGATGTAGGTGGAATTCCGGAACTTGAGGTCCGTGGTGGTTGCCGAATGCGCGCTCTTGATCGAAACCACGGCGCTGTCATAACCCGACTTCGAAGTAACGTCAAAAACCGCTGGATTGTCCGTGCTCGGGTAAATTTGAATACTGAAAGTCAAACTGCCACCATACGCCACTCCGGCATCGAGAATCGGAATTTGCACCCACTGAGTCCCCGAGTCCCCCTCAGCCCAAGTTAACGCCTGAGTTACCCCCGTATAGTTCGTCCCCTCTTTTGCGGTTCCGTCGTAAGTGTAAACGTGAACCGACACCGTTGCCCCAGTTGTTCCGGTGGCAAGCCCATGGGTAGAATAGTTCGATCCCGAGGTCAGGCTGATGGGCACCCAAACTGATCCCTGAGCCTCGCTGACTGTGTAAGCGGTCCCACTGATCCCCACGTGAACCGGAATCGCGGCCGCGCCTGCCGTTGCGACGACGAGAAAGCTGACTAACGCAACCAAGAAGACGGCGAGCTTTGAAAAATATTTTGAGTTCATAGAAATCGGGGAAGCAAAAGCGGCCCCCAAAGGATGTAAAATCCTTTGGGGCGGTTATCGGTTTATCTGGAGCGGGCCAGGAAGTCAATTGCGTTTTCGGGAGGAGTCAATGGTTGGGTGCGGTTAAAGGTGGTGTGAGTATAGGAATCCGGAGCCCCAACGGCGGGGCTAACCGTAGCCCAGGGCAACGACCTGGGTTTCGAGGCCAAGAGGCTGGATCCCTGTAGGGGTGACCCATCAGTTAAGTCGCCCTTCTAACTTTCTCCCTTGGCGGGCTTTGCGTCCTTGGCGCGAGGCTCTTCCGCCGTTTTTAGGTATATTTCTTCTGCTTCGTGCCTTCGCCTCTGAGGATTGTCTTTCTTCGCGACTTCGCGTCTTCGCGTGAGTTCTTTTTGTGTCACGCGAAGAAGGAGGGCAAAGCGACCGGTGAGTTACTTAGAAGGCCCAACCAGTGCCGATCGTTCAGCTTATCATGGAAATCGCAAGGACGGCACGGAGTGCCATCCCTACCGTACCGAAGCGGCAGGGATGCCGCTTCTACTGTAAGAAGCGGCCGCGCCGCTCCTCCGTGGGGTCCACGCTCTATAAACCAAAAAAGCGGAGGGACCGGAATACCGATCCCTCCGCTTCAATAGGATAAGTTCCAGCTATTTCTTTTTCGGAGCTTTTGCCGGAGCTTTCTCCGGGACAACAACCGGGGCGCTCACGGGTGGCGTGGTCACGCTGATCGGCGTGCTGGCCACGGGTGTTGGCGCCGGGCTGGGGCTCGGGCTGGGGGTCGGCTCGGGCTTCTTTTCGACGAGCAGGTCCGCACGGCTTTTCAGCAGCGGATCGAACCCGCTTTTCGAGACGAGATAGACCCGGGTCTCAAATGCTTTCTCTTTGGCAAGCTTCTCCGCGAGCGCCTTGTTCTTGGCGGCAAACTCGTCGTCGAGCTTCTTCTTGTCTTCCGGCTTCTCGTCTTTGCCTGCGACCCGCTCTTTGGGCAGGTCGGCAGTGACGGTCACGGCCAGCGGCAAGTTGTCGCCCTCCGCTTTGCCGAGCTTGAGCAGGTAGGTGAACCCGTCGAAGGTCTGCACGGTGAGCGAGCCGTCGAGGGGTTCGGGTTTCTGCGGGTCGATCACGCCGGGGCGCACATCGTTGAACGCGGGCGACCCGAGGGTGCTGGTGAATGAGGGGACTTTTGCGCTGTCCACCTTCTCATCGGCTTTGGCGTCGGCCAGCTTCCAGTCGGTCGCGGAGTCGTTCTCGCGGCTGAGCTTCCACTGGTTGGTGCCGGAGTTGATCGCCACCGAGGCAATGCGATCGATGCGGAAGAACGATTTGTCCAGCCACTGCTCGGGCTTCGGATCGGCCTGGTTCAGCGTTTCGGAGACGAGCGAGACGCGGTTGCTGCCGTTGACCGGCATGACGTACCGTCCCGCCGCGAACCCGCCCTCACCGGGATATTGGTCCATCTTTTTCATGAACCGCTTCCCTAGGAGCAGAGTGGCGACCGGCTTGGAGTCGGCGCCCTGCAATTCCACCAGCGTGCCGGTGTCCGCCGCACCCTTTGCCGGGGTGACGAGTTCGAGCTTGCTGAGTTGGGACGGCCCGATTTTGACTTCCTGGACGGTCTTAAGCTGCCAGAGATCCTGGATCAGGTTGCCGACTTGGGAGAAGTCGGCCGGGTAATCGCCGCGCTGCGCGACGACCCAGGTGTCGTTCTTTTTGGCAAGGGCCAGCTCGGAGTCACCGGTTTTGATGACCACGCGGGCGACATCGTTCAGGGCGAAGTCGCCGAGGACTTTGCCGCCGGCCGATGAATTGGCGCCGGCTTGCCAGGTTGCGTCGTTCTTTTTGTAAACGGCGAGCCCGAGCCCGCCCACAACGAGAACTAGAACAAGGAGGAGGATGAGTTGATTACGGTTCATTTTGCTGCGGAACGTTTGCGTCTCCAGAGGGCGAGTCCGATGCCGGACATGGCGACTGCCAGCGGCATCCCTGCGATGTTGATCCACTTGATGCGGTTCTCAAGGGAGTCGGTTTCCGCACGGAGCGTGCGGCGGACGTCCTTGAGCTGTTTCTTCACGTCGGCCTCGGTCTTGCGGAAGTTGGCCAGCTCGGCCTGCTGTTCCGGCGAGAGGATGAAGCGCTGGGCGCCTTTTTCCCCGCTGGCCTGGCGATGCTGCTGCAAGTTGTTGAGCTTGGATTGCGTCTCCGTCAGGCTCGACTCGAGTTCCTTGATTTTGTTGCGGTAACTGGCTTCCGCGGCGGCCTGCATCTTCCGAACGACCGTGAAGGGCCGTTCGCGCGAGGCGCGGCTGCGGATGGCGATCAAGTTGTTGTCGCCGGTGAACTGCTCCACCGCCCCTTGGGCGAAAGCCAGGTTGCCATTGGCCGGCATCACCATTTTGCCGCCGCCAAACGGATTCTGCTGGGCAATGACCGCGATCGGATCCTGGATCATGTCGGAGTCACCGATCAGGATGACGCTGTTGTCCTGAGCCGATTCTTTCAGGCCGGGCTCGGGCTTGGCTTCCGCTTTGCTGTCCGTTCCCGACGCGACCGGCTTGCCTTCAGGGAAGGCGGTCTTGAACTTGCCGGTCAACCGAATGGCCAACGGGAATTCTTTGTCCGCCGAAACGAAGTTTTTCAGGACTTCCTCGGGCGACATCTGCGCCGACATTCCCTCCACCAACTGCGCGTTCTTGGACGATTTGATCAAGATCGATTCCTTAAGGCCCTGCACCGGGGTCCCGGAGAACGCGCCGGAGAAGATCATGAACAGATTATCGGCGCCCGCAGTGGTGATGTCGTCCTTCGAGAGCGCTTCATTATTCAAGGCGAGCACTCCCGGAGCCCGGCCGCGATTGGTCCGGCCGAGGTAATCGAGATCGGCCACCACCTTATCGGAGTCGAAGCTGACGCCCCAGGCTTTCAGGAGCTTCTCGAGGTTCGAACCGCCCTGAGGCGGCATCATTCCCATGCGCGGATTTGCCTGGCGATCGAGCACGGCGCTCGGGTCGAGGAACGCGATGAGTTTGCCACCCCTGAGGATGAACTGATCGATCGCGTATTGAGTCGCCTCGGTGATGCCCCGGGGATGGATGAGCAAGAGAACCTTCACGTCATCGGGAATTTTCTCCGCCGTCATCTCCACGTCCTTCACGGTGAAGTCGCGCTTGAGCTCGCTGTAAAGAGCCCACGGCTCCTCACCCCCGCGCTGGCCCATCTGCATCATCATCGGGTTCATCGGCTGCCCGGCGACCGGGAGCGGACTCATGATGCCGACCACGGCTTTTTGGGTGTTGACCACCCGCGAAATGGCCCGCGAGAGATCATACTCAAGCAGCCGTTCGCGATCCGGCCCGAGGAACGGGAGCGCCTCTTTCTGGTCGAGCATGCTCACGCTCACGCCCATATAGAGCTTCTCGCCGTTGGAGAGGAGTTGCCCCTCCACGCCGTCGAGCTTGGCCGAGTCTTCGGCATCGCTGTCAGGCTCGGGATTGAGCTTCTGGATCTCGATCTGGCCCTTGGACGCCTGCCGGTATTCGGACAGCAGATCTTCGATCCGCTGTGCGTAAAGCCGGAGTTGCGGCGGGATGTTTTCGTCCCGGGTGCAGTAGAAACGGATTTGCACCGGCGTATCGAGCTTGGAGAGGATCGCCTTGGTCCCTTCGGAGAGCGTGTAAGCTTTCTCCGCGGTCAGGTCGATCCGCTTGGGAACACGGCCGTTGAGGAAGTTGACCGCGACCAGAATCAGGAGCACGGCCACGACGCCCACCGTCGAGTAGAGAATGGTTTCTAAGTTTTTCTTCATGTCGGAATGGAAGGGTTAACCGGCGCGATGCGCGCGGAGGATCGCACTGGTGGTGAAGAGGGAGAACCCGATGATCGACAGGAAAAAGAGCAGATCCCGCGTGTCGAGCACCCCTTTTTGGAGCGAGATGAAATGAGTCATCACGCTGAAGGAAGCGATGGTTTCCACCAGCCACGGACTGGCCCAGTGGACGAGCAGATCGGTCACCGGCGGCCAGCCAGCGAGAATCAGGAAGAGGCAGGCCATCACCGAAACGATGAAGCTGACCACCTGATTGCGGGTCATGGCGGAGGTCATCGCAGTGATCGCCAGGTATGCCCCGGCCATCAAGAGGCTGCCGATGTAAGCCGCGAGGATGATCCCGTTATCGGGGTGACCGAGGTAGTTGACCGTGACCACCATCGGGAACGTGAGCACCAGGGCGATGGCGAGCACCGCCCATGACGCGAGGAATTTCCCCACGATTGCCTGCCACGGGGTGATCGGCATGGTCAGCAGCAGCTCGATCGTGCCGAGGCGCCGTTCCTCAGACCACATCCGCATCCCGACCGCCGGGACGAGGAAGAGATAGAGCCACGGGTGCCACATGAAGAAGCGTTCGAGATTGGCCTCTCCCACGTCGAACCAGCCAGATGCCATGAACGTGAAGAATCCCGCCAGCATCAGGAAAATCACGATGAATACATAGGCGACGGGCGAGGCGAAAAAGCCCGCCACTTCGCGTTTGGCGATAGTCAGAATATTTCGAAGAGCGTTGTTGTTCATCTTAGGCCTCCTTCGATTTTACGTTTTTGTCTCCGAGCGTGATGCTCCGGAACACCTCGTCCAGCCGGCCTTCCTCGGTGTGGAGGTCCTCCACTTTCCAGGACTCGCGTCTGGAGAGCTCGCTGATCGCGCGGGCGAGCTGGCCATCGGCCGCCCCGCCTTTGCACGGGTAAACGCGCACCGTGAGCGGCTTCTCGGCCAGCACGGTCGTTTTTTCCACGCCGGGAATGGCGTTGAGCTTCGAGGTGATCGGGTAGGCGTCCCCGGCGTCCACGAGGCGGACCGTCACCGCGCCCGCGTATTCGGAGCGGCGCTTGAGATCGAGCGGGGTGCCGTTGGCCACCACCTGGCCGCGGTCGATGATGATCGCCCGCGAACAGACCGCTTCGACTTCCTCCAGGATGTGCGTGGAGAAGATGATCGCCTTCTTCTCGCCCATCGTGCGGATGAGCGTGCGGACTTCGTGTTTTTGGTTGGGATCAAGGCCGTCGGTCGGCTCGTCGAGGATCAGCACCTCGGGATCGTGGATGATCGATTGCGCAAAGCAGGTCCGGTGCTTGAACCCCTTCGAGAGAGTCTCGATGGATTGATGGATCACCGGTTCGAGAAAACACATCTCGATCGCGCGGTTGACCGCCTTGCGCTTCGCGTCGCCCCTGAGTCCCCGCAGTTCCGCGGCGAAGCCCAGGAACCCGCTGACGCTCATGTCCCCGTAGGATGGCGCGTTCTCGGGCAGGTAGCCGATGAGCCGTTTGGCGGCGATCGGATCAGTCACCACGTTGAACCCGCCCACGGAAACGTCGCCGCCGGTCGGTGGAATAAATCCGGTTATCATGCGCATGGTGGTCGATTTCCCGGCCCCGTTGGGGCCCAGAAAACCGAGCACCTCGCCCTTTTCGACCGAGAAAGAAACGCCGTTGACGGCGACTTTCGGCCCGAAATGTTTTTTGAGGTTTCGAACTTTAATCATGCCTGTGGATGGAAAAACACCCAGGGCGGAAACCGGTTATAGGGGAATTCCTGCGGTGGGTGAACGGGTTTTTTCGACACAAACGGATGCGGGGCGTTCAACGTTTTTTTTGGAAATTTTTGGGGAGGAGGAGAGGGGAAGAATGGGACTTATGGGACAAATGGGACCTATGGGACGGATATATCGGTCCCATCGGTCCTATCAGTCCCATCTCCCCTTGAGAAAACCGCCCCTCCGTGCAACTTCGGAATTGAGAGTTCCGAAAACCCGGCGCAAACTTCGCCTGTTTGAAACTTTTAACCAACGACCTAGCCGTTTCCATGGACATCGTGACCCAACTCGCTGTTTTTCTCGCCAACAAACCCGGCACCCTGGCCGAAGTTTGTGATGAATTGGCCAAGGCCAACATCAATATCTACGCGTTGACCATCTCCGACAGCACGGATCACGCGGTCGTGCGGATGGTGGTCAGCGACACGCAGAAGGCGCTCCATCTGTTCGGAGAACGGGGCGTTCTGGTGGTGGAAAATGACGTGCTGATGATCGACAACAGCAACAAACCGGGCAGCCTTTCAAAGATTGCCGCGAGGCTCGCCGATGCGAAGGTGAACATCGAATACGCCTATCTGGCGACCAGTCCGGGGTCGAAGAAGGGCTTGCTGATCATCCGCGTTGCGAATTGCAAGAAAGCCCTCCAGGTGTTGACGGCCAGCGTGTAGGGTAGGGTGTTTCCATGACGCCACTCAAAGTTTGGCTCGGTGAACCTTATCCCCTTGGGGCGACCTGGTGCGGCAACGGGGTCAATTTCGCGTTGTACTCCGAACACGCCACAGGGGTGGACCTCTGTTTGTTCGAAAGCAACGATGCCCCCCACGAGCATATCCGCGTGCGGATGACCGAGCAGACCGACCAGGTTTGGCATGTCTTTTTGCCCGATATCCGCCCCGGCCAGCTCTACGGCTACCGCGTTTATGGGATGTACGATCCGGAGCGCGGGTTGCGCTTCAACTCCTCCAAGCTGCTGGTCGATCCCTACGCAAAAGCCATCGCCGGCCAGGTCAACTGGGGCGACGAAATGCTCGGCTACAGCCTGCGCGCGCCGCAGTTGGACCTCTCGCGGGACTACCGGGACGACGCCTGGGGCGTGCCGAAGTCGGTGGTGGTGGATTCGACGTTCGATTGGGCCGGGGACAAGCCGCCGCGCACGCCGCTGCACGAGTCGGTCATTTACGAGGTTCACGTCAAAGGGTTCTCCAAAGCCTGCGGATCGTTGCCGGAGAAAATTCGCGGCTCGTATGCGGCCCTTGGAAGCCCGTTTGCCATCGATTACCTGAAGAAACTGGGCGTCTCCGCGGTGGAGTTGCTGCCCGTCCACCAGCATGTCGAGGACAAGGTGCTGGTGGATCGCGGGCTGGTGAATTACTGGGGTTACAACACGATCGGCTATTTCGCGCCGGAATCGAAATACTCGGCAAGCGGAATCCAGGGCGAGCAGGTCACGGAATTCAAGACGATGGTCAAGGCGCTGCACGCCGCCGGCATCGAGGTGATCCTGGACGTGGTCTATAACCACACCGCCGAGGGAAACCATTTGGGGCCCACCCTCTGCTTCCGGGGGATCGACAACACGGCTTATTACCGGCTGGTTCCCGACCGGTTGCGCTATTACACCGACTACACCGGGTGCGGCAACACGCTCAACGTCATGCACCCGCGCGTGCTCCAGCTCATCATGGATTCGCTGCGCTACTGGGTCACGGAGATGCATGTGGACGGGTTCCGCTTCGATCTCGCATCCACCCTGGCGCGGGAGTCGCACGCCGTGAGCAAGATCTCGGCGTTCTTCGACATCATCCATCAGGACCCGATCCTCTCCCAGGTGAAGCTCATCGCCGAACCGTGGGACGTGGGCGAAGGCGGCTACCAGGTCGGCAATTTCCCGGTGCTCTGGGCGGAATGGAACGGCAAATACCGGGACGCGGTGCGGCGCTACTGGAAAGGCGACGAAGGCCACGCCCGCGAAATCGCTTACCGGCTGGCCGGCAGCCCGGACCTGTATCAATCGACCGGCAAACGCCCCTACGCCAGCATCAATTTCATCACGTCCCACGACGGATTCACCCTAAGCGACCTGGTCAGTTACAACGACAAGCACAACCTCGCCAACGGGGAGGACAACCGGGACGGGGACAACCACAACAGCTCTTGGAATTGCGGGACGGAAGGGCCCACCGACGACCCGGAGATCAATGCGCTGCGCGCCCGTCAGCGCCGGAATTTCCTGGTCACGCTTTTCCTAAGCCAAGGGGTGCCCATGCTCACGGCCGGCGACGAATACGGACGCACCCAGCAGGGCAATAACAACGCGTATTGCCAGGACAACGAGCTTAGCTGGCTGAACTGGAAGCGCGACGCCGCGGGCAAACGGCTCCTGGATTTCGCCTCCCGGCTGATCCATCTCCGGCGGGATCATCCCATTTTCCGCCGCCCGAAGTTTTTCCAGGGTCGGAAGATTCGCGGCTCGGAGATCAAGGACATCATGTGGTTTACCCCGCAGGGACGGGAAATGACCGACGAAGAGTGGCACTTCAGCTATGTGCGCTGTCTCGTCATGCTCTTGAGCGGCGACACGATGGACGTGCGCAACGCCCACGGCGAACCGATCCGCGACGATACGTTCATGCTGATGCTCAACGCCCACTACGAGCCGATGAAATTCGTCCTGCCCGGGCGCGAAGACGTGCAATGGGAACTGATCCTGGACACGCGGCTCGAAACCGGCTTTCTGGAGACGAACTGCATTCTCAACGCCGGCGAAGACATCGATCTCATGGACCGCTCGATTTGTTTGTTGCGCCTGCACACCGGCTCGCAGGCCCACGCCCGCAGCGAATCGTGGCGGCGGAAGCAAAAGAAGGAGGC
>SESF01033323.1_pt1 | contig 15379 bp, 10 predicted proteins | sample 3171521 | NCBI WGS metagenome assembly SESF01 (sample SAMN10866945, study PRJNA518727) | freshwater metagenome | biome: subpolar coniferous forest; feature: holomictic lake; material: water; isolation source: holomictic Lake 227, 6 m and 8 m depth | place: Canada: near Kenora, Ontario | collected...
GGTGGTGGAAGAATTTGCTGTATGCTGCGGATTTTTGACATTTGAATAAGTTTTACTTCCTAAACAACTAAATTAAAGTTTTGTTCGGGATGAATTTAATTGAAGTGATTTTGTAATAAAAACAGCTAACCTGAGAGATGTTTATAACAAATTATTTTAAGTTTTTTATTTAAAATATTATGTTATAAAACAGAAAAATTATGATAAAAAAGTTCTCGAAAAACTTGCAAATCCAACATCAACCCATTAACTTTGTTGCACGTTTCTCTTAAAAATATTGTCAGAAAGCTGATGGATTGTAGCGAAATGCAATAATTCAGGGATGACTGACCCAACGAGGGGATGAACAACCAATCATCCAGGGATGAACGGGCAAACGAGTGGATGAACAGCCGGGCATCCAAGGATGACTGGCCCAACGAGTGGATGAACAGCCGAGCATCCAGGGATGAACGGGCAAACGAGAGGATGAACAGTCAGTCATCCACGGATGGCGGCAAAAGGCCTCCTGATTTTAGACAGAATTCGCTTAAAACCCGAATATAATTAATTATTAACCCTAAAAATTTATTGTTTTATGAAAATTAATGATTTTAGTTTAGTTCGTTTACGCAACGAAGAACATTTCCAGTTTTTTACTTCTTTCCGTGATTTAGTATTGGTTTTTACGGCTCTGGCTCTGAAAATCGAAGTGTTGTTTACTCTTTTTCTGGCGGCTTATACCAATGAACTTACCTCATTGGATATTATCCGGAAAAATGCTATTTCCGACGATTTGGTGGAAGCCGACGATGAGCGCGACAGTGTGTTTCGCGGTATGTGCGATGCCGTGAAGTCGGCTCTCAAGCATTTCAATGCCGATGTGCGAGCAGCTGCCAAGCGCCTGCAGGTGGTGCTCGATAGCTATGGCAATCTGGCTAATAAACCCTACGATTCCGAAACCGGAGGGCTAAACAGTTTGATTAATGATTTTACCACTACTTATGCTGCCGATGTAGCTACCGTAGGTCTGACAGAATGGGTAAAGGAACTGGCTGCCAAAAACAAAGCCTTCGACGACCTGAAAAACAACCGTTACACCGACGAGGCTTCCAAAACCATTCTGCGCATGAAAGAAGAACGCGTGAAAACAGATGCTATCTACCGTCAACTGGTGGAACGTCTGAATGCACTTATCGTGGTGGAAGGCGAAGCTGCTTATGCCGGTTTTGTAACCGAACTAAACAAACGCATCGAAGGCTACGACAATACGGTTTCTATCCGTAGGGCAAAGGGAAAGAAAGGTGGCGATGCTCCTGCTGCAAATTAAGAAAGAATTAGTGAGAGCGCGGACGAGAGTTCGCGCTCTTTTTTGCTCTAGTCAAGAAAAAATATTTTACATAACCCCGACGAAATTAGAAATAAGTATTAACTTTGGGGGTGGAAAATAAAAATAGGCCTCAAAGTGCCTTAGTTGCATCCCTAATTGCATCGAGAGGTACTAATAATGTAGAATATCAAAACAATAAATAATTTTGAAACACGATGCAATCCGCCTAAGAGGAAGATGTATGAATCAGAGACTCAAATTCTATTTTAAGACTTCAATATGAAACGAACAAATTTTATAATAACATTAATTATTGCTTTAGTATATTGGATTCCTTCAACAATTGCTTTGCTTGATACAATTAATGGATCTGGAATGATTTTTCCAGGGTGGTTAGATTTCATTTTAATGCCAGGTTACATACTCGGCTTTGCACTTTGTTATGGAGGTGGTGCAATTGGTGCAATCATCGGACAGTTTATTGAACTGATCATTGTATTTTTTATATCAAGAATGATATATGAACCATTTAGACGAAAAATATCTAAAGATGATGAGGAATAATTTAGAAAAGGTTTAGCGAATAATGTGGTTTGAATCTATCATTTTTCCACTCTTTCCACCCAATTACGAAACTTTAACCCGAAATAAAGTTGTATTGATTTCATTTTATTCTACTTTTGCCTCAACTATTTACTGGTAAGTTTGTTTCACTATCAAATGAAAAAACTATTCTCCATATTTTTTGCTGCATTGATACTCCTTTCGGGGATGCATCTTTCGTTGGCTACGCACTTGTGTGGAGGAGAAGTTTCGGCTGTAAAGCTGTCGTTTGTACACCAGAAAGCCACTTGTGGCATGTGTGCTGCAGAATCAACCCCGGTTAAGAAAGGGATTGAAAAAGAAGATTGCTGCAAAGACGAAATGTCATTTTATGCTGTAGATAGCAATTATAGTCCTTCAACTTTACAAATCAATCACACTGCCAATCAACTTTTGCAGGTGTTTGATATTCCCAGAACGATTGGAATTCAATTTCTACATACGAATTCTGCTACCAACGCAAATGTCCAGCCACCGGGTAACTATATTGCCAGTGCTGTCAGCCTCCCTGACATTTGTGTATTCCGTATTTGATTTTCTTACCACTAAGACACTAAGGACACTCAGTTTCACTAAGAAACTGTAAGTGGCTTAGCATTGTCACATCTATTTCATTCCAAAATCTTATCAAGCTTTGATGATTATTTCATCAAAATAAAATCTGTCCATTCTGTGTATTCAGTGTGCGATTAATCAAACAATTAAAATTATTTCAAGATGAAAACTTTAAAATCAAAATTAATTATTGCAATAGCATTGGTATCGGTTGGATTCACTATGGCAGCATGCAGTGAAGACCCGGTTACCCTGATTACAGATAAAACATGGGTGATTGAATCGGTAAATATGGCCGGAATGGATATGACCCCTGCCGAAATTCTGGCAAGTGAAGGTGCTCAATACCAAATGACGCTGAAAGCTGATGGAACGGTTGTCTATGCTGATAATATGGGCATGAATCCAATGACCGGTGCATGGCAGTTCCAGCAAAATAAAACACAATTTGTGGTTTCAGGCATCGAAGCCGGCAAGTCGGATGTAAACACTATCAATAAACTGACGGCTACAGACCTCTGGTTTTGGCACATGGACGGAACCGACAAAATGATTATGCATTACAAATTAAAATAAACAAATTAAATAACAAGACCTTTGAACACCCATTTGGGGCAGGGGGTCATAAAATTCAATCAAAATGAAAACATTAAAATTATTCGTAGCCATCATGGCTCTAACCATTTCATCTGTAGCTTTTGCTGCAACCAAAACAGAAAATATCAAAGTGTCAGGCAACTGCGAATCGTGCAAAGCACGCATCGAAAAAGCCGCTAAAGTGGCTGGTGTTACCAAAGCCGACTGGAGTGATAAAACCAAAATACTGACCTTGGTTTATGATCCTGCAAAAGTAACAAGCGACGATGTGCAAAAGAAACTTGCTGCAGTAGGTCACGATACTCCAAAGTACAAAGCAACTACTGCTGTTTACAATGCACTGCCTGCTTGTTGCAAATACAGATAATGTGCCGATAAAATAATATGCCAATGTGCCAATGAATATGTATGCCATTCTTAATTGGCATATTAGCAAACTGGCATATTAAAACATTGATTTTATGTTTAATAAACTCGTCAAATATTTTCTCGAGCACAGGCTGATTACCTTTATCTTTCTGATTGCCTTCGTGGTGATGGGAATCACGTATTCGCCATTCAATTGGAAAACGGGAGTTATTCCCCGCGATCCGATTCCGGTGGATGCCATCCCCGATATTGGTGACAACCAGCAAATCGTTTCTACCGAATGGATGGGTCGCTCGCCCAAAGATATTCAGGATCAGATTAGTTATCCGCTCACTTCTGCTTTGCTTGGCATTCCGGGAGTAAAAACCATTCGGAGCACATCGATGTTTGGCATGTCGTTTATCTACATTATTTTCAAAGATAATGTGGAATTTTACTGGAGCCGGTCGCGTATTCTGGAGAAATTGAATTCATTGCCTGCCGGAACTTTGCCACAAGGTGTACAACCCTCGCTTGGACCAGACGCAACGGCATTAGGACAAATCTTTTGGTACACGCTCGAAGGGCGCGACCCGAAAACTGGCAAACCGAATGGTGGTTGGAATCCGCAGGAATTACGAACCATTCAGGATTTCTATGTAAAATACAGTCTGTCGGCTGCTGAAGGTGTTTCGGAAGTAGCTTCGGTGGGCGGTTTTAGCAAGGAATATCAGGTGGATGTAAACCCTGAGGCATTGAAAGCTTTTGGTGTGACGGTGATGGATGTAATGAATGCAGTCCGCAAAAGTAACCTGGATATCGGTGCCGAAACCGTGGAGCTGAATAATGTGGAATACATTATCCGCGGACTCGGCTACGTGAAGAATCTGGATGATCTGGATAACTCGGTTGTTTCGGTGCGGAATAATATTCCGGTGCGCATCAAAGATGTTGCGCGGACTTCTTTTGGACCAGCTACTCGTCGCGGTGGTCTGGACAAAGCCGGAAGCGAAGCAGTGGGAGCGGTGGTCGTTGCCCGTTACGGTTCCAATCCGATGGAAGTTATTGGCAATGTAAAAGCCAAGATAAAAGAGATAGAAGCCGGATTGCCGCAAAAGAAATTGGCAGATGGTAGCATTTCCAAAGTAACCGTTGTGCCCTTTTACGACCGTACCGGTCTGATAAAAGAAACGATTGGCACGCTTGAATCTGCTCTTTCGCACGAAATCCTGATCAGCATCATTGTCATCATTGTTTTGGTACTCAATCTTCGGGCTTCGGTGATTGTTGCGGGATTGTTGCCATTGGGCGTACTGATGACTTTTATTCTGATGCATTTCTTCCATGTAGATGCCAATATAGTGGCCTTGTCCGGTATTGCCATTGCCATTGGCGTAATGGTGGACATCGGGATTGTGGACGTGGAAAATATTCTGCGACATTTGGAAATGCCCGAGAACAAAGGCATTCGGGGCAAAGAACTGATGAATGTCATTTACCTTGCCACAACCGAGGTTCGTGCTGCGGTGGTGACTTCCATCGCTACCACCATTGTCAGCTTCCTGCCGGTATTTGCTATGGAAGCAGCCGAAGGAAAACTGTTTCACCCGCTCGCGTTCACCAAAACATTTGCGCTGTTGTCGGCTTTTATCCTTGGTATTGTGGTATTGCCAACATTGGTGCATATTGTTTTTGATATACGGATTGATACGAAGAAGCTTCGCCGCTATTTCAATGGTGGGTTAATCATTGCAGGAGTCCTGTTCGTCGCTATCTGGCAGGTTTGGCCGGCGTTGGCATTGGTGGCTGTGGGAATCAATAATTTGCAGGATTACCGTTGGCCGAAGGAAAAGAAAGAGTATCCGAATTACATCAATATCGCTATTACCGTTTTGGTGGCGGTGTATTATTTATCCATGGAATGGCTGCCGCTGGGTGCTCACAACAGTTTATTCGTCAACTTCCTGTTTGTGGCGGGAATCGTTGCGGTTATTCTGGGTGCATTGATGACGATGGTTCATTTCTACGAACCGATTCTGCGTTGGGCGTTGATTCATAAATGGAAATTTCTGATACTACCTGCTTTTACTTTACTTTTCGGATTGCTGGTGTGGCAAGGTTTTGATAAAGTGTTCGGACCTGTAGCAAATGGACTTGAAAAAATAGGATTGAAGGCACCAGCAAAGGTATTTCCCGGAACGGGCAAAGAATTTATGCCGTCGCTCAACGAAGGTTCGTACCTGCTGATGCCAACCAGTATGCCGCATTCGAGCATCGAAAAGAACCTGCAATATATCGAAACACTGGATAAACGACTAGCGTCCATTCCCGAAGTGGAAGTGGCGGTGGGTAAATGGGGACGTGTGAATTCAGCGCTTGATCCCGCTCCGGTGCAGATGTTTGAGAACACGATTAATTATCGCCCCGAATATATTCTGAACGAAGAAGGGCATCGCGAACGCTTCAAGGTGGATAAAGAGGGTGCTTTTCTGTTGAAAAATGGAAAGACTTTTAATGCCGAGAAAGAAACTTTCCGCGCCATTCCTGCTGATAGCTTAATTGTTTCTGCGAAAGGTGAATATTTCCGTCAATGGCGGTCGCAGATCAAAAAGCCAAACGATATCTGGAATGAAATCGTGAAAGTTACTGATATTCCCGGTTTGACTTCAGCTCCGAAATTGCAGCCGATCGAAACCCGCTTGGTGATGCTTTCTACCGGAATGCGGGCACCGATGGGCTTGAAAGTTTATGGACCCGATTTAGAATCGATTGAAAAAGCCGGAATGCAGTTTGAAAAAGCATTGAAGCATGTTCCGTCAGTCAAAGCTTCGTCGGTGTTTTACGACCGTGCGGTGGGTGCACCTTACCTTGAAATAAAGTTGAATCGCGAAAATATGGCGCGTTACGGAATGACCGTGAGCGATGTGCAGGAAATTCTGCAGGTAGCCATGGGTGGCATGGCGCTAAGCACTTCGGTTGAAGGGCGTGAACGCTTCCCGATGCGGGTGCGCTATGCACGGGAGCTCCGCGACAATCCCGAAGATATCAAACGGATTTTGATTCCGGCGATGAACGGAACACAAATTCCGTTGAGCGAACTGGCCGATATCAATTATACGCGCGGTGCGCAAATGATTAAAACCGAGAATACCTTTTTGCTGGGTTATGTCATTTTCGATAAAGAGGATGCGAAAGCAGAGGTGGACGTGGTGAACGAAGCCGGTAAAATTTTGCAGAAAAAACTCGTTTCGGGCGAAATAAAACTGCCTGCCGGAGTGAGTTATAAATTTGCAGGAAACTACGAGAATGAGATTCGGGCAACGGAGCGCTTATCGATTGTTATTCCGATTAGTTTATTGCTGATTTTGCTCTTGTTGTATTTCCAGTTTAAAACTGTGACTGCTTCGTTTATTCATTTCTCGGGCGTATTTGTGGCCTTTGCCGGTGGATTTATTATGCTGTGGCTCTACGGACAAGATTGGTTTCTGAATTTCTCTATTGCCGGAATGAACCTGCGCGATCTGTTCCAAATGCATCCGATAAATTTGAGTGTGGCGGTCTGGGTTGGGTTTATCGCCCTCTTTGGTATTGCCACCAACGACGGTGTAATTATGGGAACGTATATCCATCAGGTGTTCGAAGATAAGAAACCCAAAACGGTACATGAAGTACGCGAAGCTGTGATTGAAGCCGGCAAAAAGCGGGTTCGTCCGGCCATGATGACTACGGCTGTGGCGGTAATTGCGTTGCTACCAGTCCTTACTTCTACCGGAAAAGGGGCTGACATTATGGTGCCAATGGCTATCCCTACTTTTGGAGGAATGATTATTCAGGTGATGACCATTTTTGTGGTACCGCTGTTTCAGGCCATGTGGCGGGAGAGGACAATTAATAATTAAAAATTAATAATTAAGATGAAAACGAATTTCAAATATATTATTCTGTCATTAATCATACTTCCACTTGTTTCTGTTTTTTCTCAATCTGATTCATTGATGCATTATCTTGAGATAGCCACGAAAAACAACCCGACTGTTTTGCAGCGATACAACGAATATCAGGCAGCGTTGCAAAAGGTTCCGCAAGTAGGTAGTTTGCCAGATCCGCAATTGGAAATGGGTGTTTTTCTGAGTCCAATGGAGTTGATGGCAGGTTATCAGGTGGCGGATATCAAGCTGATGCAAATGTTTCCATGGTTTGGGGTTATCAAAAATGCAAAGGATGAAATGAGTCTTATGGCTAAAGGGAAATATGAATTATTCAGAGATGCCAAGTTGCAGGTTTACTACGATGTGCAGCGTACCTGGTTCGATTTGTATCGGGTTCGTCAGAATATCCGAATTTCGGAAAAGAATGTGGAACTTCTGAAAACCATTGAAAGACTAACATTGGTAAAATTTAGATCGGGTTCATCAGCTTCCTCTGCTGTTTCAGGAAGTAAAATGTCTGGTGGTAATGCTCCGGCAGTATCTTCCGGTTCCTTTGGTATGAATACAATGGGTGGTAGTACCGGAGGATCATCTCCAACAGTATCTTCATCAGGCTTATCTTCCATGGGTTCGTCTTCGGGAGCTTCAGGTTTGTCGGAAGTATATCAGATTCAAATTGAAGCGGCAAGTTTGGAAGATAATATTGTTTATCTGAAAAATGAAGAACAGGTTGCGGTGGTTCGTTTCAATAGTTTGCTGAACCGCCCGCTGAAAACGTCTGTTGCAACCGTTGAATTGTTGCAGGTTGAACCGCTGGATATATCTTATTTGTCGGTAAATGATTCAATGTTTACACACAATCCCATGTTGGGCATGTTATCGTATGAACAACAATCGCTCAAGGCGCGTACCAAAATGCAAAAACAGATGGGATTGCCTATGGTAGGAGTAGGGTTGAACTATTCGGTCATTAGCAAAAGCGAGATGTCCACTTCGCCCATGAATGGTCAGGATATGATAATGCCTATGCTCACGGTTACTTTACCCATTTACCGTAAGAAATATAATGCCATGCAAGCAGAAACCAATTTTCTGAAAACGGCCTCCGAACAAAACTATCAGGCAACGGTAAACATGCTTCAAACTCAGTATTATGAGGCATTGCAACAGTATAATGATGCCGCACGACGCTTGAAATTGTACGATAGCCAGAGCCAGTTGGCGAAAAAGTCGCTAGATATTTCCATTAAAACCTTTTCTTCGTCAGCTTCGGGCTTAAGTGACATTCTGCGCATTCGCCAGCAATTGCTCGACTATGAATTGAAACAGTTGGAAACAGTGGTAGAATTTAATAAGGCGGAGGCGTTGATAAAACGATTGATACAATGACCCCAAACCCCTAAAGGGGCTTTAAAACCAGATTTAATAAAGTCCGAAGGACTTGAATGTGAATAACTTCCGGTGTAACCGGAGGATGAACAAATCAATACAAACTCAACCCCGGAGGGGTTTAATAATAATAAAGTTATTATGAAAACATTATTTTCAAACACATACGTCCGTTATGGACTTTTTCTTCTTACCGGACTCTTTCTTGGTTGGCTTCTCTTTCATTCATCAGATAAAAAGAGTGATAAGCAACAAACTACTGAGACTAAGAACCAAATCTGGACATGCTCCATGGATCCTCAAATCAGGAAAGATAAAGCAGGTAAATGCCCGATTTGTGGAATGGATTTAATTGCGTTGAAAGAGAGTGAAATAAAAGTCGATTCCGCTGCTATTCATTTCAATAAAGAAGCAGCCGAATTGGCTAATGTTACAACTTCTATTGTGAGTCATCAAAAACCAACAAAAGAGGTACGCTTATACGGAAAAGTGCAGGCCGACGAACGTCTGTTACAAAACCAAGTAGCTCACATTGGCGGGCGTATTGACAAACTTTTCGTGAACTTCACGGGCGAAGCGGTTCATAAAGGACAGTTGCTGGCTTTGATTTATTCACCCGAATTGATTACCGCTCAACAGGAATTGATTGAGGCGGCAAAAAGCAAAAAAATGCAGCCAGAAATTTATGACGCTGCTATGCAAAAGCTAATGCAATGGATGCTGACTGAAAAGCAGATTGCACAAATTGAAAGTTCCGGTAAGGTAAAGACGAACTTCGAAGTATATTCCAATACCTCGGGAATTGTAACTGCCAGACGCGTCAATACAGGCGATCATGTTTCGGAAGGTTCAGGGTTGTACGATATTGCCAACCTTTCAAGTATATGGGTGCTGTTTGATGCCTATGAAAGTGATTTGCCATTTCTAAAAGTTGGAAATTTAATATCTTTCACGATGCAGGCTTTGCCCGGAACTAAGTTTTCAGCAAAAATACAGTTTATCGATCCGGTAATTGATCCGGTGAACCGTGTAGCTAAAGTACGTGTGGAAGTGGGCAATGCTAACGGAAAATTAAAGCCTGAAATGTTTGCAACAGGCATTGTAAAAGCCAATCTGAACGAGTTCAAAAATAAACTGATTATTCCCCGTTCGGCAGTTTTGTGGACTGGTAAACGCTCCATAGTGTATGTAAAACAACCCGATACTGAAGGCTTTAGCTTCAAGATACGCGAAATAGAACTCGGACCAATGTTGGGCAATAGCTATGTAGTACTCAGTGGCTTGAATGACGGTGAAGAAATTGTAACTGATGGAACATTTAGCGTGGATGCTGCTGCACAGTTAGCGGGTAAGCCGAGTATGATGGATAGATAATTTTGTTTTAAACTTCTTTGAACCCCTCCGCTTCGCTAGTCCCAGGCCTCACCCCAACCCTCTCCAAGTGGAGAGGGAGCAGAAATGAATCAATGAATTAGGTCTTAATAAAATAGAGTTCTTATACTTCCTTTAATGCTCAAATAATTCTGACCAGGTGTTGTCCCCTTAATTTAAGGGGACGAGCTAAGCGGAGGGGTTTAAAAATACTCCTTCTCTTTAGTATATATTTCGTTTGCTATTTTCCCCATCTAAACTGAATTTCAGGTTACGGTGTGACAGTTTAAAGCCTTTGAGGTTGATATAAATCTGTTGCTCAAATTTCTGCGGAACATCAAAATATGAGCGGTTATCCTCAACCATGATGTTTTGGATATCGTCCATATTTAGACCGGCCTCTTCCACCAAAAATTCACGCAGATTGCCTTTCGTAAAACCTTGTCCAAAGCCGATATTCACGTAAATCGTTATCGGAGCACTCGGTTTTTCCGGTTTGGGTTGAATGTCCAGGGCTGTAAAATGGATGTTCAGTTCCGATTCCAGTGTTTTGATGTCTTCCAGCTCGTCCGTTTTGACTAAACAAATAGAAATCCCCGATTTTCCGGCACGGGCGGTTCGTCCGCTGCGGTGAGTGTAATGTTCGGTTTTTTCGGGTAGGTGGTAATGGATAATATAATCGAGGTCCTTCACATCAATGCCTCGGGCAGCAATATCGGTAGCCACAAGCAAGTTGATACGACCTTTTTTGAATCCGCGCATCACTTTGTCGCGCATCTCCTGATTCAGATTGCCGTGAAGTGCATCGGCCACTACTTCAAAACCGGCGAGCTGTTTTGCCAGTCGCTTGGCGGCAATTTTGGTGCGGCAAAATGCAATTCCCCGCTGACCTTGTCGTTCCGATAAAAATGCTTTCAGGTATTCCAGTTTATGCCCCTGTTTGTAAATCAGGTATTCGTGGTCAATTTTCTGATTCACAAATTCCTCGGCATTAATGCGTATCTCCGTAAAATCGGGGCGCAGGTAATCGTGAATAATCTGTTTCACATCGCCCGGCATGGTTGCCGTAAAAAGCATTTTGCAAATGTCTGTTTTGCATGATTTCAAAATCATGTCAATCTCCGTTTTGAACCCCATATTCATCATTTCGTCAGCTTCGTCCAGCACCAGATATTTCAGATCATTTAAACTCAGGGCTTTTCGTTCCAATAAATCAATCAAGCGACCCGGAGTGGCAACCACCACATGTGTGGCACGTTGCAGCTTTTGAATCTGGTCATCAATGGGCGCACCGCCATACACTGCTTCGGCAAATACCCTCGACAGATATTTGGAAAAAAGGAAGAACTCTCGCGCCACCTGTTGTCCTAGTTCGCGGGTAGGAACGAGCACTAACGCTTGTATTTTTGGAAGTTTCGGGTCAATAGTTTGCAGAATAGGCAGACAAAAAGCAGCCGTTTTTCCCGTTCCGGTTTGTGCAACAGCTACTAAATCGGAATCATGATGCAGAATGTGTGGAATGGCCTGAAGTTGAATATTGGTTGGCTGTGTAATGCTGTTTCCCTCCAGTGCCTGAATAATATTTTCGTTTATACCTAAGTCTGCAAAAGTCATTTGTCGTTTTTTTAGATGTGGTGACAAAGGTACTTGTTTTTCAGCGGCTACGAAAGTTATCAGATAATAAAGACCGTCAGCAGGAATACTATCGAACTTTGGAAACAGATATTTAAAATTATCGGTTTCTTTTTTGTTTATTACAACTTGGACAAGAAGATGCTGATTGCATTGGTATTCTGTATTCAAGCATAATTTCGTGGGTCGAATAGGTTGAATAATTTGGATTGAAACTTTGATCATATACATAACCCACGCGTAAATTCTGCAGGACATAAAATCCGAGCATTAGGGATAAAATGTTAGATGTCCTGTATGTCAAACCTAAATCAAATATTTCCCGTGAGCCGGTTGTTAAACCAGTAGCTGTTTTAAATCTTGCCATTGCAGTTCCATCTGCAATAAATACATTTTTACGGTTGTTTAGTTGAACTGCAAAGGAAAAGTTGATAAGTTCATCTTCTTTTAATTCATATATTGCATAAGCATAACGGTGGTTTGTGTTGAAAAATATACTGTCTGAATTGTTGTTTAAGGATAAAATATGGGTTGAGGAAAGTCCAACTGTAAAGTTGTTGATTTGAAATTCAATTCCACAATTAGCATCAGGAAGTAGTATATTATCGGGTAAATTATTCAACCCGGGATCATTGCCACTGTTTGATTTGATTAGTGAATGGTCGAAACTTCTTGAAAAAAAACCTCCGGCTACTCCGAATGCCAATCCCCAGTTTTCTTCATCTGTAATTTTATATGAGTATATCAGCATTGGATTAAAAAAAGAAGTAAAACCTACCACATCATTTACAAATGAAAGTCCAAGTGCCGAATGAAGCGGTTGATAATAATCCGAAATCTGAAGATTTAATACTTTCGGTGCCCCTTCAACACCAACCCACTGTGTTTTATTACTTCCGTAAATATAAAGGTAATCGGGGCGCGATACAGAGGCCGGGTTGTAGCTGGCACGATTAAATATGTTTGTAGACATATTTATGTCGGCTTGTGAATAAATTTTGTTTTGAGAAAAAACAAATGACAGGAGTATTATGAGCAGATATCTAAAATTCATATCAAAAATCTATCTAACCAATGTAATATACCCTTTTAACGATCTGCTTTGTCCGTAATTATCGGTAAAGGAAATAACATAAAAATAAGTGTCAGGATTTAGCAGATTTCCATTATATGTTCCATCCCAACCACTTGTGCCACTATATATTTGCAAGCCGTAACGGTCAAATATTTTTAATTCAAAGCCGCTCATAAATACATCGTCTAATCCGTCATTGTTAGGTGTAAATACATTCGGGATAAATGGCAAAATAATGATATTCTTTGATTCTATGCCTGAACAGCCATTTTTATTCGTTGCAGTTAAAATGATTTTAAGCTGAACGGTATTTAGTATTATCTGATAAGTGTGTTTTATATCAATTCCTGTTTCTGTGTTTCCATCACCCATATCCCAACTATAATTCAGATTTGGGTCAGGATTTGTAATCGAACAACTTAAAACGTTTTCTTTTTTGTTGATTGAAGATGGTGAATATGAAAACTCCGGTTTAGGTATTTGAATCGATTTTACGTTTATTGAGACATCTTGCTTGCATCCATTTAAACCGATACCTGTAACTGTATATTTGTCGGAATTTTTCACAATAATCGAATTAGAAATTTTTCCATTATTCCAAACATAAATATTTGCCCCTGAAGCAGTTAGTTTGACACTATCACCAACGCAGAAAGTAGAATCACCCGTAATTTTTAAATTTAAAGCCGGATATTGTTTCAAAGTATCCGTTAATACCACAATAACGCCTGATAGCAGCATTTCACAGGTATAGATATCCTTGTCTATTGGTTTTTTGATGGTTGTTGTTTGTTTAAAACTTACTGCAGATCCGTTTGGATTTTTCCAGGTGTACGAAGTATATCCATTTGGAGCTGTGAGTGTTACAGAATCGTTTGCACAAAAATAAGCAGATGAAAAGTTTGGGGTATTAATAATTATATTCTTTAAAGTTGTATTAGAACAACCGTTTCCATTAGATGCTCTCAGTTTTATTTTATACTGAAGCGAATTTGATATATTTTGATAATTGTGGATAATTGTGGAACCGTTTTCTGTAGTTCCATCACCCATATCCCAGCTGTATATGGTATTGGGTTCAGGGTCTGTTACTACACAAGTCAATGTATTTTGTGTTTTATTAAGTGCAGGCGGTGTAAAGGCAAAATCGGAATGAGGTAACGCTAATTTATTGATATTTACAGAAATACTTTTTTTACATCCATTTGATCCTATACCTGTCAAAGTGTATTTACCACTGTTTTTGATATAAATTGAACTTGAAGTTTTTCCGTTTGACCAAATGTAACCTATAGCTCCGCTGGCAGTTAACTTAGTACTGTCATTCTCGCAAAAAACAGTATCACCCGTTAACTTTAAATTGAAATCAGAATATTGTTTTAAGGTATCCGTCAGTGCTGTTTTACAGCCAGTAACAATCATATCACAGCTGTAAATATCTTTATCTTTTGGCTTTTTAACGGTAAATGTCTGCTTTGTACCTACCACCAAATTAGTAGGGTCTTTCCAACTGTACGAATCATAATTGCCAGGTGCAGTTAATACTACCGAATCATTTGGGCAAAAATACACTGATGAAAAAGTAGGAGCATTGCAGGTAAGATAAAACTTTGAAAGAAACATTTCCGACGAACCAGAAGCAGAATTTGTAATTTGTGTATTGCTGTCGAGAGTAAGAGCACTTCCATTGTAATCGCCTGATAAGTAAATGTTTCCTTTGCTGTCGGAGATTATACCCCTACCGTATTGTTTGGATGTGTTGGCAATGTTGAACGAATTAATTTCATTTCCGGTTGAATTGTATTTTGAGATACTAATGCCCTGATTCTGAGCGCTAAAGTATTTGTAACCAGTTGTATAGATATTGCCGGCTTTATCGGCACTTATACCATAAATATAATCACTGACGGTAGCTTCATTATTTTTAACGGCCCAAATTGTATTTCCATCTGAATCAAATTTTGAAAGAAAGGATCGTTCATAACCGGGATTTGGATTTGTCAGAGTTAAATTTCCGATTTTTATACTAGCACTTTTAAAATATCCACCCCAATAAGCATTATCATTATAATCAGTTGATATTGAACAGCAAAATTCAGTATCATTACTATCTATGCCCTTTCCCCATAACGAACTGCCATCGCTTTTTAATTTAATGATAAATACGTTGCTGGAATATGAAGTGTTTGGCAGGAGCAATGAATTGACTTTAAAATCAGTACTCGAATAATTACCTGTTATTAATACATTTCCTTTAGTATCATTGGCTATACTCATACCAATATCATTACCATTACCGCCAAAACTTTTTGCCCAAACGGAGTTTCCATTCACATCATACTTTATCACATAAATTTCCTGATTGGGAGAGTTTTGATTTGTTAAAGTGGTTGTTCCGATTTTCACGGATGTATCACAAAAATTCCCGGTTACATAAAGGTTGTTAACCCCGTCAAAACAAATAGCCATGGGACTTTCTGTACTGCCATTGACATCTGTAATTTTTTTTGCCCATTGAACATTTCCATTTGAGTCTAATTTCGTAATATAGCCTTCTGTGTAAATATTATT
>SESF01001661.1_pt1 | contig 15366 bp, 14 predicted proteins | sample 3171521 | NCBI WGS metagenome assembly SESF01 (sample SAMN10866945, study PRJNA518727) | freshwater metagenome | biome: subpolar coniferous forest; feature: holomictic lake; material: water; isolation source: holomictic Lake 227, 6 m and 8 m depth | place: Canada: near Kenora, Ontario | collected...
CCACTTTTTCGTGGCTGTCGGTGGCAAGAAGGCCTGGGCGCACAATGCCTTGAGTGGCCGGATGCCCGAGTTCGTCTCGAGGTCGCGCATTGCGGATGTCATTGCAGCGATCATTCCCTGGCTTGTGCTCACCCCGCTTGCTGCCCTCGGCAATATCCTTGTTTTCAAGAAGATCAAGGAAAAGCTTGGAGGCCGTTTCATTGCGGGCATCTCCGGGGGCGGCGCCCTCCCCCCAGCGGTCGACCGTTTCTTCTCGGCAATCGGAGTCCTCATCCTGGAAGGCTACGGCCTTACTGAGACGGCACCCCTCCTGTCAGTCCGCATGCAGGACCACCCGGTGCCAGGCACTGTCGGACCCGCCATCGAGGGCACCGAAATCCGCATTATCAACGAGCAGGGGAAGGACCTGCCCTGGGGCTCGAAGGGGCTTATCCTCGTGCGGGGACCGCAGGTGATGAAGGGCTACTACAAGCGCCCGGACCTCACTGCCAAGGTAATGCGAGGGGACGGCTGGCTCGATACCGGCGACCTCGGCATGCTGACGCGCAAGGGCGAGATCGCGATCACTGGCCGCGCCAAGGACACCATTGTCCTCCTGGGCGGCGAGAACATCGAACCCCTGCCCATCGAGCAGAAACTCTGCGAGAGCATCTACATCAGCCAGTGCGTCGTCCTGGGCCAGGACAAAAAATACCTTGCGGCCCTCATCATCCCGAACCAGGACACCCTTACCGCCTGGGCCAAGGAAAACGTAGTCCCGGTTGAAGACTGGGAGCAGCTCCTCAAGCAGCCCGAGGTCATCGAGCTCATCGACTCGGACCTCCGCGAACTCGTCTCGGCCAAGAACGGCTTCAAGAGCTTCGAGCGCCTGTTCCGTTTTACCCTCCTCCCGAAAGCCTTCGAAGTCGGCAAGGAGCTCTCCGCGAAGCAGGAAGTCAAGCGCCACGCCATCGGCGCGATCTACGAAAAGGAGATCAAGAAGCTCTTCGAGGTGTGACAGGAAGCATCCAGACCCCGGCATGAGGCTCCGTAAGCGTCGGGCCGGAGTCGTGGACAGCCCTGCCGGCCCGCATCCAGGGCGTATTGCATTAATTGGTATGGAAGACCCCGGTGGAAACCGGGGTTTATTACTATACTCTGGCTTTTGCGATGTGGCTTTTGCGCCTGAATCGTGCTAGAATCCCCGACTCCCCTGCGGGGAGATGGAGGATTCCCATGAAATCCCAGGACTACATCGCCCTGGATGAGCGCTACGGCGCCCACAATTACCACCCGCTTCCCGTCGTCATCTCCTGGGCAGAGGGCTGCCGCGTCAAGGATCCAGAAGGCAGGAGCTACCTCGATTTCCTTTCCGCCTACTCGGCGGTCAATCAGGGACACCGGCATCCGAAAATCGTCAAGGCGGCAAAGGACCAGCTCGACACATCGACGCTCACGAGCCGGGCCTTCCACAACGACAAGATGGGACTCTTCCTGAAGAAACTATGTGAATTCACGGGTTACGAGAACGCCTTGCCGATGAACACCGGCGCCGAGGCTGTCGAAACCGCCCTCAAGGCAGCGCGCCGTTGGGGTGTCGAGGTCAAGGGCGTTGAAAACGGCAGGCAGGAAATCATCTGTGTTGACGACAATTTTCACGGTCGCACCATCGCCGTCATCTCGATGTCCAGCGATCCCGATGCCACGGTCAATTACGGCCCCTTCGTGCCTGGCTTCAAGCGCGTGCCCTACGCAGACGCAGGCGCGATCGAGAAGGCAATAGGCCCCAACACGGTCGCCGTCATCATCGAGCCCATACAGGGCGAGGCTGGCGTCTTCGTGCCTCCCCTGGGCTACCTCAGGGCGGTGCGGGAAATCTGCACGAAGAACCATGTCCTCTTTATCTGTGACGAGATCCAGACCGGGTTTTCGCGCACTGGCAAGCGCTTTGCCTGGCAGCACGAGGACGCCCGTCCCGACATCATGTGCCTCGGCAAGGCCCTGGGCGGCGGCATCATGCCGGTCTCCGCCATCGTCGCCGACCATGAGATCATGAAAGTCTTCACACCTGGCACCCACGGCTCCACCTTTGGCGGCAATCCCCTGGCTTCGGCCATCGGAATGGCAGCCCTCGATGTCCTTGTGGATGAAAGGCTCGACGAGAACGCCGAACGCCTCGGCCTGCTCTTCCGGGAAGAGCTAGCCAGGATCCACTGCCCCAAGGTCACCGAGATCCGGGGCAAGGGTCTCCTCAACGCCGTCGTCTTCGAGAAGGGCTTCGAGGCCTGGAACGTCTGCATCTCCCTCCGCGACGCCGGCCTCCTGGCCAAGCAGACCCACGGCAACATCATCCGCTTCGCCCCGCCCCTGGTGATCACCGAGGGAGAAATAAAAGAGGCAATTGCGATAATCAAGGTTGTTTTCGAAAAGATAGCCTAAGCAGTCCTATTCATGGCGAGGCTGGTGGCGAGGGCCCGTATCGCAGATCGCGGCGCGGGCCCTTCCATGTTGGCTTCTTCGCTGACTGCTCCTAGACTGGCGAGCCTTCTGATAGCGCTCATGATCACTCATCGCTGCCGGGACTGTCCCGAAGACGGTGCAGCGATTCAAACCCTTTACAGTCTTCCCGCCCTCGCTTGCCACCGCCCCAGGAACGAGGCCTGCAATTCCTCAGGCAGAAAGGATGCCCGGCAGAGGGCCTCTACGACCGGCCAGGCTCCGAGCAAGCGCCCTGTAAGGTTGTCCAGAACTTTCGGCGAAACTCCAAGCTTTCCGGCCAATGACAGCCAATCGGCCTGGGTCAAGCGTGACTTCTTGCCATTCAGGGTCAAGGCAGTTTCTTCCCTGTCTTCGGGAAGCACCAGCGCCGTAGAGACGAGGTCATAGGCCGGCGTCAACTGCCATTGGTCAGGCGCTGGACAGTACAGCGAAAAATTTTTCAGGTGGAGATCGGCATTGCCCATCAGATAGGCCAGCAGATTGAGTTCCAGATAACGTACCGCATCAAGCCCGGCTTGCCGGGAATGGGCCAGCACCTTGGAAGCAGCTTCCAGGCTGCCTTTGTACTTGTCCGCCGCAGGACGCTGGCACAACTGGCAGAAATCTTCCTGTGGTACTTTGGTCCCATCGGCGGGGCGGTCGAAGCGCCGGGAAAGATACACCATGGTTCCGTCCGCCACGTAGGCCAATCCATGCGGGGCCGTAGGGTAACCCAGGCTTGCCGCCAGTTCCATACAGAAGGCCTCATTCTCGGGAAGATGGGGGTATTCATCAACGGGAGGTTTCAGGATATAGCGGCCACCGAGGGCCCGAAGGGTCAGTCTGCGGTCTTCGTGAGGGTTCCGGTCCAGCGAAAGCTTCTTTTGGACTCCAGGCACCGCTCCGGAGGCTCGTAGGAGGCTTAGACCGGCTTCTGTCAAAGCGTTCATATCCAGATCGATGGCAGGCGCAGTCGTGGTTTCAAAGAGGGTCTTGGCGCATCGTTTGTGATAAGCCGACTGGTAGTCTGAATCCAGGGGGGCAAAACACACCAGGCATTTATTCATCCAAAGCTGTCCCGACCTCAACCGGTCCCACTCCGACAGCGCCAATAGTGTCCCGGCAAAAGGCTGCCAGCAGTCCGAAACGGTCACCGGGATCGAATTTCCAGTTGCGGACTCCCAATTCTAGCAGCCAGCCTTCCGGAACCAGACCGTCGAAGAAAGCAAACAGAGTCCGGGATTCCCAAGGCGCACTGCGGAGAGGCAGGGTCAGACTGACCGGGTTCTTCCCTTCAAGCACCCAAGATGGGGCATAGGTAAAGCGGTACCCTTCATCAGTCTCTTCAAGCAGACCCGCCACCCTGTCCTGGAAGTACACCCATAATTTACGCATCCGACTTTTCCATCCGGACAGGACCCGTCCTATACCCGAAAAGACGGAGAACCTGATCGACTTTATCCAGCCTGATAGTCGATTTACCTTGCTCCAGTTCCCGGATGAAACGCAGCCCAACCCCCGCAGTCAAGGCAAGTTCTGCCTGGGTCATGTGGGTTCGCTTCCGCTCCTGCTTGACGAGCGCTGACAGGGGGCTACATTCATCCTTCATGCTGCAATGGTATACCTGTTCAGGTATACTAGCAAGAAAATATAATATATTATCACCGTACGGGTATAATATATGGAATCTATATTAGGCTATACCCTTTAGGGTATAATATGCTTCGATACTGCATCGGGGACTATGTCCCATGTAGTTCAGGAACACCGAGCTATATCTCTACCGCGCCTCAGCCGGGACTCTTCTCCATCGCCTTCTCCGATTCCCTGTCGAGCCCCTTCCTTCGCCTAGACTCCTCCATCATCGATCCAACCACGGCGGATTCGCATTCGGCGGTGCCAGTTCCCTCTATCAAGTTTGGAATGGAGAACAGCAAGATCAGCACTATTTCCTTCAACTTTTCTATCTGGAATTCAGGAACAGCGGAGTTGGAAAAACTCAGTCCCACCGATGCTTTTACGCTTCTCGGACAGCAACCTCAAATTCTCACGTATAAGAAGGGGAATGGAACCAACACGATAAACGGGAATTCTTCGAATGGCGTTTTCACCCTCGCCTCGGGAAGCGAGATCGATCCCACCGCCATTGATGGCATTTTCCTACGTTACACGATTTATGGCGCGACGATGATTTTCGCATTCGGCAACTAGACAACCCTGAGATTCCAAATATCACCTAACGCGTTAGGGCTACTAGGGCCAAATAGGACTTGTGCGCGACAAGATTGTCGTGCAAACACGTCAAATCCTGCCTTGAAATATCTTTCACCTAACTACCTGTATCCAATGGCCACGGCAAGCATCAGGAGTCCCATGGTCAGCACGAAGGTCGCCAGTTGCAGGGGCCAGACCCATCTCGCCCAGCGCGTCCAGGAGACGCCAGCCAGCGAGAGGGAGATGATAAGCACCGCATTGGTGGGATAGAGCATGTTCGAGAAGCCGTCGCCAAAGGCGTAGGCCTGGACCATGACCTGCCGCGTGACGCCGGCGAGGTCGCCGAGGGGGGCGAGGATGGGCATAAGGAGAAAGGCCTTGGCCGAGGCAGAGCCCACGAAGAACTCCAGGCCCAGGGTGAGGATGTAGGCGATGGCCGCTGAACCGTAGGCCGAAGCCCCCGTCGCGGCTGTCGCTGCGTGGAAGAGCACCGTGTCGAGGATGCCGCCGGAGATGATGATGCGTTTTACCGACAAAGCCATCAGGATGAGGATGGCCGCAGGGAGGACGCCAAGAACTCCGTCCAGGAAGGCCTTGCCGACGCGCTTGCCGCTGAGCCCTGCTGCAAAGCCGGTAACGAGGCCTGCCGCAAGGAAGGCCAGGGCCATGAGCGGCATCGATAGATCCGAGAGTCCTGGAGTGAATGCGACGAAGAGGATGATCACCAGGAGTGCCAGCATGGACCAGGAGAATACCCTGACGCCCCGCGCCTCAAGCTTGGGATCGATGCCCAATGTCGAGGTGGCGACCTTGTCGTCGGCAATTGGGCCGCCGCTGGCCGTGCCGTTGGAGGCCGGCGTGGCAGCCAGCGCCCCCATGCCCGCTCGGCGCTCGCAGCGTCGGGCATAGAGCACGAGGAAGGCCATGTAGAGGGCATAGCAGGCCGCGAATACCAGGACGCGGAACGGCGCACCGGAAAAAAGAGGCAGCCCGGCTATTTTCTGCGCGGTGCCGATCGAGAAGGGATTGGAAATCGCGGCGGCGAAGCCGAAGCCGGTCGCCAGGACGCTCATGCCCAGGCCCATGAAGACGTCCCAGCCAAAGGACGCCGCAAGGGCGATGCCGACAGGCACAAGAAGCACCGACTCCTCAAAGACACCCATGATGGCCCCAAGCAGCATGCAAAACAGGCAGATGATCCCCAGGAGGAGGAAGCGCCGCTTTCCGAAGCGCTTCGCCAGCGCGGCAACCGCCGAGGCGAGGACCCTCCCCTCGTTGAGCACCGAGAAGGACCCGCCCGCTATCGTAATGAACAGTATTATGATGATCGCCATGACCGCATCCGGGGAGACCAGTACCTCTGCGGGCGCGGTGAACCATCTCCAGACCGGGTAATCGGGCTTGGGCATCTCGTGGTAGGAACCGGGGACCAGGACCTCGCCCGCGTCGACCTTCGTCCGCTCGTAGCTTCCCGAGGGGAGGGCGAGGGTAAGGACTCCTGCCGCAATCATCATGGCCAGAAGTATGATGGCGCTCGTGACAAAGGCCTTGATGCCGATCGATACTCCGCCGACTTTCTCCGCCATGATGACTCCTCAATTGCCGCTTGGCTCACAGGCTCACGGTACTCACTGTGGTTCCCGCAATATATCCGCTGCGTCGCCCCGGCGGAAGGGCGTCGGCTCTCGTTGACCCTTTCAGCCGCGTTGGCCGATACTTGTGAGCCGGAGGACTCCCATGCCGCTCGTACTCGCCGTTTCCGCCACGATCCTGGCCTTCATGGCTATCGTCCTGGCGCGCACGCTGTCCGTCCCCGGCGCGGCTGCCCCCAGGGCTCCGCTGTCATCCCTGGAACTCGAGAGCGCTGCGGGCATCGAAGACAAGCTCGCAGCGCTAGTCCGTTTTGCCACTATTTCGTCATGGGATGCAAGCCTCGAAAATGCGGCCGCCTTCGAGGCTTTGATCGCTGCCCTGCCGGGTTTGTTCCCGCAGGTCCACGCTGCCCTTGCCAGGGAGCGGATCGGCGACCGTGCGCTTCTCTATGCATGGCAGGGGAAAGACCCTGCCCTCGAGCCTGCCATACTCTGCGCCCACTTCGATGTCGTACCTGCTGAGGACGAGGCGGGATGGCGGCACGGACCCTTTTCAGGCGATATCGACGACGGCTTCGTCTGGGGACGGGGAACCCAGGATATCAAGGTGACGCTTGCCTCTGCGCTCGAGGCTGCGGAGCGGCTCCTCTCGCGCGGCTTTCAGCCCAGGCGAACCATCCTTTTCGCCTTCGGCGGCGACGAAGAAGTAGGGGGCAACCGGGGAGCTGCCCTGATCGCGAAGGAACTCGCGCGGCGTGGCACGCGTGCAGCCTTTCTCCTCGACGAGGGCGGGCCTGTCGCAAAGGGCATGCTCGCAATGGCAGACCGTCCCCTGGCCCTTGTTGGCATCGCCGAGAAGGGTTACATCGATGTGCGGCTCGAAGCCACGGGCTCGGGCGGCCATGCCTCGATGCCTCCTCGCCGCACAGCGACCGGCGACATCGCGCGGGCTGTCGCAGCCCTCGAGGCAAAGCCAGGCTCGACAAGGATCGGCTTTACGGTCAAAAGTTTCCTCGGTCGCCTCCGGCCCTACGTCCCCTTCGGATATCGCGTCCTTTTCAGCAACCTCTGGGTCTTCGGCCCCCTCGTCAGGCTGGCCTTCTCTGGATCCCCTACCACGGCAGCCTTGCTCCGCAGCACCCGCGCAGCAACCATGCTCGAAGGCAGCCCCAAGGAAAATGTCCTCGCCTCGCATGCGAGCGCTATCATCAATGTGCGAATTCTTCCTGGCGAGGACTCCCTGGGAGTTCTGGATCGAATCATGCAGATTGTCGGCCGCTTCGGCGTGGTCGCATCGCCAGCCCACGCCGACAGTGTCGTCGAGCCCCTCCCCGAATCATCCCTCGATACCGAGCTCTGGCGCGCCATAGAGGCTGCGCTCGGCACCGCCTTCCCCGAGGCAGCGATGCTTCCCTTCCTGTTCAGTGCCGGTACCGATACCAAGCATTACCGGCACATCGCCCGCGCGATGTACCGACTGACACCCCTTCTGCAGACTTCCGAAGACCTCGCTGGCGTGCACGGAAGGGACGAACGGGTCGAGATATCCAATCTCAGGCGCTGTCTCCGCTTCTACGAAACCCTGATAGGAAGCCTGTAGGAGCCATCTCTCCATCGCCTCAGGCTGGGGAACGCCATAGTTGCGCGCTCGGAGGATGTCGTGGCAAGGCCCGGCTTCCTTGCACTAAGCCCTCATGCTGCAATAGAATGGTCAGTGCAGAGGGCGAAGAAACCGGAGGCGCTGCGTCGTGGATTCGAGCATCGTAAACAAGAAAGCGATCGAATATTCAGATCGGGTTCTGCGCCTTACACCTGCCGTGATCGCTCAGATCGGCATCATCAAGCAGGGGATTCACCTCAAGATCGACGAATTTTTCATATCCTGCGTTCCCTTTGACCTTTCCCTCGGCAAGGCAAGCCTTTTGGGCACGCTTTCGAATCGGGAAATCGAATTCTTCAGCAGCATGATCAAGCGTGCCCATAAGCTTAACCTGATCTTCATGATTCCGAGTTCGAAGAAGCCCGTCAATTTCTTCGCACTTTCCGACATCCTCGCTTTCAGGAAACCCAATCCCGATTCGCCTTACTGCTTCATCGACGTGCGATTCCGCGAGACACCCTTTGTACTGAAGGAGATACTAGTCGAGTACTGGAACTCCTCAGACGAAAGCGAATTCTTCTTCAAGGATCCAACAGATGTCCAGATCCCGCCCGAACGCTTCGGCTTGGTCTTCGACCATCCCCATCTCGTGCTTCTCAAGGAAGGCGTGTCATCTGACCGCCTCAGAATTGTCGGCCTGTCAAAACGCCTGGTCCGGCTTTTCGGCGAGTATGAAGGCCCTGCCGTCGCTCTCGGTGAGCAGCTTGATTTCGAAGGGTCTGCAAACGGGGGGCCACTGTCCTTCCAATGTATCTGCACCGTATTCAAGGAGGAGCCGGAGCTTCCAGGCTTTTCCAGGCTCGATGCCGAACTCCAGTTCAATGCCCTTCTCTCGGCGCGCATCCTCAAGGCGGCAGGCGGCATGAAAAGCCGCAGCCAGGCTGGCACCTGATGGGAGAACTCGCAGCACTCGACCTCTTCGATGCCTGGGAGCGCGGCGAATTGCCCTCCGGCTCTGGACTTGTCGTGGCATCGCAGATCAGGCCAGGAGGCGAGGGTGCATCCTGGGAATTGTTTTTCTGGACCGGAGCAGCCAAGATCAGGACCTGCGAGGAGGGTCTTTCTTTTCGCGCACCGACACGACGAAACCTGGTGACCCTTCGCCACGCCTCTCCAGACTCGGCCGAGCCAGGACCGGGCTTCCAGCTCAGGAAATCCCGGACCTGCGAAGGCTTTACGATTGCGCGTCCCCTTGATCTCGATTTTGCCTTCGTTTTCCAGGCAGGACTGAACCTCAAGGACGAGCTTGAGTTCTTCCTTGAGCGGACCTTCGGCTACGACGGAGGACTTTCGGCTGCTGATGCCACTTCCTTGGCCCGGGCAACGGTCGCCGACATTCTTGCGATGACAGACCGTGGCGGCTATGCTTGACATGATGACGATGGCCATTGGGCGATATCACTCCCTCGGGCGGTGTTTTCCCTTGTATGGACTGGATGTGCGGGAGATGGCATGACCCTTGATCAAACGGTCGGATTGCTGGACGAATTCGATCATTTCGTGCTCGCCTCCCATGATGGTCCCGATGCGGATGGACTTGGGGCTGCCTACGCCCTTGGAGTTCTCATCGAGGCGCGCGGCAAATCTGCCCGCATCCTCCTTCTCGACCCCCTGCCCACGAAGGTGGCCTTCCTCGACCATCGAGGCTGGTTCTCATGCATCCATGAATCCCCCGAGCTCCCCTTCGATGCTGCGCGGACCTGCGCAATAGTCCTCGACACCCACGATTTTGCCTTCCTCGGTGCGAGGATGGAGAGCCTTGTCCGCAAGGCAGCGCGACTGGCCGTCATCGATCATCACGAACTCAAGGGAATCCCCGATGAACGCTTCTACCTTGATCCGACAGCCTCAAGCACCTGCGAGATGGTGTGGCGCCTTTATTCGAAGCTAGGGGTAACTCTTCCCCTCGATGCAGCTGAGGCAGTTTTTTCGGGCATCGTCTATGATACTGGATCCTTCGCATACCCCAAGACGGGGGCTGGAACCTTCGAGTGCGCTCTTGAGCTGGTACGGCTCGGTGTCAAACCCTACCTGATCCATGGGATGATCTATGAATCAGCGGCGACCCCGGTCCTCCTTCTGCAGAAAGCAGTCGGCGGCACGCTTCAGCTCAGCCTTGGCAACAAGGTCGCTTTCCAGGTTCTCCTCATGGCTGACCTTGCTGCGACAGGTGCCAGCTACGAAGACGCCGAGGACTTTGTCAACATGCCCCTGCAAGGCGCGGAAATCCAGGTCTCCGTCCTCATCAAGGAAAAGGAAGATGGCCATTTCCGCTGCTCCCTCCGATCCAAGGGGACGGTCAATGTCGCAAGGCTGGCCCAGGATTTCGGCGGTGGCGGCCACGCCACCGCAGCCGGCTTTACCTCGAGCCTGCCCCTCGAGGCCTTGAAATCCGCACTCATGCAGGGCCTCGAACTGGCATTCCTTTCTCGATGAGCCAGCCGCAGCCTTGGCCATCCAGAGCTCACGAACTCCCATGAAACGCATTGTCACCCTGCTGTTTTTTCTGGTTTCCGCCCTTGCCCTGGCCTTTGTCGGCTGGTACTGGTGGAAGTCGAACGCCGAGCGCGCGGACGCCGCCAAGCCAGTCTCGACCCGCAATCTTGTTGTCAACCACGAGGAGGGGGGAACAGCGGGCGAGGATGTGGGCAAGCCCGTGACCGGGAACCTGAACCGTATCGGAGCCTTGCCCGATGAAGTGGTCATCAGCGCCGAATCACAGAACCTTGACCAGGATGAGGGCGAAGAACAGATCCTCATAGTCAAGAAGACAGGGGTCAAACCCAACGGCCTCGCGGTGGTGATCGCGGACTGGCTTCCTGAGCGGAAGCTCTGGATCCGCTCCTGGGAGAGCCCCATACCTGTGACGAAGCTGACCACACTTCAGCTGCAGGTCCGGGACATCCTGGGGGATCACCGCCTTTGCATCGTCATCGCGGGAATGAACGAGATCAACGAGCAGACTCTCACCCTGTTCCGTCCCCGCATGGGAAGCGAGCTCACCGGCCTTGCCTATACGCCCATCGTCTCCCTGGCCGCGGACTCGGTATTCATCGAGGCGACTGAACGGCCGGAAAGCTATCAATTGGCTCAATCGAATGGCTCGCCCTTCAGGATCCTGTCCTTTACGCGCGACAGGGAATCGGGGAACCCCCTCGACCAGGTCCGGACAACCTGGACCTGGGATGGCAGCGGCAACGCCTACGCGGGCTCTGCCATCGACCGCATTCCCGGGGCGCAGGTCGAGCAGGAAATAGCGAACAAGGTACTTACGGGCCGGGCCTCCGATTTCGAGGACTTCCTCCAGGGCCTGTGGTATGACGCCGATTCAGGGCCACGGGACCCGAAGGCGCGGCTCCTCGTCTTCGACCGCAAGGGAGCTTCGATCATCTTTTTCTCGGGAGATTCCCAGGAAGTGTTCCACTGGAATGAATCGCACTCGACGCGGACGGGACTCTACATCGGCACGCAGAACGAGTCTGTCCAGACGCTGAAACGGCTTCTCGATATCGAGATGACTGGCGCAGAAAGTGTTTCCGTCCGGGTCTTTGAGGATCTCCTGATGAAAATCGACTCGGAAAACCGCTGGGATGGGACATATCGCAGGCTGACGGCGGGCAAGACAGCGCCGGTGAAGAGGGCAGCACCGTCTGCGCTCACCGGGGCCTGGCAGTCCTCCGGAGTCAAACTCGGATTCTCGGAAGGCTTGTATTCGCTTGAACTCGACAGCTCCACCTCATCCGGGCGCTATATCCAGTACAAGGTCGGCACAGACCAGGTCGTCGAGCTGATAGCCGGAACCGGCGGCCAGCGCATCCATTACGAGATTGAACTAAAGGACAACAAGGACGGCAGCCGCCATCTCACACTCACGCCCGTAGTCCCCACCATCAATGGTCTTGAGCGGAAGGAAAGCGGCAGCCTCGACCTGTCCCAGAAGAAGCAACCTTGACCTATTCGAAAAGAGGCCAGGCCTCATAGCCTGCATTCTTGAGCCGGTCGCCGAGATTTCTCCCGTTGTCCTTCGAGTTCACCACGACAGAGAGCAGGTCCTTCTCTCCAACCCTGCGCTTCTCAGTCCTTGCCATGAAGCCCTTCTTGCCGAGTTCTGCGATAAGGGCCTTTGCATTCTCCTCCTTCGAGAAGATGCCGATCTGGAAGCGCTCTCCTGGACTTGCCGCCGACGCGCTGGCACCAGGCTTCGGTGGATCGGCTTGAGTCGGGCTCGCCACATTGGGAGTGCCTAGGGCGGAATCCGCTGCTGAGGGAACCTTCGCCTCGGCGAGGTATCCGAGTCCAAAGTACCAGTGCGGAAGGGCAGCGAGCGAAACCGGCGGTGATGAAAACGCGATATGCGCTTCGGGACTGTCGGCAAAATCCTTTGCAAGCGCGTCCGCCTGCTCAGAACGATCCTTGCCTTCACCCGCTATCCACAGCAGAAAACGCGCCTCTCGCGCCAGGACGCGCCGCCCGGAAGGCATTCCCCTTGTCTCAAGGAGGCCCGCTGCGAGGGCCGTGGCAGAGCTCGGGTTGCCCGAGAAGAGCGCTGCCCACGCTGCGACCAGGCGCGCCCGCTCAGACTGAGGGTCATCGGCCGGAGCGGCCAGTACCCGAGCCGCAAGCCTCCCGGCCTTGTCTGATTCTCCTGCGGCAAGCCACATGCGTGCGGCCCGGAGCCGGAGCTCACCGGCCACCGTGCCGACCACCTCGCTCGTCACTGTTGATCCAGCCTCGCTAAAGGCGGCCGCTCCCTCGTAGTCGGAAGCCGCCTCGGGGAAGGCCCGGAGGAGGAGCCGGAGTCCCGCCGCGGCAACAAGATAGCGCGAGGAAGCCGCGGGGCTCGCGGCAGTGGGTGCAAAGGATTCAAGAAGGACTGCCCCTTCGCGGGGGTCGAGACCGGCGGCAGCCTCGGTGAGCGCTCCCTCGAAGGCTGCGGTCCCGACAAGGGCCGCGAGCTTTACCCGTGACGCGGCAAGGGCCTTCGAATCGGAACCTGGTCCTGGCGCTGCCAAAGGCGGCACGGCGCTGACCTGCGCGGACCCGGCCAGGCCCGTCGTCGGGGCAGGAGGCGGGGCCGATGGCTGACCCCCAACCCTCACATTGACAAGAATTCCGATTATCGCAATGCAGATTATTGACGCTCCCGAAGGGCTGTGCGTCCCCGGTCTTTTCATGCTTCTACAGCCCTGAAGGTGTTTCCAGAGAGCGAGTCCAGCCTGACGCGGGCAAAGCTCCCGACCCGCCCTGGGTCGGCCGGGAAAACGACCATCTCGTCGCGGGCCGTCCGCGCGAGCAGCTCTGACTTCTTCCGCCTCGAGACATCCTCGATGAGGACCTCATCGATGGAGCCGACGCGGGCTGCCATGATCCCGGCGGTGATGGACTTCTGGAGTTCGATCACACGCGCGAGGCGTGCCTTTTTGTCCTTCTCGGGCACCTTTGCCGCCATTTTCACGGCAGGGGTTCCCTCGCGGGGGTTGAAATGGTACATGAAGGCGTACGAATAGCGTACCCTCTCCATAAGGTCGAGGGTCTGCTCGAAGTCCTCCTCGGTCTCGCCGGGGAAGCCGACAAGGATGTCGGTCGACAAGGACAGGCCCGGCAGGGCCTCCCTCATGCGGGCGACAAGTTCAAGGTAACTAGTACGATTGTAGTTCCGGTTCATTGCCCTGAGCACGGCATCCGATCCAGCCTGGACAGGAAGGTGGATGTGCCTGCAATACAGCGGCTCAGCCGCGATCGCCGAAAGTGCCGCAGCGGAAAGATCCTTGGGATGGCTTGTCATGAAGCGGATCCAGCGGATGCCTGTATCCCGCCGGTCGCGCAGCCGCTGGGCGACAAGGGACAGGAGCCCCGGAAAATCGAGGGCCGCCCCGCCCCCCACCCAGCGGTAGGAGTTGACGTTCTGGCCGAGGAGAGTCACCTCACGGACGCCGTTTTCCTCGAGGTCCCCCAGTTCGGCCAGGATATCCGCCGGATCGCGCGACACCTCCCGCCCCCTGATGTGGGGAACGATGCAATAGGTACAGAAATTGTTGCAGCCATGCATGATCGGAAGGAAGGAACGGAATGAGGAGGGTTCGGCGTGGCTTTTCGCAAAGGTGAAGACGGGGGACTCCTCGAGGTCGCCGAGCGGCAATCCCTGGCCCGCCGCGTCGATGAGGAGTCCGAAATGCTGCTTCTGGAAGGTTCCGATAGCCTGGTCTACAGCCGGCTGACGTTCGAGGATGCCCTTCTTCAGGCGCTCGGCCATGCATCCGGTGACGATAAGCGCAAGTCTGCGGCCATTTGCGCGGGCCAACCTCGCCTTTTCACCCGCCCAATGGTCGATGCGGCCCCAGGCCCGGCTTTCCGCGGTGATCCTTACCGAACAGGTGTTGATTACGACAAGGTCGGGCATGGCCTCAATGGGTACTGCCTGCCCGGGGGGACTCGGCACTGCAGCCATCCATCCCCGTTCGCGGAACAGGATTTCGATGGCAGCCGATTCCGCACGGTTCATCTGACAGCCGTAGGTTTCCAAGAGGTAGGTCATTGCCATAGGACTCTATACCGATACCCCGGAGACCCGCAACGGGACGGTGAATCAGGACCGGTCTTTCATTCCCCGAGCGAACTTGAAGATGTTCCAGCCACCGTAGGCCAAAAGGCCAAGGCCTCCTGCACCGAGAATAAAGCCCAGCGGCCCGATATGAAGCTGGGCCAGGAGGACGGCGGCGCCAGCTACCAGGGAAATGGTTCCGTAGGTCTTGTCAGTCTTGGTCTTTCCGCCCATGCCCAGGAGACCGAGCACGGCTAGTCCACCGCCGATGGCCCATCCGACAACGGGTATGCTGATGAGGGCGTTGATGCCGATAAGGCCGATGCCCGCCCCTGCCGAAGCGAAACCGCGGGTTCCGCGCTCCGACAATGTAAGTTCTGTCCCAGTAGCCATTCGATGCCTCCTTCGCCATCCGCCGTGATGACTTTGCCCCGCCTACACTATTGGCGCTCGGGCCGCCTCCCCTTTCGGGCAAGGCATAGCTCCCACCGGATGCAACAACAGTGGAATTGTACTGATTTTTCCAGGGTATGGCAATGTCGCGGTTTTGCGGCCCCTAGGGATACTCCACCCAGGCATAGGCAGAATGGTCATGGATGCTCTCGAAATTCTCGGCCTCGACGGAAAACTTCGGGAATTTCCCGAGGTCGGCAACACGGCGATAAACCTCACGGACAACGTCCTCGACAAAGCGGGGATTGTCGTAGGCAAGCTCGGTCAGGTACTTCTCGTCTTCACGCTTGACGAGGGTAAAGACCGGACTCGAAGCCGACTCTTCCACAAGGGTGACAAGGTCCTCGATCCAGAAAAAAGGACCGAGGACGACCCTGAGCTTTACGAGGCCACGCTGGTTGTGCGCTCCGTGATCGCTGATGGCCTTGGAGCAGGGACAGAGCGTCTGC
>SESF01026332.1_pt1 | contig 15341 bp, 12 predicted proteins | sample 3171521 | NCBI WGS metagenome assembly SESF01 (sample SAMN10866945, study PRJNA518727) | freshwater metagenome | biome: subpolar coniferous forest; feature: holomictic lake; material: water; isolation source: holomictic Lake 227, 6 m and 8 m depth | place: Canada: near Kenora, Ontario | collected...
GCGGGCGGTTGTCCGGCAGACGATCGAGAATCCAGGGTTTGGCGGAGCTTTGCGAGATGAATGCGTGCGGTCCTCCGCCGCTTTGGGATGGCGTTCCGATGCGTAGTTCTCCCCAGCCCAACGCAGTGCCCTCCCCCACCATTCTCGCGGGTTGACGCAGCCCGGTTTTCCTCTATCCTAAGCCGCAGTTGCAGGGGAGCCGGCCTGGCTGAGAGTGTCCCGCTTGTCTAATCCACGAGCACGACAGACCCTTTGAACCTGATGCGGGTAATTCCGTCGCAGGGAGCGAATCTCAGCCATGTCCATTCCCGGCATGGCTTTTTTTTACCACCTCTATGATCGCACCGCAAGATTCCCTTGAGCCGCACAGCAGCGAACAGTTGCCCAACAGCAAACGTGTTTATGTCGGGGGCGTGCTGCATCCGGAGATCCGGGTTCCCATGCGCGAGGTGACGCTTTCGCCCACCAAGACTTTCAGCGGCCAGATCGAGGTGAACGAGCCGGTCCGCATCTACGATTGCTCGGGGCCCTGGGGCGATCCCGATTATCAAGGCAACGTCACCGGTGGCCTTCCGGCGGTGAGGGAGCCGTGGATTCGCGCCCGTGGCGACGTTTCCGAATACGAAGGCCGCACGGTGCTGCCGATGGACGACGGCTATCTTTCCAGCCAGCATGCCGAATACGCGAGTCACGCAGAGAAAAACCGGCTGGTGGAATTCCCGGGCCTCCACCGCAAGCCGCTGCGGGCGTCCGCCGGCCACCCGGTCTCCCAACTCTGGTATGCGCGTCAGGGAATCATCACCCTGGAGATGGAATACATCGCGATCCGCGAAAACCAGGGCCTGGAAGCACTCCGAGGCAAGCTCTCGGAGCAGGCGGAGCGCAATTCGCTGCTTCATCAACACGATGGGACCGTGGGCCGCTCCGACGCCCCCGGCGTATTCCAGCGGTTCCCGCAGGCGATACCCAAGTTCATCACCCCGGAGTTCGTCCGCGACGAAGTCGCCCGGGGCCGCGCCATCATTCCCGGCAACATCAATCACCCCGAAGTGGAGCCGATGATCATCGGGCGCAATTTCCTGGTGAAAATCAACGCGAACATCGGCAATTCCGCCGTGGCCTCCAGCATCGAGGAGGAAGTGGAAAAGATGCGCTGGGCCACCAAATGGGGTGCCGACACGGTGATGGATCTTTCCACCGGCAAAAACATTCATGCGACTCGGGAATGGATTTTACGGAACTCGCCGGTGCCGATCGGCACGGTGCCGATCTATCAAGCCTTGGAAAAAGTCGGAGGCAAAGCCGAGGAACTCACCTGGGAAATCTTCCGCGACACGCTGGTCGAGCAGTGCGAACAAGGAGTCGATTACTTCACGATCCATGCAGGGGTGCTGCTCCGGTTCATTCCGCTGACGGCGCGGCGCGCCACCGGAATCGTGAGCCGCGGCGGCAGCATCCTGGCCAAATGGTGCCTGGCACATCACAAGGAGAACTTCCTCTACACGCATTGGGACGACATTTGCGATCTGCTGGCGGCTTATGACGTCGCGTTCTCGATCGGGGACGGACTGCGGCCCGGCTCGATTGCCGACGCCAACGACGAGGCGCAGTTTGGCGAATTGCAAGCCCAGGGCGACCTGACCCGGCGCGCTTGGGACCGGGGCGTCCAGGTGATGAACGAAGGGCCAGGCCATGTGCCGATGCACATGATCCAGGAGAATATGATGAGGCAGTTGGAGTGGTGCCACGAAGCGCCGTTCTACACGCTCGGGCCGCTCACCACCGACATCGCCCCCGGCTACGACCACATCACCAGCGCCATCGGCGCCGCCATGATCGGCTGGTTCGGCACCGCCATGCTCTGTTATGTCACGCCGAAGGAACACCTCGGCCTTCCCAACAAGAAGGACGTCAAGGACGGGGTCATCACTTACAAACTCGCCGCCCACGCCGCCGATCTCGCCAAGGGGCATCCCGGCGCACAATATCGCGACAACGCGCTGTCTAAAGCGCGCTTCGAGTTCCGCTGGGAGGATCAGTTCAGCCTCTCGCTCGACCCCGTGACCGCCCGGGAATTCCACGACGAGACCCTCCCGCAGGACGGCGCGAAATCCGCCCACTTCTGCTCGATGTGCGGACCGCACTTCTGCTCCATGAAAATCACCGAAGACGTGCGCAAATACGCCGCGGAGCAGGGGATCTCGGAACAGGAAGCGCTCGACAAAGGCCTGGAAGAGAAATCCAGGGAGTTTGTGGAGAAGGGGGCGGAGGTTTACACCAAAGGGTAAGAGAAGCGATTCCTGCAAACGCTTAGTCTAAGAGGACGAAGCTGGACCTTCCATTCACTTGCGTTCCCAATCGGGAGCTTGGGAACGAGCACCTCACTCGACGCGGCGCCGTCTGTTTGGAGAAAGTAACCGTGAGTGCTTGGACGCCCCTTTGAGGATTGTCTTTCTTCGCGCCTTCGGTTGAGTTCTTTTGTGTCACGCGAAGGAGAAGGGCAAAGCGACCGGTGAGTTACTTATAGGCGCCTCTTGGGTATTCCGCAGTGGCCCCGCTTCGGAGGAGCCCCTTAGGTTTTGGGTCAGCGCCCCTACCGGTCCTCGGGATCCTTTTCGGCCGTCAGCACACCATAGGCGACCGCCCCCACCCCAAGAATTGTAGTGACGAGATAAAAAATTCCGACCTCTTGTAGAATACTTAATGCAACCATGATGAGTGATACGTTCGCTTTCCGGGCAATGGACGTGTCCCTTGAACAAATATCCTTGAATGTGAGAAAATTGGCAAGGAGCTTCGCCTCTTTTTTCGATCGAATTCCATGGGTGGCCTAACCAGCGGCCTCTCAAGAGTTTAGAGCCGCGCACTCGGGCGAAGGAAAGGCCTCGGCATCCTCAGAACTAATCTGCCCCAACGGAATTTGCGTGATCCCGCGATTTCCTGCTTTCCTGCGTTTCTAAATCGAGCATCTTCTTCAGAGAATTCACTTCTGACCAATGTCCCTGCTTAACCGCTTTTTTCAGCTTCGCGAGGAAACCGATGAGGCGAAGCCGTTCCTCCAGCACCTGGAAGAACTGCGCATAATGCTGCTGAGAATGGCGGCGGCGCTCGTTACCTGCATGACCGGAAGCTTTTTTTTCCGGCACGAATTGGTTCACATCGTCCAAAGGCCTCTGCGAATCGTCGATCCGATGCTTGTCTCCAAACTCCAGACCCTGGGCGTGGCCGATTCGATGACCATTTCTTTTCAACTCGCCTTCTACGCCGGGCTGGTGCTCTCGTTTCCGCTCCTGCTGTTTTTCCTGGCGCAGTTCGTGGTTCCGGCGCTCACGCGGAGGGAAAAGAAGGCCGTTTTTCCGGCGATTTTAGTCGGATTCGGCCTGTTCCTGACGGGAATCGTGTTCTGCTATTATGCGATCCTCCCGCAAACGCTGGCGTTTTTTTTCCAGGACGCCAAGTCGCTCGAGTGGACTCCCACCTGGACCGTGCGCGAGTATTTTTCTTTTGTCACCCAGATGACGCTTGCCTTCGGAATGGCCTTTGAACTTCCGGTGGCCGTCTTGGTCCTGGCTTATTTGGGATTTGTCTCCCACGAACTGCTCAACCGCACCCGTCCGTATGCGATTGTTGGCGTGCTGGTGCTCGCCGCAGTGATTGCCCCTACTCCGGACATCGTTTCTTTTCTCTCGCTCGGGGTTCCGATGTGCCTGCTCTATGAGGCCTGCATCTGGCTCGTGTGGCTGCTCGACCGCAGGCGCAAACGCGCGCTCGCGGTCTCTTGATCGGTGAGTGACTGAATGCTCCCTTCAAAAATCTCTGTCTTGGGCGTCTTTAGCCCTACTTTCGCAACTGGGGCCGATTTTTCAGAATTTCCGGGGTCCAATTGCCCGACAAGCCGCTTAAATACAAGGGCATGATTTCCAAAGTCCGTATGCTGTCGGGATTTTTCGGATTCTATTTGGGACTAAATTTAGGAGCTATGGGTGGGGTGATGGGGAGATCGCCACTGCTCGGGGAGAGTCGCTGTGCTTGGGCAGGAGAAAAATCGTTCATCGCGATATCCCGTTAACAAGGCGAACAGGTTCGTAACCGAACATCCGCCAGCGCCCGGTCTCGGTTAGCCAAGTTTGGTCGCCTATTCTGGAAATTGTAATAGTTATTGAAGGAGGTTAACGCAATTCCGCGGCCGGATGGCATCAAGACTTCGGCACTCGCAGGAAAAAACTCCGGGCCCATATTCGAAGCCCAGCGGTGCAAGCGTCGGGCGGATATCAAAGCCAGGAAAGATCATGGATTGGTTCGGACAAAGGCTTTAATAGTGGCGCATTCTTTCCCCTGCTCCGGATGGGCGGGACGAATGGTGTAGTCTCCAACTGCGGCTGGAATGATGAAGGTTTCAGCATAGTGAACTGTGAACGGTTCAAAAGCTCCTGACGGGCTTTCCACAATGGCCGCTTCGCCTTCAACCAGATTCAGCACGTTAACTCCGCCCCGTTCGGCGCCCCCGGTGGTGTGTTTTACGGTTCCGGTAAACCAGTGCCTTCTTGTTTCGATGAATTCCGCCGGGTGAAGCCCAGTGCGCTCCTCGCGCCAGCCTTCGCCGGACGCCATGGGCACGAATTGATTCACCAGATTCTTGCGAGCGTAGGATTCATCCCGATTCCACTGAATGACCCGCTTGCCCCGTTCGATATTGACCGGGCGTGGTTTTCCATCCAGCCCAAGCCTCGCCCAGTCCCAAAGCTTAAATGTGAAAATATAGGGCGTGGCGCTGATCTCCAAGACCATCGAGTTGGCTCCCGAGCAATGCAACGTCCCCGCAGGGATGATGAAATGATCGTGCTTGCGCGCTGGGAAACATCCCGCGTAGCGATCGGCGTCGAACAAATTTTCGCCCCGCTGCGCAGCTTCCAGATCGGCAATCATCGCTTCCGGGTCGGTGCCATCTTTGCACCCTAGATAGACCACCGCGCCTGGTTCGGCATCGAGCATGTAATAGCTCTCGTCCTGCGTGTACCACAACCCGAACTGTTCGCGGGCAAACTCAGTCAGCGGATGAACCTGAAACGAAAGATTGCCGCCACCCATGGTGTCCAGAAAATCGAAGCGGATGGGAAATTCCGGGCCGAAACGGCCATACACAGGTTCGCCAAGAAGCTTCCGCGGTTCGCGGAACACTACATTGATTGAGGGAATCTCAACCTGGATTCCGCCATCGAATTCCAGCAATAGGGAATTCTCCTCGGGAACGCAATCGAAGCACCATGCATAGTTAGGCGGCCCATCGGGCAATTGGCAGACTTCGCGCATCCATTGTCCGCCCCATGGTCCCGGATCGAAAAACGGAACCACCCGGAATGGCCGGCTTACCGCCGCCTCGATCCCCGCAAGGTGGGCTCTTCCAGTGATCAGTTTGGGGATCTGGTTGGTGGTGTCCAAGAGATAATCCCATTTCGCAAACGTCGCCGATTTCAGGCGGTCGGCGACACGCCAGTCCACGAAAAAGCTCCTCTTGTATTGCAGCGAGGCTTTGTAGCCGCGATTCGTGGTGCCGAGATTGTCGGCTTCCCCCCGGCGTTGCCGGAGTTGCCCTTCCCACCGCGGCATATCTGCATAAATCTTGATATGCGCATCAGGGGCGAGCACGAACGCTCCCGGGCCAATCACAAGGCTCAGGCCCCTCTCCGCCTGAAGGCGCCGAGTTTGTTCGCCAACCTTTTGCGGATCGAAAAAATCCGACAGTTGGAGGGTTTGATTCCAGTAACCAAAGATGGGATCGTCTCCGCCAAGGAATGGAGCCACCATGGCTTCGATTTCTTCCGGGGACTTGAATGCGCATCGCGTGTCCAGCAGTTGTGCGGCGTCGAACCTGTTCTGCAAGCTTGCAAGGATTGCGTCCTGATCCACTCCGGGGTAGCACTCGATGGCGAGCACGCACTGGGTTCCTTGGGCTCTGATCCCCTCTTTTAGATGCGAGGCGATCGCTTCCCATCCAGCCCAGCATTCCGAACCATACCGAATCGGAACTTTTACCGTGGGGGATTTATCGTAATTGGAAGCCCGCAGGCCTAGTCGGGAGAGATAGTTCATAGCAGTGTTATTTAGCGGTCGATCATTGTTGGTGTTCCGTCACGTTCGACAACGACTTTGCGGAAATTGCGCTCCGCAATTGCCCCATAGTCGTGCCCGGCGTTCGAGGGATAAATTCCGAGATACACCAGCGGCGCCGTTCCTGTATTGAGCGTGCGGTGGGCCGTGCAGCCGGGGACATAAACCGCGGTGTTCTCCCGCAACTCCACAAGCCGGCTTTCGCCAGTGGTTTCATCCTCAAGAAGCATCATCCCTTGCCCGCGCAGACCTACATAGATCTCGGCTGCCGGGCGGTGGGAGTGAAGATGGCCTTTGGTGATGAAGTATTCATCCCCAATCTTGCCCGGGTAAAGAATCCCCAACCCATAGTGGAGTTGACCGTCGCCTGATGCCGGCTCCACTGAGGTCACCGCGTAGAGCACCGGATTGGATACAGCCAAAGCCGCCTCGTAAGCGGCTGTGTCGGCGAAGCAGCCGCGCAAATCAGAGAGGCGGCGCTCCACCATTGCTCGATCCCCAATTCGGGCTGAGTCCAGGGAATAAGCGACTGAAAGGTTTCCGGGCAGAATGGAATCAAGCATTATTGGTTTTTAGTGTCGGTAAAGGATCTACGCCGCCAGCGCGCAGCGCATTGAGGGCGGCTCCGTGCACGGTGGAGCCTTCAGGTTCGACAATTCTCGCGTGCTTGCATTTTTTGTTGATGGCGGCCTTGATGAGGGCAGGGTAAATGGGACCGCCTCGGGCGCATCCGCCCAGGATCACAACGTGCGGGCCATCTGGGAATTCCAGCTTTTGAGCGGCTCCGGCCACCAGTTCGGCAAGTGCCTGCGCTCCCTCCAGAAGAATCGCCTTTGCAACTTTATCTCCTTCCTCGGCGCAGCGTTCCACAGAGGGAGCATATCGCGCGAGTTCATCGGGGGTCCACTTCTCGACATAAAGCCGGGCTAAGATTTCATCCGGCTCGGAAACTCCAAGAAATGCCAGGACCGATGGCAAAAGGCGGGTCTGTGGACCCCGGCCGTCCGCGGCCCGAGTGGCGGCGCGAATTGCGGCAATGGCCAGCCCCATTCCACCGCCCACATCGTCCAGAAGCCATCCCCATCCGCCGCACATGAAGCTTTCCCCGGAAGCATCCCGGCCAAGGCAGTTGGTTCCAGTGCCGGCGATCAAAGCGATTCCCGGCCTGCCCATCAGTCCGCCAGCCAAAGCATTGTGGAGATCGTTGGCGCTTCGGATTCCCCCGACGGGTGCAATGCCTGTCATCTCGGCGGCAGCGGTTAACCGGACAATATCCACGGACGACTTGATTCCGGCGCATCCCAAAAAGGCGGCAGCGGGAGCGGCCTTCTTCAACCCCGCGGCACGAGACGCCTTCTCGGACGCCGCGCAGATTGATTCCATCGCGACTTTCATCCCCACGTTGTGGTAATTCGACGGGCCAGCCTCTCCCCGGCCAAGGAGGCTCCCCTGTTCGTCAACCAGAACGGCGCTTGTCTTGGTGCCCCCACCGTCGATCCCCAGGAAATAGTTCATGCCTGTCTTTTGCCTTTCGATCGCATGGGAGGCAAGGCATTATCACAAAACATAACATAATCTGGAAATTCTAACATGAAGCTGGCAGTCCCCGCCGCGCGCCATTGCCGCCCCGGTCTGCCGGTTCGGGTCATCGGCGGGTGCCTGAGCACGCTCTCTGGAAAGTCGGGAGCGAGGCCCTCAGGCAGCTCGTGACTGACCGGTCACCCCCAAAAGCCGTAATAAAACTGCTGGAGGGCAATGATGCCCGAATCATCTTTCCTTAGCTTAGGCGGGCCGAACCCGATGCCTGCCTTTAGCTGGCTACCAAGACCCGGCACCGACAATGATTACCCGCCCACTTCCCCGGCAGTTTTGAAGTGGGTTTTGGCCACGTCCCTTAAAATCGCCGGGCCGTGGCTTGCCACCAACTCGCTAGCCACGCTCTTGACCTGCGGGGAGACGCCACGAGGCAATACCACGCCCAGTCGCCTGCCGTTGCGCTCCAGCCAGTCGATGAACCGCTCGCGGGCAATGATGGAAGCGGCCGCAACGGCCAGATCCGATTCGGCTTTGGTCCGCTGTTCGAGCTTGATGGCTTTGCCCTTGGTCATGAGCGAGCGTTCGATGAGCGCGGGATTGGCGAATTGATCCGAGAGTGCGCGCGGACAGTCGGGCCGCCGCTCCAGCAAGTTTTCGATGGCCCGGGCGTGGCCCCAAGCCAGCAATCGGTTGAGGTTGCCGATCTTTTCATAGAGCGGATTATATTTGGCGGGTGGAATCTCGACGATGTTGGCAATGGCGCCCGGGGTATCCCGGATCACGTCCGCCAAGGCGCGGATACGAGCGTCGGAGGTGATCCGCTTGGAATCCTGGATGCCGGCTTTCATGAAAGCCTGGGCGATGTCGCGGTCCACGTACACCCCGGCGATAACCAGCGGGCCGAAAAAGTCGCCCTTGCCGCTTTCATCGATGCCGAAATGGGGCTGAAACATCTCGGGCGAATGCACTTCCTCGTAGCCGAGCTTGGCTTCACCGAGGATCTCGGGTTCGAGTCGGAACGTCACAAATTCCTCAGTCCCTTTGCCTTGCACCACGATTTTCGGGCCTTTCTCGTAAACCGCTATGTTGACCTTGCCCTTCTTCGCATAGTAGAGGGTATAAGGCTTCGGCTCAAATTCCCAGTCGTCTTCCTTCAGCAACGCACGCAGTTTTGCTGCCTGCGCGGAGGTCATCGGCGCGGTATAAAGGGTGAGGCTCTTTTCTGACATGTCGTTTCCGATCAAACCGCACCACCGCTCTGACTCCGAGAAAAATCGGATCGATGGCGCACTTCCCGAATTTCGTGCCGCCCTGACCGGTTGGTTTGGTGAGCATGGCCGGGCACTGCCGTGGCGGACGCCCGCCCCGCGCGATCCTTACGACATCCTGGTTTCCGAGATCATGCTCCAGCAGACCCAGGTGGCCACGGTAATCGACTATTTCCAGCGTTGGCTGAGGCTGTTCCCGTCTGTTGCCATGCTCGCGTCGGCCTCGGAGGACGAGGTGCTCCACGCCTGGCAGGGGCTCGGCTACTATTCACGCGCTCGGAATCTCTATGCCGCGGCGTGGAAGATCGCCACCGAACACGGCGGCCTCTTTCCGAGAGCCATTGAGCAAATTCGCGCCTTGCCCGGCGTCGGCCCGTACACTGCGGCTGCCGTGGCGACCTTTGCCTTTGACCAGCCTGAGCCTCCCGTGGACGGCAACTTCATTCGGGTGATCGCGCGGCTGCTCAATTTCAAAAAGCCGGTTGATGCCGCGCCCGGGCTCAAATTCGTCCGCGCCGCCGCCACTCGCTGGCAACCCGAGACCGGCGCGGGACTCTTTAATGAGGCGCTCATGGAATTGGGCGCGCTGGTTTGCACTCCGCGTAATCCGCGCTGTCCCGTCTGCCCGCTACGCGCCTTCTGCCGCGCGGAAGAACCGGAATCGCTTCCGGTGAAAAAGCCGCGTCCGCGCACCGTGGAACTCGACGAGCAATGCGGGTGGATCGTACGCAACGGGGCGGTGCTCCTGGAACAGCAAACCGGAAAACGTTGGCGAGGCCTTTGGCGGCTGCCGCTCTCGACCGAGCCGCATGGTGGCCTTCCGCTGGTTAAACTAAAGTATCCGTTTACCCATCACCGGGTGACGCTCTCGGTTTTCAATGCCACCTGTCCGCTGTTTTTGGAAGCAAACCAACGCTGGGTCGAGTTAGGCGAACTCGCCTCGATCGCAATGCCCGCGCCCCATCGGCGGGCGTTGAATAAGCTGCTGGCGTTGACGCGCTAAATCACTCCTCCAACGAGATCTTTCGCTGGAGCGCCAGCGTGACTTTCCGGACGTTGTCCCGGATCACCACGTTGATAGTGTAGATTCCGGGGGGGTCGATCACTTCAAATTTGATCTCGGGATGGCTGCGGGCCAGTTGAACCAGGTTTTTCGCCGGTGGACGCCCCGACCAGGCAGCAAGCCCCTTTGCACCGCCGTAGAACGATCCGTCAGCTTTGATTACCTCAAAATCGTAATTCACATCGGTGGTTATGGACGCTTTATTCGCATAAACCAGCGAAGGCGTTCTCCGGACCATCGGGTCTGCAATAAAGATCGCAACGTAAACGGGCTTGTTCCGCTTCGCCTTGGTCACATTCGGCGGACAAGAACTGCCTCCGGGGATCCAGCTTACGAAAAACTGCTCGTCGTCGATGAGAGAGAACCGTGCGCCAAATCCGTCTTTTACGACGAGTTGCGCATCGGTTTGGATCTTTGGATCAGACGGAAAGACAGAGTTGGCGCCAAAGCCGCCTTTGACAACCAGTTGCTCATCGGTTTGAACCTTTGGATTGGACGGAAAGACGGAGCTGTCCTGGGCTGGCTCGGCAGCAAACAGTAACGGGACTGTCAAAGCCGCAATCAAAAGCACAGTAAGGACCTTCATAAGGGAGGAGGGTAGAAAGCTCTATCCCCCAAGAGTTTGCATCATTTTCTGAAAATGGGAAAGCTTTTCACTCCAGTCCGCCTCGCGTTTGCGATGCTCTTCCACCACCGCAGCCGGCGCATTCTGCACGAAGTTCTCGTTGGAGAGCTTTTTCTTAACCGTCGCCAGTTCGGTCTCCACCTTGGCGATTTCCTTTTTCAGTCGATCGAGTTCGGCCGCAGCATCCACCAACCCTTCCAGCGGCATATAGAGCTCGCCCAACGGAGTGAGCACGACCGGTTCCCCTCGCGCCGCTTGGTAGGCGGGATCGATCTTCACCGCTTCGGCATCGATGAGCCGTCCCAAAGTCCCCATCTCAGCGGAAATCCCGGTTTCGTCGGTTTTGAGCCGGAACGCGATTTTCTTCCGGGAGGGAATCCGATATTCAGCTCGCAGATTGCGCGCGAGGCGAACGGACTGGTACACCGCCGCCGTGCGTTGCTGGCCGCTGGCGAGCTTCTCCGCATCGATCCCCGCCGCTGCTTCAAAATCGGCAGGTTCAGGCCACGCGACATACATCAGGTGCGTTTGGCCATGGTTGGGCGCTTGGTAGCCGAGCGTCGTCCAGAGTTCTTCCGTGAGATGCGGCATGAACGGCTGGAGCAGGCGCAGCACATGCGAAAGAACGTAGTCCATTACCGAAAGCGCGGATTTCTGAGCCTCGGCATCCTCGCTGAAAATCTCGGTCTTCGCCGCTTCCACATACCAGTCGCAGTATTCGCTCCAGAAAAAGTCGTAGAGCGATTGCGCGATCTCGCTGAACCGGTATTCCGCGAACGCCGTGTTCACGTCTGCGATCAGGGTATTGAGCTTGGCGAGGATATCGAGCGAGTAGCTTGAGAGCTTGAGTCCGCGCAGATCCACATCGGCAAAACTGGCGCCGTGCATCTGGCGGAACCGCGCAGCGTTCCAGAGCTTGTTGGCGAAGTTGCGCCCTTCTTCGATCTGCTTTTCGTCGAAGCGGATGTCCTGCCCCTGCGGCGCGATCCGCAACAGGCCGAAGCGGATGCCGTCCGCGCCGTACTTGGCGATCAGATCGAGCGGATCGGGCGAGTTGCCGAGCGACTTGGACATTTTGCGGCCCTGCAAATCACGGATCAGGCCCGTGAAAAACACGTTGCCGAACGGCTTCACCCCGGTGAACTCATAGCCCGCCATGATCATCCGGGCGACCCAGAAGAAAATGATGTCCGGCCCGGTCACCAAGTCGGTGGTCGGGTAGAACTTGGCCCGGGTCGCGTCGTCCATGGTGGCAAACGGCCAGAGCCAGGATGAGAACCAGGTATCGAGCACATCGTTTTCCTGGGTCCAGTTTTCCGGGTCGCACGGCGCTTCCACGGCCACATGCAGGCGGGTGGGTTCATCGTTGCGATACCAGACCGGAATGCGGTGTCCCCACCAAAGCTGCCGGCTGATGCACCAGTCCTGGATGTTCTGCATCCAGTGGTCGTACACATGCGACCAGCGCTCCGGGCGGAACTGGACCGCGCCGTTTCCCACGGCTTCATGCGCTTGCTTCACCGCCGGATATTTTAAAAACCACTGTTCGCTGAGCCGGGGCTCGATCGGCACATCGGCCCGCTCGGAATAGCCCACGTTATTCTGGTAAGGCTCTTCCTTCACCAGCAGCCCGAGTTCCGTCAGTTTCTCAACAGCGAGCTTGCGGGCGGCGAACCGGTCCATTCCCTCAAATTCCGGGCCGGCCAGCTCATTGAGCGTTGCGTCCGGATGCATGACATCGATGATCTCCAGCCCGTGGCGCTGGCCGATTTCGAAGTCAGCCTTGTCATGGGCCGGGGTCACTTTGAGCACGCCCGTGCCGAACTTCGGATCGATGTGTTCGTCGGCGATAATCGGGATGCGCGCCTTCGGGAACGGTCGCCAGACGTGGCTGCCGATGAGGTGCTTGTAGCGTTCGTCGTGAGGATGGACCGCCACGGCCGTGTCGCCCATGAGCGTTTCGGGCCGCGTGGTGGCGATCTCCAGATACTGGCCCGGTTGATCGGCCAGTTCGTAGCGCATGTGAAAAAGCGTGCCGTTCTGCGGCTTCATGATCACCTCTTCGTCCGAGAGCGCCGTCAGCGACACCGGGCACCAGTTGACCATCCGTTTGCCGCGATAAATCATCCCTTTGTGGTAGAGATCCACGAAAACAGCCTGCACCTCGCGCGAATATTCGGCGTCCATGGTGAAGCGCTCCCGGCCCCAGTCGCAGGAGCATCCCAGCTTCTTGAGCTGTTGGATGATGATGCCGCCGTGTTTCTCCTTCCATTCCCAGACCCGCTCCAGGAACGCCTCGCGGCCGAGATCCCGGCGCGTCTTGCCTTCCTCCTTGCGGAGCCTGCGTTCCACCACCGTTTGCGTGGCGATTCCCGCGTGGTCGGTCCCCGGCAGCCAGAGGACTTCCTTGCCCAGCATCCGCGCGCGGCGGGCCAGCACATCCTGGATGCTGTTATTGAGCACATGCCCGAGCGTCAGCACGCCGGTCACGTTCGGCGGCGGAATGACAATGGAATAGGCGGGCTTGGTCGATGCGGGATCGGCGACGAAACAGTTGTCCGCCAGCCAACGGGCGTACCACTTCTCCTCAACTGCTTGTGGCTCGTATGCTTTGGAAATCTCTGACATGGGAGGGGAGATAATCGGCGAAACTCGCTCTTTGTAAAGTCGGGAGCGCAGGGGGGAGTGGTCCTCCCCCGCCATTACCCACAAGTCTACGGGGTTATGAAAGCGGTTGAGCTTTAGATAATCTTTGAACTAAGCAAGCGGCGAGGTATTGGTATTTTTGACAGGATTAACATGATTTCCAAGATTCTCAGGATTTCGCCGAAAGCCTGCGACATCGGTTAGTATCCGCGAATCTTAATCCTGCAAATCCTGTCAATCTTGTTCTGTCCAAAAGACAAAACGCTATGATGCGCTGATGCGTTCAGGATTGTGGGTGATGGAAAGGGTCCTCCACAGCTTTGGGATGGTGCGCCGGCTTCATCCATGCACCACGAGCCAGGACAATTCTGTGCTTTGGGAGGGCACTCGCCCCGCTTAGGCGCTTTTCTCGGTCACCACCTTGCGATGCATCTCCGCGGTGAGCGCTTCGATTCGCTGGCTGAGTTCCTTGGTGAGTTCCGTCAGGGCAGTGTTCGCCTTCATCAGTTCCAGAAGCTGCTCGGTCTGCGACGAGGCCAGCTTTTGACGCTCTTCACTGGCCGAGGCAAGGGCTTCACGATGTTGCGCGTCGGCTTCCGCGTGCGCTTTGTCCCGGTCTGCCTGCCGCGTTTGGGCGAGGAGGATCAGGGGCGCGGCGTAAGCGGCCTGAAGGCTGAAGGCCAGATTCAGCAAAATGAAGGGATAGACATCGAAGTGCGTTAGACCCGCCGCATTCAACCCGATCCAAATGCCGACAATGACCGTTTGCCCGACCAGGAACACGGGGGTCCCGAAGAAGCGGGCGAACGCTTCCGCTTTCAGGGCAAACCAATCGCCTCCAAAAACGGAATGGAGATGCCGATGCTGCGCATGGAACCGGAGATGGTGGGGATGGGCGCTTGAGGGCGATTGTCCGTTTACAGAGGGAGAGGTAGTAGTCGGCATGGCGCATCTATGGACCTCCGGGGGGCCGGCATCAAGGATATTGAAGGATCGAAAATTTCACGAAAACCACTTTCATAAATCGGGTTCCGCCGTATCGGTATCAGCTTCAGTATGAGAGCGATCGATTATCCCGGTTCAACCGGAAAGCAGCCCCCAAAATCTTCAACCCACACACGGGGCGGATGGCTCCGCAAATGTCTGGTCTCCCTCCGGCAATGGTTCGATTCCGACTACTTTCCGGAGGGAGCGGAAAAGGTAAGGGCTCAGCCCGACAACGTAGCGTTGAGCCGATGCCTTTCCTTCATCGTTTTGCATGCGGGGTGCATCGGAGTGTTTTTCGTGGGGTGGAGCGCCGTGGCGGTGTTGACGGCGGTGGCGCTCTATTTCATCCGGATCTTTGCCGTGACAGGCTTTTTCCATCGCTACTTTTCGCACCGCACTTTCCGCACTTCCCGGGCGGCGCAGTTCCTGTTTGCGATCTTCGGCGGCACCGCCGTGCAGCGAGGCGCGCTTTGGTGGGCCTCGGTCCACCGGCATCATCATCAGCACGCGGACCACGACGAGGACGTGCATTCGCCCACGTTGCGCGGATTCTGGTGGTCGCACATCGGCTGGATGACCAGCGCGCGAAACTTCCCCACGGACTATAGCCGGGTGAAGGACCTCGCGAAATTCCCCGAACTCGTCTTTTTGAACCGGTTCGATCTGGTGGTGCCGATTTGTTTTGCGGTTGCCCTCTACGGTTTTGGAGCCTTGCTGCATTGGCTTTGGCCGGGCAGCGGCACGTCAGGCGCGCAGATGCTGGTGTGGGGATTTTTCATCAGCACGGTGGTTGTGTTGCACGCCACGCTCTTCATTAATTCCCTGGCGCATGTGTTCGGAAAGCGCCGGTATAATACCGACGACACCAGCCGCAACAGCCTGCTGCTGGCTCTGCTCACGCTTGGCGAGGGATGGCACAACAACCATCACCGGTTCATGAGCGCGGCGCGCCAGGGCTTTTTTTGGTGGGAGATCGATGTCACCTATTACCTGCTCAAGGCGCTCTCCTGGGTTCGCCTGATCTGGGATCTGCGCCCGGTGCCGGCGAAAGCCTACGAAGAAGCAAAAGCGCTTTAGTGCCATATATAAACCCGAACTCCGAAGTTGC
>SESF01026410.1_pt1 | contig 15332 bp, 13 predicted proteins | sample 3171521 | NCBI WGS metagenome assembly SESF01 (sample SAMN10866945, study PRJNA518727) | freshwater metagenome | biome: subpolar coniferous forest; feature: holomictic lake; material: water; isolation source: holomictic Lake 227, 6 m and 8 m depth | place: Canada: near Kenora, Ontario | collected...
TAATATGCCTACTCGACAAAAGCGGGTTCTAATTCTATGTACCGGAAATTCTTGCCGTTCTCAGATGGCGGAAGGGGTGCTCCGTCATTACGGAAACAGGCAGTATGAGGTTTTTAGCGCCGGGACAAAGCCATCCTCTGTGAATCCCATTGCCATTCAGGTCATGAAGGAGATCGGGATCGATATTTCCAACCACCGTTCCAAACATGTGGATGAATTCAAGGGGCAGACCTTCGATTGGGTCATTACGGTTTGTGATAATGCTAAGGGGTCGTGCCCGTTCTTTCCGGGTAATACAAAACGTCTGCACTGGGAATTTCCGGATCCTCCGCACGGCGAAGCCGTTACAGCAGCTATCGTAGAAGAATTCCGTAAGGTTCGGGCTATGATCCGCGAGAAGTTCAAAATGGTTGCGGAAAAAGGATTTGAATAACCATGGAGGGACCTGTGCGCGAATGTCATAAAAAACAATTATCATTTTTGGACCGGTTTTTGACGCTTTGGATCTTTCTCGGCATGGGGATCGGTGTCGCCGCGGGATATTTCTATCCTCCAATCGTGGGGTTCTGGAACAAGTTCCAGGTGGGCACGACCAATATTCCGATCGCGATCGGCCTGATCCTGATGATGTATCCGCCGCTTGCCAAGGTGAAATATGAAGAGCTCGGCGATGTGTTCAAGAACACGAAAGTCCTGCTCCTTTCTCTGGTCCAGAACTGGGTCATAGGTCCTGTTCTGATGTTCGTGCTGGCGATCACATTCCTCCGCGGCTATCCGGAATACATGGTCGGGCTTATCATGATCGGTTTGGCCCGTTGCATTGCGATGGTCATCGTATGGAACGATCTCGCGGAAGGAGACACGGAATATTGTGCGGGACTTGTGGCGTTTAACTCGATCTTTCAGGTACTTTTTTTCTCGCTCTACGCCTGGGTCTTTATCACAGTCCTGCCACGCTGGTTCGGCCTGCAAGGAACCGTGGTGAATATTACGATCGGCCAGATAGCAAAAAGTGTTTTTATTTATCTCGGCATTCCATTTCTCGCAGGGATGCTGACGCGTTTCGTCCTGCTCAGGGTCAAAGACAAAACATGGTATGAAACACGTTTTATCCCGGCAATCAGCCCCGTGACACTTATCGCTTTGCTTTTCACGATCGTGGTTATGTTTTCCATGAAAGGGGAGTATATCGTGAAGATCCCAGTGGATGTTTTCCGGATCGCAGTTCCGCTTCTCATCTATTTCGTCGTCATGTTCCTGCTATCTTTTTTTATGAGCAAAAAGATCGGAGCTACTTACAGTCAGTCCGCAACGCTCTCCTTTACGGCGGCGAGCAATAATTTCGAACTTGCGATCGCCGTGGCTGTCGCCGTGTTCGGCATCCACTCAGGCGCGGCGTTTGCTGCCGTGATAGGCCCGCTCGTGGAGGTTCCGGTTCTTGTCGGGTTGGTAAGCGTAGCGCTCTATATCAGACGTAAATATTTTTGAAGGACTATGAATCCTTTTGAGATCCGGTCTCCGAAGGATATCCGAAAAATAAATTTCAACCATGGGAGAACAAACGAGAATGAGTTTAATGTCTATGCGGAAAACCATCTCACTTGTGATCGCGTTAATTGTTTTCTCGGTTCAGCCAGTTTTTTCCCAAGAAGACCTGTCTTCCGGAAAATCCGGTTTCGAACTGCTGACATTCCTTGACTGCTATCAGAAGGTCCTCGTGCATTATCCCGCACTAAAGAAAAAGTATGAGCAGCTTGAGCAGGCGAGGGCCGAGCGAAACATTGCTATTGCCGATCTCTTCCCGCGAGTCCAGGGCTTGGCTTCGATGACGACCACCACGGACCCCGTCAGTGTCTTCGGGATGCTCCTTCAGCAGAATAAATTCACACAGGGCGATTTCGCGCTCAACGAACTGAATAATCCTCATCATCGCACGGACTACAGGCTTGGGCTTGAGGGGGAAATGCTCCTTTTTGATTCCTTTAATACGATCTCCAAGATCCGTTCCGCCAGGCGGATGGTGAAATCCGCGGATCTGGAAGCTGATTTCACGGAAATGGAAGCCGGGATCGTGACGCTTGAAAGTTACCTTGGTGTTTTGCTCGCGAAAGAAGTTTTCGCGATCACTGCCGCCATGAAAGACCAAAGTGATAAGGATCTCAAGCAGGCTGAAGACCTGAATCAGAAAGGGCTGATCCTGGGAGCGGATTTCTATGCCGCGAAGGTTACTGCGGCCGGGATCGAGCGCGAGCGCAACAGAGCTCAGGCGATGTTGAAAAGTTCGAGAATGCTCATGAATATTCTTATGGGGGAGGATCTCGAGTCTGTGTGGGAAGCGGAAGGGAAACTGCCGGAATACGTGCAGGATAAAGGCGAGGTTCGCGCCTGGATCGCGACGGCCTATCAGCAGCGCAAGGATCTCGCGGCCATGGATCAAATGATCGACGCCCAGCGCATTGAGTCGCTCCGGCAGAAGACTTCTTTCCTTCCGAAGTTCTACGGGTTCGGAAGTCTAAATGAACACAGCCCGGACTGGCATACGGGAGGTCAGGATTACGCGGTGGGGATACGGGGGACCATGGATCTGTTTGATCCGACGCTTCCCGGCCGTATCAAGGGAGCCAAACACCGTTATGAAGAGTTGAAAGCCGACCGCGAGGCGCTGCGTGATGAGATCGCTAAAGGGCTTGTCGGCGAGTTGACACGGTTTGAAACCGCGATCGTGGATCTTCCTGTTTTGAAACAAGCCTCCCAGGATGCCGGGCAGGCGAGTGAGCTTACCGCCAAACTCTATCAAGAGGGGCGAAAATCGATCGCCGATCTTCTTGAAATGCGCCGCACGCGCCTTGCCACGGCGGCGGAATTCGAGCAGCTGCTTTTTGCTCTGGAAGTTGAATACGCGAAGCTTCTTTTTTTGTCAGGGCAATTGGATGAGAACGGGATCCGCCTGGTGAACACTCGCCTGAAAGGAAGGGCCTCATGAAAACGCATCATTCGGACTTGATCAGCGGCGTTGTCAGTTACTTCGCGAAGTCGAAGATCACCCCGCTTATTATCGCGGCATCGTTCATCATCGGTCTTTTTGCGATCATCAACCTTCCGCGCGAGGAAGAGCCGCAGATATCTGTCCCGATGTTCGATATTTTTGTGTCTTATCCCGGCGCTGATTCCCAGGAAGTCGAACGGCGTATTGTTAATCTCGGGGAAAGGAAGCTTTGGGAAATTCCGGGAGTGGAATATATCTATTCCACGATCGAGCCCGAAGGTGCGATGATCATTGTCCGGTTCAAGGTGGGCGAAGACGTCGAGAAAAGCCTGATCAAACTTTATACCAAAGTCTACTCCAATCTGGATTTTATGCCGGAGGGCGGTACCCAACCCATGATCAAGGTGCGTTCGATCGATGATGTGCCGATCCTGACGCTCACGTTCCACAGCGAAAAGCAGGATGCCGTAGTGTTGCGCAAAACCGTGGCGAATCTCCAGAATATCGTGAATGCGATCCCGGAGGTTTCGGAAACTCATATTACGGGAGGCCGCAAACGCCAATTCCAGGTCTTTTTTGACGCTGAAAAATTGAAAGCAAGGCTTTTGAATCCGCTTGAGATCGGGCAATTGATCCGCGCCGCGAACGTGAAACAAAACGCAGGGCATCTTGAAAGTGAGCCGGCTCTGGAATCGGTAGAGGCGAATTCTTTCTTCAAAACAAAGTTGGATCTTGAGAATCTCGTCGTCGGGGTGAACGCCGGAGATGTCGTGATGCTTAAGGATATCGCGAAGATCGTGGACGGACCCGACGAGGAAGAACGCTCAACGCAGATTCTTTTTGGGCCTGCCTCCAAAGATCAGAAAAGAGGGCCCTTTGACGCGGTGACCCTTTCTATTTCCAAACGAAAAGGCTCGAATGCTGCGCATTTGTCAGATGTGATCCTTCACGCGATCAAAAAGATCCCCGATGCGGTGCTTGCCGGGGATGTGCAAATGACCGTGACACGCGATTATGGTGAAACGGCCAAAGAAAAATCGAACGAACTTCTTTTTCATATGGGAATTGCTGTTTTCGGCGTCAGTCTTTTGATCGCGTGGGCACTCGGGAAACGCGAGGCCGGAGTGGTGGCGATCGCGATCCCGATGACGCTGGCGCTCACGCTGGCGACTTTTTATTTTCTTGGATTTACGCTGAACAGGATCACGCTCTTCGCGCTGATCTTTTCGATCGGGATCCTGGTCGATGACCCTATCGTGGATGTTGAGAACATTGTCCGCCATCTCCGGATGCCGGAGAACAAGGGGAAGAACATTCTGGAGATCACGATCGATGCCGTGAATGAAGTACGCAGCCCGCTGATCCTTGCGACGCTCACGGTGATCGCGGCAATTCTGCCGATGGCTTTTGTTCGCGGGTTGATGGGGCCTTATATGCGTCCGATCCCGATCGGTGCGAGCGCGGCTATGGTGTTCTCGATGTTCGTGGCGTTCGTGGCAACGCCCTGGGCGGCTTATCAGATCCTGGGCCGCGCGTTCGCTCAAGGAAAACTCAAGGTCCATCATGAGGGTGAAAAAGAGGATTTTTTGACGCATCTTTACCGCTCCTACATGAATCCTTTGATCCATAATCCGAAGATCCGTAAAAAATTTCTCTGGGCACTCGGGATTTTGCTTCTGGCGGTCGTGATGCTCGTGCCGCTTAAGCTAGTCCGGATGAAAATGCTGCCCTTCGATAATAAGAATGAATTTCAGGTGGTCCTCAACATGCCGGAAGGAACGTCCAAAGTCCGGACTCAAGCCGCCATCACGGAGATAGCGGATTATCTGGTGACGGTTCCGGAGGTGAAGGATATTGAAATGTATGTGGGGACGGCGGCCCCTTATAACTTTAACGGACTCGTGCGGCATTATTTCCTGCGCTCCAAGCCCTGGCATGCGGACCTTCAGGTGAATCTGGCGGGGAAACATGACCGGAAGCGGCAGAGTCACGATATCGCCAAGGCCGTCCGGCCGAAAGTTCATGAGATCGTGAAAAAATATGGCGGCCATGTTCAGGTGGCCGAGGTTCCGCCGGGTCCGCCGGTGCTTTCGACGCTTGTGCTTGAGATCTACGGGCCGACCACGGAAGGCCAAAATGAAATGGCCTCACGGATCGAAAAAATGATCTCGCAGGATAGCACCATCACGGATATCGATACTTATGTTCAAGCTAAGGAGAAACTGTCGAGTTTAAAAGTGAACACGCAAAAGGCTTCGCTCAACGGTATTCCGGTCGTCCAGATCGCGGAAGCCATTACGACGGCGATCGGAGGAAAAGCCGTGGATCTTGCGCATCTTTCCGGGGAGTTTGAACCTGTGGAGATACTTGTGAGGCTTCCTGAGGGGAAACGGAAGACGCTGGATGCTGCGCTCAACATGACGCTTTTATCCCGCTACGGGAATCCCATTCCGATCCGGGATCTTGTGGATATTCAAGACGGTTTCAAGGATCGCGCGATCTATCATAAGAATTTGATGCGGGTTTCCTATGTGATCGCGGATGTGGGTGGGAAATTTGAAAGTCCGGCCTATGCGATTCTGAAGCTTAAAAAAGATATTGCGAAGATGCCGGTACCGGAGAACCAAGAGGGCCAGAAGACGTTCGATCAGCTCTTTAGTGGTCAACCGTCCACGACGGACCGGTGGACGCTCAAATGGGACGGGGAGTGGCAGATCACGTTTGAAGTGTTCCGTGACCTTGGGATCGCGTTCGCGTTCGTCCTTCTTCTCATCTACGTGCTGGTGGTCGGGTGGTTCCAATCGTTTAAGACACCGTGGATCATCATGCTTCCGATCCCGCTCACATTGATCGGCATTTTGCCGGCACATTGGCTGGGAGGGGTGTTCTTTACCGCGACGTCGATGATTGGGATGATCGCGGGGGCCGGGATCGTGGTCCGGAATTCCATTATTCTGGTGGATTTTATTGAATTGAAGCGCGCGGATGGAATGCCTCTTGAGGAAGCGGTGATCGAAGCTGGTGTGCAGCGGTTCCGGCCGATGCTTTTGACGGCGGCGGCTGTGGTCGTTGGCGCTTCGGTAATCCTGTTCGATCCGATCTTCCAGGGCTTGGCCGTTGCGCTGATGGCGGGGGAAATCGCTTCGACCATCCTTTCCCGCACGGCAGTACCTGTTTTTTATTACATGATGGCGAAAAAGAGTTCGTAGTTCGGAGAAATGAGTTGGGAATAAAGAACTCCGAACCCCGAACGCCTTACTCAAAACTTAAAGGAGATGAACATGAGCATGGAAAAATGGATCCGTATTATCGCCGGGAGCTTTATTTTGATCAGCGTGACGCTAGCGGTATTGGTCAGCAAATGGTGGCTGATATGGACGGCCTTTGTCGGTGTCAATCTGATCCAGTCTTCTCTCACGGGCTGGTGTATGGCCGAGAAGATCCTAAAGAAAATCGGGGTCCAGGGTAATTGTTGCAATCGTCTTGATGCTTCTAAATAGGAGAATGCCCCACCGATGAAAGAAACGGCGAAAGCTTATTATCTTGGGAAGAAGGGGCCGCGCAGGCTTAACTGTGCCCAGTCTATAGCGGAAACACTTCGTGAAAAATTCCCGATCGATCAAGAAACATCGGCATCTCTTTCGGCCTGCGGAGGAGGGATGGCGCCGGACGGTTACTGCGGCGCGTTTTACGCGACAAAGCGAATCCTCGAGCGTCACTTTCCCGAAAAAACGGGGGAGAGGATGGAACAACTTCAGTCTTTTGCGGGTTCACTGAAGTGCCGCGAGATCAAGGCTTTGAAGAAAAAAAGCTGCCTTGACTGCATCGGACAATCCGTGGAAATCGTCACCGGCCCATAAAAGAAGGTGTTTGTCTTTTCACAATCCTGCTCCTTGTGGAATAAATTCCGGTCACTGAAAGCGTTTCCCCGTAAAACCGCTTGAATTTCTCCCGTTCCGGTTCTATAAAGGTAACCGTTTGGTTCTCAGGATTTTCAGGCAGGAGGCTTGGCATGCGTTTAAGGCTCATGGCCGCGGTTCTCGCGGTGCTTTTGGGGAGTACGGGTTGCGGCAAGGTCGTGACCGGTGAACCCATCAAGGTCGGGGTTCTTTTCTCGCTGAGAGGTGCAATGGCGCCGATAGAAACTTCGGTGAAGGACGCGACGCTCATGGCCATCGAGGAGATCAATGCCCGTGGCGGTCTCCTGGGACGCAGGGTCGAACCCGTCATCGCCGATGGAAAATCCGACTGGACCACTTACGCTGCCGAAGCCGAACGGCTGATCAAGACAGAAAACGTCAGCGTCGTTTTTGGCGGATGGACCTCCGAAAGCCGCAAAGCCCTCAAGCCTCTTTTTGAGAAATATAATCATCTTCTGATCTATCCCGTTCAATACGAAGGTCTGGAGCAATCTCCGAATATTGTCTATACCGGAGCGGCACCCAACCAGCAGATTATCCCCGCGGTAAAGTGGTGTTTTGACAAAGGCTGGAAGCGGCTCCTCCTTGTTGGCTCGGATTATCTTTTCTCTCACGCCGTCCATGAGATCATCAAAGCCCAGGCGAACGCGCTCGGAGGGGAGATCGTGGGAGAGGACTACCTCTTTCCGGGCACTCAGGATGTTGCCAACGTTATTCAGCAGGTTTTGGCTCTCAAACCGGATGTTATTCTCAATACGCTGACCGGCGATACCAATGGGGCATTTTTTCGGGAGCTGCGCAGGGCCGGCGTGACACCGGACAGGATCCCGACCCTCTCCTTCAGCCTCGGCGAACAGGAACTGATAGGGATGGACCCCAAGACTGTTGCGGGTAATTTTGGCTCGCGTAATTATTTTCAAAGCATTCTCTCGGAGGAAAATAAGACCTTTGTGAGTGCTTTTAAGGGAAAGTATGGAAAGGACCGCGTGATCGATGATCCTGTGGAAGCAGGATATCTTGGAGTTTATTTGTGGGCCCAGGCGGTGGAGGACGCGGGGACGGCGGATGTGAATGACGTGCGTAAAGCTATCCGGGGCCAAAGTTTTTCGGCGCCGGAAGGGATCGTGTATGTGGATCCGGAGACCCAACACATTTGGAAAACGGTGAGGATCGGGGTTATCAAGGAAGACGGGCAGTTCTCGATCGTGTGGACTTCGGGGAAACCCGTCCGGCCGGTGCCGTATCCGTTGACTAAGCTGAAAGCTGAGTGGGAGAAATTCATGGAAGATCTCTATCAGAGTTGGGGTCAGAAATGGGCGAACCCCAGGAGATGAGTATGCTGCGGGATTTTCTGAAACCGAAGATCGCGACCAAACTCACGGGATGGTTTTTGCTGATCACCCTTGTTCCTTTGGCGGTGATCGTCTATCTGGCGAACGACCGCGGCAGGGAACAGCTCCAGAACGAGATCATGAACAAACTCGTGGTGATGACGGTGGAGCGCGTCGGCGACATTGAAAACTATATTCGCGAAACGCAGCGGACGCTTGAACTGCTCGTCATGCAGCCGTCGGCCATCCGCGCGCTGGAGATCCTGGCGGACGCGTCCCATCAAAGCGGTTTGAGATCCGCGGAATATGCCGCGGCGGAGGCGAAAGTCAGGCCGGGTTTTTCCCGCTATCAGGCGATCACGGGCTTTCAGGATCTTTCGCTTATTACGCCGGATGGCGTTGTCATTTTTTCTCTCAACCGGAAACAGGATCTTGGGGCGAATTACAGGAACGGGACAGCAAGGGAGTCCGCGGCGGGTAAAGTCTTTGATCTGTCCGGCACGTTGCTTGCCACGGAGGTTTCTGAATTTGAATTTCTCCGGGGGATGAACGAGCCGGAGGTCTTTATGGCGACCCCGTTTCTTAAATCGGGGAAAATGATCGGGATCGCCATGGTTCGCCTGAATACCCGGGAGATCTACGCGCTGGCAAACGATTACCGGGGCTTGGGTGAGACAGGCGAGACAGTGATCGGGACCAGGGTTGGGAATCAGGTGGTCTTTGTCGCTCCGACCCGTCATGATCCGTCCGCGGTATTCAAAAGGAAAGTGAACATTGATTCGGATCCGGACGCGCCGTTGGTGCAGGCGGTCCAAGGCAAGAAGGGCGAAGGCATTTCGATCGATTACCGGGGCAAGGAGGTGCTTGAAGTCTGGCGCTACGTGCCTTTTTTTGGCTGGGGGATTGTTGTTAAGGTTGATGCCGCAGAAGTTTTTGCCCCGATCAATCTGTTACGGCGAAATCTTCTTACTATTCTGGTGATCACCATGGGGTTGACCGTCTTTATTTCTATTTTGATTTCGCGGTCGATATCCAATCCCATCCAGGAACTGCAGAAGGGGACTGAGATCATCGGTAACGGGAACTGGGACTACAAAGTCGCGATGAATTCAAGAGACGAGATCGGAGATCTCTCACGAGCCTTCGACCGGATGACGGAGCACCTTGCGAAGACGACGGCCTCGCGTGATCAGCTGAACGCGATGGCACTCCAACTGCAGCGGTCGAACCGGGAACTTGAGGATTTTGCATATGTGGTTTCCCACGATCTCAAGGCACCTCTCCGGGGGATCACCTCGGTGTCCACCTGGCTCAAGGAGGATTATGCCGACAAGTTCGATGAGGAGGGCAAGCACCAATTAGACCTCTTAAGGAGCCGCGCTCTCAGGATGGATGCGCTGATCAGCGGGATCCTTCAGTATTCCAGGGTTGGGAAAGTGGAAGAAGACGAGAAAGCTGAGGACCTGAACCTCGTTGTCAATGAGATCATCGAGAATCTGAATCCTCCTGCCCGTATTCATATCGGGATCGAGGGGGTTCTTCCCACGGTAAAATGTTCGAGGATCAAGATGCATCAGGTCTTTCAAAATTTGATCTCGAATGCCATGAAATTTTCAGACAAACCGAAAGGCGAGATCAAGGTCCGTTGCCGGGAAGAGGAAGGGGGCGCCTGGCAGTTCTGCGTCGAGGACAACGGGAAAGGGATCGACCCCAAGAATTTCGAAAAAATCTTCAAACTGTTCCAGACCCTGGGCAGTGAAGTGGGGACTGAGAACACCGGAGTCGGACTCGCCCTTGTTAAAAGAATTATTGAGTTGCGGGGCGGGCGGGTTTGGATAGAATCCAAGCTCGGCGAGGGGAGCCTGTTTTTCTTCACCTGGCCGAAATAGAAACCGAATGACAGGGAGCATGAGATGAAGGATAAACAGCCCATTCTTTTATTGGAAGATGATGAAATCGATGTGACGGCTATCAAGAGGGCGCTCAAGGAACTGAACATCAAGAACCCTTTGGTCGTTTGCGAGAACGGGGCGAAAGGTCTCGAATGGCTTCACGCCAACCTGAACGCGCTTCCCGGTCTGATCCTTTCCGACATCGATATGCCGGTCATGAACGGATTGGAGTTTCTGGATAAGGTTAAGCATGATCCCGATCTTTTAAAAATCCCAGTGGTGATCCTGAGTACTTTTAGAGAGGAATCGGATCGCACCAAGGCTTTCAAACTTGGGGTTGCAGGATATATGATCAAGCCTGTGGACGCGAGCAAGTATCTTTCAGTCATGGAAACTATCGCGGCCTATTGGCGGACAAGCGAACTTTCCTCCTGAAAAGTTTGACCCACCATCATCAAGAAGATACGGAAAGGCTGTTGCCCTAGATGTGTGCTGAAGCTGAAGAGAGAAAAGAAGACGCTCCGCTCCGCCTCCTGCTTCTCGAGGATGATGAGATCGACGCCCAGTGGGTCAAACGCTCGCTTCAGCATTCCAAGACATTGCGCTACGTTGTCTCTCGCGGCGAAAATCTCGAGCAGGCCTTGGCCCTTCTTAAAAATGACACCTTCGACATTATCCTGAGCGATCTCAAGGTGCCTGATGCCTTCGGTCTCGAGATCTATGAGGCTTTCGCCAAGAACGCTCCCGGACTTCCCATCATTTTATGGACGGGAAATGTTCTCGATGAGGGAGTGGCCATTGAAGCGGTGAAAAGAGGGGCTCAGGATTATCTGATCAAGGGGCAGGTGGATGAGAGAGGCCTCCTGCGTGCTTTGGCCTACGCGAATGAACGCAAGAAGCTGATTGGTATGCGCGATCACTTTGTCAATGTCGTCAGTCATGAGCTCAGGAACCCGCTTTTCGCCATTCTGGAACTGGTGCGGATCGTTCATGGCAGCATTGCAGCTTCCGGGCCTCAGGACCAGAAAAACATCCTTGAGATGGTCATGAAATCTATCTCGCGTTTGTTCCGGATCACGGATGATCTCCTGGCGATCGCGAAGCTTGAGGCGGGAAAAGCAAGAGAAGAGAAAACCCTTTTTAACATCAATGAGGTGGTCCGGGAAGTCGCGGGACTTTTTGAAGAGTTGGCCCGGAAAAAAGGATTACAGCTTAAAACATCTTTTTTCGAGGAAGTTGTGGAGGTTTATGCAGACAAGGACAATATCACCCGGGTATTCACGAATATGCTAAGCAACGCTCTGAAATTCTGCCAGGAGGGTTTTGTCGAGATCTCGGTTTCCGGTTCCGGGGAGGATGTCCGGTGTTGTGTCAAGGATACGGGCTGCGGGATCGCTCCGGAAGAGTTGGACAAGGTTTTCAGTAAATTCGAGCAATTCGGCAAACCAGTCAGTGGCGGAGAAAAGGGGACCGGGTTGGGTCTTTCGATCAGTAAAGAGATCGTGGAACGCCTCGGTGGAAAGATCGGAGTCGAAAGCGAACTTGGAAAAGGCACCACATTTTTCTTCACCCTTTCCAAGGGATCTCCGGAGCACAGGAAACTTGGCGAGATCCTTACGGCGGAGGGGCTCATTTCCAAGGACCCGCTTCAGGCGGCTTTCAAAAAACAGGTTCCCAAAGATCAGTAAAATTTCGCTATACTCTTCCATTAGATCACGGCTGTGATCCGCTCCTGTTCTTTACTAATCGCGGAGGGGTATGTTTTAAATCACGAGCACGGTTCAAAAATTTAACTATTTAAGGGGGATAAAATGTTCGATCTGAACAAACTCGGGGATATGGCAAAACTCGCGGGGGAAGCAAAAAATATGCAGGAAAAGCAGGAGAGGATGTCGAAAGAGCAGCTGGATGTTTTGAAAAAAATCTCTACTCAGTTGGATGCAGTGATCGTGCTGCTTCAAAACCGCGGAAACAATAAATAATCGAAGGGATTTACCGATGCAGGCAGGTGTGTTGCAGGACGAGATCCTGAGACGGCGGACTTTCGCGATCATTTCGCATCCGGATGCTGGAAAAACGACGCTGACCGAGAAATTCCTTCTCTATGGAGGCGCGGTTCAACTGGCCGGTTCTGTTACTGCCCGCAAGCAACAGCGGGAGACGGCGTCCGACTGGATGGAAATGGAGAAAAAACGCGGGATCTCCATCAGCTCCACGCTTCTTCAATTCGATTATGGCCCGTGGAGGGTCAATCTTCTCGATACTCCGGGCCACAAGGATTTTTCGGAAGATACCTACCGGGTGCTTATGGCCGTCGATGCCGTGGTCATGGTGATCGATTCCGGAAAAGGCATCGAGAGTCAGACACGGAAGCTCTTTGAGATCTGCCGTCATCGCGGGATCCCGATCTTTACTTTCATGAATAAACTCGACAGGCCCGGATTGTCACCGCTTGAGCTGATCGATGAATTGGAGAATGTCCTCGGGATTCATGCCTATCCGGTCAACTGGCCTCTTGGGAGCGGCAGGGAATTCAAGGGTGTTTATGACCGGCTTCAGAAAGAAGTGCATCTTTTTGAAAAGGTCCCAGGCGGCGCCTATAAGGCTCCCGTGTCGATACATGGTTTTGAAGATTCCGCGGTGAAAACGATTATCGATGAACAATCGTATGCCCACGCTGCCGAAGAACTGGAACTGCTCGATACGGCGCATGTGGGGTTTTCGCCTGAGTCCGTGCTGCAGGGGAAAACGACGCCGGTCTTCTTTGGCAGTGCCGCCAATAATTTCGGGGTCCAGCTCCTGCTCGATGGTTTTATCAAATATTCCACGGGGCCGGCCGAGCGGAAAGCGGGGGATCGCGTTATTCCCGTTAGCAACAAGACTTTTTCCGGTTTTATTTTCAAGATCCAGACCAATATGAATCCTCTCCATCGCGATCGTATTGCCTTCCTGCGCATTTGTTCTGGGAAATTCATCCGGGATATGGATGTGTATCACACAAGGACCGGCAAAAGCATCCGGATCGCGGGATCGCACACGCTTTTGGGGCAAAGCCGGGAGACTGTTAACGAAGCTTACCCGGGGGATATTGTCGGGTTTGCCGTAAAATCGGATTTTCGCGTGGGAGATACCGTCAGCGAAGATCCTTCGATCACTTTTAATTCCATCCCGCGCTTTGCTCCCGAATGTTTCGCGCAAATTCATAATCCGTCGCCGGGAAAATACAAGCCCTTCCGCAAAGGGATAGAGCACCTCCTTGCCGAAGATATCGTCCAAGTATTCAGCTGGATCAAACCCTTCAATCCCAATAATGCCCTTCTGGGCGCCGTGGGTCCTTTGCAATATGAAGTTCTTCAGTACCGGTTGAAGGAAGAATATGGAGCCGAATCAACGCTCGAAATGCTTCCCTGGAAGATCCTCAGGTGGGCGGAAAGTGATCTGAGCGATTCGGATCTTGCGGATTCCCTTTCTTATGGTGTCGCCCTGGCCCGGGATGAACAGGGGCGCCGCGTGGTCCTTTTCTTGAGTGAATGGCTTCTCCGGAATTTTCAGGAAAACCGTTCCGAGATCACACTCCGGGAATCTCCCGTATAAGAACAAACGATTTCAGAGCCATTCCGAGAGAGACGTGTTATCTCGCAGCTACGGTCATTAATTTCGAGATTCCTCTTAATTGATGGATTTCTGCTGACGTGCTAGAATTCATCCGTTTTTCTTGTTTCTCGTTTTGAATCGCGTCTTTGCCAAGGGGTTTCCGATAATAGACATGGTAAAGCAAGGGGCATTATGACTCAGAGAAATATAGCCTCGATGGCTCTCTTGTGCATCCTGATGCTGTTTCTGTATCCCCGGATAGGGAGGGCGGGCGAACCCCTTCAGAATTTCCCTCCAGCAGCCTTCTCCCAGGAAATGAACCAAGCTAATCTTTTGGATGCGCTCCTAAAAAATCCCAAAAACGAAGATCTCTACTACCAGGTCATCTCTCTTTTTTTTGACCAGAAAATGTATCAAGAAGTGATCCTTGTAGCTGCGAAGGCCAAGGCGGAAAGCGTTTTGAGCAGTCGCATTCTTATGACTCTTTCGAAGGCGCTTTTTCTAAAGGGCCAATATTCTGACTGCCTGACCATTTTAGGGTATCTTGACTTCACATTATCGGGGGGAGCATGATCTTTGCCCGGGTGAGGTTGGATCGTGAACTGTGGATTTATATTGCGGGCGCTTTTCTTGTATTTGTTATGTGCTTTTTTGCCATGTATATCAAAGAAGCGGAAAAGTCCGGTTCCTGGCGCTATGTGATCAATAATCAAGATGAGTTTTTTTACTGGGTTACCGCGGACGGCGTGACGGAGACGCCTCAAAGCGATGCCAATCCTTTTTACTTCGAAGAAAAGGGAATACAGCTCGCGCTCCCGCATGTCACGGCAAATTTATTCGGTTACGCGGCTAAATTTTTTAATCTTCCCGTTCTTTTCTTTTTCCCTCTGTGGCATATCGGGATGCCGTTTCTTCTGTGGGGCAGCATGTTCATTTGTTTTGTTAAGATCTGGAAGTACCCTGTCTTTAACAGCGCCGCGGCGGCGCTATTTTTTATAGCGATCACCTTTTATCTGAAAGGCCTTTCCCCGCTCATTGCTGTTCGATTTTCTCATCCTGGGGATGGTCTATGGCTTCTTGTGATCTGGTTGTCTTTAATCACGCATTTAGACCGGTGTTCTTGGACACGAGTTGCATGGCTCTGGGGGATTGCTTTTGCGGCTTTCTGGCTTCAGCCCATGTACGTGATCCCCGGATGCCTTGTGACAGCGGCCGAGGGGTTATGGTATCTTAAAAAGAGAGACTTTTCCCGATCGTCAAAGTCCTTCTCAGTCTTGGGCGCGGTGTGTCTGGCAGGGGTATTGCTTTATATCCAGATGAAAATATTTCCGCCCGTGAGCTCCCTCCTTCTTAAAGAATCAATGCGATTTGACAAGACAGCTTCTTACGGGGAAATAATACCCTCTTTCTTGCTCTATGGCGCGGTGATCTTTTCCGTTCTTTTTCCTAAAATGCGTAATAAAGAATCCTTAACTCCTCTGGATCGTCTTACTATTTCTCTTTTTACGATCGAGCCGCTTATTATAACGCTGAGCTGCTTTTTGAACTTTGCCATCATCCTCACTCACCGGTATTATTTTCTGCTTCTGGAAATGGCGTGCATGTTCGG
>SESF01013050.1_pt1 | contig 15330 bp, 14 predicted proteins | sample 3171521 | NCBI WGS metagenome assembly SESF01 (sample SAMN10866945, study PRJNA518727) | freshwater metagenome | biome: subpolar coniferous forest; feature: holomictic lake; material: water; isolation source: holomictic Lake 227, 6 m and 8 m depth | place: Canada: near Kenora, Ontario | collected...
GCGACGCTCCATCATGGCTTGTGCTAATGTTCCGCTATCCACATGTTCAATTTCTCCGCCCATCGGCATGCCACGGGCAATGCGGGTGATCTTGACGCCATGCTTACTGATAAGCTCACTTATGTAATGGGCAGTTGCCTCACCTTCAACTGTATAGTTAGTCGCGAGTATGACTTCTTTAATGAGTCCGTCTTGGGCGCGTTTGAGCAGTTTTTCTAGGTGTATTTCTTTGGGCCCAACGCCATCTAATGGTGATAATCTCCCCATCAGGACGAAGTACATGCCTTGGTATGCATGGGTTTGTTCCATCATCATCATGTCAGTTGGCATTTCAACGACACAGAGCAGAGTGTTGTCACGACTACCGGAGGCGCAGGCTGGACAGGTAGGTTGTTCGCTGAAGGTGTTACAGAGTTGGCAGTGACTGACCACCTGCAAAGCCGTGTCTAGGGAGATGGCTAAGGCATTCGCACCTTTTCTATCCCGTTGCAATAAGTGATAGGCCATACGGGTGGCTGATTTTGGCCCAACGCCAGGCAGGCAGCGAAGCGCCTCAATTAATTGCTCTAAGCTAGCGGGTGTTTGCACGAATTTTTAGAAGGGTAACTTCATGCCAGCAGGCATAAGACCGCTCATGCGTGACTCAGATGTTTTTTCTGCTTTAGCAATCGCATCTTTGATCGCGATCAGCACTAAATCTTCCAGCGTTTCTCTATCATCCATGACGCTATCGTCGATACTCACACGCTTAACTTCATTGCGGCAAGTGATGAGCACTTTAACCAAGCCATTACTTGCAACGCCTTCAACTTCGACATTAGCAAGCTCAGCTTGAGCGCGCTTCATATTCTCTTGCATCATTTGGGCTTGCTTCATTAAATTGCCCATTCCGCCTTTCATCATTTACTATTTCCTTTATAAATTAATTGTTTATTTAATAATTTTACTAAATTGGTTTAATGCTAGAGGGAATCACCTGGGCGCCAAAGTCTTTCACGAGTGCCTTCACGAAATCATCTTCCTCAATTGCATTGACGGCCACTGACTGAACGGCAACTTTTTCTTCAAAAATTTGCTTGGCTGGCGTATTGCCGCTCCCACCAATTTTAAGGGTGAGCTTAATTTTTCTACCAAAATGTTGATTGATGGCAGCGCTTAGCTTTTCCTGATAATTGGGATCCATTAAATGTTTTTGTAAGTCAGGAACGGTTAGATTGATGTTCTCTTCATCAAAACTCTCTAATTCGCAGTTCTGAGCTAGCGTTCTTGCAAGGCCTAGCTTAAGGGCATCAACTAGGTCACGCCAGTTACCGTTAAATTGAATATTGTGATTGGGCTCGATCTTTGGGATGGGCTCTTCATCAACAAATTTCTGCTCGTCTTGGCTTGTTAGTATTTCTGAAGTCTCAACTCGTTGTATCGACGTTTCATTAATAATAGCTGCTTCCTGAGAGACACTTTTACTAGGGGAGGTTGTTGGTTGGGGCAATTCGATTTTCGATGATGCTATTACTCTTGTTTCAGGGCTTTTTTTTGTGGTTATCGCAGTTTCGCCTTGGTTGAAGGCAAGCATGCGAAGCAGTGTCATCGTAAAGCCAGCAAACTCATCTGGGGCTAGCCCGATATCGCGTTTTCCAAGAAGAGCGATTTGGTAATAGAGCTGTACTTTTTCAGGACTAATTGCTTGCGCAAGCTCTAATAAGGCAGGGCGCTCGGGTAAGTCTAAAGCAATGCTTTGAGGCACCACCTGGATCATTGCAATTTCATGTAGCAGATTACTAATATCATTGAGAGCCGCATCAAAATCGATGCTTCGTTCTGACATGGCTTTTGCCTGGCTCATGAGTGAATGACCATCATTTTTAACTAGCGCGTGAAGTAATTCAAACAGATAGCTTTGATCAATGGCCCCTAGCATCGTGCGCACTTCGTTTTCGCTAACACTTTGGTTACCGTAAGCAATTGCTTGATCAAGCAATGATAGTGCGTCACGCATACTTCCAGAAGCTGCTTTAGCGATCAGTTGCAGGGCAGTTGTTTCATATGGGATATTTTCTGTTTTTAATATGACTTGGCAGTGTTCGGTAATTGATGTGCTCGCCATTTGGCGTAAGTTAAATTGCAAGCAGCGCGATAACACCGTCACAGGAACTTTTTGTGGGTCTGTGGTCGCCAGAATGAATTTAACGTGTTCTGGGGGCTCTTCTAAGGTTTTAAGCATTGCATTAAAAGAGCTTCGACTAAGCATGTGGACTTCGTCGATGATGTAAACTTTGAAACGACCTGAAGTAGGGGCGTATTGGGCGTTTTCAAGTAAATCGCGCATGTTGTCGACTTGGGTATTGGATGCGGCATCCACTTCAATCAGGTCGATGAATCGCCCTTTGTCGATATCAATGCAGGCGGAACAAACGCCACACGGGTGTGCAGTGATGCCAGTTTCGCAGTTAAGTGATTTGGCTAATATACGCGCGATGGTCGTTTTGCCAACGCCCCGTGTGCCTGTTAATAGATAGGCATGATGCAAGCGTTGTTGTTCAAGCGCGTTGGTTAAAGCGCGTACGACGTGCTCTTGGCCGATCAATGTTTCAAATGACTTAGGGCGCCATTTGCGTGCGAGAACTTGGTAACTCATCGAATATTTAGCTCAATCAATAAGGCGTTAACTTTAGCTTAATTCTTCACAAAATGGCTAAAAAATCATGGGAGTTTTGTTAATAAAACCTACATTTAATTTTGAATTTTTTTAAATCGAATGAGGCGAGCCAAACCCCCGGCACTTGCTCGATAGTTGTGGCTGCTTCCTTCCGGACCTGACCAGGTTGGCTATCTTACAATGCGGGGAGGCCCGCCAGCCAATATTCTACATCAAGACAAGCCTGTTCTGCGAAGTAAACATGAATAATGATAAGGATCTTAATGGTGGAATAGGCTCTACTCCAATAATGAATATATTACGCATTGGAGTTGCGTTATAATCCTGCTCCGCACGGAGAGATGGATGAGTGGTTTAAGTCACCACCCTGGAAAGGTGGCACAGGGTTATCCCTGTCGCGAGTTCGAATCTCGCTCTCTCCGCCAAAATGTATATATTTTGGTGCCCAAAAGAGGACTCGAACCTCCACACCCTAAGGCACATGGACCTGAACCATGCGCGTCTACCAATTCCGCCATTTGGGCTATACTACTCAAAATAGATTCTTCCCCAAGAAAATAATTCGTAACATCACAGGAAAAACAAATCTTGACCAATAAAAAAACAACGCGATCATCTAAAAGGCAGGCAGATCCTCATTCACAGCGAGAGAGTGCTAACTACGAGAATCCTTTACCTAGTCGTGAGTTTATTCTGCAAATGATGATCGATCAAGGCGTCCCTTTGCACGTCGAAGACTTGTATTCATTGCTTGAAATTGGGGAGCATGAAAAAGAGATATTTAATCGTCGACTAAATGCCATGGAGCGAGAAGGGCAGATTATGCGCAATCGCAAAAATGCCCTATGTATCGCAGAAAAATTACATCTGATTTCAGGAAAAATCCAAGGACATGCTGATGGATTCGGCTTCTTGATTCCTGATAGTGGCGCTGAGGACCTGTTCTTATCTTCGCGAGAAATGGCGCAAGTCATGCATGGCGACCGTGTCATGGTGCGTCAATCTGGATTCGATCGTAAAGGACGTCCGGAAGGAAAAATTGTTGAGGTTCTAGAACGGACAACAAAAAATCTAGTCGGGCGGTTGATCCGTGAACAGGGGGTGACAATCGTTGCCGCTGAAGATAAGCGCATCAGCCAGGATATTCTGGTGCCGCCAGGTCAAGATTTGAATGCTAAAGCAGGTCAAGTGGTTGTAGTTGAGTTGATTGAGCAGCCTTCTGCTTATGCGAAGCCTATTGGTAAGGTTGTTGAGATTCTAGGAAACTATGCCGACTCTGGTATGGAAATTGAGATTGCCTTACGCAAACATCAGTTACCTCATGAATTTACCAACGCTGCAGTGAAACAAGCTGAAAATTATCCGCGCCTCGTTCAGCCAGAAGATTACAAAGGGCGTATTGATGTTCGTGAATTACCTCTCATTACCATCGACGGTGAAACAGCACGAGACTTTGACGATGCTGTTTTTTGTGAGCCTCAAGGTAAGGGGTGGCGCGTTGTGGTTGCAATCGCGGATGTTAGTTTCTATGTCAAACCGGGCGATGCTTTGGATAAAGATGCCTATGAACGAGGCAATTCAGTTTACTTTCCGCGTCGCGTGATTCCAATGTTGCCGGAAGCGTTATCTAACGGCTTGTGCTCTCTTAATCCTGATGTTGAGCGGTTGTGCATGGTCTGTGATATGCAGGTTGATGTGGCAGGGGTCGTTAAACGTTATCAGTTCTATCCTTCGGTCATGCGCTCAAAAGCGCGGATGACGTACACTAAAGTGCATGAGATCTTGACTCAGCCAGATGGTGATTTAGCCAAAGAGTATGCTTGGTTGGTCCCTCACCTAGAAAATCTTAATAGCTTCTATAAGCTCTCGCTCGCTGTTCGTGAAAAACGCGGTGCAATCGAATTTGATAGTCAAGAAACCCTCATGGTATTCAATGAGAATGGAAAAATTGAACGAATTGAACCGACGACGCGGAATGATGCACATCGGTTGATTGAAGAATGTATGTTGGCCGCTAACGTCTGTGCTGCTAATTTCTTAAAAGAAAATGAACATCCTGCCTTGTATCGAATCCATGAAGGCCCAACACCAGAAAAGCTAGAAGCTTTGCGCACTTTCATGGGTGAATTTGGGTTTGGCGTGGGTGGTGGTGATACCCCCCATGCAAAAGACTATGGCAAGCTCTTATCGCGTATAAAAGGCCGTCCTGATGAGCAGTTGCTCCAAACAGTATTGCTTCGTTCTATGCAGCAGGCTGTATATAGCCCTGATAATGTTGGCCATTTTGGCTTAGCTTATGAAGCCTACGCACACTTCACTTCACCGATTCGGCGTTATCCGGATCTCGTCATTCATCGCGCGATTAAAGCCGTGCTTAAAGGTGAACGTTATCAAGCGGGTGAATGGAATCATTTAGGTCAGCATTGCTCAATGACAGAGCGCCGTGCGGATGATGCAACACGTGACGTTCAAGCTTGGCTCAAATGCTTCTACATGCAAGATAAGATCGGTGAAGATTATGACGGTACAGTAGCGGGCGTGACTAGTTTTGGCTTATTCGTCGCGCTTGATGGTGTTTATGTCGAAGGCTTATTGCATGTGACCGAGTTGGGTAATGATTACTTTAATTTTGATAAGACCCGTCATGAAATGGTGGGTGAACGCACTGGCGTTAAATATCGATTAGGTGACCGATTGTCAGTGAAGGTCAGTCGCGTAGATTTGGAAACATCACGGATAGATTTTGTATTGGCCCAGACCAATAAACTGACCCCGATCAGTGAAGAGGATTCGATATTGCCTGAGCGTTATCGAGATAAAACTAAATCTGCTAGCCATCATGTTGCTAATAAATCAGCTGTTGTTAAAGCAGAGGATAAAAAAACAGACAGAAAAACCTTGAAGGTAAGCGCCCCTTGGGATGCTAATGCTAGTCCGAAATCGAGTCGCGCTAAAAATGCGAATGCAAATAAAAGCCGCAGTCATAAGGCTGGGCATGCCTCTTCGAAACCGAGTGCTAGTAATAAATCACGACCTGCCAAAACCTCTTCTGGCCGTTCTAAGTAGAACATATCAATTAAATGCAAAGGTTTGAGTAATGAGTGATGCAAGAATTTTGTTTGGATTCCATGCAGTTTTAAGTCGCCTTCGCCAGCATGGTGCAAGCGTGCAAGAGATTTTAATTGATCGTGATCGTATTGATGCGCGCATGAAGGACCTATTAAGTCTAGCTGAAACAGCTGGCGTAAGAACGATGGAAGTTGATAGAGCGCGGTTGGATGGTCTCGCTGGCATGAATGGGCGTCATCAAGGAGTGATTGCTCGTGTTATAGACACGCCAATTCCGTATAAAGACATTTATGACATTCTTGAATCTGGACTTAAGGAGCCGCCTTTTTTCTTAATTTTGGATGGCGTAGAGGACCCGCATAATCTAGGGGCCTGTTTACGTGTGGCTGATGCGATGGGCGTCCATGCCGTGATTGCGCCTAAAGACAGAGCCGTAGGACTTAATGCGACGGTCCGGAAGGTGGCTTGCGGCGCAGCTGAAACAGTTCCCTTTTTGGCAGTGACGAATCTGGCTAGGACCATACGTGAATTGCAAGAAGCGGGCGTCTTTGTCATTGGCGCTTCAGCTGAGGCCGAACATGATTTATTTGCCACTAAGTTTGATGGTCCTGTGGCGCTTGTGCTGGGCGCAGAAGGAACAGGGCTTCGTCGCTTGACTGAGGAAACTTGTGATGCTTTAGTCAGCATTCCAATGTTTGGTAGTGTAGAAAGTCTAAACGTTTCTGTGGCGAGCGGAATTTGTCTTTATGAGGTACGCCGTCAGCGTAACCTTAAATAACTAAATCTCGATGTTTGGCTTTATTAAAGACCGTTAAAATGTTATTTTAGCGGTCTTTATGCTTTATAGATTCACAACCCATTTTTGTTTCTAAATCGCCGTTAGATTTAGAATTTTTTTGTTGTTTATGTAGTGTTAATTTAATGGAGTAATTATGGCTTTAGAACGTACTTTATCTATCATCAAACCTGATGCAGTTGCTAAAAATGTGATTGGTCAAATCTATACACGTTTTGAAAACGCTGGTTTGAAAATTGTAGCAGCAAAAATGGCCCAGCTAACACAAGCTGAAGCTGAAGGCTTCTATGCAGTTCACAAAGAACGTCCTTTCTTTGCTGATTTGGTTAAATTCATGATTTCAGGCCCTGTGATGATTCAAGCCCTTGAAGGTGAAGGCGCAGTATTGAAGAATCGTGATTTGATGGGTGCAACAAATCCTAAAGATGCAGCAGCAGGCACTATTCGTGCGGATTTTGCTGAGAGCATTGATGCAAATGCGGTACATGGTTCTGATTCAGCAGAAAATGCAGCCATTGAAATTGCTTACTTCTTCGGTAAATAATTTTAACTAATGATTAATCTGCTCGACTTCAACCAAGCGCAACTCACTAAGTACTTTGTAGAATTAGGTGAGAAGCCTTTTCGTGCTAAACAATTGATGCGCTGGATGCATCATTTTGGTGTGAATGATTTTGAGCAGATGACCGATATTGCTAAGTCTCTTCGTGAGAAATTAGCTGCCACGACAACTATCACTCCACCAACAGTTCAGCTTGAGCAGATTTCAAATGATGGGACGCGCAAGTGGTTGGTGGGTGCTGGTGCGGGCAATGGTGTTGAAACCGTATTTATTCCCGAAGACGAGAGGGGTACCCTCTGTATTTCTTCACAAGTAGGCTGCGCCCTGGAATGTACTTTTTGTTCAACGGGGCGACAAGGTTTTAATCGTAATCTCAGCGTTTCTGAGATTATTGGTCAATTATGGTTAGCGAACCATTCGCTTAGGCAAGACCCTGATTACGGAATGCTTCCTTTGAGTGAACGCATTATCAGCAATGTGGTGATGATGGGCATGGGTGAGCCGCTCACTAATTATGACAATGTAGTCACGGCCATGCAAATCATGTTGGATGACTCTGCCTACGGCCTGAGTCGTCGGCGCGTCACCCTTTCAACAAGTGGCGTGGTGCCTGCAATGGATAGATTGAAAGAAGACTGCCCTGTGGCGCTCGCAGTATCACTTCATGCCCCAAATGATAGGCTTCGTGATGAGATTGTGCCAATCAATAAGAAATATCCACTTAAAGAACTGATGGCGGCTTGTGAGCGTTACCTAGTGAAAGCGCCACGTGATTTCGTCACCTTTGAATATGTGATGCTGGATGGGATTAATGACAGCTTCGATCACGCGAAGCAACTGTTGGATGTGGTTCAAAATGTCCCATGTAAATTCAATTTAATTCCTTTTAATCCTTTTCCTAATAGCGGTTATGATACTTCACGTGACGATAATATTCGCCGTTTCAGAGACGTTTTAATGCAGGCTGATTATGTTGTGACGACCCGTAAAACGAGGGGTGAAGACATTGATGCCGCTTGCGGTCAATTGGCTGGCAAGGTGGAAGACAAAACAAAAAGAAGCACTCGACCAGTCTTTTTGGAGAAAAGGGTATGAGAAAGTTTTTAATTGTTCTGCTATTAATAGCTAGGGGCTAATGATGAGTGATGATGGAATTAATCTTTCTTCGATAGGCGCATCATTGCGTGCTGCTAGAGAGTCCCAAAGTTTAAGTGTTGAGAAGATTTCTTCTCAATTACACTTAAGTGAAAAACAAATCCAAGCATTGGAACAAGATGAATTCCAATCTTTCGGCAGTGCCATGTTAACCAGGGGGTTTATCAAGAATTACGCACGCTTGTTATCCTTAGACCCTGAGCCGCTACTCGAGGCGCACCGTAAAAATACCCCGCAGGATCAAATTCAATCTATTTCATACACGGCTGAGAAAATTGTTTCTTCAAAAGCACCCAATTTGAAAAAGTCTAAAGTATTAATGATGAGTATTTTGTTGCTTCTTATTCTGACGGGTTTAATTGTTTATAAAATCACTAGCCATTCAACTAACTCAGGGGAGAATGGGACGGCATTGGAAGCACCAACGCATGCGGTTGATGCTAACGTTCAGGTTTCAGGGGATCCTATGCCGGAAGCGGCTTTGCCAGCGGCAGAACGTGCAGCAGAAGGAAATGTCACAACGGTCACAGAGATTCCACTGCCGGCAGATCCTGAAGTGACTAAGCCACAACTCCAAAAAAATGAAGTGAACAAGGGCGCCGATAAAGTTGTAGATCAAGCGCCTGTTGCGAAATCTGAGACAGCTAAAACAGAAAGCCTGAATGCTAATTTTGTAAAGGCTAAGCTTGTCCTAACAGGGCCGTCTTGGATTTCCGTCCAAGATAAAACAGGTAAAACGGTTTTTAGTAAATTAGCCAAAGCCGGTACTGATGAATTTGTTGAAGGCGTGCCCCCTTTGAAGTTTCATATTGGGAATGTTGGCGCTACCCAGATTATTTTTAATGGTCAACCTGTTGATTTAACAGCCAATACATTCAACAATATGGCGCGTATTACCTTGGGTGATCGTTAATGAGTGTATCAAAAACGCCTATCGTTAGACGAATCTCAAGGCAAGTCATGATTGGTAATATTGCTGTTGGCGGAAATGCGCCTGTCGTGGTTCAGTCAATGACTAATACAGATACTGCGGATGCTAAATCCACTGTCAATCAGATTCTAGAACTTTGGCAGGCTGGTTCGGAAATCGTTCGCATCACAGTGAACTCTGCAGAAGCTGCTGAGCAAGTGTCTAATATACGTGGTCAATTAGATGCGATGGGCTGTCCTGTCCCGTTGGTCGGAGATTTTCATTATAACGGTCACAAGCTACTTAGCGCTTATCCAGATTGTGCTGTCGCGCTGGCCAAGTATCGAATTAACCCTGGCAACGTAGGCAAAGGTAGCAAGCGAGATGAACAATTTTCGGCGATGATAGAAGCTGCCATTCAATACGATAAGCCAGTACGTATCGGCGTTAATTGGGGCAGCTTGGACCAAGAAAAAATGGCACGAATGATGGATGAAAATGCTAAATCATCCCAACCGTTGTCCTCTGATGCCTTAATGCGTGAAGCCCTTATTCAGTCAGCGCTAGAGAGTGCAGAGCAAGCTGAATCTATTGGCTTGAAAAGTGACAAAATCGTAATCTCCTGTAAAGTAAGTGATGTGCAAGATTTGGTGACGGTATATCGGGATTTAGCTAAACGCTGTGATTATGCTTTGCATCTTGGACTAACGGAAGCTGGGATGGGCTCTAAAGGGATCGTCGCCTCTACCGCCGCGCTGTCATTGTTATTACAAGAAGGGATAGGGGATACGATTCGGGTAAGCCTCACACCTGAACCAGGTGAGTCACGAACTAAAGAGGTGGTCGTATCCCAAGAGATCCTTCAAACCATGGGAATTCGTTCATTTACTCCATTGGTCACTGCCTGTCCGGGGTGTGGCAGAACAACCTCAACCTATTTCCAAGAGTTGGCACAGGATATCCAACGTTTTTTAAGGGCACAGATGCCTGTTTGGCGTAAGCAATATCCAGGCGTTGAGTCTATGAGTGTTGCTGTCATGGGCTGTGTAGTCAACGGCCCAGGAGAATCTAAACTGGCTAATATAGGAATTAGTTTGCCAGGTACAGGTGAAATTCCTGTCGCCCCAGTATTTGTGGACGGTGAAAAAACAGTCACCCTAAAAGGAGATGCAATTGCTCAGGAATTCCAAGTGATTGTTGAGCAATATGTTCAAGAGAATTATGCTGAGGGTGGAAAACTTCGCACTCAATCAAAAACAATTCCAATTCTAACCTTGTAAGTTCTTATGACAGTTCAAACTAAAAATACTAAATTTCAGAGCATTAAAGGGTTTTACGATATATTGCCTGAGCTCACGCCTCTATGGCAGAAGCTTGAAGATGCGGCGCGTTTAGTGCTCTCTCAATATGGTTATAACAATATTCGTATGCCTATCGTTGAATCAACAGACTTGTTTATTCGAAGCGTTGGAGAACATACCGATATTGTTGAGAAAGAGATGTACAGTTGGGAGGACGCCTTAAATGGCGATAAATTAACGCTGCGCCCAGAAGGAACAGCAGGTTGTGTTCGTGCAGTAGTTGAGCATAGTCTTACCTACAATGGCCCACAAAGACTTTGGTATACAGGTCCTATGTTTAGGCATGAAAACGTCCAAAAAGGTCGTCAACGTCAATTCCATCAAATTGGTGTAGAGGCGTTTGGCTTTGATGGCCCAGATGTGGACGCCGAACAAATTATTTTATTGGCCCGTTTGTGGAATGCGCTTGGCATCTCAGATGTTGAACTTCACCTTAATAGCATCGGAGATGCTGAGGAGCGTGCTGAATACAGACAATCCTTGATTGCTTATTTTGAGCAACATGGTGATCAGCTCGATGAGGATGCAAAACGACGTTTACATAGCAATCCATTACGTATTTTGGATAGCAAAAATCCTCGCATGCAAAACTTAATAGAGGGGGCTCCTAGATTGATTGATCATTTAGGGGATGAAACTCGTGCTCATTTTAATGGTCTGTGTAAAAGATTAGAGGCCGTTGATATACCTTATACAATTAACCCAAGGTTAGTCCGTGGTTTAGATTACTACAACCGAACGGTATTCGAATGGGTGACAACGAAGCTTGGTAGCCAAGGGACAATTGCTGGTGGTGGACGTTATGATAGCTTGGTGGCGCGTCTAGGCGGCGATGTAACCCCTGCTTGTGGTTTCGGCATTGGTTTGGAGCGTGTATTTTTATTGATGCAAGAGTATGGGGTTACCGCAGAAATAAAGCCTGATGGTTACATGGTTAATGTTGGAGAGTTGGCAGAGGCTGCAGTAGCTAAGATTGCTGAGCAATTGCGTGATGCAGGCCTCTCTGTCGTGACTCACGCCGGGGGCGGTAGTTTTAAATCGCAAATGAAAAAAGCAGACCGAAGCGGCGCAAGATTTGCACTGATATTAGGAGATGATGAAGTGCAAGCCAATCAAATTGCTGTAAAACCGATGAGCCGGTCTGGAGAGCAGGTCAGCGTTGATTTGTCTCAGGCCATTAATTTATTAAAAGCCAATTAACTTTTTATGTCTAAACTCCTTACCATTGAAGAATTAACTGTTGCGACGACCAATGCGCTAGATCGCAAGTTGGTAAATATGGTTTCTTTATCAATTGAGCCGGGAAGAACAACTTGCGTGGTTGGGGAGTCAGGTAGTGGTAAAAGCTTAACAGCACTATCTGTGATGGGATTGCTATCGAAACAATTAGTCCGCACCCATGGTCGTGTTTTATTTCAAGGCAAGGATTTGGCAAGTCTTAGTTCTGAGGACATGCGTAAAATTCGTGGACGGCAAATCGGTATGATTTTTCAAGAACCGATGACTTCTCTCAATCCAGTGCTAACCATCGGTTTTCAAATTGGGGAACCACTGACCGTGCATCTTGGTTACAAAGGAGATGCATTAAAAGCTAAGGTAAGCGAGTTATTAGAGCAGGTTGGTATTCCTGCAAATCGTGCAGGTAGTTACCCAGACGAGCTTTCTGGGGGTCAGCGGCAACGAGTGATGATTGCGATGAGTATTGCTTGTCAGCCTTTAATGTTAATCGCCGATGAACCAACAACGGCTTTAGATGTGACAGTTCAGTCCCAAATATTAAGTCTGCTAGATGGCCTTAAAACAAGCATGAATATGGGCATGTTGCTGATTACCCATGATTTTGGCGTTGTGTCTGACGTTGCAGACGACGTTGTAGTCATGTTCCGAGGAAGTGTCGTTGAAGCGGGATCGGTCGATCAAGTGCTTAATCATCCTCAACATCCTTATACCAAAGCCTTGTTGGACTGTGTGCCAGATGTTGCCGGCAAGAAGCCGCTTAAGCCGATTGATTACGCTTGGCTCAATGAATTGGAGGTGCCAGCATGAGTGAGTTCATCCTCAAAGCGCGCGATCTTAATAAATTCTATACACAGCGATCTGGCCGCTTCGGTTTTGGTACGACGCAGATTAAAGCTTTGGATAATGTCAGCATCGAGCTTCGTCACGCTAGCACGCTTGCAGTGGTAGGGGAATCTGGCAGTGGCAAATCCACGTTGGCGAGATGTCTGTTACAATTGCAACCCTTGGATGGTGGTTCAGTTTTTTTTCAAGGTCGTGATTTGGCTGATTTGCCTTCAAATGAATTAAGACGTCAGCGTCGTCATTTGCAGATGATTTTTCAGGATCCTTTTGCCTCATTAAACCCAAGAATGCAAGTGGGTGAGATTGTAGAGGAAGGCCTGCTCATTCACGGCTTGGGTAATAAAGACGAACGTTATGAAAAAGCATTAAAAATGCTGAAACGTGTTGGGCTCTCTGAATCGGACATGAAAAAATACCCACATGAGTTTTCTGGTGGGCAAAGACAGCGAATAGGGATAGCGCGTGCGTTGGTTTTGTCGCCCAAAGTGGTCGTGTGTGATGAGCCAGTATCTGCGCTAGATGTTTCGATACAGGCCCAGATACTGTTGTTACTTAAAGAGTTGCAAAAAGAGATGTCATTGAGTTACATCTTTATCAGCCACGATTTACGGGTCGTCCGTCATATTGCAGATGAGATAGTCGTCATGCACCAAGGTAAGGTAGTAGAAAAGGGAAGTATTCAAGAAGTCTATGAATCTCCCAAACAAGAATATACGCAGAATTTGTTAGAAGCTATTCCGGGTCAGAAAAGACAAGCGGCATAGATTCATTTAAAAAAGATAGAAGTGTTTGATTAACAGTAGCGAGTTAGGAAATTAGCATGGCATACGATTTAGAAGAACAAGAGCAGTTAGACGAGTTTAAGGCTTGGTGGGCGCTGCACGGTAAAAAAGTGGTGACATTGGTCACTGTTCTGGTCGCGAGTTATTTAGGTTACCAAGGATGGCATTATTATCAAAACCAACAGGCGATGAAAGCATCGACGCAATATGAAAACCTAGTCAAACTTGATATTACTGAGGCTAAAAATTTGAAGGCAATTCAGATGTTATCTGCCGATTTAATGGACAAATACTCAAGCACTCCATACGCTGGAAGAGCAGCTTTAACTGCTGCAAAAGCAAATTTTCAAGCGAACGAAACTGAAAGTGCAAAAGCACAACTAGAATGGGCTGCGAAAAATGCGAAAGAAGATGCTATTCAGTCTATGGCGCTTCTAGAGCTTGCTTCATTGCAAGTGCAAGATAAAGATTATGATGGCGCACTAAAAACATTGAATGAAAAACACTCGATAGGTTTTGATGGTTTATTTGCTGACCTTAAGGGCGATGTGTTTGTAACGCAGGGCAAAGTTGCAGATGCTAAAAAAGCCTATAAAGAAGCCACAGAGAAATTAGATCAACAAGGCCATTTATTGAAGTTCACGCAACATAAACTAGAAGCGTTGGGGAACTAGTGTTGAGATTTCTTAAAATTGCACTGCTAATTGGTGCTATAGCGCTAAGCGCATGTACGTCTATTACTGACCTAAAAGAAGATATGTCAGAGCGCTTGTTTGGACGCGAGAGCAATGAAACGCCTTCCGATTTAAATGACATTAAAACCACGGTTCCGGTGAAGGTGCTATGGAATGCTCATCTTGGTGAAAGTTATGATAATGACTTTACAGCGGTCACTGAGAATGGTTTTGTTTACGCAGCAAGCGCAAATGGTGAAATCGTTAAATTAACCGTGGCCGATGGTAAGCAAGTTTGGCGCATTAATACTGGCGAGCGGCTTTCTGGTGGCGTTGGATTAGGTGAAAATTTATTGTTCTTAGGTACCGCCAAAGGTTATGTATTAGCCTATGACTTCTCAGGAAAGTTGCTATGGAAGTCAAAAGTAAGTAGCCAAGTATTAAGTGCACCAAAAGTGGATTTCAACGTATTGGTTGTTCGTTGTGAAGATAGCCGAATTTACGGTTTAAATGTGGCTGATGGTTCAAGAAAATGGGTTTACGAGCGAGCTACACCAACGCTAACCTTAAGAAGTAGTGCAGGGGTTGCGCTGGATGGAGGGGCTGCATATGCAGGTTTTGCAGGCGGCAAACTTATTGCGCTGCGCGTTGAGGATGGCAAAGTCATTTGGGAAGTTTCGGTCGCACAACCAAAAGGAGCTACTGAAATCGAACGTATCGCTGATATTACGAGCTTGCCCGTCGTTGATGGTAGTTTGGTTTATGCGGTTGCCTATCAAGGCAAAGTGGCCGCTGTCGATCGTGCAACCGGGAGGGTAGCTTGGTCACGAGATATTTCAAGTTATACCGGCTTGAGTGCTGAAGGGGCCAAGGTTTTTGTTTCACATGCGGTCAGTTCTATCTATGCATTAGATTACAGCACAGGTAAGACATTTTGGCGTCAGGGCGATCTCAAACAACGACGGATTTCCGCACCTTTGCCTATAGGCAATTTGATTGCTGTCGGTGATGTTGAAGGTTATCTCCACTTCTTGAATAGAGAGGATGGTAGTTTTGTTGCCAGGATCCAAACGGATGATGCCGCAGCTATCATGCCTCAAATGCTTGCTGTGGGTTCTAGTATCATCATCGCACAAGATCGAAAGGGTGGCATTTACGCCATCTCAATCAAGTAAGTCATGTTACCGACCATTGTTCTCGTAGGCCGACCTAATGTTGGCAAATCTACCCTTTTTAACAGATTAACAAAAAGCCGTGATGCCTTAGTAGCAGACCTTCCTGGT
>SESF01029406.1_pt1 | contig 15321 bp, 14 predicted proteins | sample 3171521 | NCBI WGS metagenome assembly SESF01 (sample SAMN10866945, study PRJNA518727) | freshwater metagenome | biome: subpolar coniferous forest; feature: holomictic lake; material: water; isolation source: holomictic Lake 227, 6 m and 8 m depth | place: Canada: near Kenora, Ontario | collected...
GCGACCTCCTGAGGTCGCGGAGGGGAAGCTCACTTTCGTGAAATGACCCCGCGCTGGGAGATCGCGCCCAAACAAAAGGCCCGGCATCCTCCCGCAAGGGAGGGCACCGGGCTTTTTTGCGAAGCAGACCTGACTATTTTTTCTTGCGGCTGGCCTGGATGGCGTCAGCTATGCGCTTTTCGATGTCGGAGAAACTGGCTTTGGCAGCGCTTGCAGCGTCGCGGGCCTCCTTGAACTTTCCGCCTCCGAAAGCGGTATCGGCCTCAGAAAGTTTGGTCTTGGCCGAGTTCAGCTGGGTGTCGAGCGAGGCGAGGTCGAGGCCTGCCGGGCGGACTTTCTTGGCGAGCGCCAAGGTCGGCTGCAGACCTGCCAAGGCCTTCTTCGCGTCGGCGATGAGGCTAGCTGCCTCGTTCTTGATTTTTTCCTTGGCACCGACAACCTCGGCCTTGGCCTGGTCAGCCAAGGCTGAGGCCTGGGTCGCTGCAGCCTTGGTTTCGGTGTATTTCTTGTCGGAAAGGAATTTTTCCATGCGGGCGAGGCTGTCCTTGGCTTGCTGAAGGGTGCCAGGAGCGTAGGCTACAATATCCGCGTCTTTTTGCGCTGCTCCGACCTTGGCGCGTGCCGCATTGATTTCGGCCTTGGGCGGCTGGGCGCAGGAAAGTGCGAGGGCAAACAGTGCCACGACCATCGCTCCAGCAGCCAGCTTCCGTGCATGCTTCATGATTTCCTCCAGTTTGTCAGTAAAGACTATATCGCGGATTGGGCACAAAGGTCAGCCGCTCCTATCCGACGCAATCATTCCTGCCGATATTATCGTCGCAATGTCATTGAAACGTAAGCTTCCGTTTTTGCCTGCCCTCTTCGCGCTTGCGGCCGGGCTCCTTGCCTTTGCATGGCCACAGTCCAACTCTGATCCCCTCCTGGGCCTGGCTGCGGCTCTGCGCAAACCGCTTACGAGCTATCGGGAACCCCTGATACTGCAGGCTCCACAGGATGAGGGTCTTGCCCCCTCCCGCCTTGCCCTCGATCTCCTTACTCTGGCTGAATTTGGAGCACTTTCCATCTCGATCGAGGTACCGATAGATTGGACCGCCGGAAACTCCACCTCGACAAGTACCATCGATCGCCTCAGGGCTTCGATCGGCGTTGAGTTCGATCTAGTTTCTGGAAATCTCGATGGCTTTTGGCAGGGACTCCGCTCGGGTTCCCTCCGTCCCGTCGATGCAACTGCTTCCTTTGGCGCCCTCAAGGGCCTGGTCCTGGCTTCGAGGAATCGCCTGGTCGAGGAAGCTACGCCCAGCTCGGATGGGATAGACAACCTTGTCTCGAGCCTCAAGTTGACGGATCCCACCTGGCTCGGTCTCCGTCCCCGCTCAGGAAGTGCCGATATGACGGCGCAGGGTACGAGGTCTGCGGCATCCTTCGCCTCGCATCTACCTACCTCCTTCACTTTTTCCGAGCCACCGGAGTTTCCATCAATAGCCACCTTCGAGCCCCTTCCTACGACGGTGGAGGAGGCGCTTTCGGTGGCTGGTTTTGTAGGTCAGCCAACTTCGACCGGAGCCCTTGCTGATGGGGTGCCCCTCGCCAGTTTCCTGCCCCTGGCCCGAGACGGGGAGCGCTTCGTGCCAAACTCCGCTCTCATGGTTCTGGTTCGGCGGCTCGATGCCCGGCAGTTGAGCGTCGGCGATGCCGGCATCCTCCTCAAGGAAGCCAGTCTTCCCCGCCAAGGCAGGCGAGAACTCCTGATACCCCTCGACCGTGGCGGGCGGGCCTGGTTCGATCGTGAGGAAGCCGGTGGGCAGAACCCGGATGGATCGCAGGGTGAATCTTCGACACGACGCCTCGAACTCGAGGCGCTCCGGGAATATCGCCTGGCCGAAGCCAGTGCCTATGAAGCACTGCGGGCGATCGAGCGCTCTGGCTATCTGGTTGAGAGGAGCCTGCCATCATCGGAGTGGGCCCGTGCCCAGGCCATGGGTTCCCGTGTCCTTCCCGGGAGCGCGGAGCAGCTTTCCCTCACCGAATGGAAGGCCGCCAAGGCAGCTGCCATCGAGGCTGCCCGAGCCGCCCTCGACGAAAAGATCCGCATCGACACGATGTGCATCGGACTCCTGTCCCTCGAGTCGATGTCCGAGGAGTCGAAGCTGGGCGTCCAGGGCCTTAAGGACCGCGCCGATGCGGCCTTTGATGCTGCTGCGAAGGCCCTGGACGAGTTGGCTGCCCGGAAGCAAGCCCTCACCGAGGCTGTCGGAGCCTCTCTCTGTCTTATCGCCGACAGGCCGACTGCCTCTGTCGATGGCTTTGTGGGCAAACCTGGAACCCCGGCCTTCGATCCTGCAAGAGAGGCGGCAGACTTTATCCGCGCCGGCCTGTCGGGCCGCTTTGTGTCCTTTGCCCCGAGGGGAGACCTTGCCCTGATCGGTTGCCTCCTGGGTCTGGCGCTGTCCCTCCTCCTCCTTCTCCTGCCTGACTGGGTTGCGGCATTGATCGGGCTGGGCCTGGCCCTCGCCCTCGGAGCAGCGGCTATTCTCGCCTTCGTGAATATCGGGATCTGGTACGGGCCCCTCATGCCAGCAGCGGCTGCCATCCTGCCAGGTCTTTCGGCGGGAATCTGGCGCCTGATCAGGCTTAGGGCTTCGAAAGCTTCCTGATCGCAGGGGCGAGGGCCTTGAGTCTGACTACGAATCCCCCCCCCCTGTTCGTACCCTTGTAGACGCCCTCATTGGTCCAGGCCCTGAAGCGGGCCCCGTCATCGGTGAAGGCCGAACTTGGCTCGCCGGCAAAGGCAGACTCGCGCAATTGTCCCCACAGCACCTCGGGGTCGCCGAGCCTGAGCTGCGGATTGCCAGGAGGGAATTCAATATAGGACTCGTGGACGCCTCGCAGGTCGCGGGGAGCCTCGTCGGTAGACTGGAGGTAGCGTATCAGTCCTGCCTTCCGGTCGATGGACTGGATGACAGAGGAGTGGACGGGTTTCCCCTCCTTGTCCCGGAAAACGATGATGTCAGCAGGCCTGAGCTTGGAGATCTTTTCGTCGACCAGCTCGAAGGCCCTGTTTTTCGGCGAAAAGAACCAGGTGCCGATGTAGGGTGCCGCGTAGTAGACGCGCGAGCCGCCAGACTGGCGCCCCAGGGCTCGAGGCAGGTCGAGGCCACCTGCGCGCGCTACCGTGTTGAGGCAGTGCCATACAAAGCCCGAACAGTCCATGCCCAGACCTCCTACCGCAAAGAGGTAGTCATAAACAGCAGCTGAGTCGATTCCCTCGCCGCTGGAGAGCACCACAGGCTTGTGCGGCAGCCCAGGGTAGAGCCCCGCCTTGGCGCGCGCTACCAGCCAGAGGTCGTGGCTGACCTCCCAGGAACGCTTCGACAGGTCAAAGACGATGGCCTTTTCGTTGCCGTCCCCGAGGGCATCGGTGTAGGCCAGGAAATCAGGGCTGGCAATGAGAGCGGCGATGGCCTCCCAGAGGAGCTTCGGGTCTGCCTTCCCTCCTCCCTGGACCGAGAGGTCGCTCTCGGCGAGCTCGGCACGGTCGTTGTTTTCGCCAAAGGGAATGCGGATGGAAACGATGCGGCCGCCGATCACGAAGGTCTTGAAACAGGCGCGGTACGCCGATTCGATGGAAGCTTCGACGCCATGTCCCCAGCGCTCGGTCAGGTCGTTAAGGTCTGGGGCAATGCCCGCCTGGGCAGCTGCCTGCGCGGGGGTAGTTTCCCGCGTCTGGGTGAGGGCTGACAGGACTGAGATCAGCAGTACAGCGATCGCAGCTCCTGCCCTGGGGGAAACCCTCATCGAAGCGATTCCTGACGTTCAGGAACCATTCCGTTGAGGAGGAGGATCTCAGGCCGGTACTCAAAGTGCACGGAATCCCAGAAGAACCATTTGCCACCCCAGGCAAAGCCGTACTTCTCGAAGATCTTGACGACCACGGGAGGCACCTGGACACGCTTCGCCAGAGGGAGTTCAAACCAGCGTAGTCCCATCTTCCGTGCGTCGAGCCAGTACCAGGCATTGCGTCGTGCGCTCGAGGGCATGATATCCAGGGCAACTCCATAGGAGTGGAAACTCCGTGAGCTGGTGCCTGCGACGCTTCGCCAGAGATATCCATCCACGTTTACTATCGAGCCGATCCAGGCTCCTGTCGCCCTGTCGTCACGCGCTGCTGCATGCAGGTCCCGTTCGATAGCCGACAGCTCCTCCATGATGCCGGGATTGACCAGGACTTCCTTTCCAAGGAACCGCATGGTCTTCATGCGATCCCAGGCGCGCTCCTCGTCGGGGCTGTCCCAGAGCTGGTCATAGAGGCCCGGGCTACGCAGGGGCGGGCTTGAATCGCGCCTGGCGAGCTCGGATTCCAGCCGTGTGCGCTCCTCCTGGCTTAATTTGCGTACGGCCGCCAGTGCCGAGGGGTAGCTGTAGAAAGGCCAGGGACTGTAGAGCCCTTGGTCACCGGTGAAATCCAGGGGAAGGAGCCTCCCCCCAGCCCAGCGATACCAGGTCGAGTCCAGGCACAGTTGCCAGTCCCCGTCCTGGAATTGGGGTATGGAAAAGCGTTGTGGCCATAGTTCATGGAAGGCGTTGAGGACTGCCTGGGCGGGAAATCGGGGTTCTTCACCGTAATCCATCGCCTTTGTCTCAGCGAGAAGCCTTTCGGGGTTCACCCACAGGGCCAGCAGCGCTGCGATGAGGATGGACGCAACCCGAGTGCGGCGAGCCTTCACGCGGCCTGACATGCCATCGCTACATTCCGAATGATCGCGGCCATCGCCTCTGCCTGCTCCTGATGCGGGAGGTGTCCCGCGCCTTTGATGACCTGAAGCTGGATATCGCCTCCTGCCAGCCTGGCGAGTTCCCTGCCTGCTTCCAGCGGCATGACCAGGTCAGCTTCACCCCAGACAATGGCCCTTGGGCGGCTCGCGTCCGAAAGAGCGGCAATGAGCCGTTTTTCGAGTTTCCCGGCATTGAGGATCGTGTCCCTGAGGAGGGAGAAGTAGGCCCGAAGCTGCCTCTCCGATTCGACGCGGGCGGCGACACGGGAAGCCAGGAAATCCTGGTCTGTCTGGGGCAGCGCTGCGAAATCGGCATAATAGGGATACAGCGAACGCAGGGCTGCCCCATGGTCCCGCCTGAAGGCCCGGTATCGACCTTCGCCGAGGAGCGGGACAGCCATTGCAAGGAGGGCAGGGGAGGGCTTCGATCGGAGGGGCATTCCCCCGTCCAGGAGTACGAGTCCTGCAGCGAGTTCTGGTACCTCCGAGGCCACCATCTGGGCTATGGCCGCCCCCAGGGAGGAACCCACGAGGATGAGCCGCGAGGCCCTGGCATGGGCTGCTACCGTCCGGACTGCCGCGGCGCATCCTGCAAGGCTCGTCGGTTTGTTGGTCGGCGAGCGACCGAAACCGGGCAGGTCAAGGGCGATGAGGCGATGCTCCGGGGCCAGGAGGGGAAAGAGATGCCTGAAACTGTCTGCTTCGTCCCCGAGGCCGTGGATGAACATGATGGCGGGCGAGCCATTCCTCCCCTCCGGGGCAGAATCGAAGTAGAAGAGCTGGGATTCTTCCCTGTCAGGAGCCGCGCCGGAAGCGGCTGCCCTTGCCAAGGGCGCAAGGGCAGGCCAAGGGAGCATTCCATGATCAACCGATTCGCCTGCGTTCATGGTCGCTACGCTACCATGCCCGGGCCCTGCCTTCAATGCTGCCCCCGCGGCGGTGAAGCGCTTGGCTGGACTCTTAGGCCTTGGCCATGTTGACTCCTTGGGACCGAAAGGTAGCGGTGCTGCCGCAGGGAGGCAAGGTTATTTCATCGCAAGTCCCATAACCCTGAAACCCCTGCCGAGGAGGGCTGCGTCGATAGCCCCGGATCCTGTTTCGCGGGGGTCGGCGAGGAGGATGGCTGCGGCCTTCCACGGGCCCTTCCTTAGACCTCCCCCGCTGTCTGGATCCAGTGCGTCCAGGGCCGCAAGGGCGGCTGCGACGGTGCCGCCGTCAAGGAGCCTGTCGTCCCTGTTCACGATTGTCATAATTGCTTCAGTATCCGTTTCGATGCGCAGCTCGAAGGCCCCGTCACCTCCCTCGAAATGCGAGAAGGTCCGCTTCCCTTCGTTCAGGAGGCCGGCATAGCGATTCCTGAACCTGGTCAGGGCGCGCATGAAATCCAGCTGGGGGCCGCCAGAGTCTACCCTCTCCCAGGGCATGCAGCGCCGGTTGTCGGGGTCGCCCCCGCCCTCGAGGCCGACCTCGCTGCCGTAGTAGATGCAGGGCGAGCCAGGCAGCATGAACATGAGAAGCCAGCCCAGGCGTGCGAGCGCGAGGTCGCCTCCCATCTTGTGGACAAGGCGCTCCGTGTCGTGGGAGTCCAGTAGATTGAAGTTGTTGCGGATGACCGGCAGGGGATAGCCGAAGTCGATGGCAGCGAGCCTGTGCTCGAAGGCCCGGCTATCCGGTACCTGGCGGCGCGACAGGAGGAAGTCCTGTATGGCACTGCCGTAGGGGTAGTTCATCACCGCGTCGTACTGGTCGCCGCGGAGCCAGGGCATGGCGTCGTGCCAGATCTCCCCGACGATGTAGGCTTCGCTCTTGATCGCCTTTACCCGCTTCCTGAACTGGCGCCAGAACTCGTGGTCGACCTCGTTGGCGACATCCAGGCGCCATCCATCGATATCAAAATCGCGGATATAATGCTCGGCAACGCCCAGGAGGAACTCGCGGAGTTCGGGATTGGATGTGTCGAGCTTGGGCATGCGTGTGGTGAAGGAAAAGCTTTCGAAACCTGATTCGCGGGAGTTGCCCGTATCGCGGCCCAGGGGAAAAAGAGGCCAGGAGCGGATGTGGAACCAGCTGGCGTAGCGCGAGTCCCTGCCGTTCTTGACGACATCAAGCCAGGGGCCGAAGGTCCTGCCACAGTGGTTGAAGACCGCGTCGAGCATCAGGCGGATGCCGCGCGCATGGCAAGCCGCGACCAGGCGCCGTAGCGTCTCGTAGTCCCCGAAGGCCGGATCGATGCGCAGGTAGTCCTCGGTATCGTACTTGTGGACTGTCGGCGCCATGAAAATGGGAGTCAGGTAGATCCCGGTGATTCCGAGCCCGGCCAGGTGGTCGAGCTTCTCCAGGATGCCGACGAGGTTGCCGCCGTAGATTTCCTCATTGCGGACGGGACCGCTCTGCCAGACTTTGACGCCCAGGGGGCTCTTGTCCGGATCTCCCCTCCTGAAGCGGTCCGGGAAGATCTGGTACCACACCGTACCGGACACCCAGTCGGGAGCCCGATACACATCGATCTCGTTGATGTAGGGAAAGACAAAACTGTTCCAGTAATCGCCCTGGGGGAGGCCTGGGGCCTGACCCTGGGGGCCTTCGGCGGGGAAGAGGCCTTTTTCGCCATACTCGTACCAGGTTCCGCCTGAGCGAAGCCAGAAGGAGTAGCGCGCCCGCTTGTAGGGGGGCTTCCACACGATTTCCCAGAAATCCCGGTTTCCGTCCGATCCGCTTCGGCTGAGGGCGAGGTCAGCCTTCTTCCAGGTCCAGGTGCCGGGATCCTGAGCGCTCCGCTCGAACTCGTGGGGATCGCCACAGCGGAGGACCACCTCGCTGACATCCTCTGTGGCTGTTGCCAGTCTGAGGTGGAGGCGGGCGCCGTCCAGGGGGTAGCACCAGGAATCGGTGGCGCGATGAAAGACAGCGGCAGCGATCATTTCCGGAACCTCCAAGGGTGGAGTGAAGAAAAAATCAAATTGACGAAACTACGATTTCCGAATACCCTGACCTTTAGTAAACCGTTTTACTACGGGAATCAAGGGGGGTGCATGATTCGGAAGACGATAATGGTCCTGCTTGCCGTCGCAATTCTTGCGAATGGCGGTTTCGCCCAGGCCAGCAAGGCGAAATGGGATGGCGCGAAAAAGCAGTTTGCCCTCGAAAAGGGCGTCAAGCTCCGGGTCGGCGTCGATAACGACAAGTGGGGCACCCAGATTGTCGCCATGTGGGACAGGATGCATCCCGAGGCCCAGGGCGCGGTTGAATACGTCAACTTCGGCTCCGCGGGCGGAATCGACATGGTCACCCAGCTCCAGGGCGAGGCTCCCGATGTCTGCCTGGTCGTCGACAACGAGATTGCCCGCGGCGTCCAGTCCCTCCTCAACCTCGACAAGATCCTCCAGAATCTCGGGGCCAACGTAGCGATGGAGCCCTACTACTCGAACACCAATCCCGAAATCAAGAAGGGCACGGTCAAGTTTGTTCCTGCCGCCTACAACGGTATGGCCTTCGCCTGGAACAAGACGATGATGGAAGCCCTCAAGCTGGATATTTCAGACAAGAACAAGGACGGCCTTCCCGACGCCTTCGACACCTGGGAGAAGATCTTCGCCCTCGCAAAGAAGTGGCAGACCGATCGCCCGAGCTACCAGGGCAAGCCCGTCAACATTGTCTATCCGATGTCCCTCGACGAGGTCTGGTCCGGCTATTCCAACGTGACCGCCGCCGGTTGGGAGATCTTCAAGGAAGGCGATCCGACCAGGCCAGGCTTTGAAAAGGCCGAGTTCGCCAAGGGACTCGATTTCGTGAAGGCAGCCTCGGATGCCATGATTTCGGTCGAGGCGAACGGTGCCAAGACTCCTGGAGCCTCGATGACCTGGCGCTGGGATGACGCCCTCAACAACCAGACTGCGCCCTTTTTCCTCGCCGGAACCTGGATGGACATCAACGGCGCCGAGGTCAAGGGCGCCTACGACATCAAGTTCTCCCGCCTCCCCACCTGGGGCGGCAAGCAGCTGACTCCCTTTGTCGCGAGCAAGGGCTTTGTGATCAATGGCTTCAGCAAGTTCCCCTCGGCTGCCTCCGAGCTCTACCGCCTCCTGTACACCAAGGAAGGCATGCAGCTCATGATCGGCAATTCGGGCTACATCCCCGCCCTCAAGGCTGGCTCGCCGATCAATCCCGATTACTCGGCCGACCAGAACAAGTCAGAGATGAATCTGGCCTTCAAGGCCGGCGTCATCTGGCCCCTTCCCTCGGCCCTCCTTCCCGCCAACAAGGGCAAGCAGGGCATGGATGTCTACTACAACATCGGCCTCAACCTCCTGTTTCGCTCCGTCTGGGATGGCGAGAGGACGTCCGCCGACGTTCAGTCCGAGGCGGTTAAGCTCGCTGCTGACTGGCTGGTCTCGAACAACAAGTAATTAGAAGCATCACGCGCCCGCGGTGGCCCGAGCGCCGCGCGGCCGCGAGGAGAAGCACTATGGCTGATGTCCGGGATACACCCGGTTCCGCTCGTCGCGGCAAGGATCCAGGGCGTGGCCGGAAGCGGACCAGCGGGGGGGCCTGGGCCATGGGGCTGGCATCCCTTCTGGTGATGGGCTTGGGGCAGTTCATCAACACTCAGCGGCTCAAGGCCCTGATCTGGTTTGTCATTCCCCTTCTTTTCCTCGGCCTTGAGTGGAGCAGCTCCGATTGGGGCAAGTATCTCGCCCTTCGCTCAGGCAGGGTTCCAGCCGCTGAGATGGCGGGAGTTCCTTCTACTGTCGCTCCTCCTGCAGTGGTGGCACAGCCAGCGCCTTCGAGCCCGGCCCCCTCATCCACGGCCGAAGACGACCTCTACGGCAGCACAGAGCCAGCCGCCGCAGCGCCTGCAGCCACTGCAGAAGCAGCCACCCCCTCCTCGGCACTGGCAGCGGGCAGCCCACCCGGAGCGGGTGAGAACCTTGGCGCCGCCCTCTACGGCGATGGCGTCACCCCCGACGCAAGCTACTTCTCCCAGCGCTATGTCTATCCGGACTACGGCAAGGGCGAAAAGAAAGCCTATGTCATCCGGGACTACGGTGGCTTTTTCAGCCGTGGCATCTGGGGACTCGTGACCCTCGGTACCCTCGTCATAGACCAGGATTACGCAGGCGGGAAAATCGAGCTTTTCAACAAGGTGACGCCCTGGCTCTCGGCCGACAACTCGGTCGTGCGCATCGGGGAGGGGCTTCTGGCCCTGGCTGGCCTCTTTCTCCTCGCTGCCCTCTGGATCATGGGGATACGGGACGCCATCGACACCCGGCGCCGCATCGAGGAAAGCGGCAAGGCCGAGGGTTTCAGGAGCTGGGCCGAGAGAGTCTGGCAGGACCTCTTCGCCTACATCGTCTCTGCGCCGGCCTACCTGGCCATACTCTTCTTCACCCTCATCCCCTTCGTGTTCACCTTCCTCCTGGCCTTTACCAATTACAACTACCGGATCAAGCTCGGCCTCCACCTGATCAATTGGGTGGGTTTCGACACCTTCCGCTTCCTTGCCGTCGACCCCGGCTGGCTCCTGATCTTCGGGCAGATCTTCCTGTGGACGGTTTTCTGGGCGCTGATGTCCTCCTTCACCGTCTACGCCCTGGGCTTCCTCAACGCGATGATCGTGGAATCCCCCCTCATAAAAGGAGGGAAGGTCTGGCGCGCCATCCTCGTGATCCCCTGGGCCCTGCCGGGACTCATCACCCTCATGATGTTCCGCAACGTCTTCGACAAGGACGGGCTCATGAACCAGTTCCTCTTTTCCTCGGGACTGATGGAGCCGGTGACCAGGTTCCTCTTCGCCGTCGGCCTCGAGGGCAAGCCCGACGTGCCCATCTTCTGGTTCCAGCCCATCTACAACGGCAACCTGGCCAAGGCCATCGTAGTACTGACGAACCTCTGGGCCGGCGCTCCCTACCACATGATGATGATCATCGGCGTCCTGTCCACGATACCGCGCGACCTCTACGAGGCCGCGGACATCGACGGGGCAACCGGTGTGCAGCGCTTCCGCTTCATCACCTTCCCCATGGTCCTGTCCTCGACCCTGCCCGCCCTCATCATGACCTTCAGCTTCAACTTCAACAACTTCGGCTCGATCTACTTCCTCACCGGTGGCGGTCCCGTCTGGGATCCCGCCAAGACGCCGGACAGCCTCAAGATAATCTCGAGCGCCCTGCCGGGGCAGACGGACATCCTCATCTCCTGGATCTACAAGCTCTCCTTCACCAGGAATTTCGAGATGTACAACGTCGCCTCGGTCTACTCCATCCTGATATTCCTCATAGTAGGGACCTTCTCGGTGGTGAACATGGTGCGCACGAAATCCTTCAAGGAAGAGGGGGGAGACTGACATGGCAGCCACCATCAACGCGAACGGAGGTGCCATCGGACGAAACGCCCTCCGCCTGTTCATGTATTTCTGGCTCATCGCGGCCTGTGTCCTCGTGCTGGCACCGCTGTTGTGGATGCTCGTGGCATCCTTCACCAAGGGCAAGCTCCTGTCCAGCGTGAGCCTCATCCCGAGGCCCGACCAGCTGACCCTCGAGCACTACCAGTACCTCTTCAGCTACCGGAGCCAGACCGGCGCGGCCCTCCCTGACTTTGTCTCGTCTTTCCTGCGCTCGCTCGCGGTGGCCGCCCTCAATACCGTCACAGTTGTCTTGTTCACGACCATGACGGCCTACGTTTTCGCCCGCGTGGCCTTCAAGGGGAGGAAGCCCATCCTCATCGGACTCCTCCTCCTCCAGATGTTTCCCTCCTTCATGGGCATGATCGCCATCTTCATGATCTTCAGGGCCTTGGGCTGGCTCAACCAGCCCCTTTTGTTCGTGACCTTCTACCTCGCGGGAGCGGTGCCCTACAACATCTACATAATCCGCGGTTTCATGCGGAACATCCCGCGCTCCATCGACGAGGCCGCCACCATCGACGGGGCTTCGCGTTGGGCGATCTTCTGGCGCATCATCATGCCCTTGTCGATGCCCATCATCGGCTTCATTGCCCTGAACGCCTTCATGGCGCCCTGGATGGACTACATGCTTCCCATGCAGCTATTGTCCATGCAGAACCAGACCGTGGCCATATTCCTGTATCGACTGACCGATCCCTTCGTGACGCTCTACTACAATCCCCTCAACTTCATGGCAGCCGGGCTTCTGTTGGCGATTCCCATCATGGCGGTGAACCTCGTGACGCAGCGCTATGTCATCTACGGCATGACCGCCGGAGCGGAGAAGGGTTGACTCAGGAAGTCGGAGACAGGTCCAGGGAGGAATGCGACCCGGCCGCTGCCCATCCGGAGGCCGCGCTGCCAGCTTCAAGGACGAAGCTCATAATTAGGTCATGGTTCTTTAATAGGGATGCCGAGGCCTGCGGCCAAAGACTATCCTGGACTGCCGCCCTCCTTTGTCTGCTGCTGGCGGGTACTGCCGCTGCCTTTCCCTTTTCCCTCGGACGCTACCGCGAAGCCTTTGCTCTGGCCGATCCCGCTCGCTGGCCGGGCATAGGGGCAGCCCTGGTGGAGGTGGCCGCGAGGGGCGGCGGGTTTTCCGTGAAGGGGGGAGTCTTTCTTCCCGACTCCTCGTGTCCGGCGGAACTGTCGGCGGGGGGCTGGCGCATCGTGCTTGACGGAGGAGAGCCCTGGACTGCCGTTCCGGAGGGCCGCGTGCTCCGCTTCGGAAAGACCCGGATCACGGCCAGCGAACCCGGGACGAAGAGCCTCCTCGACGGACCCGCCACCGCCTTGGAAGGTGTTACAGGAGGAGAACTCCGCGAACTCGCGCGGGACCGCGGCAAGTTCACCATATTTGTGAAGGGTTTTCTCCAGGCCCTCGCCTCCTCGGAGGCTCCGGGCGCCATCCTCGCAGCCTCGGGCCTCATGCTGCTCCAGACCGCGGCCTTTGTCCTGGTGCTAGGAGGCTTCCTCGCCCTTTCCGCCATCGGAATCGGTGGCCGCGTCGCCTCGGGTCCACGCGCAGCCGGACTCGCTTCCTCGCTCAGGACGACAGCAGCGCTTTCAGTAGGGCCAGGACTCCTCGCCGCGCTGATCGGCTCCCTCATCCCGGGAGCCGGGCCGGCCTTCGCCTGGCTCGGTTTTTCCCTCATCCTGGGCATCCGGGTTGTATTCGTGTATATGGGACGATTCAAGGACAGGGCGAGGCGATAGGGTAGACAGCGATCCAGACGTTTTCAGATATTTATGGGATCTGGCCATTATTCCTTCCTGGACTGGTTGGCTAAAGCAGATAGGGCGGGTCGATGAGGTCGGGATTTTTCATCCACAGTGCCACATGAGCGCGCCATGGGGCCTGCTCGCAGGAGTCGGTCCCAAACCGCAAGCAACTACTTGGATTAAGAGTCCCGGTGGAGAACGTGTATAGGAAAGGCCCTGCCAGACGGGGGTAGGAGTCAGTCGTCGTCGCGAACGAGCTTTGTTCCGTAGGTTGCGTTGTCGTGTTCGTAGTGGTATCCGGCTGGAACGGGGGATGGGCGAAAGATGAAATTCCAGAGCAATGCAAACAGGATGCCCGCCACGCCTACCGCTGGAAGCGGGATCGCTATGAGTAGCGAGACTGTCAGCACAACCCACCTCATGACTCAAGCATCGACTCGCCCTCGTGGCTTGTCAAGGAATAGTACATGAGCGCCATAGTGTTTGTCCGGACTGAATCTAGGCTTGAAGCGTCTCGAAGAGGGCGGGGCGGTCGGGGCGATCACCACGCGGACGATCTTCTTCCTCTCGAGCCACACCAAGTTCCGCGAGGAGATCATGCTGAAGGAAGCCAGGCCAGTCGTCTTCGCGGATCTGGGGTTTGGGGTCCTGGATGCGATGGTGGAGACGGCAGCCTATGTGGTGGAGAAACGCTAGATGGGGCTTGCGCTCGATGGCATCTTGAACAAATATACTATCGACAGCAGTCTTCGATAGTCATTTTGTTCAGGAGTACCATGCACGGGATCAGCGAGCAGGCGGTGCTCACCATGATTCGGGAACGAGGTGGCTATGCCCGTTCCAAGGACCTGCGCGCGGCGGGGGTCCACCCTGGCGTCCTTCCCGCCCTTGCCCGACGCGGGCGCCTGGTCTGCATAAAACGGGGTCTCTATGCCTTTCCCGATAACGAAAAGGGAGATGACCGGCTTGAAGCCCTCATGGCGATTGCTGGCTCGATCCTCTGCCTCGGCTCGGCACTGTCCTTCCATGAGATAGGGACCTGGGAACCGGCGGAGATCTACCTTGCGGTAGAAGCGGGAAGGAGGGTCACTATCCCTGAACTTCTCCCTATTCGGCTCTTCCATTTCGCAAAGGGTAGCTTCGAGCTCGGACTCATCGCGAAGGCGGGGCCGGGAGGCAAGCTTCGGGTTTATGATGCCGAAAGAACCATGTGCGATCTTTTCCGCCTGAAGAACCGCCTTGGCAGCGACATCGCGGCCGAAGCCCTGCGCGAGCACCTGAAGCGCAGGCCGCGCCGCATTCCACGGCTCCTCGAATATGCCGAAAAGCTTCACGTCCTCGGGCCGCTCAAGAGATCGCTGGAGATCCTTCTATGAAGAACCTTGCGGCCTCGGTGCGGGCACGGCTGTTGGCCTGGTCCAAGGAACGGGGATCCAATTTGTGGATGGGCATAGAATCGGTATGGTAAAATACCGATATCGGGAGTATCTTTGTGCCAGGGCCGAGCTGGCAACCAAAGCATTGCTGCCTAAGGGCAAGAAGGCTTAATAGTGCTCGATCTGGTTGCTTGTACAAAGCGGTCCATTCTCTCCTTCCATGAGGAGGGCCAACATGGCCACGCTTGATTACTGTCCCTCCTGCGGGCAAGTCACGCCCGTCGAGCCGACTTCGAAAACCGAAGAGATAGTGGTTCGCGGTGACAACATCGAAGTACTCGTCGAAGGACAGCGTTGCACCATCTGCGGTGAGAATTTCTCCGACGCAAACGAGATGGATCGCACCCTCACGAGAGCCTATGAAGCCTATCGGAAGCGCCATTCCCTGCCCGCGCCTTCGGATATCCGGGAGCTCCGGGAGCGCTACGGCGCAAGCCAGAAGGCCTTCGGCCTCATCCTGGGGTTCGGCGAGCTGACCATCAACTCCTACGAACAGGGAGCCCTGCCCGCCGACGCGAACGTCAATCTCCTCCGGCTTGTCGAGAACCCACTCGACTTCAAGCGGCTTTTCGCTGCGCGGAAGGAACTCATCGGGCCGACCCAACGCAAGCGCATTGAATCCGCCATCGCCAAGTTCGACGAGATGGTTCCGGTTTCGGCATTCGCGAAAGAGCGCAGCCCTGCCTATTCGGCGAGCTCGTCCAATGAATCTTCGATCTATACAGGCTACATGGAACCCGACAAGGACCGGCTCTTCGCCCTCATCCGCGCCGTACTGAAGGCTGTCGGTCGGCCTCTCTACAAGACGCAGATCCTCAAACTCCTTTTCTACTGTGATTTTTCGCATTTTCGGAAGTCGACCGTATCCATTTCGGGATGGCCCTATGCAGCCATCGACTTCGGCCCTGTCCCCGACGATTTCCAACTCCTTCTCCCCGAGGCCACGAGT
>SESF01004960.1_pt1 | contig 15320 bp, 13 predicted proteins | sample 3171521 | NCBI WGS metagenome assembly SESF01 (sample SAMN10866945, study PRJNA518727) | freshwater metagenome | biome: subpolar coniferous forest; feature: holomictic lake; material: water; isolation source: holomictic Lake 227, 6 m and 8 m depth | place: Canada: near Kenora, Ontario | collected...
CGTGAGCATGGCCGCAACATCCAACATCCAATGAGGAGGATCGGAAGGCCGCTCAAAGCCACCTCCATGCGTGTTGGTAGCCAAGGGATAGGCACCCCAAAGCCACCCCAAAGCGCCAACAATGCGCCAACAAAGCCACTCTCAATAGGGATACCTTGGGACTGCGCCATCTTGTCGCTACGTCGCAGTTTGGCGGTGAGGCGGGTGGGGCGGGAGGCGAATAGGGAGCGTCCGGCCTAATGCGCGGCCAATGCGCTGCCCTTGGCGCTTTTGCAGAGCCAAACCATCAGCACCATTGCGAGCAGCAAGGTGCCGAGGAGGTAGAAGCAATCGCCATAGGCCATCACATACGATTCCCGCCGCACGGCGCCCGCCAGCGCGCCGAGGGCCTGTCGCTCGGCGGTGACCGCGTCGGCACCGCGCGCGACGAACTGCTGCATTAAGGCGTCCAGCCGCTCGCTGGTCGCGGGATTGAAGGGGGTGACCGACTCGCCCAGGCGCACGGAGTGGAGCTTCTCACGGAGGTCGAGTTGGGTTGCCAGCAGGGCGATGCCGATGCTGCCGCCCAGGTTGCGGAACATGTTATAGAGGGCGGAGGCCGAGCCGGATTGCTGCGGCCCGATGTGGCCGGTGGCCAGCGAGGTCAGCGGCACAATGACCAGCGGCATGCCCAGCGCCCGGACCAGTTGGGACAGGGTAAGCTGATCGTAACCGGTGAGGTTGGTCATGGCCGCATTCATGAAGCTGCTGCCGCTGAAGAGCGCGAGGCCGAGCGTCAGCAGGACGCGGGCGTCGAACCAGCGCAGCAACAGCGCCGCCACGGGCATCATGAAGAGCTGCGGCACGCCGCTCCACATGATCGTGGTGCCGATCTGCTGCGCATTGTAGCCCTGCACTTGCGCGAGATAAAGCGGCAGCAGGTACATGGCGCCATACATGCCGACGCCAAAGGCGGTGCTGACAAGGGTGCCGAGGCCGAAGTTGCGGTCCGCCAGCAGGCGCAGGTTGACGAATGGCTCGCGCCGCTTCAGCTCGATCACCACCCACGCGGTGAGGCAGACCACGGCCGTGAGGCCGAGCGCGGCGATGTAATGCGAGTTGAGCCAGTCGTTGCGGTTGCCCTCTTCAAGGAACACGATGAGCGAGCCGAGGCCGATGGCCATGGTGCCGATGCCCCACCAGTCGCCGCGGCGCAGCAGGGCGAGTTGGCGCTTCTCGGGCTTGAGTCCCCAGGCCACCGCGGCCATGAGCAGCGCGCCGGGCAGGAGGTTCAGGTAGAAGATGGCGGGCCAGCCGTAGTTATCCGTGAGCCAGCCGCCGATGGTGGGCCCGATGGCGGGCGCAAAGGTGGCCGTCATGCCGAACAACGCAAACCCCAGCCCGCGCTTGGCCGGGGGCAGGAGCTTCAGGACGAGGTTGAAGGCCATGGGAATCAGCACGCCGCCGGTGAACCCTTGCAGCGCGCGGAAGATAATCATGCTCTCCAGGTTCCAGGACCACGCGCAGGCCATGGAGAAGACCAGAAACAGCGCGGCATTGGCCAGCAGGTAGCGCCGCGGCGAGAACACGTCTGACAGCCAGCCGGTCAGAGGAATGACGATGATCTCCGCGACGAGGTAGCTGGTGGAAACCCAGGAGCCTTCCTCGAGCGTGGCGCCGAGCGAGCCGAGGATGTCGTTGAGCGCGGCGTTGGTGATCTGGATGTCGAGCACGGCCATGAACGCGCCGAGCATCGCGCCAAGCAACGCCACCCAATGCCGGGCGGAAACCCGCTCCGCTAAAAGCGCCGTCTCCGGCGCAGCGCGGCTGGTGTGACATAGGCTCAATTCACTCACGCACTTTCACCTCCACCACCGCAGACATGCCGGGCAGGATGCGGTCCTGGCAATCACCCGTGCTTTGACGGTCAAAGGTAATCTTCACCGGCACGCGCTGGACGATCTTGGTGAAGTTGCCGGTGGCGTTATCGGGCGGCAGCAGGGCGAACTGCGCGCCGCTGGCGGGCGCAAGGCTGTCAACGTGGCCGGTGAACAGGCGGCCGGGAAAAGCGTCCACGCGCAGCCGTACGGGCTGGCCGGGCTTCAGGTGGGTGAGCTGCGTCTCCTTGAAATTGGCCGCCACCCAGACGGCCGGCTGGACTAACGCCAGCAAGGCCTGCCCGGGCTGGACGCGATTGCCGGTTTCGAGGTTCTTCTTCCCGATCCGCCCGGCTGCCGGGGCGAGAATCTCGGTGTAGGAAAGCTGGAGTTCCGCGTCCTGGAGATTCGCCAAGGCGACCTTCTCCTGCGCCTGCGCGGCCACCGCCAGCGCGCCGGTTGAATCGAGAGCCGCCTCGGCCGCCTGGAGCGCGGCTTGCGCGGCATCCGCCCCCGCTTGGGCCGCGTCGAACTCCTGCCTGGAGATGGCTTCTGCCGTGCCTCGGAACAGGGCCTTGGCCCGTTCGAGATCCTGGCGCGTTTTGGTGGCCTGGGCCTGCTCGCGGGCGACCTGGGCCCGTGCTTGCGCAATCTGGGCGTTGGCCTGCTGCAGTTGCGCTTGGGCCTGTGCCACGAGCGCCAGCCCCTGCTGACGCTTGACTTGAAAATCCCGCGCATCCAGCCGGGCAATCAGCCTGCCCGCTTCGACGATCTGGTTTTCCTCCACCAGCACCTCGGCGACCGTGCCGGCCACCCGCGAGCTGACCTGATGAATATGCGTGGCAATGTAGGCGTTGTCCGTCCTGACCCAGGTGCGGGAGTGATCCCACCAAAGGTAGGCCGACCAGGCGGCAACAGAGGTGACGGCGGCGCCAAGCAGCGCGAGCCCAAGGCGGCGGGAGCGGATTGGCTGGTGCGTGGTGCGTGGTGCGTGCCGGGTGTCCCCCGAAACCTCGCCTTTGTCTCCGGCGGGCTGAATTCGGATTTCGGGGCTCGCGCCTTCGGCATTCCTTCGGCCTTCGGGCTTCGGACTTCGGACTTCCGTCGCGCCAGCGGTTCCCGTCATGGTTGCATTCGTAGCATTCACTGCTTCTCCTTTAACACTCGGCGGTGGCTTTCGCCCAATACTTTGTTACTTGGTCCAGCCATGCGTCCCGGGTATGGTGAGCGCATGGAACTGAGACACCTGCGCTACTTTGTTGCGGTGGCTGAAGAACTGAACTTTACCCATGCGGCGGCGCGATTGCGCGTGGCCCAGCCCGCGCTCAGCCGCCAGATGAAGGACCTCGAAGAGGAGTTGCAGACGCCGCTGTTTGAGCGGGGTCGCACTGGGGTGCAACTCACCCAGGCCGGCCGGGTATTCCACCAACGGGCGCGAGCCATTCTGGCCCAGGCAGCCGAGGCGGCCAATGAAGCGCGCGCGGCGGCGGGCGCCATTACCGGGAGCCTCGTGCTGGGCTTTGCCAGCGGACTCCACCTCAATCACCTCGCGCCGGTCATCAAGGACTTCCAGGGCGCCTACCCCAAAGTGCAGTTTGACTACTTCCATGGGTTGGCGGGGCAGCAATTGAAAGCCCTGCGCGAGGGCCGCATTGACGTGGCCTTCGCGAATCTGCCGTTCCCGCTGGACGGGCTCGAACACCAGGTAGTCTGGCGAGTGCCGTTCAAGGTCGTGCTGCCCCAGCGACATCCGCTCGCCCGGCGGCCGGCCCTGGAGCTGGCTGATCTGCGGAGCGAGGATTTTGTATTTTCCACCCGCGAAGCCCGCCCCGAGTTTTACGACGAGTTCTTCCGCCTGTGCGCGAACGCCGGGTTTCGTCCCCGCGTCGTGAAGGAGGTCGGCGGTTATCCCACCAACATATTAGGCCTCATTTCGGTTGGCCTTGGCGTGAGCGTGCTGCCCCATTTTGAGAAGGTCGAACGCATCAGCGGCATCGCCTGGCGCACGCTGAGCCAGCCGCGGCTGTGGTGGGATTGGGCCCTGGTCTGGCGGCGCCAGAGGGTGTCGCGGGTGGTGGAACAGTTCGTGGCTACCGCGCAGAAGAAGCTCCCGCCGCCGCCGGAGTTCAGCCAGGCGGAGTTCTGACGCAGCGCGCGCTGGCTGGTTCTGTTCTCGCCTGTCTGGATTATTCGGCATAATATCTGCCTGTGAATGTCATCGCCCTCCAATACGACATCGCCTGGGAGAACAAGGTGGCGAATTTCGCCAAGGTCCACAAGCTACTGACGGAGGCCTCGCCCGCGAGGGATTCGCTGGTGGTGCTGCCGGAGATGTTTGCGACCGGCTTCAGCATGAATGTGGATGCGATTGCCGAACCGTATGGTGGCCCCACGGAGCGGTTTCTCGCGGACACCGCCCGGGAATTCGGCATCTGCCTGCTTGCGGGAGCGGCGATGCGCGGTCGTGGTGGCCGTGCCCGGAACAAGGCGCTGGTTTTCTCACCCGGTGGCGAGCTGCTTTCTTTTTACGCCAAGCTGCGGCTGTTCACGCCGGGCGGCGAGCCGGAGCATTACCAGGCCGGCCAGCAGCCCGCGGCATTCCGCTGGGGCGATTGGACGGTCTCGCCGTTTATCTGCTATGATCTGCGGTTCCCGGAGATCTTTCGCGATGCCGCCGCCGCGCGCCAGCCGGAGCTATTCGTCGTGATCGCGAACTGGCCAGCCAAGCGGATTCAGCACTGGGTGAAGCTCCTGCAGGCGCGTGCGATCGAGAACCAGGCCTACGTGATCGGCGCAAACCGCCTGGGAAGCGACCCGTATTACACCTACGCCGGGCGCTCCCTTATTATTGACCCTCAGGGCGAGATTCTGGCAGACGCCGGAGACCGTGATGGCTGCGTCCGCGCGCAGTTGGACCTGGCTGACTTGAGGAAGTATCGTGAGGGCTTGCCATTCCTCGCGGACATCAAGAGACACTGAGCCAGTGGGGCCAATTATTTGTCTTTTCCTCCTGGCCAGCATTAGGATAAAGTTCGCTCATGCCTGAAATTGTGGCGTTTGTTAACCGCGGAGCGGCGACGATAACTCCGGCGATTGTGGAAAAGGTGCTTCGGCATCTGCCGCAATGGAAGCTGGAGTTCACACAGATTTACGAGCCGCTGTTTCCGCACCTCGTTGACCAGCTCGAGTTCCTGGCCGACGCCGTCGAAGACACCGCAGAAGGCGCATATATGGAGTTGCCTTACGCCGCCTTCGCCCAAGCGGTGTTTGCGTTGATTTACGCTCACAAGAAGGTCGGTATCATCCCCGATTCGGTCCTGAATCTCGGCCGCGCCGACGATTCGAGCGTGGTGCGTGCCGTGCTGATTCAAAACGAAAAGACCTTCGCGGTTTACGCCGTGTCACAGAGTGTCGAGTGGTCCAGGATTACCAGCCATCCATAGGTGGGTGGGTGGGTGAGACACGTATTGGGGGCTGGCGCATTCAAGCGCCGAAGCCCTGCGCCGATGGTTACTCGTCATTCCAGCAGTTCCTTATGCCACTATCCCCTTCCTCCGGCAGCTTGGGGTTACCCTCCCGGCGGGTGTGAAAATGGGACAAAAGTGTCCGGCGCTTGGAACAATCCACCAGCGCTGCAAAGGGAATTTGCCATAATAGCAGTCGCCCCCTAAACTGGCCGCAAGCTTGCTGCAAGAAAGCCGTCCGGCGACCGATATGTCTCGGCGACAGGTATGCTTTGGCCGGCAAAACAGAATTCGCATGGCTAGCACATTAAGTCCGGGTGAAGAGGCCCAACTGGCGCAGACGATTGAGATGTTTGAAGTCATTACTCAATCGCAGCCGCAGGACTATCAATCACTGGAGATTCTCAAAGAAGCCTATTCAAAGCTGAACCGCGAAGAGGACGTCATAAGCACGTCCAGGCGCATTGCCCAGGCCTATGTGCAAATGGGCCAGCTCTCCTCGGCCATTCTCGAATACGAAACCATCCTGCAGTGCTGCCCGGACGATCCGGATGTCCAGGCCGCGTTGCAGCAAATCGAAAGCAAGGCGAACAACTTCCCGCTCGAAACCTCGTCGGCGGAAACCACCGTGGTGGCAAAAGCACCCGCTCCGACAGGGAAGGGCCAAAAAGCTGTCGGCAAGACGCCCCCGGCCGGAATTGACGATGGGCGGCAGCCCATGCACAAGCTCTTCGTCGAAGGCAAGATCATCACTGCTGGGGACTTTGATCTGTGCTGGTCCAGCGTCGATTTGGCCGCGGCGTCAGGCGGCGTCGTGGAACCGTTCATCCAGGTGTTGTCGGATAAAGGCATCCTGCCGGTGGACATGTCGCTAAAAGTCCTGTGCGACAAGTCGCGGTTCGCTTTCCTGCCGCTCGGCAGCTATGATGTGGACCTTGAGTTGGCGCGGAGCTTCCCGCGGGAGACCTGCCAACGGTGGTGCGTGATGCCTTTTGACCGCATGAGCAAATCGATCCTGGTGGCGACGGCGAATCCATTCAACCAGCAAGCGGCCAAGGAAATGGCCGCCGCCACCCCCAACCGTCTGCTCTGGTATCTGGTGCCACCGGCCGACCTGGTCAGCAACATCCGCAAAGCCTTCCGCTAGATCCATGCCTCCCGTTAAGACATTTGGTGAACGCATTGTTGACGCCTTGGTGGAGGACGGCCTGCTGACGGCTCAGCAGGTCGAGGAACTGCTTGAGCAGCAGAAGAAGGGTGGCACCCGCCTGCTGAAGTTGATTATCGAGAAAGCCTTCGTCAGCGAGGCGGATATGGCGGTTTCCATGGGCCGCGTCCTAAACACGCCGCCGATTAATCTCGCCCGCCTCACCATCCCGCTCGAAATCGCCGACCTGGTGCCGCGCGAAATGGCTTACAACCATAAAGTCGTTCCCCTGGCACGCCTGGAGAATAAGCTCTTCCTGGCGATGGCCGACCCGTTGAATGTGCTGGCCATCGACGATGTCCGGCGCATCACCCGGCTGGAGGTGGCTACTCTGATCGCTTCGGAAAAGTCCATCCTCGACAAGCTGAACCACATCGACTCCTCCAAGAGCGGCAGCATGGAGGACATCATCCAGGACGCCCAGAAGAAGGGCGAGGCGGAGGCGGAGGTCGACAGTCTCGAGGTTTCCAAGGAAGCGGTCGAAGAGGTCAATCTCGACCAACTGGCGGCGTCCAGCGAGGCGGCCCCGGTCATCAAACTGGCCAATCTCATCCTTGTTCAGGCGGTCAAAGATCGCGCCAGCGACATTCATATCGAGCCGTTCGAGAAGGTGATACGGTTGCGCTATCGCGTCGATGGTGTCTTGATGGACGCCACTCCGCCGCCCAAGCAGATGCAATTGGGGCTCGTCTCGCGGTTCAAGATCATGAGCAGCCTCGACATCGCGGAACGCCGCCTGCCGCAGGACGGGCGCATTCGCATTCGCGTCGGCGGAAAAGACTACGATCTGCGCGTATCGATCATGCCCACCGTCCACGGCGAGAAAGTGGTGCTGCGTCTGCTCGATAAATCGAACCTTTCCGCCAGCATTGACAAACTGGGCCTTGACCCGGACACCTTCCTGCAATTCAAAGCCGCTGTGGATGCGCCGCACGGACTCATTCTCGTCACCGGCCCGACCGGTTCCGGCAAGACGACCACACTGTATTCCGCACTCAACGAACTCAACAACCCGATCTACAATATCGTGACGGTCGAGGACCCGGTCGAGTTCCAGGTCCCAGGCATCAATCAGGTGCCGACGAAGAAGGAGATTGGCCTCACATTCGCCAATGCGCTCCGCTCCATTTTGCGCCAGGACCCGGACATCATCATGATCGGGGAGATTCGCGACATGGAAACCGCCGAAATCGCCATCGAAGCGGCGCTGACCGGCCACCAGGTCTTGAGCACCATGCATTGCAACGACGCCCCGGGCGCAATCGCGCGCCTCGACGACATGGGCATCGCGCCGTTCCTCATATCTTCGTCTGTCATTATCGCTTGCGCTCAGCGTCTGATGCGTCGCATCTGCTCTCATTGCAAGGAGCCGGTCAATTATCCGCCCAAGATGTTTCAGGATCTGGGCATCGACTCGAGCGTCTTCGATGGCGCCACGCTGTATCGCGGGCGGGGCTGTGACCGCTGCAAGAACTCCGGGTATGCCGGCCGCATGGCCATCATCGAAGCCATGACCATCACGGATGAAATCCGCAAGCTCATCATCGCTCGCTCCAGCACCCGGGAGATGGGCAAAGTCGCCATCGGTCAAGGCATGCGGACGCTCCGCATGGTGGCGCTGGATCGTGCCCGCGAGGGTATTTCCACCCTGGAGCAAGTGCTCGTGCTGACTTCGGCCCATTAGCGCGGTGGGTGTCTCTGCCTATGCTCGAATTTGAAGAAGCCCTGGCACGGATCCTGGCCGCCGTGCCAGCGCCGACTAGCGAGTGCGTCTCGCTGCGCGCTGCTCCCGGTCGGGTGCTGGCTGAGCAAGTCCGGGCGCCGATTGACCTGCCGACTTTCACTAATTCCGCCATGGATGGCTACGCTGTGCGCGCCGCCGACGTTGCTTCCGCCAAACCGGCTTCGCCGGTGTGCTTGCGCCTGGCTGGAAGGGTTGCCGCGGGTGAAGCCGATTCCAGCGAAGTTGCGGCCGGCGCCTGCATACGTCTCTTTACCGGCTCGCCCCTGCCGCCCGGCGCCGACGCCGTCGTGATGCAGGAAGACACCCGCATTGACTCGAATGCATCCGGCGAGGTCCTGATTTTGGCCCCGGCTGAACCCGGGGAAAACGTCCGGTTGCGCGGGGAGGACGTGAAGCACGGGGCGACGCTCGCACGGCCGGGCGACATTCTAACTGCCGGTCGAATGGGGCTCTTGGCTGCGGTTGGTTTAACGCACGTCCACATGGGACGGCAACCCGTGGTAGGGTTGCTGGCCACGGGCTCGGAATTGACCGAGCCGGGGCAGGCCCTGGCGCCGGGCTGCATTTACGAAAGCAATCGCAGCGCTTTGGCGGTGCTGGTTGAGCGCGCCGGCGCGGTTCCCATAACCTTGCCCCTCGTCGCGGACACGCTAGCCGGAACCAGCCTGGCGCTGGACGACGCGTTCAAGCAATGCGACGCCGTCGTAACTTCCGGCGGCGTTTCGGTTGGTGAAATGGACTTCCTCAGGCGCGCGTTCGAACAAATCGGCGGCGAGTTGAGCTTCTGGCAAGTGGCGATCAAGCCGGGCCGGCCCTTTGTATTTGGCCGCTGCGGAGCAAAGCTGCTGTTTGGCCTGCCTGGCAACCCCGTTTCCGCTTTCCTCACCTTCCTGCTACTCGTGCGCCCTGCGTTGCTGCGTTGGCAGGGTGCGATCGATGTGTCCTTGCCCACCCACCCGGGTGTGCTCGCCGAACCTCTCGCTAATCACGGCGGTCGCCGGCATTTTATGCGGGTGAAAGTGGACTCTGCGGGTAAGGTCTATTCGGCGGGCATTCAAGTTTCCCACGTGCTCCGTTCACTGGCCACGGCCAATGGGCTGGTCGATGTGCCGCCCCATACCACCCTGGCCACGGGAAGTAATGTCACCGCTTTGCGCTGGGAATACTAACGGAAGGACCGGCTCGGGGCCATAAATGTGGGCGCAACTGGCGCCACTCGCCTTGACTCAAAACTCGGCAAAGCCACCGCCGACCTCGTTTGCCCGAGCGCCTGCGCGTTCACGTTCGGCAGTTCTGGCGGCCCGAGCATGGGATTGACAACCGCTGACTGGGCATCGAACCCCCTGCTCGGAGCCAAGCTCGAGGAGTTCGGCAGGCCCGCTGCCGCCTTCCATGCCGACGGCGCCGTATCGGCGGGGATGGCCAGCGGATTGCCGGCAGGGCCAACGGCGGGCGGGCGCCAGCTCGAGTCCACCACGGAACGATATCCGTCCATGTACTTCTTATGCTCCTGCACCTCCTCTTTCGTCAGCGGTTTCGCGACCGGGCCGAAAGTATCCATCAAGTTGCCGCGCGCCTCAGTTTGGACGAATGGGTTATCGCTACTGCCCGACTCGAATAACTTCTTGAGCGTTTCTGCGCTTTCCCTGAGGCCGCCCGGCAGCTTTGAATCATCCTGTGTGGCAGACTCGTCGCGCGAGTTAGATTTGCTGGGAGCGCCGAATAGGTCGTCGTCCTTGGATTGCGTCAGATTGTCGGTGCCAGGTCGCTTCCGGCCCATATTTCGATAAAATCGGTCGAAGATCGGCGTCTCTTTCTTCTCCTGGCCATCCGCACCATATTGTGGCGCCTTGAGAACCTCCTCCGCGGTAGGCCCGGCCATCATCTCTTCGGGACTCATGAACATCCAGTTCTTGCGCCGCTCCAGCAGCTCTTTCGCACGCTTGCTCTGGATCACCGGCGCGGCCTGAGGTCGGTTCGGACGCGCGATCACGCCATCCAGCGAACTTTGCGGCGTGAGCGGCCGCGGCGTCTGGTTTAAGTCCTCCTCCAAATGCCTCAGGCCATCCCGCTTGCTCGTGATTGGGTTCAGGCGATTGGTGCTTTCGCCGCTTCGGGGCGCGGAAAACTCAATCGGCCACCCACGCTCCTTGCCTCCCGGCTGCGCGCGGCACACCAGCAAGCCGCCTAGCACCACAATGGCGACACCTAGGCAGATTGGACGTCTTGAAAAGCTGAAACTCATGAGCCACCAGAACCCTAGTCGGGAACCCTGGATTCGTCAAAGCCCAAATCGTTCCCGACCCCGCGACAGACGCCGCGCTTGGAAGCCGCCAGGAAATCCAGCATCACCTTGGCGGGAGCGCTCAGGAATCTCTCACGCGCGCTTGCTGCCGCCGCCCGCAGGTTATGGCCCTCGCGGAAAAGGACGCGATAGAGCTGCTTCAGCTCCAGCCGCTCGGCCGGCGTCAGCCCGGCACGCCGCATACCAACGGTGTTCAGCCCACAGAGGCTGTTGGCGTCGCGCGCCACAGTGTAGGGCGGCAGGTCCTGACTGATCGCCGCCCCGCCTTGCATAAGGGCCAGCGTGCCCACCCGCACGAACTGGTGGACGATGCAGTTGCCGGAAAGGAAGGCGCGGTCGTCCACCACCACATGGCCCGCCAGGAGCACGCCGTTTGCCAGGATCACATGGTTGCCCACCCGGCAGTTGTGCCCCGCGTGGGAGTTGGCCATGAGAAAGTTATGGGAGCCAATCACCGTTTCCTCCGCCGTCCGGTTCGAGCGGTGCACCGTGACATGCTCGCGAAATACGTTGTGGTCTCCTATCCGCAAACGGGTTGGCTCCCCTTTGTATTTCAGGTCCTGCGGCGCTTCGCCAATCACGCAGCCGACGTAGAACCGGTTGTTCGCTCCGATGCTCGTCAGGCCGGTCAGATAAACCTGCGGGCCGATGACACAGCCCGGCCCGATCTCCAGGCCCTCATCAATAATGGCGTAAGCCCCAACCTGGACGGAAGCGTCCAGCTTCGCCCCGGGATGCACAATTGCGGTCGGATGAATCATTAAATCCAAAAGTGGGGCAACCGTCCCCATTGCCAAGTCAAAACTTCATCTCCCCCCCCCCACACGCCTCCCCTCCCCCTTCACGTTTCACGTATAAAAGTATCCCAACTCCCGCAGCGACACATAATCCCTCGGCCGATCCGGCGTCGTCCGTCCGAGGATGACGTGGTCCAGCACCTCAATCTTCAGCAATTGCCCGGCCCGAATCAGATCGCGCGTAACCTTGATGTCGGCCTCGGAAGGCGTCGGGTCACCGCTCGGATGGTTGTGCGCCAGCACCACGGCGGCAGCACTGTTCTCGATGGCGGGCCGGAACACCTCGCGCGGATGCACCAGGATGGTATCGAGGGTGCCGTCGGCGATCTTCACCGGCTTGCCAATGAGCCGTCGGCGCGTGTTCAGCAGGATCACCTGGAACACCTCTGCGTTGCGCAAGCGAACCTCCTCGCGCATGAGGTTGGCCACGGCCTCAGGCGTGTCCAGCACCGGTGAAGCGCCGCACGTCTCTTCGACGAGCCGGCGCGCCAGGCTAAAGGCCGCAACCAGGGTCACCGCCTTGTCCGGTCCGATGCCGGGCTGTTTAGCCAATTCCTGCCACGAGGCCCGGGCCAACGCATCGAGGGTGCCAAAACGCTGCACCAGTCCTTTCCCGATCTCCACTACATTGGTCCCCTTCAACCCCGTGCGGAGGAGTATGGCCAACAATTCTGCCGGGCTGAGCGAGTCGGGGCCTTTCTCCCGCAGTCGTTCCCGTGGGCGTTCGCTGAGTGGCTGGTCCTTGAGCTTCATACCCGCAACGCTCAAGTCACCTGCAGCTCGCACACGACAAAGGGTGCGAACTCTTCGCGCAGATGGGGCGGAATACGGGCCTTGAACCGGGCGGTTTCGCCATTGTAATCGCGCTCCACCACCTGCCCAACCTCGTGCAGCCGCGCGATGACACCGGCCTGCTCGTGCGGCACAGAAAGCTCGATGAACTCACGAGTGGGCCGCAACTGGCTGCCCAACTCCGCCAGCAACGCCGTAATTCCCTCGCCCGTCGTGGCGGCGATGGCGACCCCGTGCGGGTGCCGCTCCAGGAACCGCGAGAGCACTTCCCGGCGACCGGCCAACCGGTCGATCTTGTTGAACACCATGAGTGTCGGTTTGCCTTCGGCGCCGATCTCCTTCAACACCGCGTCCACGGACTTAACCTGTTCCTCGGCTTCGGGATGGCTGGCATCGACAACATGCACCAAAAGGTCGGCCTGAACTACTTCCTCCAAAGTCGCTTTGAACGCTTCCACCAGCCCGTGCGGCAGCTTGCGGATGAACCCCACTGTATCGGTCAGCAGCACGTTTTGGTTCGTCGGCAGCCTCAGCCGGCGCGTAGTCGGGTCCAGCGTGGCGAACAGCTTGTCTTCCGCCAGCACTTCTGCGCCAGTCAGCGTGTTGAGCAGGGTCGATTTGCCCGCATTGGTGTAGCCGACAATCGAGGCCAGCGCCCAGTGATTGCGCTGCCGTCCGTGGCGCTGAGTCGCGCGCTGGCGCCGCACCACCTCCAGCTCGCGCGCAATGCGCGCAATGCGGTCCTGCACCCGGCGGCGGTCTGTTTCCAACTGCGTTTCACCTTCGCCGCTGCGCATGCCGATGCCGCCCTTTTGCCGCGACAAGTGGCCCCAGAACCGCGTCAGCCGGGGCAACAAATGCTGGAGTTGCGCCAGCTCGATTTGCAGCTTGCCCTCGCGGGTGCGGGCGCGCTGGGCGAAGATGTCCAGAATGAGCGATGTGCGGTCGAGGATCTTGCAGTTAAACGCCTTCTCCAAATTACGACTTTGCGCGGGGGAAAGCTCATCGTCGAAGATGACTGTGTCCACATCCGCTTCCTGGCAGTGGCGGGCGAACTCTTCCGCCTTCCCCTTGCCGATATAAGTCGCCGCGCACGGAGTGGCCATCTTTTGTATTCCATCCCCCACGACGACTCCGCCCGCAGTAATAGCGAGCTCGGAAAGTTCCGTTAGTGATTCATCCAATTCCCTGCCCTGCCGGGATTTGAGTTCAACCCCCACGAGGAACACTCGTTCCGTCCTCCGGTTCCGGGTCTCGATCAGTGCTTTCAATTCTGCGCGTGTATCACGCTTAATCTATTTCCAGTTAATTCTGTCTAAGAATACCACCTTCCTGCCAGGAACAAAAGTGGTTTTTGCGCGGATGTTCGAGCGGGCAGGGCGGGCTGCTCTAAAGTCTGGAAAACTCGCCGGTGACGAAGCGGATGACCAAGTCAGGGCGGCGGCTCCCCTTCTCTTTGAAGGCCGGACAAGTGCTCTCCCGCGCCCGGCGCTGGCGGCGAGCCCAATCCCGAGATTGGCTGGGTGCCCAAGCTGGGGCCGGGGCGGAGCAAGCTCAGCAGCTATTCGATCGCCAAATACGGCCCGCAAACGGACAATGATCGAGACTGGATTCCCGAGGCCGGCAACGGCATCAGCAGCACCAACGGCGGCAAAGCCATTGCCTGGACTAACTCAAGCGATGCGAACTACCCCACCAACGTGGCGTTTCAGCAGACGTTCCTTCAGCACCTGACCAACCAATGGAAATGCGCCACGAACGGCGGCGTGCCGTATTACTGCATGGACAAAGAGCACAGCCTCTGGTCCTCCACGCACCAGGATATTCACCCGGCCGGCCCGACCAGGCAGGAGATCCGCGCCAACTTCTTCGTCTACGGGGCAGTAAAGGCGATTGATTCAAACGCGCTGATCTGCGCGCCGGAGGAATGGGGGTGGTCGGGTTACTTCTACAGCGGCTATGACCAGCAGAGCCCGGGCTACGCTGACCGCAGCGCCAATGGCGGGTGGTACTATTGCCCCTGGCTGCTCAGCCAGTTTTATCAGCGTGCCACCAACACCCATCCACTTCTGCTGGATGTGTTCACGCTGCATTGCTATCTCCAGAGCGGCGAGTACGGAAGCGATGTATCGACCTCCCTGCAACTGCGGCGCAACCGCTCCACCCGGCAACTATGGGACACCCATTATGTGGACAAGAGCGCGACCGCGGCTATAGCGATTACCAACCGGGCTCTCAGCGGCACCGGCCAGGTCTGGCAAATGACCTCGGCCAATGCGCTCAACCATCTAGCGGACATTCATTTCACCGGCGGCCTGTTCACCAATATCGTGCCGACGCAGAGCATCACGCTGTTCGTGCTGCCGTTCGGCACTCCGCCGCCCTCGCCCACCCTGCAATCCGGCAGGCTGAGCGCCAGCAACACCTTCGACCTCTGGCTCCAAGGCAGGGACGGCCAGCGGTATGTGCTCCTCTCTTCCAGCAATCCCGCCGACTGGACGCCGCTACGGACCAACACCCTGGCCAGCAGCTCGTGGCACGTTGTCCTGCCCACCAACGGTTCCCCCAGCTTCTACCGCGGCCAGTGGGCGCCCTGAGTGGGCCAGCAACTGGCGGGAATTTGCGTTTGCGGAACTTGCACGTACTGGACTCGGAAAGAGCAGTTCAACCCCGCCAAACACGCTAAAAGACGCTAATAGGGCGATTCAATAATTATCCCAGATTCACCTTCCGGATGAAGGCCCGTTCTGGTACATTCGCTTGCCCCTGTTCGCGTTGTTTGGCGTGTTTAGCGGGCAAAGGCCATTTTCAGGCTGAATGCTGCGCGCGTGAGGGGGCACTTGGTTTTCACTCTCACCAGGGATGGCGAGCTGTTGGCAGCGCGCGCCAGCTCACTTGCGAACAATCGCGAAGGTGACGTCGCGCCCGGCTGGTAGGTGGACGACTTGGCCGTCGCTGCCGGCGGGTGCCTCAATGGCCGAGCGGGTGCCTTGCTTGACTTCGATGGAGGCAATTCCTCCGGCCAGCTTGATGCGGGTCTTCTGAGCGGTGCCCGAACGGAGGGTGACGGTGATCCGGTTGCCGTCCCAGGCGAGGCGGCGGACTTCGATCTGGCCGCGGCACCGGATGCCTTCAATTCGGCCGGTGGGCCACTC
>SESF01028099.1_pt1 | contig 15316 bp, 9 predicted proteins | sample 3171521 | NCBI WGS metagenome assembly SESF01 (sample SAMN10866945, study PRJNA518727) | freshwater metagenome | biome: subpolar coniferous forest; feature: holomictic lake; material: water; isolation source: holomictic Lake 227, 6 m and 8 m depth | place: Canada: near Kenora, Ontario | collected...
ATGAGTCGGGGTATATCATGAGGCGATCCACGCAGGGGAAGGATCGCACGCCATGGCCACCGTCCGCGCGCCCGCCGTTGCCGGCATGTTCTATCCCAGCGACCCCGCCGTGTTACAGCACATGGTCGCCGGCTTCATCGAAGCCGAAGCCGGCGCCGACACCGCCGCCGGCCCGTTCAAGGCGATCATCGCCCCCCACGCCGGCTATCCCTATTCCGGGCCGATCGCCGGCACCGTCTATGCCGCGCTCCGGCCGCTGGCGTCGCAGATCCGCCGGGTGGTGCTGCTCGGCCCGGCCCACCGGCTCGGCTTTGCCGGCATCGCCGCGCCGACCGCGGACGGGCTGGCGACGCCGCTCGGCGTCGTGCCGGTCGACCGGGCGGCGCTGGCGCTGGCGCTGGAGGTACCGGGGGTTCGGCTGTTCGACGAGGCCTTCGCTGGCGAGCATGCGCTCGAAGTCCACCTGCCCTTCCTGCAGCACCTCTTCACCAACGTCGCGGTGGTGCCGCTGCTGGTCGGCAGCGCGGCGCCGCCTCTGGTCGAGACCGTGCTGGAGCGGCTCTGGGGCGGCCCCGAAACCCTGATCGTGATCAGCTCCGACCTCAGCCACTATCTGCCTTACGCCAGCGCACGCAAAGCCGACCTCGAGACCTCCCAGGCGATCGAGGGGCTCCAGACCGACCGGCTCTCGGGACAGTCCGCCTGCGGCTATCTGCCGATTTCGGGGCTGCTGCGCCGGGCCGCGGCGCTGGATCTGCGCGTCACCACCCTCGACCTCCGGACCTCGGGCGACACCGCGGGCGAGCGCAGCCAGGTGGTCGGCTACGGCGGCTACGGCTTCGAGGAGGCGGCAACCGCCCGCCTTGGCGAGCGGCATCGCGAGCATCTGCTGGCGGCGGCGCGCCGGGGGCTGGTTCATGCCGCCGCCCGCGGTCAGGCCCTGAGCGTCATCCCCGAGGACTATCCGCTGCCGCTGCGCGCGTTCCGCGCCACCTTCGTCACCCTGACCCAGGCCGGCCAGCTCCGCGGCTGCATCGGCACCATTCTGCCGACCGCCCCGCTGGTCACCGACGTGGTCCAGAACACCTTCCGCGCCGCGATGCAGGACCGCCGCTTCGGCGCCCTCAGCCCGCGCGACGTCGAGCGCACTGCGATCGCGATCTCGATCCTCAGCCACCCGCGGCCGATGGCCATCCGCGGCACCGCCGACCTCCTGACCCGGCTCCGGCCCCACCACGATGGCCTGATCCTGGTCGACGGCCCCCGCCAGTCGCTGTTTTTGCCCAAGGTCTGGGAGATGCTGCCGGACCCGGCGCTGTTCGTCGCCCAGCTCAAGCAAAAGGCGGGACTGGCCGCCGACCACGACGCGCCCAGCCTTCAAGCCTACCGCTTCACCACCGAGAGTTTCCCTGAGACGCCGGCCTGCTGATCCCGCCGTCAGCGGCCCTGAAGCAGGCGCAGCGCCTCGGCGTGGACACCGGCATCGCCGGCGGCGATAACCCGGCCGTCGCTGTCGCGGCCGAGCGGGCGGCCCTGCCAGTCGGTCATGCTGCCGCCGGCGCCGATGATCACCGGCGCCAGCGCGGCAAAGTCATAGAGGTTGAGGCTGGCCTCGACCACCAAGTCCTGAAAGCCCGAGGCGAGCAGGCCATAGGCATAACAATCGCCACCATAGACGGTGAACTTGGTCGCGGCGCTGAGCCGGGAAAAGGCGGCGGCGTCGCTGCCGGTGAACATGTCGGGCGTCGTCGCGCCCAGGGTCGCCGCGGCCAGCGACCGGCACGGCCGCACCTTGGCCGGACTGCCGTTGAGGGTGCTGGTCCGCCCGACGGCCCCGAACCAGCGGTCGCCGAGCACCGGCTGATCGATGATCCCGAGCACCGGCTGACCCTGATGCAAGAGGCCGATCAGAGTGCCGAAGGTCGGGCGGCCGGTAATGAACGCCTTGGTGCCGTCGATGGGATCGATCACCCAGACATACTCGGCATCGGGGTTCCGGGTGCCGTGCTCCTCGCCGACGATGCCATCATTGGGGCGCTGGGCCGCCAGGATGGTACGAATCATGCTCTCGGCCTCGCGGTCGGCGATGGTCACCGGCGAGAGGTCGGGCTTGTCGGAGACCGTGAGCCCCGAGCGGAAATAGCGGCGAACAATGCCGCCGCTGGCGTCGACCAGCCGCTCGGCGAGGGCGATGAGATGGGCAGGACAGGAGGTGATCATCGAAGGAGCAACCAAAATTATTCTGGGCAGGATAGTATCGACCCACGGCACCAGCGGGAACCGAAAACGGCGACATCATGACAATACAGATCAAACCCAACCTTTACGCCGGCGGCAGCCTCGACCGCGCCCCCCTGCTGCGTAAGGACGAACCCGGGCTTGCCGCGCGGATGATGGCGGAAAATACCCGGCTGGTACCGGTCTGGCGGTCGCTGAGCCTGATCGACTCGGCGAACGCCGCCGCGCCCCGGCTGGTCGGGATCGACGCCCGCGCCGGCGCCGCCCTCCTGGCACTGCCCGGAGTCGAAGCCGCGCTGCTCGGCCTCGAGGGCGACTCCGCGGTTTTCGCCCTCGACCTCGGCGCCGCCCTCGAGGCGCCCGAAAGTCACCCGGCCCTGGCCGGCCGCGGCGCCTTCATCGAGTTGCGCTCGGTCGGTGCCCTGCTCCCGGCCGCCGAGGCCTCGCTGGCGGCCTACGCCCGCGGCCTGATGTGGTGGCATCAGCGCCACCGCTTCTGCGGCGTCTGCGGCGCTGCCACCCGGACGGGCGACGGCGGCCACGTCAGGGCCTGCACCAGCGGCGCCTGCGCTACCACCCATTTTCCACGCACCGACCCCGCGGTGATCATGCTGGTCCATGATGGCGACCGCTGCGTGCTCGGCCGCCAGCCCCGCTTCGCCCCCGGCCTCTATTCGACCCTGGCCGGCTTCGTCGAGCCCGGCGAGAGCCTCGAGGAGGCGGTGGCCCGTGAGGTCTTCGAGGAGGTCGGTTTGAGGGTGACCGAGGTCGGCTATGTCTCGTCCCAGCCCTGGCCGTTCCCGTCCTCGCTGATGCTGGGCTTTTACGCCCGCGCAGGGTCGACCGCGATCACCGTTCAGCCTGACGAGATCGAGCATGCCCGCTGGTTCAGCCGCGAGGAACTCCTGACCGCGCCGCCGGGCCTGCCCCGCGCCGACTCAATCTCGCGCCGGCTGATCGAAATGTGGCTCGGCCGGTAAAGCGGCCGCGCCCCACCCTCCCCGGACACGACAACGCCGCCGCCAGTGTCTCCACCGGCGGCGGCGTTGCGCTGTCGTGCCTCAGGAGCCGACGTCGAGGAAGCGGCTGAGGTGAACGTCGCGGATGTTGAAGACCACGCCCTTGACCCGCTTGGCCACCAGCGACTTGGTCGCATAATGGTAGATCGGGATCAGCGCATAGTCGTCGAGCATCAGACGCTCGGCCTGCTGCAGCAGATTGGCCCGCTCGGACGGATCGACGGTCTGGCCAGCCTTGGTCAGCAGGTCGTCATAGGCCGCGCTCTTGAAGCCGGGATCGTTGCGGGGCGGGCCGGCATTCGACAGCATCAGGTTGAGGAACACCGTCGGATCGGCGTAATCACCGATCCAGGCGGCGCGCACGACCTGGAACTGCCGGTTCGAGCGGCGCTTCAGATAGTCGCTGCGGTCGGTGCTGACCGGATTGACGATGATGCCCTTGCCGAACGTGTCCTGCCACATGCCGATGATCGCGTTACCGATCTTCCGGTTGTTGTCGGAGGTGTTGTAGAGCAACTCCAAGGTCAGCGGCTGGGCCGGGCTGTAGCCGGCCTCGGCGAACAGGCGGCGGGCCTCTTCCTGGCGCTGGGCCAGCGGCTGATCGATGAAGGGCAGCGGTTGGCGCTTGTAGCCGGGAACCACCGGCGGCACCAGACTGTAGGCCGGCAGTTCACCCGCGCGGGTGACCTTCTCGACCAGCGCCTCGCGATTGACCGCCATCGACAGCGCCTTGCGCAGGCTCTTGTTGCCCTTGAAGGGCTCGGCCATCAGGTTGAAGGCGTAATAATAGGTGGCAATGTAGGGCTTGTTCCAGAACTCCTGGGGATTGCTGAGCGAGATCCACTTGACCTGCTCCTGCGGCACCTCGGAAGTCATGTCGAGCTGACCGGCCTTGAACAGCTTGAGTTCCTCGGCGGCGCTAGAGATCGGCAGGAAGACCACCTTGTCGATCTTGGTGTCGGTGCTGGCGTAGTGATTGGGGTTGCGCACCAGCACGATCTGCTGATTGCGCGTCCATTCGGCAAGCGAGTAGGCGCCGTTGCTGACGAGATTGCCGGCCGCGGTCCACTTGTCGCCGAACTTCTCGATGCTGGCGCGATGCACCGGCGTCGCATTGTTGTCAGCGGCGATCAGGGCCAGAAAATACGGCGTCGGCCCACGCAGCGTGATCCTGACCGTCTGCGGATTGACCGCCTCGACGCCCAGTTCCTCGACCGGCTTCTTGCCGTTCATCACGTCTTCGGCATTGCGGATCACCGCCATGTTGAAGGCGTAGCCATTGCCCGGACGCGGCGCGATGGCGCGGCGCAGGCTGTAGACGAAGTCGTCCGCGGTCACCGCGTCGCCGTTCGACCATTTGGCATTGGCGCGCAAACGGAAGGTGTAGACGGTTCCGTCGTCGGAGATATCCCACGACTCGGCGACACCCGGAATGATCCGGCCGCCGACACCGTAGACCACCAACCCCTCAAAGAGGTCGCGCAGGATATTCGACTCGATGCGCCCATCGGTGGCGTGGGGATCGAGAGTCGCCGGCTCGCCGCCGTTGCCCCGCGTCAGAACGGATTCCGCAAGGCCCGGCCCGGCCAGGCCCATCAGGACCGCCGCGATCAGTCCGACGCGGACAATGAGACGATTGAACAGTCCCCCCATGAGGCGCTTCCTCCCTCTCCCTGGATGGCTTTCGCTGGCCGCCACCCTCTGGCCCGGCACGCTGCCGCCGGCCACACACGGCCCGCACCATTTCAGAAGGGCGGACACACGCATGAGGCAAGCCTCGAAGTACCGGTTTAGAGGACCGGAATCAAGGAGAAATCCAACCCTCGGCTGAGATCGCGCCGGCGGATGCTTTCACTGTTAACGACCGAAAACAAATAGCATCAGCGAACTCCGGCGCCGGCCGCCAAGGCCGACGGCCCAAATGCGCCGGCAATGACTGTTGGAGGTACCGGCCGACACGGTTCTGATGTATTGATTGCCGTATCCGTTCCTGTATAAGGGCCGGGGATGTAAGGGCTGAGGAGGGCTCCGATGGACCTGGGTTTTCTAACGGTTCCGCTAACGATGGCGGCCATGGCGTTCGGGTTCGCGGTGATTACCGACACCCAAACCGTCCACATCGAGAAGATCAGCGTCCCCGCCGCGGTCTCCGGCCCGACCGGATACACGGCAGGCGTGATCATTTCTCATCTCGCCGATGAAATGCGGGCAATCGAGAAGGAGGCGCATACCGGCGCTCAAGCCCGTTCGATTCAGCTCCAGGGTGAAAAGAGCTGGCTGATGGTGCTGGCCGATTACGTCAAGGTCACGCCGCTGATTCGCGTCGCCCAGGAATCCGCGGGCCTGATCCCGTTCAGCTTCAGCGGCGAAATCGTGATGCGCGGCAGCGAGCTGGAATTCGTGCTGCGCGGCTACGACGACAACGCCAAGCCCGAGTACATCGCAACTCGAGGCCGCACCGACAATCTTCCGGCGCTGGTCAAAACCACCGCCTATGAGGCGATGCGGGTGATCGACCCCTACATCCTCGCCGCCTACCAGTTCAAACGCGACCACCGCACCCGCGACTTCACCCCGACTCTCGAGATCATCCGCCGCGAGCTGGCCAATTCCGACGTCCGAAACCACAAGTGGATGTACAATTTGTGGGGCATGGTCCTCTATCAGCAGTCGGACCGCGCCGGGGCGATCGAGAAGTTCAAGGCGGCGCTGGCGCTCGATCCCAACTTCGCCTCACCGCTGCTCAACTGGGGCGTCGTGCTTGCCCGCAAGGGCGGAAATCAGGACGCGATCGAAAAGTTTCAGCTGCTGACCAGCAACCGGCGCAGCGACGCCAGCCCGGGGACCAGGGCCGCCGCCCTGGCGGAGTGGGGATTTTCCCTCGCCCTGCTCGGCCGCTATGAACAGGCCTTCGCCAAGTTCACCGAGGCGACCCGGGCGGATCCGGGCTTTTCCGACGTTTATGCCAGTTGGGCCGAGGTGCTGAGCGCGCTGGGCCGAACGGACGAGGCGGCGAAAATGACGGCGCGCTCTTTGAAACTGGCGCCGGCCGAAGTCGTCTATACCGAAAATCTGATCGGCTCGGTGCAAAACCTGCCGGCCACCGCGTCAGTGGTCAACTAATCGAGGCCGGGCTTTCTTCTGGAACCCGGCACTATGTCAAGGCGATGCCGCCGCGATCCCCTTGAGGGGAGCGCGGCGGCATCGTTTTATTGAGACCTTTCGGTTGCCACATCTCGTGACTCCGGGGTATTATGGCGACAAAGCCTTCGCGAACCACAAACACCCCGACACTGAAGCTATATTAGCGTTAGGCAATTCTGTCACGTCAACACCCCATCATGATCCTGACCTTGCCGGCCTCCGGTTCCCTGACTTGACAGAACTGAAAGTCGGACTCATGTTGTATGCGGGATCCGGTCCGGCGTTTCGGCAGGTTTTGCCATTGTTATTGAAATCTTTGCCCTCCCCGGGTCACCGCGCACGGGATTTGTTGTTTGCCCCTTGCTGTTTTTGGATTGCCGCCCGCCGCCGCCCGCCGTCGCTTTGAACCAGATCAGACAGAGCCATGACCGCCTCCCAGTCCGACGACTCCCCCCAGCCATGGCGCCACTGGTCGAAGCGCAAGCTGTTCCTGGTCATTCTGGGAATCGCCGCCTGCATCGCCAGCGCCATTTCGCTGATCATTCATCTCGCGGTGGTTCGACCCGGCGAGGAAGAAGTGCGACTGGCGGTCGTGGCGCCGCTCAGCGGTCCCGACAAGGGACTGGGAGAGGAGATCCGGCGCGGCGCCGCCCTCTTCATCGATCAGGTCAATGCCGCCGGCGGCCTCAACCACCGGCCGCTCAAGCTCCTGACCTTCGATGATGGCGACGATCCGGTCAAAGCCCGGGCTGCCGCGGAGGCGGCGATTGCCGCCGGCGCGGTTGGCGTGGTCGGCCACGCTTCGCCCAAGGCGCTCGAGGCCGCGGCCGAAATCTACCGCGAACACAGCATGCCCGTGATCACTCCGGCCGCCGATCTTGATGGCGAAATCACCGTCAACCCCTGGGTGTTCCGCAATTCCTTCAGCCAGCTCTATGAAATCCGCTTCCTCGCCAACTTCGTCCGCAATGTCGTCGGCGAAAAGACCGTCTCGATCATCCTGCAGAGCGGCGCCGAGAACGAGGCGCTGGCCCAGGCGTTCGACGAAGTGATGCAGCGATTCGGCACCAAGGTGCTCTATCGCTGGGATTTCGACGCCGCCGCCCCGGATTTCGCCGCCCGCACCCAGGCCATCGCCGCCGATATCAAGGACAAGAAGCTGATCGGCACCTTTCTGGTGCTGGGCAGTGCCGCCGCGAGTGCCAAGGTGCTGACCACCCTGCGCCGCACCGGCATCGACAACCGGGTGATCGGGCCGCGGGTACTGGCCTCCAACAGCTTCAGGTCGGCGCTGAAGGCCGAATGGGCGGAGAGCGAGGCCCAGATCGCCGACCTCAGGCGGCGCGCCACCCTGGCCTCGGGTCTCAACGGCGTGCTGACGACCACGCCGCTGCTGTTCGATACCGCGGGCGAACTGGCCCAGGGTTTCAAGAACGGCTATGTCAAAGCCCACCGCACGCAGCCCGACTGGCTGGCCGCCAGCGCCTTCGACGCCATGCGCCTGATGGTCTACGCCCACGGCCGGCCGCGCGCCGAACATGCCACCATGACCCCGGAACAGTTCCGCACCCTTGAGCGCGAGCATCTGGCGGCACTCGATGGCGGCCACGCCCGCATCGACAGCCTGTTTGGCCCGGTGGCCTTCAACGCCCACGGCATTTCAGCGCCGCAGACCATGATCGGCGTCTATGACGGTGTCGATATTGTCGCGGCCATGACCCAGCTGTCGCCGATTCGCGAAGAGAACATCGGCAACTATCTCGACGAACTGGTGGCGGGGCGGGCGCTCTATGTCAACGACCGCTTTATGTACAAAACCAACGTCGTCTATGCCGGCATCAAGATGGAAAAGATTTCTGGCCTTGATGTCAGCACCAACACAGTCTTTCTTAGTTTTGAGATATGGTTTCGCTGGAGAGGAAACATAGATCCCCAGGATTTGGTCTTCACAAACGCCGTCGAGCCAGTCAAGCTGGAGAAACCAGAGCGAGAGGCCAAAGTTGGCGACATGCTCTATCGCTCATACCGGGCCAAGGGAAAGTTCTACCTTAACTATTCATCGGTAGAGCGCGGTTACGGCACCCAGATCATCGGCGTTTCTTTCCATCACCGGACGCTGGCCCGCAACAACCTGATGTACGTCAGCGATATTCTCGGCATGGACATGAACAGCAGTTCGACCCTGGCCGAACAGCTGCTGAAATCGAATCTGGTGCTCGACCTCAATACCGGCGCCGCCGAAGCCTCGTTCTTCCAGCGCCTCGCCACCCAGTTTTCGCCCTCGAGCGAGACCACCGACCCGCTGGTCGACGCCATGCTGCGCTCGCGGGTGCTGGCCGGGGTCAATGGCTGGGTGCTCGACCGCGCCTGGATCTCCCAGGACATCGCCCGCCGGGGCGCCGAGGGCGATCCCGCCTTCGTCGGCTTCGGCAAGCCCCAGCCCGAATTCTCGCTGCTCGACATGGGCAGCCTGCTGAAGCCCGACCAGATCGACCCCCGCGACTTCATCCCCAACGACTGGTTCGTGGTGATCGCGATCTTCTCCCTGGTCGGCTCGGTGGTGGCCAACCTGCTCGACCGCAAGGACCGCGGCCAGTTCTGGCGCATGCAAACCCTCGGCCTGCGCATCGTCGCCTGGCCGCTGCTGCTGATGTCGTCGGGCAACATGGCCCTCGATTACGGTCTGCAGAACCTCACGACCTCGACCGTCGACACCATTGTGGTCATTTACAGCGGGCTGTGGTGGATCGTGCCCGCCCGCCTCGGCACCATCTCGCTCGAGCGATTCGTCTGGGTGCCGCTGGAAATCCGCACCGGACGCAAGATTCCCAACATCGTCCGCGCGATCACGGCACTGATCATCTATCTCTTCGCGATCTTCGGCGTGATCGCCTTCGTGATGGGCAAAACGGTGACCAGCCTGCTCGCGACCTCAGGCCTGATGGCGATGATCATCGGCCTCGCGATTCAGGCCAACATCGCCAACATTTTTTCGGGAATCGTGCTTAACATCGAGCGCCCCTTCAATGTCGGAGACTATATCAAGCTTAACGCCAACGTCATGGGTCAGGTGATCGACATCACCTGGCGCACCATCCGCATCCGCCACCTCGAAGGCCAACTGGTCTGTCTGGCCAACGCCAAGGTCTCGGAAGCGGAGATTCACAATTACAGCAACATGGACGCGAACTTCGTCCGGGTGCCCGTGTTCGTCGACCCGCGCTACGACCCCCGGCTGGTGCGCCGGCTGATCAAGGATGCCCTCGACAGCTTCGACATCTTTCTCAACCTCACCAGCGCCTATTTCGGCCCCGACGCCCAGTTCAAGGGTGTCGAATGCCAGAACGGCATCTGGGCCGCCCGTTACCGGGTCAAGTTCTACGTCAAGAAGGGCAACGATGAGAACGTGGTGGTCAACGAGGTGATGGCCCGCATCTGGGAGCGCTTCCACGCCAACGGCATCGACTGGTCGCCGCCGGCGCCCGCCGCGGCCGGTCCCGCGGCCTTTGAGACCGTGGTGCCGCTGCTGGCTCCGCCCCTGACCGCCGAAAGCTGAGCGAGCGGACGCATGCCATGGGCGAACTGATCGCGCGGATGATCCGGAACCGGTCGGCGACAGCGTATCTGATGCTGGCGTCGCTGGTGATCAACGTCCTCGGTCTGATGTCTTCGCTCTACGTCATCCAGGTCCTCAACCGCTATGTCAGCTATGGCGTCACCGGCACCCTGGCCAGCCTGACCCTGGGGGTGGTGATCGCGATCGGCGCCGAGCACGTCTTTCGCCGTCTGCGTCTGACCCTGGCAGAGGAGATCGTCGGCGATGCCGACGAACGGCTGGCCACCGGCGTTTTCGGACTGATGCTCACCGCCCGCGTCGATGCCCTGGAAAAGCGGCCGGCCGGTGAGCGGGCCGAACTGGTGCGCGGCATCGAACGCGCCGAGCAGGCGCTGGGGCCGGCCAACCTCACCGCGCTGGCCGATCTGCCGTTCTCGGCCCTGTTCCTGCTCGCCCTCGCCCTGCTCTCGGCGCCCCTGGCGCTGGTGGCGGTGCTGTTCTGCGCCGCCACCGCGCTGCTGGCCTGGCGGGGGCAGCAGCACCTGACACGGCCACTTCTGGCTCTGGGCGGGCTGGGTGAGCGGGTCAACACCCTGATCAACGCCACCATCGCCGGGGCCGACACCCTGCGCCACTTCCACGGCGCGCCGCTGCTGATGGCGCGCTGGCGCGCCGCTACCACCGAGGCCCGCGCCACCCGCGCCGCCATCGCCCTCAGCCAGCACACCGGCGGCTCGCTGATCCAGGCGATGCAGGCGCTGATGGGCGCGGCGGTGATCGCGGTCGGCGCCGTGCTGGTGGTGCTGGGACAGCTCGACGTCGGCGCCCTGATCGGCGCCAACCTGATTGCGGCCCGGGCACTGGCGCCGCTGACCCGGCTGGTCCAGATGGGCAAGGCTCTCGCCACCGCGCAACAGAGTCTGGCCGCCGCCCGTGCCTTCGCCGCGACCACCGGCGAGCCTGAGGGCCGCAAGACCCTCTCCGACTGGTCGGGGCGGATCGAACTCGACGGCGTCGGCCTCGTTTATCCCGGCGCGGTGGCGCCCCTGTTTTCGGCACTCCGGCTGGCGCTCGAGCCCGGCAGCGTGCTGGTGATCAGCGGCCGCAACGGCACCGGCAAGTCGAGTCTGCTGCGCCTGATCGCCGGCCTGATCGAGCCTTCGCGCGGGCAGATCCGCATCGATGGCGTGGATCTGCGGCAGATTTCCCTCGACTGGTGGCGCCGTCAGGTCTCGTGGCTGCCCCAGGAGCCGGTGTTTCTCGAGGGCAGCCTGCGCGAAAACCTTGCCGCCGCCCGTCCCGATGCCGACGAAGCCGCCATGCTGCGCTGCCTCGCCGTCACCGGCCTGCAGGAGTTGGCCGACCGCCACCCGGCCGGACTGGATCAGCCGCTGGCCGGCGGCGGCCGTCATCTGGCGCCCGGCCTGCGCCGCCGCCTCGCCATGGCGCGGGCGATCCTGGTCGACGGGCGGCTGGTGCTGCTCGACGAGCCTTCCGAGGGGCTCGACCGCGAGGGCGCCCAGGCGGTCTACAGCCTGCTGATCGAGTTCGCCCGCCGGGGCAAGACCCTGGTGGTGATCAGCCACGATCCGGTGATCCTCGGCGGCGCCAAGCTACTGCTGCGCTTCGACGGCGGCGAACCGGCGCTGCTGCGCGCCACCCCGGCCGAGGGAGGTCCGGCATGATCGCGGGGCTGATCAGACCGGGCACCGGCCCGCGCGCCGCCGAGCGCCGCTTCCTCCTGGCCGGGCTCGGCCTCCTGGCGCTGCTGGTGCTGTGGGCGACGCTGGCCCCGCTCGATGTCGTCAGCAACGCCCAGGGCGAGGTCACCCCGGCGACCCGGCTCAAGGCGGTTCAGCATCTTGAAGGCGGCATCGTCTCGGAGATTCTGGTCGAAGAAGGAGCGCTGGTAAAAAAGGGTCAGGCGCTGATCCGGCTCGACCCGATTCGCGCCCAGTCCGACGCCCGCGAGCTGACCAAACGCCTGACCGGGCTGCGACTCGATGTCCTGCGCCTCGGCGCCGAGATCGAGGGCAGAGCCGTGCTCGACATTCCGGCCGAGCTGGAAAGCGCCACCCCCGATCTTGCGGCTCAGGCGCGCGAGATTTTCGAGACCCGGCGCAAGCGCGCGCACCACGACCTCGCGATCCAGCGCAATCTGGTCATCCAGCGCGAGGGCGACGTCCGCGAACTCGGCCTCAGGATCGCCAACAACCGCAAGTCCCTCGAGATCATCACCAGCGAGGTCCAGATCAGCTCCAACATGCTGCGCGGCGACCTTACCAGCCGCATGGCCCACCTGGAACTCCTGCGCCAGCAGCAAAGCCTGCGCACCTTGCTGGAAGGCGACGAGAACGCCCTGCCCCGCTCCGAGGCGGCGCTCGCCGAAGCCCGCGAGCGGCTGGGTTCGCTCACCGAAACCCAGTTGGAGCAGGCGCGCAAGGAACTGGGCCAGGCCCAGCAACAGGTCGACGAGCTTGGCCAGCGCGCGCTCAAATTCGCCAACATCGAGGAGCGCACGGTGCTGCGGGCGCCGGTCGACGGGATCGTCAAGACCCTGGCGGTGTCCACCGAGGGCGGGGTGATCCAGCCCGGCCAGACCGTGGCCGAGATCGTGCCGGTGGAGGACCGGCTGATCATCGAAGCGCAGTTGCCGATCCAGGATATCAGCTATATCCATGCCGGACAGCCGGTCCGGGTGACCCTGGCCAGCCCCGAAGCTTCGGTCTTCGGCCATCTCGAAGGTCAGGTGGTCCGGGTCAGCCCCGACGCGGTAGTCAGTTCGGGCAGCCAGGGGACGGCGGGCGGCGGGCGTTCGTTCTACCGGGTGCGCATAGAAACCCGGCAAAGTCATTTCACGGTCGGAGGCTGGGACTATCAGCTCTATCCGGGCATGCAGGTCTTGTGCTCCATCCGTATCGGCAGCCGGTCGGTGGCGGAATACCTGCTCAGCCCGTGGTTCCGGTCCCTCCGTCTGGCGTTCCAGGAAAGGTAGCCGTTTGATGATCCCGCGGATCGCCCTCGCCCTTGCCCTCGGACTCTGCTGCGCCGTCTCGCAGCCCCGCCCGGCCACGGCCGAAGACTATCGGGTGGCGTTATCGAACCTGATCGACACCCATAAGCGGGTCCTCGCCGCCAAGGCCGATGTCGCGGCGGCCAAGGCGGCGGCGGCCAAAGCCCGTTCCGCTTATTACCCCGACCTGACCCTGACCACCTCGGCAGGGCGTCAGCGCATGTCCTTCAACAACACCACCCCAACGACCGATCTGCCGACCCGCGAGCTGACCTTCGGCCTGCGCCAGACACTGTGGGACTTCGGCACCACCCGCACCACCGTCGACAAGGCCGACATCGGTATCCGGCAATCCGAGGCCGCGCTGGCCCAGACTACCCAGGATCTGGCGCTGGAGGCGCTGACCGCCTACGTCAATCTGGAACGGGCGCGCCTGACCGAGGGCTTCGCCCGGCAGTCGGTGGCCAACATCACCAAGCAGACCGGCATGGAGCAAAGCCGGGTGGTGATGGGTGGCGGCTTCACCTCCGACGTTCTTCAGTCGAAGAGCCAACTCGCCGGCGCCGAGGCCCGACTGGTGCGCGCCAAGGGCCAGCTGATTTCCGCCCACAACCGCTTCCGCGCCCTCTTCGGGCGCAACCCCGACGCCGACGACCTTCGCCAGCACGTCGCCGTACCGGTGGATCTGCTGCCGACCGACCTCGATGGCGCCATCGAGCATGGCCGCAAGAACAACCGCCAGTTGGAAGTGCTGCGCCTCTCCACCGACTCCGCCCGCACCGAGATCGACCGCGTCCGCGGCACCGAGCTTTATCCCAAGATCAACGCCATCGCCCAGCGCAAATGGGACCGCAATCCCGATGGCGTCTCGGCCGACCGCACCCAGCACATCTTCAAGGTCGAGATGTCCTACCAGTTCAACGCCGGCCTCGGCTCCTTCGATGCCATCGAGGCCGCCCGCCAAGCCTATGTCTCGGTCGACAACAAATACATCGAACTTCGGGATCTGGTCGAAGAGCAGGTCCGCAATGCCTGGCAGAACCTCGACACCGCACGCGAAAACGCCCGCCACTTGCAAAATCAGGTCCAGATCTCCGGCGAGTTCCTGCGGCTGGCCGGCGAGGAACGGCGGCTCGGCCGGCGCACCCTGATCGAGGTGCTGTCGGGCGAGACCTCGCTGATCAACGCCCAGAGCGACGCCGCTTCGGCCGAGGCCGACGTCACCATCGCCGCCTTCACCCTGCTCCGCTCCTCGGGTCTGCTCGATACCGTGCTGCTGAAGTAGGCCGGCGGCGCGATCCCGGGACCAGCGGCATCAGTAGACGGGTTCGGGTTCGCTGATGTCGAAGCCATAGTCGGGGTCGGCATGGCGCCGCCGAACCTCCATCGCCTCATCCCAGCTCCCGATGAAGGCATCGACGCAGGCGGGATCGAAATGGCTGCCCCGGTGGGCGATCAGGAAGTCGCGGGCGGCGTCGGGTGGCCACGCCCGCTTGTAGACCCGCTCCGAGGTCAGGGCGTCGAAAACGTCGGCGACCGCGATGATCCGGCCCTCGATCGGACACTCCTCGGCCATGAGTCCCCGCGGATAGCCGCTGCCGTTGAACTTCTCGTGGTGGGTCAACGCGATCAGGGCGGCGCAGCGCAACAGCGCCGACGGGCTGCCCTTGAGGATTTCGTGGCCGATCTCGGCATGGCGCTTCATGATCGCAAACTCGTCGGCGGTCAGGCGCCCCGGCTTGAGCAGGATGTGGTCGGCAATCCCGACCTTGCCGACATCGTGCATCGGCGCCGCGCTATACAGGAGGTCGCACATCTCCATACCGAGACCGAGGCGGACCGCGATCAGCCGGGTATAGCAGGCCATGCGAACCAGATGCGAGCCGGTCTCGGGATCGCGGAACTCGGCCGCCTTCGAGAGCCGCAGAATCACCTCCCGCTCGCGCTCCAGCACTTCGAGTGTGGCCTTCTGCACTTCGGCGGCCAGCCAGGCGGCGCGATCGAGCAGCAGGAGCTGGCTGCGGCGGATGGTCAGCATATTTCGGCAGCGCGCCACCAGTTCGGTCTTGTCCAGCGGCTTGTTCAGAAAGTCGGTGGCGCCGCAGCCGAGCGCCCGGTAGCGAACCTCGCGAACATCGGATGAGGTCACCATTACCACGGGAACATGCTCCCGGCCCGGCAGCTGGCGAAACCGGCCGACGAACTCAATACCATCCAGGTCAGGCATGATATAATCGACCAGAACGAGGTCGGCATCATGGGCTTCACACCGCGAGAGCGCGGCCGGAGACTCTGTGAACTCAACGATTCTACAGTCGAACGAGGAGCTGGCGTCCCACGGAGTGG
>SESF01031745.1_pt1 | contig 15308 bp, 14 predicted proteins | sample 3171521 | NCBI WGS metagenome assembly SESF01 (sample SAMN10866945, study PRJNA518727) | freshwater metagenome | biome: subpolar coniferous forest; feature: holomictic lake; material: water; isolation source: holomictic Lake 227, 6 m and 8 m depth | place: Canada: near Kenora, Ontario | collected...
ACCCTTGATTCACATTAATAAGCTATTAACATTGAGACGAATGACAAGTGCCAAGTTTCAAATTCAAAATAGATTCTGATGACTACCCGCATGACTCACTCAATTTCCCCTGCAGGAGAATCTTTCCTGCTTCCTACCCAACAGGACTACAACTATGAATTAAAACGCATTGAAAAACTCGTGCAGCAGGCACGCGGCGAAAACAAAGAGATCGTGGTCGTGATGGGGCTTGGTTTCGTGGGGGCCGTGATGGCCGCCATCGTGGCCGATACCAAGGATGTCGCCGGCAAAAACAGCAAATTCGTGATCGGGTGCCAGCGCCCTTCGCCCCGTTCTTTCTGGAAGATCCCCCTGATCAACCGCGGCGAAGCGCCGGTGAAAGCCGAAGACCCGGAGGTGGATATCCTGATCAAACGGTGCGTGCTGGATGATAAAACCCTGCTGGCAACCTTCAACAGCGACTGCCTGCAGTTTGCCGACTGCGTGGTGGTGGATGTGCAGTGCGACTTTGCCAAGAAGGAGCTGGGAAATATGAAGAGCGGCGAAGCCGACATGGCCGCCCTCGAAGATACCATGCGAACCATCGGGGAGAAGATTCAACCGGACTGTTTGGTGCTGATCGAAACAACCGTAGCGCCGGGGACTACTGAATTCGTGGCCTGGCCCATCCTCAAAAAGGCATTCGCCAACAGGGGGATAGAGGAAATTCCATTGCTTGCCCACAGCTTCGAACGGGTCATGCCCGGCAAACAATACGTGGCCAGCATCCGCGACTTCTGGCGGGTGTGTTCGGGGTGTGAACCCATTGCACGGGCACGGGTCGAGAAGTTCCTTCACGAGGTGCTCAACACCAAAGATTTTCCGCTTACGGTGATGGACCGCCCCATCGAGTCGGAGACCACCAAGATCGTGGAGAATTCCTACCGCGCCACCATCCTGGCCTACCTCAACGAGTGGAGCCTTTTTGCCGAACGCAACGGGGTCGACCTCATCAAGGTGATCAACGCCATCAAAATGCGCCCCACCCACAGCAACATGATCTTCCCCGGGCCGGGCATCGGCGGCTACTGCCTGCCCAAGGACGGCGGACTGGGTTACTGGGCCTACGAGCATATCCTCGGGTTTGAGGATGGCGACAAGATATTCAGGATCACCCCCGCAGCCATCGACATCAACGATACCCGGGCCCTGCATGTGGCCGAACTCACCCGCGATGCCCTGCGTAATATGGGCCGTTACATTGCTGGCTCGAAGGTGCTGCTGTGCGGCGCCAGCTACCGGCAGGACGTGGGCGATACCCGTTACAGCGGCAGCGAACTGGTGGTGCGCAAACTCACCGAGATGAGCGCCGAGATCCGCATCCACGACCCCTATGTTGATCACTGGTATGAACTAGAGGAGCAGGACAACTACCCCTCGCCCGGAAGTTCATGGAAGCGTTTCTTCCGCAACCAGGAGGGGCTGAAACAATCGATGATTGAAAAAGATTTGGAGCAATCCATGAAAGGAGCCGAAGCCGTGATCCTGGCCGTGCCCCATAAACAATACCTTGATTTGAACCCGGATGATATGATAAAATGGGCCGGCGGCCCTATTGCCGTCATCGATGCGTTCGGAATTCTAAATGATGCCCAGATCAGACACTATTTTGAACTCGGATGCGAGGTGAAAGCACTTGGCAGAGGACATCTAGCAAGATTAAAAAGGGAAATAAGGGATAAAGTATAAAATAAATGCACACTGAAATAGTCAACCACTTTTACAATTGACACTTGATATTCTCAAATGAACCAAGAAATTGCTGATAAAGACTGGGATCTCGTAATTGAAGGATCTTCCTCTCTTTTCGACATTAATTTTACCGATATCTGGCGATACCGCGATTTACTGGTGATGTTTGTAAAGCGAGATTTTGTGAGTTTCTATAAACAAACCATCCTTGGGCCGCTCTGGTTCTTTATTCAGCCACTTTTTACAACAATCGTATTCACCTTTGTGTTTGGGCGATTGGCTGGAATAAGTACCGATGGTTTACCCCAGCCCTTATTTTACCTGGCTGGCATCACTGCCTGGAACTACTTTGCTGATTGCCTGACTAAAACCAGTACCGTTTTTAAAGATAATGCCAGCATTTTTGGAAAAGTCTATTTTCCGAGGCTGATCATGCCTTTGAGTATTGTTGCAAGTAACTTGGTGCGCTTTGGTGTGCAAATGATTCTTTTTATAAGCATGATGGCATATTACGCCTGGCAGGGCGCTGCTTTTGCCCCTACATGGGCATTGTTGCTGTTTCCTGTGTGGGTATTGATGATGGCGTTGCTGGGGTTGGGACTTGGTTTGATAATTACTGCCATGACGACCAAATACCGTGACTTGGCCTTCCTGATCACCTTTGGTGCACAATTGATGATGTATTTCACCACGGTAATCTATCCTTTAAGCGCAGCACCTGAAAAATATAAGAAATTCCTTGAACTTAATCCCATGACAGGCATCATCGAAGCATTTCGGTACAGTTTTTTGGGAAAAGGTGAATTCAGCGCATGGAGCGTTGGGTATTCGGCTCTTGTAACTGTGATAATGTTGCTTATTGGGATAGTGATTTTTAATAGAACCGAGAAGTCATTTGTAGATACCGTTTAATGAGTAAAATAATTAAAATAACAAACCTCTCTAAAATTTATCGCCTGGGCGAAATAGGTACCGGTACCATTAGTCATGACCTCGAACGCTGGTATAAAATGAAAATCAGAGGTCAGGAAGATCCTTTTTTAAAAATTGGTGAAACCAACGATCGGAGTAAAAAGGGGATAAGTGATGTAGTCTATAGCCTCAAGGATATCAATTTAGAAATTAACCAAGGTGAGGCTCTCGGAATCATTGGTAAGAATGGCGCGGGCAAGAGTACCTTATTAAAGATCCTTTCAAGGGTTACCAGCCCAACAACCGGTAAAATTCAGATTAAGGGACGTGTAGCCAGTTTATTAGAAGTTGGAACAGGCTTTCATCCTGAGTTGACCGGACGCGAAAATATCTATCTGAATGGAGCAATTTTGGGAATGCGTAAAAAAGAGATTACCAGTAAGCTTGATCAAATCATTGACTTTAGCGGGGTGGAGCGATATATAGACACTCCTGTTAAACGTTACAGTTCTGGTATGTATGTGCGCCTTGCTTTTGCTGTAGCTGCTCATTTGGAATCCGAAATACTTATCGTGGATGAAGTTTTGGCAGTGGGCGATGCAGAGTTTCAAAAGAAGTGTTTAGGAAAGATGGGAGAGGTGAGTAAAGGAGAGGGACGCACAGTATTATTTGTAAGTCATAATATGGGGGCGATTAAGGAATTATGCAAAACAGCTATTTTGATGAACAATGGAAAAATTTCAAATATTGGTTCTTCAAACAATATTGTCAGAGAGTATTTATCCAACCCAAGTAAAATTTCAACACCAACCGATTTTCTCAATGATTATAAAAGCAGAAGAGGTGAGGGAGAGGTGAGGTTTACACAAGTAGAAATTAATAATGATCAAGTACCCATTGATCCAACCTCAGAAATAAAACTATTATTTCGGATACATATTATCAAAACAGTTGATCATGCTTATTTCTTAATGAGGATCAGGGATCCTTTGAACGGCTATTCGATCACCGAAACACGTTATGAATGTTTATTTGAAGAAACCATACAAGGCGGATCTGACTATTCTTTTGAGTTTTCCATTCCTCCAAATACATTCAGAACAGGTATTTTCCCTCTTTATTTGTGGCTCGGGAAAAATATTGATGTTTGCGATTATCCATTCGATATAATTGATGGTGTTTACTCATTAAACCTAGATACTGATAAAAGAAAAGAAGAATTAGGTTATAATAGCGCTCAACCAAATGGCTTGTTTAACTTGAATTATAAAATACTGAAAAATAAACGCCTTAATTAGAGGATTTTTCGTTTTACCCTGCACTTACTTGATGAAAAACTCGTTTCAAAAAAAATGAAAATATTTTTTTTCTCTCCACATGCGTATATAAGCGCCCATGCACTTCCTGAAGCATTGGTTGCAGAGGCCTTTAGAGATAATGGTCATGAAATACTACAAGTTGGATGTAATGGCTTGTACGAAGATTATTGTATTGCCATGAGTGCAGCCGGGTTGTGGCCGGATGACTCAATAGAGGTAAAAAGGAAAATATGTATCGAATGCAAAAAGAAAAGAAATGCCATTCAAAAAGAGTTTCATTTTGACAATATTTTAATTGATGATTATTTATCGGAGGAAGACTTAAACGTTATTGATAATCTGACAGATTCTGTTAATATGGATAACTATCTTGATTTTTCTCATGAGGGAATTCCGGTAGGTCGGTATGCAACCTACGAGTTCCTTTTAAATGAAAAAATCAACACTTCAACTTTCTCCAATAATCAATGGTTAAAGTATCTAATCAATTTAAAAAACGCATTATTAACCCTTCTTTTAGGGAAAAAAATATTTAATCTTAATAATCCAGACAAGCTTATAACGTATAACAGTTTGTACTCTGTCAATCATATAATGTGTGCGTTAGCTGAAAAAAGAGGGATATCCCACTATAGTTTGCACGCCGGCGATCATCATTTGTATAGGCTTTCACAAATGACGATTTTTAGAGGATTGCTACAATCACGCTTATTAATAAATCGTCAAAAGGCGTGGGATACTTATTCCAGAATTCCCCTGTCTGCAAGAAAAATAGATAAAGTGGCATTGCACATTGATGAATTAATATTAGCTAAAAGCCCATGGGTTTACTCATTGAGCGGAGGGAAAGTAAAAAGCAATGACCTACGTATTTTTTTTGGGATTGATGATGACCAGAAAGTACTTTTAGTAACTATGTCTTCTGCAGATGAGCTTTTTGCTGCTGCCATGATTGATGCGTTGCCAGCCTTTGAGGAACCAATATTTAAAACCCAGCTTGAGTGGATAGAATTTCTAATTGAGTGGGCCAATTCCAAACCAGGAATATTCATTATCATTAGAGTTCATCCCAGAGAATTCCCAAACAAAAGAGAAAATGTCTTATCGGGTCAGGCGAAATTACTAATGAAGTATTTCGATAAACTTCCTGAAAATGTTCGTGTTAATTGGCCTGATGATCATATTTCATTGCATGATATTATAAAAATCACAGATGTAGGATTAAATGCTACATCTACCGCAGGACTGGAATTGTTAATGTTTGGTGTCCCAGTGGTAATTTATAACAAGGCTCAGCTTTTCTCCTATCCCAGTGAGTTAAATTTATGTGGGGAGAACAAAGAGGATTATCTTGAAAAGATAAAAGTGGCACTAACGGAAGGATTGTCATTAATTAATGTGATTGGTGTTTACCGTTGGCTTTCCTTTCGCAATGAAGTTGTTTCAATTGATATATCTGATGGATATCGAGTGCTTCAACCCAGTCTGTTTATTAGAGGTGTGCTAAAAATCAGAAGAAGATTGAATGGTCCAGATATTTTGCCTGGCTTGGTCATGAATAGACGAAAACCATTGAAAAATCAAAAATGGCTGACTTTCGCTGTTGAAAATAATCTGGATAATCATTTAGAAGAGTATGTATTATCAATATCAACTTCTAATAAATTCGCCCATGAGGTTGAAAGAAAAATTATTCACAAGAAATCACTGATATTATTTAATAAATTTAGTAAGGAAGACGATTCATTTAGGATGAAAATACAAAAAATGCGAATTTTAAGAGAATGAATATCATGGCATTGCGTATGAAATTATTTCAAAAATTATTTCATAATAATTATTAATCAGGCATTTTAATGATCCTTTTTTAATCCATTGAATGAAAAGAATACCGTACGGCCGCCAGTATATTACTGATGAAGACATTCAGGCGGTCATTGAAACCTTAAAATCTGATTATCTTACCCAAGGCCCAAAATTAGCTCAATTCGAGCAAACCTTTGCCAAATACATAGGCGTCAAATATGCAGTAGCCGTGTCGAATGGAACTGCAGCTTTACATTTGTGTGCTTTAGCCTTCGGTATCAAGGAAGGCGATAAAGTTATCACTACACCTATAACTTTTTCCGCTACGGCCAATTGCGTAAGATACGCTGGGGGTGAAGTAGTATTTTCCGATATTGATCCAGAAACATATCTTCTAGATATTCAAAATGTCAGAAACCTTTTAGAAAATTACCCCAAAGGAACTTTCAAAGGTATTATACCGGTTGATTTTGCAGGAAGGGCTGTTGATCTTGAAGCTTTTCATCAATTGGCCGATGAATACGCACTTTGGATTATTGAAGATGCCTGCCATGCCCCGGGTGGATATTTTATGGATTCTAAAGGAGTTAAGCAATATTGCGGTAACGGAAAACATACTGAATCAGCAATTTTCTCATTCCATCCTGTCAAACATATTGCTTGTGGTGAAGGAGGGATGATTACAACCAATAATGAAATATTATCCAATAAATTGCGCAATTTACGCACCCATGGAATTCAACAGATTCCTGGATTAAAACAATTTAACCATGGGCCATGGTACTACGAAATGCAAGAACTCGGTTTTAATTACAGGTTAACTGATTTTCAGGCGGCTTTAGGTATAAGTCAATTGCAACGTGCTAATATTGGGCTGGAGAGGAGAAGGGAAATCGCCTCAATTTATGAAAAGGCGTTTACTGGAAAATCATATGTAATTAGGCAGACTGGTGTTATTATTGGTCATGCTTATCATTTATATGTTGTAGAGTTTAGTGATCGTAATGGTCTTTATGATTATTTGCATGAAACAAATATTTTTGCCCAGGTACATTATATTCCTGTTCATTTGATGCCATATTATAGACAGTTTGGCTGGAAAGAGGGAGATTTGCCACATGCCGAAAAATACTACAACAATTGCTTGAGTTTGCCCATGTATCCGACATTGAAAAATGATGAGCAGAACTTTGTAATTGAAACAATCGAACGTTATTATCGAAAATAATATGAAAGCACAGATTCTTGAAACCGAAAGGTTAATTCTGAAGCCACTTGCTTTTGAGCATCTTTCTCATGATTATGTCGAATGGCTTAATGATTATGATGTATACAAATATCTGGAAACAGGTGGTAATTATACTCTGGATATGCTCGAAGACTATTTAAGAGATGTAGAGAAAAAGGATATTTATTTTTGGGCAATACACATGAAGGAGAACAATTTACATATCGGAAATATTAAAATTGATCCTGTTAATTTAAAGCATGGTTTTGCAGAATATGGTATCATGATGGGTCGCAAAGCCGAATGGGGTAAAGGATACGCAAAGGAAGCAACTTTGAAAATTATTGATTATTGTTTCAAGAATATTGGGCTGCGAAAAATTACGCTTGGTGTTATAGCTAACAATAAAACCGCCTTTTACCTTTATCAAAAAATTGGCTTCGAAATTGAAGGGGTTTATAAAAACCATTGTATTATTGAAGGGGAATATTGCGATGGCATAAGAATGGCCATATTTAACCCTGAGTTCAATTATGAAAAATAGAAACATTTTATTAGCAAATGTCCAAATGAACTTAACATGGGCTTTGATAATAACTCGCTTCATCGAAAGACTACTCTACTGAAAACCTCTGATAATGAACGTTTATCAATGAAACATTCCTTACCTTTATTCAATGTTTTTGCATTTACTTTACATAAAAGGCACAAAAAATGAGAATAGATGAGATTCAGCTTAAGAACTTTAAAAATGTAGGTGAACTTACTGCAAATTTTAAGCCTGTCGTTAACCTTTTTGTCGGGATTAATGGGAGTGGAAAAACAGGACTGTTAGAAGCGTTATGCGTTGCTGTTGGCGCCTTCTTTGGATCACAGTCTCAAAAATTGCAACGCGTAATCGAATTTGATGAAATAAAAATAACAGGAGGGTTACGGGAACCCTCGACAACAGTAACTGCTTTCAATAACATTATTAATAAATCTTGGTCAAGGACTATTCGAAGAGATACTAAAACAAATGACAGTAAATATATTCAACCCGCAAGTAATTACGGAAAGCAATTCTTTGACATGTTTAATAACTCCGACGACAGGACTGTTGCTCCTATAATTGCCTATTATTCGTCGCAACGGCTTTATAAAGATGCTAAAAAATCTCAATACCAAATATACGATCCAAATGTCGGACGAAATAATGGTTATATTCAATGTCTTGAAGATAAAGCTATAAAGCCTCTTCTCATGGAATGGCTGAGCAATGCCGTTACCCGAAGAGCGACCTTACAAATTAAAGAGATCAACCAAATCGACAATGTTTTAGAAAATGTTGAACAGGCTATCCATCTCCTTTTAGTTGACTTTCTCGAACTTCCTGATGATTTTTCATTAAAAGTATATCCAGATTCAACTTACAACAATGAACTCTTTCTTCAATATGATTTGGCTGACCCACTGCCTCTTGCATACTATTCAGATGGTTTCAGAAATCTCCTATTTTTAATAATCGATATTGTGTGGCGTGCTTCTCAGCTAAACCCATGGCTTGCCTTTCGTGAATTAAAAGAAAATATATTTGGGGTTGTCATGATTGATGAAATTGACCTTCACCTGCATCCTCGATGGCAAGGGAAAGCAATTGGTTTGTTACAAACACTTTTTCCCCATACCCAATTCTTCATCACTACACATAGTCCTACCGTAGTTGCAAATTTTACAAATGGCCAACTCTATATCATTGAACAAAACCAGATTTTCCCCTGCGACGAAAAATACTTTGGCAAAGAGGTAAATTCTGTATTGAAAAATATTCTTAAAGCTCCTGATCGTCATATTGAAACGCAAGCAAAACTGGATACGCTTTTTATGCTAATCGATGAAGAAAAAGAAAACAGCGAAATTGATCCATTATTGAATGAACTAATTATCTTACTTGGCAAAGAAGATAGAGAAATACAGAGGGCCGTTTCTTTACACGAATGGAATGTCTATAAGAATAATAATAAAACCCATGCAATACATCCCTAAACAACCAACGCCTCCATCTGAATGGGATAAATGGTTTACAACAGCAAATAAAAGAAAATCCGTTGACTATTCAGCAGATTATCAGAATTTTACTCAGATAAAAAAGGTAAAGGAATATTTAATCGCTGAACAATCGGGACTTTGCGCATACTGTCAAAGATCACTGGCCTTAGAAGATGCATCAATCGAACATCTTGTTCCAAAAGGATTTAATACTATTTTATCAACATCCTATTGGAATCTTGTTGCTGTTTGCAAAAACCCATCAATTGATTCTAAAGGTAAGCTTCATTGTGATAAAGAAAGGAAGGATCAACTTCTTGTGCATATAATCATGTACAGCAATGCTGAAGTCACACATACCCGGAATCACGGATTTTTTATAGTAAAGCCTGATGGCGCCATATTGGCAAAACCCGGATTGAATCAAAATATCAGCAATCAAACCGAATCATTTATTGACATCCTCAATCTTAATCATTCTTTTTTGAAACACAGCAGAGCGGAAGCGCTGAATGGTATTTTAGATAATTTGCACCAAATAGGTCATCCTAAAAAGCGTGAATTCCTTCAAGTGCAATTTCAAAGAATATTTGAATCCAAATGCGAACCATTCCGGCAATTCCTGCTTATTTATCTTGGCCAGAAACTTGGAATAAATTAAATTTCTTTGAGACAGTTCTCAATTATCAATATTTGAATTCTCCTGTTAAGCTGATCTTCCATAGTAAGGTTCTAAAGAATTGTTGACTGGTGTCAATTGAAAAACAATGATCCAAAAATTTATCCTCGGTACTGTTCAATTCGGACTTGATTATGGTATTAATAATATCAAAGGCAAGCCAACATCAACCCAGGTTTTCGAAATGCTTGATTATGCAGTATCTAAAGGTGTTAAGATAATAGACACTGCCGATGCTTACGGAAATGCCATAGAATTATTGGGCGTTTTCAATATAACTCATCCAGGCGTATTTACAATCAATACAAAATTTATCAGCAAGCGAGAACCTCTAATTAATCAGGTATCAAACGCATTTGATTTGCTTCATGTTGATAACATTAATACCTATTTCTATCATTCTTTTAATGACTTTGTGAATGATCCTGAATTACTACATGAATTGGTTGCTATGAAACAAAACAACCAGATTAGGAAAATAGGTGTATCAATTTATGATAATGACGAATTCAGTACTGCAATAAACACTCCGGAAATTGATGTGATCCAATTCCCGTTTAACTTGCTCGACAACTATAATCAAAGAGGGGAGTTGATGAAGCTTGCTAAAGAAAAAGGAAAGGAACTCCAGATCAGATCTGTTTTTTTACAGGGCTTATTTTTCAAATCGCTTGAAAATATTCCTAACAGAATGGCTCCTTTGAAGCCCTATCTGCATAAGATCAATGATTTATCAAATGAATATCATATGTCGGTTGAAAAACTTGCACTTCTGTATGCACTGCAGCAACCTGAAATTGACAATGTACTTTTGGGTGTTGATAATCTGGAACAACTCAGACATAATTTAAATATTGGACACCAAAATCTTACTCCGGAAATCATCAATTCCATAAATCAAATTATGGTTAAGGAAACGGAATTGCTGTATCCCAAAAACTGGAATTAGAAACAAGGTTACTAAAAATCAAATAACAAATATTTGAGTAATAGCTATGGATAAAGGACAAGAATTATACAAAAAAGCCAAATCATTAATACCTGGAGGCACACAACTACTTTCAAAAAGGCCAGAAATGTTTTTACCAGACAAATGGCCTTCATACTATAAAAAAGCTAAAGGGGTTGAAATATGGGATTTAGAGGATCGCAAATACATTGATATGTGTATAATGGCTATCGGCGCCAGTCCTTTGGGATATGCTAACGATGCAGTGAGTAATGCTGTAAAAAAGGCTATAGATAACGGGTGTATTTCAAGTTTAAATAGCTATGAAGAGGTTCAATTGGCCGAAAAGCTGATCGATTTACACCCTTATATGGAGATGGTTCGCTTTGCCAGAACAGGTGGCGAAGCAGATGCAGTCGCAGTAAGAATTGCCAGAGCGGCGAGTGGTAAATCAAAGGTTGCTGTTTGCGGCTATCATGGCTGGCACGATTGGTATTTGTCCACTAATATTGGGAACTCTGATAATCTTAATGATTTACTGTTACCGGGTTTAATGCCTGCAGGCGTTCCAAAAGAATTACGGGGAACAACTTTGCCATTCCATTATGGGAAAATAGGTGAGTTAGAAAAAATTGTTGAAGAGCATGGCAAAGAGTTAGGGGTAATTGTAGTAGAGGTTCAGAGGGGTAAACAATGCGATGTAATATTTTTACAACAGGTGAGAGAAATTGCCAACAAGACTAAAGCAGTTTTGATTTTTGATGAGGTTTCCTCAAGTTTTCGGCTTAGTGTTGGCGCTCTCTATAAACTGTATAATCTGGAACCAGATATTGTCGTAATTGGTAAGGCTCTAGGTAATGGTCATCCAATTTCAGCTATATTGGGAAAAAGAAGTGTAATGGAAGCAGCACAAGGCTCATTTATTAGCAGCAGTTATTGGACTGAGCGAGTGGGATATGTTGCGGCATTAGAAACCATTAATCAATTTGAAAAACATAATGTAATCGAATATTTAATAGAACTTGGAACGTATATTGATTCAAAGATGGGGAATTTATTTCGAGAATTAAATTTATCCATGAGAAATGTTGGATTGAAAACTATTCCGGTTTTTGCAATTGACGAAAACGAACCTTTGCTAATTAAAACATTGTTCACTCAAGAAATGCTGAAAAGGGGTTATTTAGCTTCTAATCTCATCTATCTTTCTTATGCACATACAAAGGAAATTATTGATAAATATTCTGAAGAGGCGTTTAGTATATTTCAGAAAATTAAAAAAGCACAAAACGCAGGTTCATTACAGAATCTTTTGGAAGGGCCTATCTGTCACTCTGGATTTACAAGATTAACCTGAAATTCTTGCGCCACTGACAATGGAGTTTCGCCGCACTAATGCACGACCTTTAGTTGAGTTTTTGTGCGACGGAAATGACCAAATCGGTTTTGGTCATATTCGTCGTTCACTTACTTTGGCTACACAATTAATTGAAGACGGAATGGATGTGCGTATTTCTGGTCTTTCGCCTTTTTCATGCTCTATACTTCCTCCTCCTGAACATGTCGGACGTAAAGCTTCAATCGTTGTTTTTGACTCACTCACAGGGATAGAACCATTAATCAGGAAGGCCAAGCGGAGTGGACAAATTTCCGTCACTTTAGACTGGTTTGGAAATTTTGATCCTGATGTAAATATTGTTGTCTATCCTCATGGAGAGGTCAGAGCTTCCAAAGCCATCTATATTGGTTTTGAGTATATTATAATACGCAACGAAATCATCTCCCTGCGATTTAAAAATACTAATAAAAACTCCGGGAATGTCATTATATGTATTGGTGGTGGGGACTTACTTGATCAAAGCCATCTGGCAGCAAAAAAGCTTAGTGCACAAAATATTGATGTAACAGTTATCCAAGGTCCTTTTTCAAGAAAAACTAAAAATATATATGGCTATGCTTGTCTTAATAACCCACCAAATTTTGCTCAACTTTTGTATGATTGCAATTGGAGTGTGACAAATGGAGGTGGGTGTCTTTTTGAGGCGCTTTGTTTAGGCAAAGCTTCATACGTATTACCTCAGACAAAGCTAGAGAAAAGTATTGCAGAGTTTGCATTAGACAGAGGTGCCGTTCTTGGGATTGGAATTGACAATTTACGAGGTTTTCGTCAACAGGAGATTCGGCACACAGCTTCAAAGGGATCAAAGTTAATTGATGGATCTGGGGTCAATCGGATTTCTTCAATAATAATAAATCTTTTATGAAAAATGATAATATTTGGTTGGTGGCAGTCACTGCTGGGCGTTGGCAAAGGCACGGGATTAAAGAAGCGAAAGCTGCAGGTTTGAGCGTAATTGCAATTGATGAAGATTCAAATGCCGAAGGATTTCAAGATGCAGATCTGGCTCTTAAACTTGATTTTAAAGATTATAATTTAGTCGCACAAAAGATTCGTAGTTTGGGAAAGAATATACGTGGTGCCGTAAGTTTTTGTTCTGAGGTTGGAATGCCCCTTGCAGCTAAACTCAGAGAAGAGTTTGGGCTTCCAGGGGCTTCTACAATGCTGAGTCAAAGGCTTATCGACAAATCGTTGCAAAGACAAATCTGGAGTGAAAAAGGAGTACCAGGCCCGTCATGGGCGGTCTATAGTAATCCAAAAGTTACATTCGATATGATTTCGAAATCTGTATTTCCATTAATTATTAAACCTACAGATTCTTCTGGTAGTCGTGGTGTAACTAAAATCGAGAATATTAACGATAATATCTGGGAGGCTGTTACAAACGCGTTCAAGTTTTCCAAATCTGGTGAAGTGCTTTTAGAATCATTTATGGATGGTACTGAGTTTACCGTTGAAATTTTTGCAGATAGAGGAAAAATAGTAATACTTGCAGTAACTGAAAAAAAGAAAGTTGATGGTACACGGGGGACTGTAGCTTCGGAGCTTGCTACCCCTCAAAGGCCAAAAAATGTGATCGATAAAATAACCAATACGGTAATTGCAGCATATAAAGCCTTGGATTATACTGAAGGACCTGGTCATGCTGAGATTATTCTCCAGAAAGATGGCAATGTCGGATTAGTTGAAGTTGCCGGCCGAGGTGGTGGATTTATGGTTTTTGATCGTTTTGTCCCTTTAGCAAGTGGCGTAAATATTGCACGTTTAACAGCCTTGCAAGCAGTTGGAATTTCGTTAGCAGAAATACAACAAACAACCAAAGCTGTGGTTTTAAGATTCTTTCCTTCACAACCAGGGACGATCCGCTCAATAAATGGATTCGAAGATGCAAACAACATTAAAGGTGTTGAAGCGGGTTCTTTTGTTAAGATCGGAGATCATATTCATCGTGCAGCAACTGATGGTGATCGTCTTGGCTATATTTTGAGTAATGCTTCAAATATATATCGAGCAAAAAAACTTGCAGATAAGGCAGAAAGTTTGATCAATTTTGAAATCTGGTAAATGTCATGATCATTGATTCGCACTTGCATTTAGATGAGAAAGTTGATGGAACTGCAATAGGAGCGGCATCTGAGTTGAATCAGCAGTTGATTGAATCTGGAATTGAATGCGCTCTCGTTATACATTTGGAAACACAGCCTTGGTCAATTTATGAATTCTCAGAGGCACTTTCAATGTATTCAAATATGTATGGCTTTATTAACGTTAACCCTAACAAAGGCAATCCTGAAAAACTATTGCTTGAAGGAATTGAATCACTGGATTTTAAAGGCTTGAAATTGCATCCTAGACTTCAGGGATTTGATTTGGATGGTAAGAATGTTATCCGATTAGTTCGGTATGCGGGCGAATTGAATATACCCGTAATAATTGATGCTTTTCCTGATGGAGATTTTCTCATGAAAGATTTCTCACCTTTAGCTTATGCACATCTTGCACAAAAATGCCCCAATACGCGAATCATTTGTGCTCATATGGGTGGACATTATGTTATTGATTTCATGATGTTGGCAAAACGTTTACCAAATGTGTTTTTCGATTTCTCATATTCCCTTCTTTATTACCAAATGAGTTCAATTCCGATCGATATGATTTATGCTATGCGAAGTATGAAATTTGATCGAATTTTCTATGGCTCCGACTATCCCGATCGATCAATTTCAGCCTCGTTGAAGTTAACTTTAAAAATATTGGAAAGTCAAAATCTTACAGAATCAGAACTTGATAAGATTATGTTTCGAAATGCACAAAACTTTTTTTTATGGGACAAACATTGAAAAAATTTAATATTTATAAAGCTGCAGATTTGTATAATTCTCGATTTGACGAATTTGGCCGACAAATTAAAACTGTTGGATGGGGAAGTAAAGAAGATCAAAAGTTACGTTTTGAAGTTCTTTTTCGTGGATTGAATCCTAAAGGAAAGACGATACTTGATGTGGGTTGTGGCCTTGGTGATCTTATCGATTTTCTTGAAGAGAAAACCGATGGAGATTTCCATTACATTGGCATTGATGTCGCCGAAAAGTTGATTTATGAGGCTAAATCAACATGGGGAAAATCAGGAAGGGAATTCTATACTGGTGATATTTTTTCGATCCCATTACCAATAATTAATATCGCGGTACTTTCTGGTGCACTAACACTCAAAGTCGATGGTTTAAAACAATATGCGTAACTAATCAGTCCTATTT
>SESF01027743.1_pt1 | contig 15292 bp, 20 predicted proteins | sample 3171521 | NCBI WGS metagenome assembly SESF01 (sample SAMN10866945, study PRJNA518727) | freshwater metagenome | biome: subpolar coniferous forest; feature: holomictic lake; material: water; isolation source: holomictic Lake 227, 6 m and 8 m depth | place: Canada: near Kenora, Ontario | collected...
ACCTTGAACTGTTACTGAATGAGGGGGTGACGTTTGTTGTAAATTTGTAATAAGTGCCATAATTAATTTCCTTTAAGTTAGAAAGATGGGGATCTCTCCCCATCGATTAATTATGAGTTTGTTAGGCCAGAACCGTAAGCAATGATAGAACCATCTACATTACGTGCTGTGTAATGTGCATTAATTGTTCCTGCTAAAGTTCCTGTGATTGATGTACGGGCCCATGTAAATGTTAATGTTACATCATTTACACCTACGTTAGCTAATAGTGCCGCAGCCGCTGTTGTTGTTGCTGGAACCCAAGCAATTACACCCCCGTTTGTTGCTGTAGCTGTAATTGTTCCAATAGTAGTGGCACCAATGGTTACAGTGATTACACCACCAACTAATGCTGAAGGTACCGTTGTTTCATATAAATCCAAGCCTGAAATAATTGATCCCGCTGGAATTACAACATCATCTAATGTTGTTGCTTGTGATCCAACACCGTATGTTGTAATTGCTCCAGCGGCAGCTACACCAGAAAATGTAACTTGTTGGGCTAAACGAGCTGCACCTGTGTTGTCTGGAGAGATAACACCGTTGTTTGTTGGGTTGTTGCGTTTGAATACGCGAATTGGTGTGGTAAATGTTGATGACATGATAGTTCCTTATCTTAGTGGTTATCTCAAGCTGTCTCTAAGTCGTTAAACCGGGAAGTACGGCCAGCAGAATGAGATGATTCTTCCTAAATATACTAATACATATAAGCAGGAATTATCGCCCTATAAGGTATGTTTATTTGACTTTTTTAGATTGTCTACTGCGGGGATGACACGAAGGTTATCTGGCACATGAAGTCCAGATACAAATTTACCTTGGAGGGGAATAATATGGTCTACATGATACACAATGCCTGATTCTCTTTGAAACATTGCTGCCACAGAATATAATGCTTGCATATGTTCTATATCATCGGCTGTAAGCCATTTTGGTGTTCTGTTTAATTTGGCTGATCGTCGTTTTCCTGATAATGCTGCTTTTATATCTTTATTTTTTGAATTCCATTCTCTATTACCTGCGTTATGCTGTTCTCTATTTTCTTCACGCCATTTTGTTATACTTATTGCTCTCTTATCTGGATTATTTAAAGCCCACTGACGTGACCGTTCTTTGGTAAGCTTTTTATTTCGCTCATACCATTCTTTCGCTAATCTTTTTTGATTTTCTTTATTTCTAGCCATATTTAATATTGTACTCGCCTAAATGTAAAAAAGCTACCTTTTTTAAGGGTAGCTTTTTTATTTCTTACAGGATACTAAAGTCCAGCAGTGCCGTAAATATTCCGGGCATCATGCCAACCAGTACTATAACGCTCAGTTGCTTTATAGCGCATTGAGTCAGTTTCAAAGTCCCCCTCGACAGATTTTTCCATTGGACGACGCATAACTAGCATTAAGCCATTTTCTGCATCTGTTTGGATCCACCAAGCTTTAGAAGAACTCAAACGAGTAACTACATGAGCACCTTTTGGTAACATACCTGTTGATTTGATAGGGTTCAAATCATTATCAGCAGTACCTGAACGCAACACAGATTTCAAGATAACTTCAGCTTGGAATTCTAGTGCTGGTGGAACTACTAATTGTTCTGCTTTAAGACGAATACGTTTACCGTTGTTGTCTACTGCAGAGCGGATTTGAATCAATAACTGCTCAACTGATGTTTGTGACAATGAAGCTGCAGTGCTTAACTGATTACTGAATGTTCCACCGTTTGCAATTGGGTGAGCTGAGTTGATTAGCGTAACGCCATCACCACCAGTGTAGCCACTTGTAAAGGCAAAGTTCAATAAGTTAGCACATAAAGTTTCTTTTGTTTCAATCATTGATTGAGCTAAGTGTTTTGCAAAAGTACTGCCGATACGGATATGATCGCCGTCTTCCATCAAAACTTTAGTCATAGCGTAAGCTAGGCCATAGATTTGATAGATAAAGCGTGTGATATACAAAGTACCACCTTGGTCATAGCTAACTGGAGTGCCGTCAGGCATTGCAGGAGCTGCGTTCATACCAAATAACATTACTTCTTCGTGATAGTTACGTGGAATACCGGTTGTTTGTTCAACAAAACCTTTCCACTCATCGTCACGTTGCTCATATACACCATCAAAGACTTCGTTGATAATCGGTTCGACTACCGCGCGAAAGTCCGTACTACGCATTGGGGTTGCCATTGCTATTTCCTTTCGTTAATTAGACAGAAACCGACGGAGCGGCAAATGCATTGTTAGAGATCTGAACTTGAACGATGGTATAAGCATCACCCCAAGCGTTTGTGTTTCCTGCTGGGTAAGCAGCTTCGCGGCCTAAACCAACAACACGAACTTGACCTTGAACACCAGTACCAACTGCTGTTGCAAGCAACGCAGTAGTAGAGAAGCCTGATCCACCGATACCGATAGTATAACCATCAGCTACAGTAGAACCTGCTGTTGTATCAAAGTTGTATTCAGTACCAACGGCGCTAGTTGTAGCTGAACCGTTTACTTGAATTTCATAAACTAATGCAGGGTCTGCAAAAATCCAGAAAACAATACTTGTTGAGGCAGCTAAAGCAACTAAAGAGATTGACTTCGCAACTGCGCGACGACCATCTGAGTTAGTGTACTCTACACCGTCGAAAGAACCGTAAACTTTGCCGCTTCCTGCGGTTTGGTTTGCGAGTGTAAGTTGGCCTGTTGTAGTAATAGCTACTGGAGTGTACTGGAAAAAAGATTGACCAGAAGACAAAGAGTAGTTAGCACTGTATGAAACGCCGTTTGAATATGAGTTAGTACCGACAAAAGGTACTGCACGATCAAGTCCACTTGGGTGGTAGGCAGGTTTCAGACCAAAGGGTTGAAATGTTGCTGACATATTGTCATTTTCCTTTGTGTTTAAAGTTAGTTATTGAAAACGAATGTTTTTACTTGCTTTTGAAGCGTCTCTTTCCATTTCCAAAAGTCCGCCTTCCAAAATACTACGCCCGCCCTTTTTACCATCAGCAGTGTCACGGACATTAGCCGTGATATTTCGTTGGTGCTCGAGGGGATCCTCAAGGTGCAACAAATGCATAACTTCTTGATAGACATCTTCTGGTAACTTAAAGAGAATCATTTCATTACAAGTAATACAGCCTTCAAACTTGCCCGAGCTCATTTTACCTAGTCCTTCAAAGCCTTTACCTAAGTCACTAGCTTTAACTGGTTCATAACCCAATGCCATACGTTTGTCGATACTGTCATATGTATTGGTGGTACTCAACCAACACAAGTGCATTCCTGGGATTGCACTTCCCGGAATATCAGGCAACGCACTATTTTGCCATTTATCTCTGAACGCATCGAGGCGTTCGCGATGTGCGATATCATCTGAACTGACTAATGTAGTCCTGTCCTTTACTTCTTGTACTCTTTCAGAAATGCGATCATCTAAGTCGCGAGTGATACGATTGTTAGCCATTATAATTATCCTTTATTAGCGCGGTCATACGAAGCGTATGCGCGGATCATTTTATTTCGTTTATCTGTGTCGTCCCAAGCACCAGCATCCTTAATCGCATTAACACGATCACGGCTTAATGTGATGGTATTAGGTCGACCTGTTGATGTATTCGCTACACGGCTCGATGCTGTAGGTCCTGCAGACCTTTTGGCACCTTTGTTGCTTGCTGTATATCGGTGTGGCAATCTTGCAGATAAACGATTATCAAGTTCATCCCAGTACTCAGAATCCGCTGGATCCCAACCATCTGCTGCTAACTCTTGATCGATTACTTTGGCAATTCTACTATCTGTATCACGAGCTTCTGGGTCATACCATGAGTTCTTCTTTAACCAATGGGTTGCTTGTTGTTGTACTTCAGCAGCCATAGGTGTTGGAACATTTTGGGTAGGACGTTTAGCTTCTTCTAACTGTTTCTTTTTAAAATGCTGTACTTGCGCTAGTCTTTGTTTAGCGTCTGTTAATTGATCTAAATACTCAATTTGACCGGCAGCATCGTTTGCTTGGGCGGCCTGTAACATCTTCATTTTTGCATATTCGACTCGGGTGGCTTCATCTTCCACGGCTTTGTCTATCTGTGCAAAACGGAGAGATGCAGCGCCGTTTTCTAATTGGATTAGGCGTCTTGCAAGGTCTTCGTTACGCTTTTCTAGTGCACTAATCTTGTGTTTGGACGATGCTTCACGTTGTTTTACTAATTCTTTCTTTAATCTACGCTCTTCACGACGCGCTTCACGGATTTGCTCCCTATCAGCATCATCATCGTTAGATTCTTCAGAACTTTCTTCTTCACCTTCTTCATCACCTTCTAATTCTTCGGGATTCTCTTCTTTTTCGTCGACTCCGAACCCATCATACTCTTCGACGTCTGAAGCGCTAAGCTTTGCTTGTACGCTTCCATCCTCATGTTCCTTAATAGGAATATTTTTCTTTTCTTCAGCCATTTTCTATCCTTTATACAAAGTTAATCTACAAAACTCTTCATTTTTCGAGCGAATTCAAATGATTTTATCTTAGAGATGATTTCACGAGCTTGGAGTGTAATAAATACTACTGCACCCTCACCGTCTTCTGCATCTACTACGTAACGATCACCACCATATTTGATAGTTCGTACTAAATCACCAACTTCACACCAGTTTCCTTCAGGCCATGGCTCTAAATTATCTGGGTTCTTGTATGCTAAAGGTCCAATTTGGACTACTTTTGCTACAGTTTCGTTAAATTTCAAAGTTTGGGTTGTTTCCTCCACTAAAAAGATACCTCCCCGGCTTTTTGTCTTCTGACGACGCAATTGTACAAGTACACGGTCTCCAGAAATCTCTACACCCGGATCGATTGTGGGAAAACATTCAGCTTCGGACCTTAAATCCGCCTCTGCATTGCTATTATAATCTGCTACTATAGCCATACGGCCATTCTCCTTGTACCATACGGTACTTAGTTGTTTTGGTCTTCATCATCCTCTGATAGGATGCCTTCGATTAATGTGAGAGATTGTGATAATCCTTCACAAGTACCCAATAACCTCTGATATTGTTCAAAAGTTTGGATGTGTGTACCAGAAGCTAACGCTTCTTTAGTATTAAATTCTGCGGCCTTAATCCTCTTCAGGATTTCGCCTATTAAATCAACCATGCGATATTCTTTCTATTGCTGTATATTATTACTAATACACAGCAATAGTTATATCTGCCCTAATATTTATTACTTTTTGTAATATTTTCATGCGCTGATAATATTTGAAGATTCCAAGGAACATTTAATCCCGATACGTTTTTACCTTTTAATGGAACAATATGATCTACATGTTGCTTCCAAGGGAAAATATTTTCTAATGCTTTAGCCATTTCATAAAATTCTTGAATTTCATTTCGTTGGTCTTCAGATAACCAGGATGGAGTTCTATTTAATTTGTCAGCTCTTCGTTGATTAAAATAATCATTGACCTTATTGGCATTGTTTATTTGCCAAAGTCTTGTTGTTTGTCGAGCTTTTTCTCTATTGGATTCTCGGCATTTAGCCATCCCAATATTTTGTTTATCAAATGCTTCCGGACTATACCAAGATTCTGTGTATAGTCCATCTTTTAAAGGTCTATCATATCTGTAATGATGAAACCTAAATCCATCATCCCGATATTCGTTTCTTTTAAAGCTTTTTCCAGTTTGCGGATTACTTCGCTTCAATAAAAATTTCCGCCACCAATTTCATTTAGATTTTTATCTGGTCCTACTTTAGAACCTTTAGTTAATTTAGCTTGAGCGGCGCCTACTTTCCAGTTTTCGTCACGGTGTGATCCAGACTTACCTGTCTCTATTGCTGTTACTGATGTGTCTCCAGCATATCCCGGGGTTCCCGTCATTTTGTATGCCTTCTTATATCCTACATTCTTATCTACTGCCATGATTATTCCCCTATTGGTTGTACTGGTTGCGGTTGGTTTGCTTGCATTTGTTGCTGATGAGCTTGGTCCATTTGTTGTTGACCTATTTCATGTACTTGTTGCTGTTGTTGCTGCTGTGCTTGGTGCGCTTGGTCAGCTTGTTGCTGTTGAGCTTGAGCTGCTTGTTGCGCCTGTTCAGCTTGTTGAGTAAACGCTTGTTGCTGTATCTCTAATCCATGTTGACGCAAGTCAGTAGAAGCCTCTTGTGAAGTCATAAAAGCTGTAGTATCTTGTTCATGTTGCATTTGTAACTGGCTTTGTGACAACTGAGCTTTGGCTGAAATCTCTGCAATACGTTCACGAGATGAGTTATTAATGTCTGCCATAGCAATTTGTGTGGCATTACGTTGAGAGTCAATAGAAGATTGTGTCCTGTATTTAGTCTCAAGGTCTGCCATTTTCTGTTGTAGTTCAGCAATTTTAATTTGATACTCTTGTTGCTGTGATGTTGTTTCAAGTTGCATTTTAGATTGTGCTTCTTGAGATTTACGTTGTGTCTCAGCCATTTGAGTTTTAAGAATAACTTGAGCTGTTGGATCTGCCTCAGCAGCAGATTGTTGTGCTGCTTGATGCATCTGCTGAACTTTCTGTGCCAATGCATTAATTTGTGGTAAATATTGACCTAAAATTTCTTTAGAATCTTGTTCTACCATTTGTGAAGCTAAAGCTAATGCTTGTTGTGATTCAGCATCCATTGGTTTCTCTTCATGCAATCTAAATACATCCTTACCACCAGCGGCATGAGATACATAGGCTCGCATTGATTGTAGATAATGTAATGTTAGATGTTGTTTCAAGTGGTCTAACATGATTGGTGTTAGTGTTGGCCCAATTACTGGACTACCACCATATGAAGGATTGTTAGCATATTCCAAGTGAACTTGAATATGTGCTAAATGATCTTGGTCTGGGTAGGCTGCAGCAGGACGACCCATTGTCATGGATACGTTTTCTAATGCCGGATTAGATTCACTTGCACCTTGTGGGTTTGGTAAAATCTCATCGATTGCTGGAACCTTGAGTTGTTGTAAGACTCTACGATAGGTTGCTCGTAGGTCAAACATGTTTGGTGGCGCCTCTTTAGCAAGTTGTAAGATTGCTTGGTTTTGAGCTAGGCGTTGTGTTTCTGAGAATATGTTAGGGTCTGAAACTGGGCGGACATCATTGTTATTAGCAAAGTCTCTAACCTCAATCTCTTCACCAGATTCATTATCCATCTCGTTCAAGTACCAGTGATTGATACGTGAGATGATAGCTAATGACTTGGCTTGACTACGATGTAATCTCGCATGAATACTTGAAAATACTTTAGCGCCTTGCTCAATTAAAGCCTGCGCTGTACCAACTGGCATATTGTTATTAGCTTCGCCAATCTTCTCTTCTGCTGTTGTTACTACACCCTTAGCAGCGTCTGTCAACCATGTTAGTAAGTTTAATAGTGTACTTGATGGTGGGCTGAATGGCATTGGCATAGCCAATTTACGCACATCGTCTACACCCGGAGCGCCTTCAATTTCTACTACCTGTGTTGGCTCAATTCGATCTGACTGACCACCAATGCGCCCACCCTTTAATTTAAGAAGTGTTTGACTGTTGTTGATATGTGCTGAATCAAGTAAAGCACGAAGTGCCCCAGTAAGAGCAGCAGAAAGACCCCCAATGAGATGAGGTAAGCCAATAGCATAAGCCCCACGCCAAGGAATAAATTTAAACTCCACGAACCAATCAAGCTTTTCCAATTTTTCATCATTAGCTTCCCAATTACGGTACAGGCCAAGAACTTTGCTGCTTGACTCATCGATTGTTAAAATATATGGAGCACGTTTACCTTCTGAAATATCATCGTCATCTAACCGGATAAAACAGGTAATCTCATAAACACGACGAAGCCCATCAATATTTTTAGAGGGCATGTCTTTACCCTCAATTTTATTGTTGGCTTTCTCTGATTGTGTTTGATCGTTTAAAGGAGCGTCAGATGTATATGAAGCATCCGTATCGCGGTATATACCCTGCTCAATACGTTGTAGATAGATGTCTTCTGTAATGTCTTGTACTTCTGTACTACGAGACGCAGTATAAAAGTTTGTTGACGCGTAAGGTAACAAGATGTTGTCAATCGGTACCCATTCACATGTTGGACGTTTTTGTTCTGGATCAAATCTCCATTTAAGGAACTGTGACCCACCTAATGGAAGCTGAGTTAGTAACTGCTCCATCTCGTCACGGTACTCTGGAATTTGTTCTGACAATTGCCAGTTTAGGAAGTTCACTTTACGTTCTGCAGTAGCTTCCTTACTGGTATTAGCCTCGCCCTTAATGTTTGACTTAACAATGCCATCTGGGGGTAATAGTTCTTTGGCTGATGATGCAGCGAAATCCACACAGGCTTCTGCCATAACTGGATGTACGACTTTGGACGCACCATCGAATGTTGCACCACCGGGGGCGTCCTTGCCCAATCCCGTACGGCGCAAACCTTCTTCATACTGCTTGTCGCGTTGTTTTCTTGACTCTCTATCGACATCAATATAATCTAAATATTCATTTGCTAATGAATCTAACGTACCATCATCAAAGACTTCAGCTAAGTTTTCATAGAAGTCTGGATCTGTCTGCGGACCTTTAGTTGGCTTGAAGTTTACAACTACTGAGCCATCATCTAGTTCAATAACTTCTTGTTCTGCCTCATCGTCATCTAATCCAAGGTCTTCTGCAATGTCATGCGTTTCTTCGTCCTGCTCTACGGACTTTTTGATATCGTCTTCACGATCATCTAACGTAGGCAAGTTTCCACCTTTTTGGATTGCGATTTGCGGTTGTTTTGCCATATTAATTATAGGTACCTGAAAGATTCATATCTAAGCATACTAATACATATTGTTGAAAGATTCCGCCCTATTGTGCGTAGGGGTTTGCATATTTTTTAGAAGAGTCATCTGCGTATGAATAGTCTCTAGCGGGTAATGGGTCTAGTTGTATCCATCCTGAGTCGCGTAAAACGCGCAGTGCTTGTGACAATGAGTCCACGTAGTCATCATGCCCTCCCGCCTCTGGGAACGAACATACTTGCCTCATAAACCGTTTCGCCCATTCTGCATACTCTCCCTTTATCTTTGTGTCTTCTGGTACAAAGACCTTGCCCTTTGCCACGATTGGTGCTACAATGTTTAGACGCTGAACCTTATCTGCCCTACCGGGGTTATACCCCCTGACTGGCACCCCAGCTCCTTGTAGTTCTTGAATAAGGGAAATACCGGCAGACTTGTCTTCCATTAGGATGAGGTCTACCTTTCGTCCCTTACCGAACTCGTTGTCAGATCCATAGACTACCTCTTTGAAGTCCTCAATCACCTTACGTCTCAACTCAGGATATGACAGATGAGCATCCCATGCGTCTAGTAAGATTACCGATGTGCCTGCGTCCTCTTGATCAAACACCCCCCAGACTGTACAGGCGGAGGGATCGTTATGTGTCTTCTCGCTTGTTGCTGGATCGTATGAGGCAATTACGTACTCTAGGGTTGGCGATGGTTTTTTTGCGCCCCATAGACGGAATTGTTTACGTTTAATAATGCCTGACGTCTCAGGATCCAAGATCTCACCATAGATCTCTTGACGCCCTAAGTCAGTCCCATCGTAAGACTCTAACTGTTTGAAGAATGTCGCGGATAAGTTTTCTTTGTTGTCGTATGATGATGCGTTGATAACATACACATCCCCACCAACCTTACCCTCATTCAAATCAACAATTAGTTCTTTTGGTTTTGGTGTTGTGGTTATGATTTGCTGAACGCGAGGTATGCGCGGATCTTTTAATCGCAGTGTAAATTGAACACCATCATATGCATCATCAATATAATCAAACGCACATAGTTCGTCAAACCAAGCTCCGTGGAACTGTTTACCTCGATACCGTTCTGGCTCTGAACCCGGTATGCCCTGTATAATAGATCCGTTAGTTAATGTAATTTCAAATAATGATTTATTATATGTTTCTATTAGAGATGCTGGGATAATGTTCATCAATCCAGAGTCCCCTTCAAAACAGGTTGCTCGGATATCATTTGATGTTGGGGCTGTAACTAACCAACGAGTTCCTGGATATTTCCAAGCACGTATCCCAATCCAATGGGAGGCTGTGTGGGTCTTGCCAGATCCCCGTCCTGCCAACATGAGTAACGTGTCATACTCTCCGCCTTCAGGTTCTTGTTGGTGGGGGAGGGCCTGTATGGCCCATTTGATTTGCCAAATGGCAGCATCTAATTGTGGCTTAGGCCAGTGTTGATTTTTAATTGCAAAATCTGCTAAGATTTTTTCTTGTTTTATTGACAGCATGTAGCTATAAATCCTTCGCCCACTATGAGGCTGTTATCCCCCTCACTCGTTTCAATGTGGACACACATTTGAGATTGGATGGGTTTTACTTCTGTAATAAATCTTCTTGCAAAATGTTTCTTTGTTAGCTTAGGTTTTTGCCATTCTACCAAACGTAAATTGGTTTTAAAAAGAAGTAGATATTGTCCCCGACAGTTTTTATCTAATATACTAGCAATTCCAAGTGACTCAGTTAAAAACTGTAATCTTAGTGCAGTACTAAGATGCTGTTCATATATAATAAATTCATTACGCCTAATGCGGTATTGCTTTGGTTTGGCATAAATAATTCCGGATAACAATTCTATTCTTTCTTCAACCGATCCCATTAAATAATTCTCTGGAATCCTAGTTGGTATGTAGGGCGCAAATTGTGACTCTATAGTTGGAGTCAATATCATATTCCTTACTTTTGAATGAATCGGTTTTATTTTGTACCCATGTGATTGAAACTTTTTATGTATGAAATCTTCCGTATTTTTGTTTGGTAATAGGTTTGGTCTTTTAAACCAAAACCCAAATATAAATGCCGGTACCGAATGACACTGTGCAGGAAACTTTAAGGGCTCTGTTAATGGGATAGAATAAACTAACCTATCACGTTCATTTTTTAATGGAGATTCAATTATATCTTCCAGCTTAGTAAACTTTAACTTATTCGCAAATTTTTGAACACCCTTATAGGCATTTGCTCGTTTTCTATACTGGGGGGTTTCTATTAGAAAGCCTAGGTGCTTGTCTCCCTCCATTACCGTGTGGTCATTAAATATAACTTCGTGGCAGTCTTCAGAAAAGTATTTATGAATCTTAGTGACAGTGACTATGTCTCCATCTTTATTAAAAACATAATCTCCAACTTCTATCTTATCTGCAAACTTCCAATAATCTAGTGTGAGTATTTTTTGAGTCGCTGTTATCGCCATGAATATACTAATACACAATCCTTAATGATTCCGCCATAATGCCTCTAGGATCAAGCTATATTGTCATTGTATGGATACAAATCGCTCAAACCCAGTCATACTGTCATTGTATGGATGCATCCATACAATTTGTACCCATACAAAATCGTATCCAGACGCAGGATATCTAATCATAGCCTCATTCTTCTTCCATTTGTACCCCTTGTACCCATGTAACCTACTTTTATTAAAAAAAAAAAAAAAATTTATATAGAGATAGTGGGGTAATATGTGTCTGTATGGGTACTATCCATACAATTTCTGAAGGAATGACAGTATCATTGAATATCCTGCGTCTGGATGCAAAATCGTATCCATACAATTTTTAAAAAAACTCGTGGTCAGTAGGGGCCCCCCGCCCGCTCAAAGGGATGGTACCTAAATCGGGGCATGGCTCAAAGCTTTGACCCCTATGACCCTACAGTAAGGAGGGTCACTGTATAACCACACAGCCAGCATGGGTATTATGGCACGTTAGTATGTGAGCGCTCACTAACATAGTGAGTACTTACTAACATGGATGTGAGCGCTCACTAACATATAACCACACAGCCAGCATGGGTATTAGGTGGGCGCATATAACCACACAGGCATCATGGGTATATGTCAGCCGATCCGAATGCGAATAATTCTCATTAGCATTTAGGTGGCGCCCGCATATAACCACACTAGCAACATGGGTATATAGTACGCCCGCATATAACCACACTGGCATCATGGGTATATAACCACACTAGCATCATGGGTATATAACCACACAGGCAATATGGCTAGCCACCATATAACCACACTAGCAACATGGGCTCTCGCGGGTGCGATGTCGGCTGTGTGGGTGGCTCGCGATATACCTATTAGCGCACGTCATCGCGTCCTGTGGATAACTACCACACAAGGCTGTGGATAAGTCGCTACGAGTTATCCACATGGGGGGTAATGCTACCATGTCAGTTATTAACTAAAACGCGCCACAGGCTCTTAAAACAGCCTTGCTGACGATGTCATATTAGCCAGTCTGTGGATAACTCACACTATTACAATCTGTTACAAACTATTACAATTCATTAACAATTTAGTAGTTGCAAGACGGCACAACAGTTAAATGTATGGTAAGATGTAGTCTCTATCAACTAGTAAGGATACAAACATCATGTATGACAAAATCACAGACAGCATCATCGCTAAACTTGAAGAAGGCACAGCGCCATGGGTAAAACCATGGAGCGTAGGCGCTTCGGGCGCTGATAGGAATGTCACTACCGACCGAGCATATAACGGCATCAATCGACTGGTGCTAGGTATGCAAGGGCGTAGCACATCACTATGGGCGACTTATAACCAATGGCAGTCGATGGGTGTACAGGTACAGAAAGGTGAGAAAAGTACAGCCATCGTGTTTTTCAAGCCAGTATCTAGTACCAAGACCAATGCACAGGGCGAAACCGAGACCAATGGTTATGCAATTATGAAAGGTTTTAACGTGTTTAATGCTGACCAAACGGACTACGAAATACCATTGATTGACAGTATGCCGACATTTGAGCCCAGTGCATTATGCGAGACGCGCATGGCGATGACAGGTGCAATTATCCGTCATGGCGGAGACAGCGCACACTTTACACCATCAACGGACAGTATCACACTGCCACAGCGCGACAGTTTTAATACAATCGACGCATACTATGCGACAGCATTCCATGAGCTGACGCATTGGACAGGCACGAAGAGCCGACTAGATAGAGACATGAACGGGCGCTTCGGTAACGAGGCTTATGCATTCGAGGAGTTAGTCGCGGAATTGGGTAGCGCATTCTTATGTGCCGACCATCATATCAGCGGTCAACTACAGCACGCCAATTATATCGCATCATGGTTACGAGTGCTCAAGGCTGATAACAGGGCGGTTTTCAAGGCATCTGCCTTAGCACAGAAAGCCAGTGACTACATCAACTCACTGGATGCAACATTGCAACAGGTAGCATAAGAGATTAACTGACGATTGCTAAATGCATGAAACCGCGCGAGCGGTATTAATCAACTACCAAGGATGCAGAATGAAAAGACCAATACTAAAAGACATCGAGCGCAGTGATGAGCTCATGTATGTGCTAGGCAACATCAGCCAAGACGACGGCAAAGCAATCAGCGACTATACAGACGCTGAGCTCATCCATGAAGCCAAGTATGTGCTCTCATGTTTTTATGAGGGCGGACACGGTAACAATGATGCGCTGACAGACCGAGACAATGAGGCGCACAATTGGGCAATGAAAAACGTACGCGAGCTCAAGAAGCTCATCGCTAAATATAACTAGGAGGCACACCACCAAGATTAACTGACGAGGCTTCATGAGCCGAAACTGCGCGAGCAGTCTTAATCAAACCAAGAGGATACAAACATCATGCAATCAATTAAACTAAACGAGACAGCCGAGAAACTGTATAGCTACAGCGTATCAGGTTCAGGCATCGACAATGAGGATGGTAAAATATTCCATGTGGGTGAGAGCTCATTCCAATTGAAGTACGCAATTGAGACCATTGAGTACTACACTAGCAATGACGCATTCTCAGACGTACATTTATTATTAAAGGTGACATCACTATGAAAACGACAGTATACTATGAGGTAATGAGCGATAACTTTGCGTCATACACTTGCGACAGTTTGATTGAGGCGCAGATATACATACAAGCTTTCGGTACCAAGCTTAATGAGAATGCATCCCAAGAGAATAGGGATTATTGGAAAGCACAGGCTGACAAGTTGACCATCAACAAAATAATCAAGATAATAGAACAAGTATAAAATAATTTACACAGGTCATAAATTGACCTGTATAATTAAATCTCACTAAACAAAAAGGAATACGAATTATGTCAAATATTTCAAGTTTTATCGATTTAAACAGCACTAAATTCATGACCATCACATTCATGAAGAAAGACGGCACAGAGCGCACCATCAATGGGCGTCTTAATGTCACCAAACACTTAGCGGGTGGTAAGCGTACACTAGATGACAGTTTTATCATCATCTACAGCATGGCTGACAAGGGATACCGAGCTGTCAACAAGGATACCATCAAGAGTGTTAAGGTGGATGGTGTTACAATTACAGTATAACTGACGATTGCTAAATGCATGAAACCGCGCGAGCGGTATTATACAAACCTAATAAGGATACAAAATGAAAAACCTACTATCCACCAGTGCCGATGCCAAGACTGTCAAAGGTCAAAAACTTGGTTTCTTAACAGGCATATTATATATGGCACCATCCGATATCAGCGGACACCAAGTGTGCCCATCTGCCAAGCTTGCAGGCTGTGAGACAGCCTGTTTATATACTGCCGGACGTGGTGCAATGTCTACTGTACAAAAGGCGCGCATTGCCAAGACCAAACGTTTCTTTGAGGAGCGCGAGGCATTCATGGCTGATTTAGTGTGGTCAATCAAGGCATTACAGCGCAAAGCACAGCGCATGGGATTGACACCATTGGTACGCTTAAACGGCACGTCAGACATTGCCTATGAAAATGTGTACTATGGTGGCTTAAACATCTTTGAGCACTTCCCTACACTAGCATTCTATGACTACACTAAATTGCCGACACGCAAGAACATACCGGCAAACTACGACCTTACATTCTCATACAGCGGAGTTAAAACGTTTGCGCCATTGGTAGCTAAGGCTAATGCCAACAGCGCGCTCTCACGCATCGCTGTGGTGTTTGACAAGGCTGAGAACATACCGACAACATTCATGTTTACACCAGTAATTGGTGGTGACAACAGTGACATCCGTCACACAGAGCCACGCGGTGTGGTGGTGGCATTATATGCTAAAGGCAAAGCTCGCCAAGATCGAACAGGTTTTGTGGTACGCCAATAAAATAATTTACACAGAGTCTTAATTGTGATTTATAATTAAGACTCATAAACAGGAGAATACAAAATGAAATACACAACACAAAATGTCAACA
>SESF01025518.1_pt1 | contig 15288 bp, 12 predicted proteins | sample 3171521 | NCBI WGS metagenome assembly SESF01 (sample SAMN10866945, study PRJNA518727) | freshwater metagenome | biome: subpolar coniferous forest; feature: holomictic lake; material: water; isolation source: holomictic Lake 227, 6 m and 8 m depth | place: Canada: near Kenora, Ontario | collected...
CCTCCGCGAAAAACTCGAAGCTGTCGGCATCGACGTTAACTACATCCTCTACGGCAAAAAAGGAACCCCGGAACTACCACCACCGCCACCCGACCAGACCCTGACCGTCATGCTCACCCAGTGCACCGAAAAAATCCAGCAGCTCCAAACGGCCACCATCGACATCAACAAAGAGCTTCTCGAACTCAACAAGCTTGTAGACACCATCAAAAAAAGAGTCGGCCAATAACCCGCGCTACCTCACTGCATCCGCCGGAGAATCCGCTTGTAATTCTTTAATACTCAACCCGATAGCTGGAACCCCAATTCGGCATCGTCATGCTATTCTGGTTGTTTTTCCGTTATCTCTGTTTTGCTCAAGCTATACCCGTTTCATCGGCAGCATAAGCCTCCCCTTCGATCCACTTCTGAATATCAGGAATACGAAACAGCAAACGCCCATTCGCCTTCAGCGCTGGTAATGATCCGTTTTTCACTGACCGGTAAATCGAAATCTTTGAGACCGGGAGGTCATAAACCTCCTCTGCGAAACCAATAAGGCTTTCCATGTTCAGGAACTGCCTCTTCGGTTTTTCAAGTGCACTCATGTTGCTCATTGCATTTCCTCTTTTTATGGTTGTCAAATCTTTTTATTTGAGAGCAGCCCCGAAATGCTCCCTCAAAAGATAATCGGCAAGGTCAAGCCCGGCGGCCCGATCCTCTGGAGTCGCCCGCTTTTCGAGAATGCTGCTGACACGAACATTCTGTAATCCTTTCGATTTCTCATGCCACGTTTCAAACGCGCCCAGGTCAGGGTAGAGCGTAACCTTGCGCCCTTGTAATCCTCTCAGCTTCTCCCGGCTCATGTTTCCCTTCCCTGCAGTAGCAAGCCAGATAAATTCCGGCATAAAGCCCGCTCCTACAATCGCCGTTTTCTCACTCTCAACCACGGCAACCGGTTTGTCCTGATCCCCCTTAATCAGGTGCTCCCCGAACAGACATTGCTTCAGATGGTACGGCTCGATCTTCAGCACCTTATGCACCCACTGAACATGATTGAATTGCTCCTTCACCCGGCGGCCTGTTTCGGCATCATACAGCATAATCTTGCCTCCCCTGATCCGCTTTTCAGCATCAATCTGCCAGAACACGCAAGCCCCCGGCCAATGCTTTGAGGTTCCCAGCCGATAGGCAAGGGCAAGCTCCAGTGCTTTTGGTTCGCCGAACAAACCGACTAACCACCGGCAGAAATTATTCCGCTCATACCCGCTGAACGTCGCTTGCATCGTCTCCAGAGATATGAACGACGGCTCAGGTTCCAGCACCGGTTCCCTGTGAACAACCGGTGACTTTTGAAGTTTTATGCCCCGTTGCCGAAAATACTCGCTCGGCCTCAGGTGATACCCGCACGAATCCTCCCTGTCACAACGACCAACCTCATCAGCAATCTCTTCACCCGTCAAGGAATCGACATACCGGACAAACCTCCGTTGCCTGCACGCCGGGCAATACTGTTTAACGCCCCCCTGCTGTAGCCTGTACCGGTACTCACTCACCGCCCTCATCTCCTATGGAACACCGTTCCGCCTTGTTCCACCCGGATACCCTTGTCAATACTACTCTACAGGGATAAGTGGAACGGAACATTTTCCAGGTAAGTAGGTCTGAGGAGTCTCACCTCAAGCCTCTTGCAGAACCGTGCGTAAATCTCCCGATTTACACGGCTCCCGTTATCCAACCGTTTCTCCGATAACTTGCCAGTAGGCAAATGTTTGGGGACAGACTTTCTTCATCTTGCTGAGCCATTCCACACTCCGCCTTTTGTGGCAACGTAGCGTTTTGTATTTTCTCCTGGCCCATTTTTCAAGCTTCAGGTCTATATACTGAAACAGTTCATTCATTGATGTCCGATAGAATGCCCCATAATATTGCCACCACCCGCGTATTATCGGGTTATATCGCTGCGCCAGATCCGTTAACTTTGCCGGGGTCTGGCGATGTAGCTTCCATCCATGCACAACTTTTCGCATTCGCTTCAAAGCATCATCACTTGCACTGGGCAGAAAACCGGTAAACTTCTGGCCTTGCCTGTTTATTGCCTTCCTCGGTCTAAACGTGAACCCAAGAAAAGTAAACTGCACTTGTGAATAAACTTTTGTGCGGTTGCTGTCTTTACAGTACACGATTTTCGACTTTTCCGGGTGCATCATCAAGCCACACTCCTCTAAACGCAATGCAATGGATTGCATAACAATTTCCGCCTGCTTCTGGCTTCGACAGTGTACAACACCGTCATCAGCATAACGAGCAAAAGGACTTTCGGAATGAGTCCGCTGCATCCAGCAATCGAACGTGTAGTGCATGAACAAATTCATCAAGATCGGACTGACTACTCCCCCTTGGGGGGTTCCTCGCTCCCTCTTCACAAGTGTTCCGTCCTCCATTTCGAAGGGAGCTTTCAGCCACCTCTCGATATACAACAGAATCCAGTCCTCCTTGATATGAGTGCGAACTGCTTTCATCAGCAACAGATGATCAATGTTATCAAAAGCGCCTTTGATGTCAAACTCAACCACCCAGTCATATTTCCAACACCGTTCTCTGGTGACAGCAACTGCCTGTTTCGCCGATTTTCCCGGCCTATACCCATACGAATCGGTATGAAATATTGGTTCAAGTATCGGTTCAATAATAAGTTTGACTATAGTCTGGCCAATCCGATCCGACACGGTAGGAATACCCAGCTTGCGAAAGCCTCCCTTTGCCTTGGGAATTTCAACTTGCTTGACCGGTGGCGGAAAATACGAACCCGACGACATCCGGTTCCACAGCTTGTACAAATTCTTCGACTCGTTCTGCTCAAACATGACAATAGTTTCTTTATCAATGCCAGCAGCTCCCCGGTTTGCTTTCACTTGCTTGTAGGCATCCCACACGGTACGCTTCGCAATACTGAATGGTTTTGTTGAGGTCATCTCACTCATCCCCATTTTTCCGAGTTGGAAAGATTTGTCAACAGGATAACGCTACCCCTTCGCTCCACCTTCATTACAAAGGCTTCATCACTACTATGGGCAACTCCGCCCCTCGTTCTGTCATCGGTATTCTTTCTCATGGTGTCTGCCATTTGTCATTTCCCTTTTCATCCAGAACGAGGTTCTCACGTTCCATACTCAAGCCTGTGTTGAGATCATGCCGCCTTTACACCGACTGCCATCGGGACCGTAAGCAGGTATCTTCCCGACTTATCCTGGAGAGGAACAGCGCCCCCAGTTTTGACAGCACTTAAAAAGATAACGATGCGTCTTCGAACGGTTTACTTTCGTTCATCTTCTCAACACCTACCTGACATCTACCTGATGCCTTTTCCTCGGTCGCTCACCACCACGCCTTTTGAACGCAGCAGCACCGGGCGGTTTGAAATCAGCTCCTGCAAGCCGAATTCGGAAGGCCTTCTCCCATCTTAAGTATAGCATCGCAAGTTCTCACTTGCGTTCGTGACACACCTGTTCCAGGCTATTTATGATCTTACCTTGTTCAGTATGACGAATGGAACACCTGCCGGGACACTTATTTTGTTCCGTTCCAAAAGCCCCAAAACACTTATCAGTAGAGGAGTTCTTGCTGGAACACTCTGGAACACTGTTCCACCTAAAACGGCTCATGCTCCGTTTCGTTAAATTCAGTTCGCTCAGGCTCAAGACTGGCAAGTATTCTCCCAACCTTCGTATGATTTGTTCCGGCCTTTTTTGCTATCTCGCGGTTTGAAAGTTTCGGTTCCTCTCGTTTCAGTTCGATGATTTTCTGGGTCAAAATTTCCCGTTCGACCTCTTTCAGTGGTTTCAGGTGTTCATATTCCGTACTGTAATCCACAACCCGAAAGCCGGTAAAATTCCGGTCTTTCTCAATCCTCATGATTGCCACATAATGAGATGTAAAAACTGCTTCGCAGGCTCTGACCTTTACCTGCTTCAGATATCGCAATTTCCCATCCTTATGGCTACGGCCAAGAGCAAAAGCTGAATCCACAAAATTCATCAGGTGTTTTGAACCTGCCATGTCGTTGACGCTTATCGGGCAGCTCTCTGCGATTTTCGGGGTATGGGCAAGGATTAGAACTGAAAGATGATATTTACGCTGAAGCCCCTTGAGGTACTTCATCAGGGGAAGGGCATCCCGAGCCTTTTCAGTTTCAGTTTTCACCCAGGTAATGTTATCGATAATGATCACCGTCGATTCAGTCTCTTTAATGGCGGTTTCAAGATCAGCTTTCAGGTCATCCTCAAAATCCCCGGATTCATCAATTTTATCCCGGTCAACATGGATCCGATGAAAACGTTCAGAGAACCGGTAATTCTCTGTGTATTCTTTACTGTATCGGTTCTGAAACTGTTTATCACTGAGTTCGAAATCCAGATAGAGAATCGGCTGTGGGTCTGCCTCCATGCGAAACCCAGGAATCGGCTTGCCTGTCGTAATACTGTCCGCAATCTGAACAGCCAGAATGCTTTTACCCAATCCCGTATCGGCAAAAAGGAAACACAGCTCATGCTGGAACCGGCATTCGGAAAACAGCATTTTCGGAACCGGCAGCGAAGCAGCTCTCCTTATAGCTTCATTTGCCGTCTCAACCTTCAAAAGCCGGTATTTTCCGTTCTCCGCTTCATGGTGAAGCTCATCCAGAATCCCTTCGTTTTCGCTCATCCGCACCCCCATCTTTCGATCAGGCATCGAAACCAAAAAGCCAATAGCCTCGCTTTCTGATTTATCCGCGGAAGAAATCGTCTTTTCATGATCATCGTGATCCCCGCTCTTTAATCGTGACGTACGAACGGGCAGCCGTCTCGATCTCTTCAGCGGTCGCTTTTCGTCCTCTTAGCAGCCACGCCTCAAGCTCTTGACGATTGAAATAAATACCCTTGCCTCCAGGTTTGTAACAAGGAATACCGCCCGTACTGGTCAACTTGTAAAGGTGAGAGATTGATAACCCGGTGAGGATTGACGCTTCACGCATATTGAGAACACTCTTGTTCGCCACAAGAAGCCCCTCGATACGTTGCAACCGGTCGTTGATTTGTTCAAGTTCAGGGAGTCCCATAGTTCATTTTCTTTTTGTTGAGAAAATCGGCTTTAGCCGTTGTCTATGGGTAAAAATCGGAAGGAATGGAAAATAATAACGAAAACAGACCTCAGACTTTATGTTCTGCCGTAAGTCTGTTTTTCAAATCTGTTTTCTTTCTGGGAACATCTCATTAAGGGCATCTGTCACATAGTCATGTTTAAAGGCTTTTTCAATTTTTTCGTACTGAGGGTTAGCTGTAACAAACGCCACCCACAATGAATGCTTCTTCTCTTTGAAGTTTTTTCCTGATCTCATATCAGAAAGAACTGAATACTCTGCTTTATTAGCAATCATATGCTTGATAAAATCAATTGCCGGTCGTTTTGCACCTCGTGGTTTCTTTACTACATCCGTCTTGCCTCCATCTAACCTATCCAGCTCGCTTATTTCTATTCCGTTACGCGGCTTATTTTCCTGAAAAACACGGAAGCGGTCAAGAAATTGCTCGGTTTCCTGAAAATTCATAAACTCCAGAATATCTATTCTTGGATGTTCTAAGCCACATGCTTTATACTCATTCCATTCCAGAAGAAGTGCAGGCGTTATACCTCTGTCCAGAGGTGCAAATGCTTCTTTTGCTCTCATTATTGCCTGTAACATAACCGACCACGAGTAAGGGTAATCAAGCAAAGTGAACAGGTCATGATCGTTCAATGTCCCCGCAAAAACAGCTTTCAGTATAAGGTCATGAGTTTTGATTGCAATCTCATGCAAACCAACGGTCTTACTGAACTTATCTTCTGCAAATTTTTCAAGCGCATCGGTGAGACAAAAAAACCAATGAGTATGAAGAATAACTGATTTATTGTTCTCGCCAGTCAACACACTCAATAGTTCCTGAAAAACAATCATCTGCTCAATAACCTTATACTCAGAAAGAATACGATATGTTGAACCATACTCATCGCTTAAAAAATCATAACACTCTATAACATTTTTGTTGTCTGGGAGAACACTTTTAAGGTCGGCCAAAGCGAGGTAATCTATTTGTGTAAAATATGCATAGCGCCTAACAATATTGACAAACTGTTTATCTTTTTCGGACCACTCTGGAGATCCTATTTCATCATTAGTGTATTTTGGCTGAGCATAATATTTTCTCAAATAGATAATATCAAGAAGCATCTCTTTCAACGCCATCAAGTAACGTTCTGTCAGCCAGAACAGATGTTTCTGGCAATCTTTCGAGCTTTCCAGAATTTCACCAATAATATCCGCAAAGGAGAGTCGTTGCCATTCCACATATGACCTCAAGCATTTGTTAAGAATTTCAGCACCAAAGTCAGTAAAATTGCCGTTGACCATAAAAGTGCGATAACCACCACGGCATCCATAAAAAGGCGTCCACCGGCCTCCATTCCGTGCGCGAGCAACGCATTCACCCCATAATGTCGCCCTGACTGAACAAATTGCACCCTTCAGTTGTTCATCTGTCACTTGGTATTTTTCAGATCGCTCTTGCTCATCAGGCTTCGGTGGATTATTTGAAAGAACATTGAGCACCCATTCTTCAGCAGCATCCAGGGTATGCCACTTGATACTCCCGAAGTCAGATTCTGCTACCTCTTCCGCTGAACGAATGAGTACATCCGAACCGCCAATGTGCTTCTCTATGGTATCTAATTGTGCTTTTCTAAGTGCTTGCGAAATAATACCATAAACAATCAGTTCATTATTGTCAGCAATGAGTGCATCAGACCACCCATGAAGAGGATCATCATCTTGCTTTTGTTGCAGAAACCCTGTCAACCGTATATATCCCTCGTGCAATCGTGTATGGCCTTCTGGATGATTCACCAAATCCAAAGCCGCCACAAGTTTCGTGACAGCTTCTTCTAAAGCTGAAGCAATGGCCTCATTAGATAAGTTGCCGGACATCAAACCAAAATTTTGCTATTTCTGAGGGTTTGGATATGCTCTCGTTATATGTTCAGCCCTGCAAGTTCAGGAGCACGCTTCGTTATCGAGTCTCCTCTTGTCTTATTCAGAATATCAGCAAAGATTCAACTGACGTGATCAAACTTCAAACAAAATCCTTCAACCTCAAGGCCAGTTCGCCGGAAGTCAGTGCATCACCATTCAATATAAAACAACCATCATCTGTTTTTTTCAACCCTAATGCTTCACCAATCTGCCTCCCTCGCTCGATCAGATCATTCAGCCCGTTGTTCTGTTGTCCCGGAATCTTTATCCTGTTGGCCGCCTCGCGTTTTTTCGGATCAGTAGCCTTGGCATACACCAAAGTGGTTTTCAGTTCCGAATGTCCAAGCATATCCCGAAGTGTCATAATATCCGTTCCACCCTCAAGCAGGTTCATCGCATAAGTGTGCCGTGCACAATGGAACGTAATATCTTTGGTAATGCCAGCCCTCAGCATCCATTGCTGAAGCGCTGTATTCATGTAGCTTGAGTACTTCAGGCCGACAAACACCTTATCATCCGGCTTGCCTTCATTTCCAAGGAACCCCCTTGCCTCATCAGAAATATCGTGATATTGCAGGCCTTTTGTTTTCTGCTGATGGAACACCACACGCCAGCCAGTATCATTCTGCAGCACCTCGCGCCAGATCAACTTCTGGCAGTCACTCCACCGCAAACCGGTCAAGCAGGAAAAAAGAAAGGCATTCTTGAGAACAGGATAACGACACTCTTCTTGCGAAAGTTGACCAAGTTCATGCAAGGTCAGCCACTCTCTTTTCGGTATGACGGCCCTTGGTAGTGTAATCCCCTCTGAAGGATTGAACACGATGATCCTCTCCTTTATAGCCTGTTTCAGACAAGCCTTCAGCTTGGCATAATAACTGTTCTGAGATGATGAGCAAAGCGGTAGACCGGCACTCGTCCGAGCTTCGTTATTGAGATAATCCTTGAACCCCTGACAGAATTTATCATCGACTTGCCTGAAGCTGATGCCTTGCTGATACATCTTCTTCACATATTCAGAAAGGTGCTTCAGGGCGCTTCGCCAGTTACCTACGTTACCATCGCTCTGGCTCCGCTTCTCCGTTTCTGTCTTGAAATATTCAAGAAATGGGGTATCCGCTTTAAACTCAGGAGTAAAACCATAAGCTCCATTCTTGATCTCCAGTTCCCGCTTCGCTTTGACAGACTTCGCCAAATTAAGCGTCTGTTTGTTCAGCTCCTTTTCCGTCACAGTTTTCGGTTTTTCAACAAGGTACAGGTTAAGGTACTCATAATCCCTTATCGGCCTCACCTTGCCATCGGGAGTAGTCTCCGCACCCTTATAATATTCAAGGTAAAGACTGATTCGCCCTTTGGAAGTCTGCTTCCTTTCCCGGAGATGTACAGAGGTGCCCATTGCCATACCATTTTAATTTGTTGCTATTTGTTGCTACACAATTCAAAGATAACATATTAGCAACAAAAATACACCAAATAACAACAAATAAAGAACAATAACCAAAACCAAAAATCAGCTAAACAACAATAAAAGAAAGCATTAGATAAAAATCGGAAAATAACTTCACTTTCCAATACAAAAATGCTCAAAGATGAGGTTAAGGATCTCCTCGTTGACCACCTTGCCAGTGATCTCTCCGACGTAAGTGAGAGCGGAGCGAAGCTCGAAGGCGATGAACTCGGTTTCGGCCTGGCGGATAAGAAGCTCCTGTGCGTTTGCAAGGGCATCAGATGCGTTGCGGAGCGCTTCGTAGTGACGCAGGCTGGTTACGAGCACACTTGCCTCCTGCTGCTTGTGCAACCCCTCCGCCAAGCGGCCCATCAACTGCCGGAGCCCCTCAAGCCCCTCTCCCCTTGCGGCGGCTATGGCGCAAAGATCGCTGCCGGTTGCAGCATGAAGTAGCTGAAGTCGTTCAGCGCTTTGCGATGTCAGGTCGATTTTATTGGCCACCACAATCAGGCGTGCACTACTGTAGCGCTCCTGAAACTCACGAATCACCGCAACCTCATCCAAAAACTCATCAAGACTGATGTCGAGAAGGTAAAGAATGAGATCGGCCTCAAAAATTTTCTTGTAGCTTCGCCGAATCCCCTCGTGCTCAATCTCCTCGCCCCCTTCCCGCAGTCCAGCGGTATCGGTGAGGCGAAAGAGGGTTTTATCGTGAATGAAGCACTCTTCTATGTAGTCGCGGGTTGTGCCCGGTGTATGACTGACAATAGAACGCTCCTCGCCGAGCAGCGCATTGAGCAGGGTTGATTTACCGGCATTCGGCTTGCCAGCAATGACAGTTGCAACACCCTCTTTCAGAATCCTGCCATGCTGATAGGAGCCAACAAGACGGCGCAACTCCGCCTGCATCTCCCGGAGCTCTTGCTGCAGTTCGGTGCGGCTCTGGAACTCAACCTCTTCTTCACTGAAATCGAGCTCAAGCTCAAGCAACGCACATGAACGCAGAAGCGCACGCCGCATGGCATCAAGCCGCAGGGAGAGCGTGCCCTGCATCTGTGTCACTGCGGTACGAAAGGCCGATTCCGAACGGGCATGGATCATCTCGCCAATCGCCTCGGCCTGCAAAAGGTCTATACGCCCGTTGAGAAAGGCCCGCCGGGTAAACTCTCCGGGCTCAGCCAGCCTGCACCCCCCGTCAAGCAGCACCTTGAGGAGATGCTTCACCACAACCGGCCCGCCGTGGCAACTGAACTCAACCATATCCTCCTTTGTGAACGAGTTTGGTGCACGAAACACAAGGGCAACCACCTCGTCAATAAGCCCTTCGTTATCGTGCATGGTGCCAAAATGGGCCCGAAACCCCTTTGATTGTGCAAAGCGAAAGGCGGGCTTGTTTTTTTTACGAAACACTTGCTGGGCAATATCAAAAACCCCGCTGCCGCTGATACGGACAACGGCAAGAGCGCCAACTCCAACCGGTGTGGCAATGGCGGCAATCGGGTATCCCTGTTCTGGCTGGATGATGGATGTAGGCATGACGTTCGGATATCAAAATTATAGGGGGCAGCTTTACCAACCCTCCTGGGGCAAGTATACGGAAATAGCGGCAAGAAAGAGTAACTTCAGCCACAGTTGGAGGTCGAAACCGATAGAAAAAAGGATTGAGTAATGGCTGAAACAAGAACGATTGAGCAGTTGAAGGCTGATATTGTGGCAGAGAGGGAGAGAACCCTTTTGGAGCAGTTCGAGCGCACCCTGGAGCTTGTCAAAGTGCTGCGCCAGGAGTGCCCCTGGGATCGCAAGCAGACCCCTGAGTCGCTGGCCCACCTGCTGCTCGAAGAGAGCTACGAACTGATTCACGCCATCGACCAGCATGATGAGAGTGAGTTGAAAAAAGAGTGCGGCGACCTCTTTCTGCATCTCGCCTTTCAGGTTCTCCTCGGCGAAGAGCGCGGAAGCTTCTCCTTTTCCGACGTTTTCGAGGCGCTCTGCCACAAGCTCATCAACCGCCACCCGCACGTTTTCGGCGAGGTCATTGCCGAAACAGAGCATGAGGTGCTGCAAAACTGGGAATCTCTCAAGCTCAAAGAGGGGCGCAAGAGTATGCTCGACGGGGTGCCAAACGCAATGTCGGAGCTGCTGCGTGCCTACCGTGTACAGAAAAAAGTTGCCGGTGTCGGCTTCGACTGGCCAAGCGACGAAGGGGTGCTCGACAAACTTGCCGAAGAACTCAGGGAGCTGAAAGAGGCCACCAGCAAAGAGGAGCAGGAAGAGGAGTTCGGCGACCTGCTCTTCACCCTTGTCAACTACAGCCGCTTCATCGGCGCCAACCCCGAAGATGCCCTCCGCAAGGCCACCAACAAGTTCATGGGCCGATTCCGCCACATTGAAGAGAGCGTACAGGCATCAGGCCGCAACTGGCAAGAGTACACCCCCGAAGAGCTCGACCTGCTGTGGAGGGAGGCGAAGGGCCGGTAGCTACACACCCTCCAGAAACTCCCCCGCAGCCTTCAGGTATGCTTCATTGACCCGGTGACCGCCCATAAACTCACTGACAACAACCGGTATCGTACCCTCCCGAAGCCTTGCAGCATCCCGCTCATGACGCTCCCTGGTGTAAAGCCGGTCACGGCTGCCACGGGCGAGGTGCACCCGACCCATACGGTCACTGACAGAGAGCTCCGGCGGAATGTCACCACCGAGAAGCATCAGGCTCTCGGCCTTGTGACGCCCAAGCAGGGCTGCACGTGAAGCCATCCCGGTCCCCTGCGAATAACCGTGAAAAGAGAGACTTTCATTCACCTCATAGAGAGCCTTGATACGCTCAACAACTCCATCAACATAGTGCACATTCTCTTCGATCTGATGCTCACGGTCGCGACTGCTCATCCAACTGGCTCCGGGATTGCCCGCTGTGGTGCAGACGGAATGAAGCGCTTCAATGGAGCAGCAGAACCAGCGCTCTGAGCCAGGAATGGCACACAGCAGGCGAAACTCATCCTCGGCGGTTTGGCCGTAACCGTGAAACCCCGCAAGAAGCGGGGCAGGGCCAGTGTGCGCGGGTAAACGAAGCAGATACTTCCCGCGCACTGACGATTGTATAGAGTGAGTCAAGACTCCAGAATCTTCAAAATACCCCTGAGCGGAATGGAAGCCCAGTCTGGACGGTTGTTCAGCTCATAATTAAGCTCATAGACCGCCTTGTTCATCAGGTAAGCCCGCATCAGATGCTCCCGCTGTTTCGGTTCTGCCGGAACAATATCGGTGCCTCTCGTCTTTGCGAAATAGGTGTCGATAAAGTGCTGGCCTACATAGAAGCTCCAGCGGTCAGCCCAAGGCTCAAGGGCAAGCCGCTCTTCGGGACGGATAACAGAATTACCCTGCTGCAACCCGCTGAAGGCCGCATAATCGAAGGAGCGGAGCATCCCTGAAATATCACGGAAAACCGAGCGTTTGATTTTGCGCTCGGAGAGAGGACGGGAGGGCTCACCCTCAAAATCAATAATCACAAAGTCCTTGCCGGTGTAGAGCACCTGACCGAGGTGATAGTCGCCATGAATACGGATTTTGAGCGTATCGATTTTCTCAACCCTCACAGGATCAAACTGCTGCAAAATCTGTTTCTGCTTCTGCACAAAAAGTGACGCAAGCTGTTTCTGCTCCGGCGTCATGTTCGGCATGATTTCGCGGATAAGAATCACAGCCCGTTTCACCTGCTCGCACATCGCCTGGTAGATGGAGCGCTGGTAGAGTGTGGTAAAGGCTTCAGGAGCAAATGCCGGGTCGCTGTCGAGCGAGGCCAGTGAGAGGTGCATTTCTGCCGTCCGTTCTGCAAGCTTTTCAATCATGCCAAGATAGGCTTCACCAATAAGCTCGTGCATGATGACGGGGAGCTGCACGGAATCGCCACTCAGGCCGGGCAGAGAAGGAAGCTCAATGCCTGTTGTAATTCGGGTAAGAAGATCGTCATAATAGCGCTGTACATACCCAAGCGACAGTTGCCAGGCATCCCCTTCATTTTTTACAAAATGTTGTAAAATACCGAGCGAGTAGCTACTGGTACGACTCTGCTCATAGTTCAGCGAACCAAGATAGTCGGGCAGATTTTTGAACGTGGTCTGATCGCTCAATGCACTGCACATCTCCACCTCGGGAGAGAGTCCCACTTCAATGCGACGGTAGAGCTTCAGACACAGGTCGTTATGAAAGCGGATCGAGGTGTTGGTCTGTTCAACACCCATAAGGCGAGGCTCCTGATGCTGACCAGCACTTTTTTCAGTGATAACATCGAGCTTCATCGACTTCAGTCCGGAAACAAGACCTGCCTTGCCCTGCCAAGTCTCCTTGCCGGTAACAAGCTGGTAAAGATGGTTCAAAAAGCGGCTGTCGAAGGTGGCGTCGCAAAGATAACCCTCATCATCACCAACGGTCACCCTTGCAATAACCCGTTTGTAGAAATTGTCATCGGAAGAGCTTACTGTGGAGAGTGATGAAAAACAGACCGGCAATTGATAACGCTCGTTTTCACCGCTTGAGTAGCGCACTTCCGTCACCAGCAGCTTCGCCTTGGCCATTCCCTCAACCGGGATGGTATCGATAATGGAGATGCGCATGATGTTACGTGCCTTGCCGCCAAACCAGCGACTCGCATTGAAATACTGAGGAAAAATCTCCGTTTCAAGCAGCTCACGACTTTTACCACTGAAAAGATTTTGCCAGCGCGACGGTGTGGCAAAGGAGCTTTCGAGGAAGGGACGGGTGTCGGCATTCTCGGTATCCTTGACCAGTTTGAGCCAGAAGTAACCGTAAGCACCAAGAGAGACCATGTAGGGAGTTTTCCTGATTTTCGGAAAACGGTTCAAACTAAAGACCTCTTCGGGCACAAAGCCGTCAAAACGGGAGAGATCAATAGTCACCGCCTGGGCATTCCTTGAGAGGTTGATAACGCTGAGAATGGTCTCATCCTTAAACTGGCGGATAAAAATCAGCACCTTTGGATTGCTCACCTCAAGGAACTCAATGGTACCTCGGCTGAGCGATTTGTAGCGGTGGGCCGTTGAAATGGTGTGGCGCATCCACCAGAGGAGAGAGTTGACATTGCTCTCCTGCACCTCAACGTTGACCGCCTCATAATGGTATTCAGGATCAATGATAACCGGCAGTTGAAGGCGCTGGGGATTGGCTCTCGAAAAGCCGGCATTGCGGTCAGAGTTCCACTGCATGGGGGTACGCACACCATCACGATCACCAAGATAGAAGTTATCACCCATACCAATCTCATCACCATAATAGAGCACCGGGGTTCCGGGTAGCGAGAGCAGCATGATGTTCATTAGCTCAATCTTGCGGCGGTCGTTGGTCATGAGCGGTGCAAGGCGGCGGCGGATACCGAGGTTGATACGCGCCCTCGGATCGTTGGCATAGACCCGGCGCATGTAGTCGCGCTCCTCATCGGTCACCATTTCGAGCGTCAACTCATCATGGTTGCGCAGGAAGGAGGCCCACTGGCAGTTCTCCGGAATTTCAGGGGTCTGCTCAAGAATATCGAGAATGGGAAAACGGTCTTCAGTTGCAAGCGCCATGTACATGCGCGGCATGAGGGGGAAATGGAAGTTCATGTGGCAGAGATCCCCGGTACCGAAATAGGCTGCGGAATCTTCAGGCCACTGATTGGCTTCGGCCAGCAGCATACGGTTGGGGTAGTGCTCATCAACATAGGAGCGAAGTGCCCTCAGGTAGTCGTAGGTACGGGGAAGATTTTCGCAGTTGCTCCCCTCCTCCTCATAAAGATAGGGTACTGCATCGAGCCGCAGCCCGTCAACTCCCATGCCAAGCCAAAAATCGAGCACGCTGAGCAGTGCCTTGTGGACTTCAGGGTTTTCAAAGTTCAAATCGGGCTGATGATGGTAGAAACGGTGCCAGAAATATTGCTTTGCCACCGGATCCCAGGTCCAGTTGGAGGCCTCGAAGTCCTGAAAGATAATACGGGTTTCTGAATATTTGTTTGAGTCATCGCTCCAGACATAAAAATTGCGCTCAGGAGAGCCTGCGGGAGCTTTGCGTGCACGCTGAAACCATTCGTGCTGATCGGAAGTGTGGTTCACCACCAGCTCGGTAATCACCTTGAGGCCAAGGCTGTGTGCCTCCTCCAAAAACTCCCTGAAATCCTCCATCGTCCCGTAGTCGGGGTTGACGCTCATATAGTCGGCAATATCGTAACCATCGTCACGCAACGGCGACGGGTAAAAGGGCAGCAGCCAGATGGCGGTGATGCCAAGACTTTGTAAATAACCGAGCTTCTGGCGCAACCCCCGAAAATCTCCTACACCATCATTATTGCTGTCGTAGAAGGTCTTGACATGCGCCTCATAAATAATTGCATCTTTGTACCAGAGCGGTTCGGGTTGATACATGTTGAATGTGCTTAGAAGTAAAAAGTGACTGAATATTAAATAGTGAACTGTGTCAGAGCAGCGTTACCCTGAAAATATGCGCTGGCATGACCCTCGGATTGATCTCTACAAAGTTCCACTCCCCGCTCCACTGGTAACGTGAGCCGGTGAGCAGATCCTCAACCGTAAAAGTGTCGTGAGGCGAGAGGTTGAAAAGCTCAAGCGGAAAGCGGATCCACCCTGCCTGCATACCAAACTGGTCAAGATTGACAACGGTAAGAATGATGTTGCCATCACCCTCCGACCGCTTCACATAGCCCATCAACTGCTCATGTTCATGGCCTGGTGAATCTTCAATGCGCAGAAAGGTGATGTCAGAAGTCTGTTGCAGGGCCGGGTTCTCCTTGCGAATGCGGTTGATGCGG
>SESF01016338.1_pt1 | contig 15280 bp, 11 predicted proteins | sample 3171521 | NCBI WGS metagenome assembly SESF01 (sample SAMN10866945, study PRJNA518727) | freshwater metagenome | biome: subpolar coniferous forest; feature: holomictic lake; material: water; isolation source: holomictic Lake 227, 6 m and 8 m depth | place: Canada: near Kenora, Ontario | collected...
GGGCTGCCATAGTTCAGACCCTCCTTAGATGGCGTTAATGGACGCATTGAACTGCGACTCATTAATGGTTACGCGAACAATCGTGTACGCATCGCCCCAAGCGTTATCGGGGTACGGGGCCAGATCACGGATCAGCATCTGCGCGCTGTTGCCTGCGCCCACCAGGGTGGTGGACAGCGTGCATTGCGACAGACCGGTCACGGTGGAACCAGCAGTGGTGTTGCTCAGATCGGCCATGTCGCCAACAGAGGTTTGGGCCAGCGATCCGGCTGCCTGGATTTCATAAACGATGTTGGGATCGTTGTAGAAATATGCCACGCACGAACCGGTCTGGTATGCCGTGTTGGCAGGCCAGTTGTTCGAGACGCGAGCACGGCCGGTGGTATCAGTCCACTGTACACCAGCGAAAGCGCCTTGGAACGCGTCGCCAGCAGCAGCGACAACAAGGACGCCGCTCGAGTTCAGTTTGACCGGTTGGCCTTTAAGAATGTCGGTTGCATAAGCCGACGCGATGCCGCCAGCCAGCGCTTGGGCTCGATCCAACCCAGAAGGGTGGAAGGCCGGGCGCAGACCGAACGGTGCATTAGTTGCACTCATGTCTGAGTCCTTTCAATGTAAGATGGGGTGAAGTCAACCATGTCAGCTAAACACCGGCATAGGTTTGACTTTTGCGTCAAAATTCATGCCATCGCCTTCAATAGACACCAACGTCTTGCCGTGACTGTCTCGCGCGCCTAGCAATTGCTCTTGTTGAACCTTGATCTTCTCTTGCTCTTCCATGGGAGCGTGGTAGTGAAGTTCAAGCATCAACTGCTGATAAATGTCCATGGGCAATTTATACAGCAGCATTTCATTGCAAGCAACAAAGCCGACGTGCTCACCAGCTTTCACTTTAAAATGATCAAAGCCGGGTAGTTCATCGGCTTTCACGGGCTCATAGCCCATCCTCATTCGCTTGTGAATAGGGTCATATTGGTTATTAGAAGACAACCAGCACAGATGATAGCCAGGGATTTCTGGCGGAGTCGGAAGAGCTTCTTGAAGCCACTCCGAGCGGAACATCTTACGACGCTCCTCAGTAAAAGCAAAATTTTCTTCTGGAGCCGCGCGTGAGGCGTCATCTTGCCCACGGCTACTGCGGTCCATACGAGTGTTCTTACGAATGCGATCGTCCATGATTAACCTTTCTTCTGTTGCCGGTCAAATTCAGCAAACTTGCGAATCATCTTATTGCGAAGCTCAACGTTATCCCACATGCCCGCTTCTTTAAGTGCACGAACCCGGTCCGGATCAACTCTAAACTCGTTGGCCCGTACGCTAGGTGCTGCATCGCGTCCTGAACTAGTCACAACAGATCTGGGTCTGGAAGTTTTCGTGTTGCTACTATATCCTGAATTGTAGCGATGTGGAAGGTATTTTTGAAGCCGTTCATCCAGCTCATCCCAATAGTCGGCAAGTGAAGGGTCAAAGCCTTCCTCAGTCAAAGACTGGTCGATAGACTGCGCAACCTTAGAATCGGGATCTTTAAGTTGCGGGTCGTACCACCCATTGCGCTCCATCCACGTTGCAGCCATGCGCTGAACCATCGGATCTGGGCCTTTGATTTGCTGCTTGGGCTGTGAAATGTGCTTGGTGGCGTTAGTTTTCAACGATTGCAAAGACTCCAGCTGCCGCTGGTTGTCGTACCACAATTGCTGTGCTTTGGTGACTTCTTCACCATTTCGTGAGTTCACAGCATCCTGTAGCTTCATCTTTGCGTACTCAACACGTGTTTGAGCATCGTCAATGGCCTTGTCAAGCCTTGCCAGCTCGGCGCCAGAGGTCTTTGTCTCCAAAGTGGCCACTCGCTGGGCAAGTTCTTGATTTTGCTTACGCAAAGCAGTGATCAAATGGTTAGATTCACGTGCTTTTTCACGATGAAGCTGCTTTTTCAGCTTTCGCTCTTCCCGGCGTGCTGCCCGTAGGGCCTCACGTTCAGGGTCATCGTCCTGTATATCCTCATCCTCATCATTTTGAGGCCTCTGAGCCTCATCTGATGCATCAGAATCCTCATTTTGTGAGCTTGCTGACGCTTTCGAGGGCTCGTCATTGTCATTTTGCGGCATTTGCACCACTGCGGACCCATCGGCCTCCTCAGCGACTTGCAATTCCAACTTATCAGTAGGTGTCATAGGTCATTCTCCAAAGCTTAAATGAAAGCTTTAATTGCCAGGGGGTCGCTTGTGACTTTGCCAATGAGCTCATGGTCATTGAAGAATGTAAAAAGCGCACGACCTTTGGCGCCCTTATCATCTACAAAGTCCACTTCCCACCGATCACCGCCCCATTTAGGTACGCGAACAAATTCGCCAACTTGCGCCCACGCGCCTTCAGGCCAAGGCTCCATAGATTCGCGTTTACGGAATGCCAAGGGGCCAATCGCAATGATTTTCCCAATCATGGTGTTCCATTTTTCCGTCTCTTTGGTTTCCTCGGGAATGTAAAGCCCGGCGGACGTTACTCGCTCCTTGACAGCACGAAGTTGCACAAGGATTCGTGCGCCATACGGCGCCATCATAGGGTCAATTACGGGAAACGCTTCTTCAAGCGTCTGTTCTGTAATGTCATTCGACATTTCTTTCCTCTTCAAGTAGTTGATTAAGAATGGACAAGGCTTCCTGCAAGCCTTGGTGACGGCCGACTAAACGTTGATAGGACTCAAAGTTGGTGGCAAAGCCTTGTGTAAGGCTATCAGCAACTTTGGCCTGTTCAACTTTTATGCGGCCAATGAAATCTGCAAGCAAAGCCATTGATTGCTCAGCGGCCGCGACCTGCAGATTTCTTCACGGGGAGAGCCACGGCAATCATAAGACCGGGGCCTTTTTTAGCAGCGCCACCTTTTTTCATGGTGGCAATTTTGCCAGTAGGCTTGGGCAAAGGCGGGGGCGCAGAGCCACGTGCCGGCAAGTTTGCCACTCGAGACTCAGGCATCACAGACCCGCCTGCGGCGTACTTTTGGATCACACTCTTGCCACTGGCTTTGGCCGTCCCTTCAGACGCGCCCATTGCCAGACGCTTGTGCATATTGATACCTTCATCAGCCATTTTGAACTCCTAGAGTAGATTGAATTGCGTTTTGCGCGTCGATCGCAGTTTTGAACTGCTCCGTTTGCAAGCTGGCAGCATCACGCGTAAGTTCTGCCGACTTGATTCTTTCCTGCACCAAGTTGTCCTCAGTGTTTTTAATCAGCTCAGTTTGCTTGTTGACCATGAAGTGCTGGTCACTTTGCTTCATCTTGGCAACTTCCAGCTGCAGCTCGCCTTGATCCTTGGTTGCGCGACGCTGCGTTTCTGCCATGCTGGTTTGCACAAACGCCTGCGTTGCCGGATCCAGCGGTGGTTGGCCTTGCATCTGCTTCAGCATTTGCAGTGCCTGCGCAATGACAGGGGTTACACCGCCAAAGGTTTGTTGCGTGTCTTGGTGCACATGCTGCGCAACAGCGGCAAGCAACTGGTCAGCCTCAGCCGGCAGGACTTGCTCTTTCAAAACATTGAAAGGCCGCGACAGCGACGCCGATGCATACTGCTCAACATGGTTGAGGTACCACAGCACCAAATGCTGCTTTAAATGCTCCAAGCACTGTGGGGTGAACATTGGCGCAATGATAGGGTTTGCGCCATACACCGGATCGCGCATGTAGTCCAGGTGAACCTGAATGTGAGCCAGGTGATCCTGCGCAGGGAATGCGCCTACAGGCTTGCCTAGCGTCATTGCCACGTTTTCCAACGCAGGGTTCATCTCTTTGACATTTTGCGGGTCAGGCAAAACCTCGTTGATGTCCGGCAGCTTGATTTGCTTAAGGATACGCTTCTCAACGGCAAGGCGGTTATACAAGTCAGGGTTGGCCTGGGCCCGTGCGGCCAAGGTTTGCACCTGCGCGTACCGCTGTGTCTCCGCAAAGATATGCGGGTCCGAGACCGGTATGACATCCGTATCCCGAGCAAAGTCTTCCTTGGTAACACCAAGGTCCTCGACCATATGCCCTTTATGCTGCTCATCAAAGTACCAGCGGTTCAGTCGATTAAGAATCTTAAGCACCCGTGCTTGGCTGGTATGCAACCTTGCATGGATGGCCGAGAACACCGCGGCGCCTTGCTCAATCAATGCTTGTGTAGTGCCTACCGGCGCATTGCTGTTGACGTCGGCAATCTTTTCCTCGGCAGTGGTAACCACGCCCTTTGCCGCACTGGTCAACCAACCTAGCAGCTGGAATAGCACAGCGCTAGGCGGATTAAATGGCACAGGCATTGCGATCTTGCGCACGTCATCCACGCCCGGCGCGCCTTCAATCTCCGCGACCTGCGTAGGCTCAATTTGCGTGGACTGGCCCGAGATCTTTGCGCCTTTTAGCTTAAGCATGGTAGGCGCATTGTTGATATGCGCGGAGTCCAGCAAAGCGCGGAGTGATCCCGTCAACGCAGCAGATAGTCCACCAATCAAATGCGGAAGACCAATTGCGTAAGCACCACGCCATGGAATAAACTTAAACTCGACCAGCCAATCCAGCTTGGTCAGCGTCTCATCACCTTTTTCCCAGTTGCGATACAGACCGACCACGTCGCCCGTGTAGTCGTCGATCATCAGGATGTAAGGTGCACGCTCGCCCTTAGTAAAGGAGTCCTCCTCCGTTTCCAGCCACGTATAGATGTGGTACACCCTACGTACGCCGTCAACATTAATCTCCTGGCTTGCCTTGCCTTCAATCTTGTCATTGGCCTTTTCAGCTTTGGTTTGCTCAGGCTCTTGCGTTGCGCGAATAAGCTCAATATCGCGATACATCTTTTGCGATATGCGGAGCTCAAACGTTTCCTGTGTGATGTCGTTGACTTCCGTAACGCGCTGGGCGGTGTAGAAGTTTGCAGCTGCAAAAGGCAAGTAAATATTGTCAATGGGCACAAACTCGGCACAAGGCCTACGCTTGTACTCGTCATACCACATCTTCAAATACTGCGAGCCGCCTAGCGGCTTCTGCGTCAGCAACTGCTCAAGCTCGTCCCGGTATTCTTCAATTTGCTCGGTGAGCTGCCAATTCATAAAGTCGCGCTTACGCTCTGCGCGCTTTATTTTTTCATCAGTAGTCTCGCCAATGATCTTGGTTTTGACTGGACCGTCGGGTGGGAAAAGCTCCTTGATGGCTCGGGCGGAGAAATCAACGCAGGCCTCTGCCATGATGGGGTGCACGACTTTACTAGCGCCGGTAAACTGCGCGCCTCCCGGGGCGTCGTCACCCAATCCTGTTCTGCGCAAGCCTTCTTCATACTGCTTATCCCTATCTTCGCGTGCTTCCTTGTCTTTCTCAATCAGATCAAGGTACTTAAGCGACATCTTTTTGAGATCAACCTCGGGGATTCGCTCGGCCAAGTTCTCATAGAAATCCGGGTCCGCGTCAGGCCCCTGCAACTTGCCATCATCAAGGCGAACAATGGCCGAGCCGTCGGGCAGCTCCTCGACGTCACTCGGCGTCTCCGTATCATTAAAGATCTCAAAGACTGAAGGTTGCTCCTCATCATCTTGCTCTGCTACGGGGCCAACAAAGCGCCCAAAGTCAGGAGGTATCGGCATTTGTGTTGCCATCATTTACTCCGCATCATAAGTTCGTATTTCATGGCATCCAAGCTCTGAGGTTGTGATACTGTACCACCATTTGCGTAGCCTCGCTGCGGATTATCAATATGGTTTTGCAATTCTCGAGCCAAGTATTCGCGCTGCTCGGGTGAGAAATTTTCCCATGCGCCAATTGTGTGATTACGAATTAGCTGAATAATGTCTCGAAGCTCATCAACATTGTTGTTATTTCGCAGCTGCATGGACACACGCATCACGCTTTGGTATTGCTGTTCAGCCATGCCTTGATCAGCCAGCGCAGCTGAGTCCATTGCCCGTACTTCAGCAGGAATGCGTCTAAACGGCGCAATGTTGAGGTTATCTGCAGGCGGTTCCGCGGCTGCTGCGCCAGGCTGATTGGCCGGATGGCCAGGATCGGGCTCAAAATCAAGCGGTACAGCAGCCTCTTCATACGTTTGACGAAGCTCCTGAAGCTGTCGTATCAAGTAGTCACGTTGCGGGGCAGTAAGAGTCTGATCGCCTTCCCATAAGCCATAAATATAGTTATCGCCATCCCGCAACTCGTCTAACATACGATCAACTTCACGAAGCGGGGTTGCGTATGTCCCTTCATCAATTGCCAACTCAGTCATCGCCTGATCAAAGTTCATCATCGCATCATCAAGCGGTGCGCGATCAAACTCTGCAGCAGCGTTGGCGGGGTAGGCAATCTGCTGAGGCCCAGGCATTTGTATGCCGGCATCTTGCATCAACTGGCGAAGCGCGTCTGCTACTTGCCCTTGCGCAACTGCGCTGTCTGCGCCTAACGCTCTAAAACGGAAGTCATCAAAGTTGCCATGGGTAAGCGTAAACAGCGAAGAGCCTAAGTCACCTGTGTCAAAAGTTTGATTGTCGCGGCGCGCATTCTCAAGCAAGTCTCGCGCCATGCCGTGTACATCAAAGTTTGCAAGTTGCTGCTGGGCAGGCTGCTGCAGCGCAAGCAAGGCGTCTACTACAGGTAGCAAAGCATTACGTAGCGCATTAGCAGCAGGCCCATACCTATTCCTTCCTTCGTTTTCAAAAAACTCAATCTCATCAAGCAATTGCGTACGCAATAGGCGCAAATCGCTTATTGTTGCGTTAGGCTGCAAATGGCGGTTACTAAAGATGCGCGCAAGCTCACTAACTGCTTCAACTGCTACAAAGTCATCTGCCACCGCGCGTTCAGCAAGCTCAAATGCGTCGGCAATTGCCAGCCGCGTAGTAGGCGACAATACAGCTGCTGCATTTTGATCTTGCGCCTCAGGTGGAAATACGGCACGATCAAAGGGATTGGCAGGTTGCTGCGCAGGTGGTACAGGCGGCGCAATACGATCAGCAAGTGCAAGCAATTCTTGCTCGACGATTGCGTTGTTTTGTTGTTGCGCAATCTCAGAAATGCGCTCTGCAAACGCAGTCGGCTGGTCACGCAATAGCTCTGTGTATGCAGGCATGCCAGCAAAGCTTTGTCGTGCTTGAGCTAGTGCTGCGCGAATTGCAGCGCCTTCATTAGCGCCGACGTCTCGCCTTACGTTGTCTATGAAATCGCGTAAGTCAGTATAAGTGAAGGTTTGCTGAGCTGCAGGCTGTGGTGCGGCAGGCTGTTGTGGCGCGTTAGATCGCGTAATGCGAGCAGCAAGGTCTCGTAACGCGTCTGGAAGCTCGCCGTCACCTATTCTGTTTGCTTCTGCAACAAGATGCGCGGCAAACTCAGTAGGGTGATCGCGAAGTATGCCGGCATATCTAAGCTCGTTTGTAGGCAAGCCTTGACGTGCATGAGACAAGGCTCGCGTTATATCACCAGTTAAGCCGGTACCACGCCAGTCGTCTAACCACGCGGTTAAATCATTTGTGGTAAAGGGCTGTGGCGCTGCAGGTTGCTGTGCGGCAGGCTGCGGGCTTTCAAGGGCTTGTCGCAAATCACTGCTTGAGCCAAACCGCGGCAACTGCCCGCTGTCAAGTGCTTGATTCAACACCGCAGCAGCCTCGCGCCGAGGTACACCCAATATGCTCATTGCCTCAGTTACGGCATTTGTGCTATGCAAATCAATAAGGCCTACGCCATCAAGATCACTATTTGCATCTTGAATCACATTTGCGCGAGAATTCAAGTACTGCTTAATTGCGTCGTGATACGCTTTCTTGACAACGCCGTTCTGCCAGCCCGACGCGTAGCCAATGCTGTATTTACCACCTGGTAAATGCTTAAACTCAATCGTTGCAACGGGCACACCTGTGTTTTTATCACGGACACTGGCTAACATGCCTGCCAACTGGGGATCTGGATTGCCGGCTTCGCTTATATACCGCGTATACCGCCGCGGGGAGCCAGGTAGCAATTGACCTGTTGCCGGGTCAACCAATGGCATATACCTACGATCAGCGCCATCACGCCAAAGGTTCTTATCCTTGCTACCAGGTGTGGGACCCTCAGCGACGCAGTGATCCAACGCTAACGTGTCATCGCTGATCAACCTGCGAATTTCGTCAATGTGAAAGCCTGTGCTTGTACTAAGCTCCAACACGCCAACGTTGCCAAAGTAATTCTCAGGCTTGACGTACTGCGCCATGTCCTCCTGCATCCGTGACTCAACGGCAGCTTTCATTTGCATGGCGGCTTGTGCCTGACGCTTTTCCTCTGCAACACGCCCTTCGGCTTTGCCGCGTATGTACTTCTCAACGGTTAGGCCTTTCAACTTTTCAATAGGTAAGTTGCCACGCATAACATCGTCATAAAACTGCGATGCTACCTGATCAAGGCCTGTGTTTCCAAACAGCTGAGGCGAGCTACTTGTGTACAGCTTTTCGTCAGGCTGCGCACGAGTAACTGCTGGATAGAACTGACGATCCTCGTACTGAATCTTGCGAAGCAGCTCTTTTGGCGTGTTAACATCAAGTGCAAGGTCAGACACGTCTTCGTATGCTTTGCCCAATTGCAGGTTTTCAAGCTCACCTTGCAACTTATCGCGTTTTGCAACCGCCGTTTGCAACGGGTTTGTAGTTGCTGCGTACTCAGGCAGCATTGCCGGATCGGGCAAACCTTGCTGCATTGCGAGGTCACGGTATTGCCCCCGTTGAGTTTCCAAAGCAATAACAGCTAGTTGCGCGTCTGCAAGCTCTTGTGATTTAGCGTCAATAGCAGGCGCAACGGTGCCTTGTTCTGGCATACCTGCTTTACGACGCAACGCCTCCACGGCGGATTGACTACTGCCCATAGACGCCGAGCGACGTATATCCTCAGCAGGCAGCACGGTGAGACCTTGTGATGCCAGCTGCACGGCAGGGTCACCCTCAGCGCCAAGATGCCGCCTAACGTAGTTCAAAAATGTTGAATTGAGCCACTGCCCCGCCGCAGCATGCCTGTCTTGCAACTCCTGCGATGACGGCAGATTCTGCATTCCAACGGCTTGGCCTTCAGGCGAAGCGCGAAACTCATCGTATATTGCGAGTTCTGCGCGTTGCCGATCTGATACATGCGAAAACTGCGCGTTAAACGCCCGCATTGCGTCGTCTGCCGATGGCGCGTCTGGATACATTTCATGCGCTTTATCGGACATAAAGTCCTCAAACGCAAGAGTGCGTCGATCTATGATTTGCGCAGCGTTGGCATTCGTAGCAAGTGCTGGGTCCATGTCCATAGGCGTAAGATACGCCAGCGCATCAGACGGATTTAGCCGTGGCTTATCAGCGCCTGTTGCTATAACGGCGCCTTGCGGTGCAGTTGCTACGCTAAGGTCTGCTACGTTCTTTGTTTCCGGCACCTTAGGCGACGTTAACGCAGTTCCGGTAGGCCGTACCGCGTACATGTTCAAATCCGGCATAAACTCGGGCGGTACGCCTGGCACGGGGCTCAAGCCCATATCACGCCGCATCTGCATGTAGTCAGCCGTGGATTGCCCCACGCCACGAGCAACGTCGCCTACACGCCCCGCAGCTTGTGATGTGCCCTCAATCGCAGAGCCAAGCCTGCTACCCACGGAAGGCTCACCTGTCAACGGGCTCATTCGCTGGATGCCTGCGTTCCTAACATTGGCTATGTCCGTCGGGATCTGCCCGGCTTCGCGTATGGCATGCGCAGCCTGCGCGCCCATGACCCTCACATCATTAGGCGTGAGCATAGGCCTTGGCGTCAGCGGCGCGGTACCTGGCATGCCAGAGCCTGGGCCCATCGGCGGCAAGCGCAATGCGTTAAACGCCTCGCCCAAAGCTTCTTGTGTTTGCTGACCTGAGACCGAGCGCAGCGGCGCCTGCAAGCTTTGCGTGGTCACGGGTTGCATGCGGCTTTGCGCAGCTGCAGCTTCCGGTTGCATGCCCAACGCGCCATAAGCCTGCCCGGCTCCTGCGGCTTGTATGTTACGCAACGCGCCTGCCCAGGTGCTGGCAACCGGCGCAACGGTGGCGTTGTACAAAATCTTGGGCGCGTCCTGCAACGTGCGACCCATCATCAACGGGTTAAACTCCGTTGCCAACCGCTTGAGCGTGTCGGTAACGCTGTCTAATGGGCGTTGCTGTGGATTAGGTATTGCGCTGCGCTGAGTTAGCGCGTATCGCATCGCATCGAGACTTGGCTCTTCAGGGCTTGCGGTGTAATCAACTAAATTCTCAGGAGGCATGCTTAACCCTCTTAAGTCTCGCAAGCGCGAGGTCGCCTACGCATTATACGGCTTCAAACCGCGTAGGGATTAAATCTTTTGGGCCGATCTTCGTCGTACACATCGTCATTCACGATGACCGGATCAATGTTCACGAGGCCCATATCACGAATGACGCGTAGTGCCTGCGTCGTGGTGTCAACCAGGTCATCGTGTCGAACCTCGGGAAAGGCGCAAAGCTGCGAGATCAGCGCCTCTGCCCAATCACGAGCCATGCCGGGACTCTTTGTGGACTCGGGAATGTAGATGCGACCCTTTTCAATGATGGGCGCCACGATGTTGAGGCGCGTCATCTTGTCGGCATTGCCCGGATTGTAGCCTCGAACCGGTAGGCCGGCGCGCTGCAAGTCTTGAATGAGTGAGATGCCAGCGCTCTTGTCCTCGATCAGAATCAGGTCGACCTTCTTTCCATGCCCAAACTCATTCTCGTCGCCGTAGATTGCGCCATACTCGTCCATGACCTTAGGTCGTAGGTCTGGGTACTGCATGTACTCCTCCCAGCAATCGATGAGCATGATGCTCATGGCTTTATCGGGACTTGGCTTGAAGACGCCCCACACCGAGCAGGCGGTCGGGTCGTTCTTGGTCTTGTCCGACGTGGCGCAATCGTAGCTCTGAACCACGTACTCAAAGCGGGGCAGCGGCTTCTCATGCGGCCAAAGCTTGAACCAATCCCGCTTCACGATACCGGCTTCTTCCGGATCCAAGATCTCGGCGTGAATCTCTTGGCGCCCTAACTTGGTGCCCTCGTATTGCAGGATCTGCTTTTGGAAAGTCGGGGCGAGGTTCTGAATGTTGTCGTATGTCGAGGCCGAGGTGTACACCACGTCCTCGCCTTCGCGGTTCACCAGATCCACGATCAAGGGCTTGGGCTTAGGCGTTGTGGTGCAAATCACGCGAGGGCGTTGGCCCAGGCGCAACCCGAATTGAATCATGTCCCAGGATTCGTCCAAGTAGTCCCAGGCAGCCAGCTCATCGAGCCACGCGCCATGAAACTGCGGACCGCGGAAACGCGAAGGCTCGCTGGCCGGAATGCCCTTGATCAGACTCCCGTTCTTCAACGTGATCTCGTGCAACGACCGCGTGTACCCTTCCAAGATCTCTTCGGGGATCACGTTCAACAGGCCTGAGTCGCCCTCAAAGCACACATCGCGAACATCCGAGCTGGTAGGCGCAGACACAAGCCAACGTGTTCCCGGGTTCGACCAAGCTTCCCACCAGGTCCACTCAGCAGCGCAACGGGTTTTGCCTGCACCTCGACCTGCCAGCAACAACCATATCGTCCACCAGTTGCCACCAGGGGGTATCTGGTGCGCATTGGCAATAGTCAACCACTTCTGCCGGGCCCGATGTGCGCCACGGGCCTCTGGCGGTAGCAGCCCAAGGTTTGGACCCGTGCGAATGCGCTCCGCAAACTGCTCAACGACCTTTGGACTGAGCATCCTTCTGCCTTATCCCAAGCAAGTCGTCAAGCAAAGTCTTGGAAAAGTCGTGAACGTGATCCACTTCGATCGGCCCGTCGTTCTTGCCCACCAATTCGACTTTGGCGTTCTCACGATAATCGCGAGGAAACCGCGCAGCCATGGACCGGGACCAAAGACCGGTGTTCAATCGCGTCCCGCCAGGCGACTCGACCATGTGAGTGTGACCCAAGTCTTCCCAGTACGACTGCGAAAGAAACATCGCATGATCCATGGCCGCTCGGAACTCGGGATATTCGTCGCACCACCGAGTCAGCGTAGCATACGGGATATCCGTTGCGGCGACCATCTGCGCTTTGCTCTTGCCCTGTCGGCCAAGCTCGATGATCTTCTCGCAAATTGCGGGGTCGTACTTCGTTGGCCGCCCAAGAAACTTTCCATTTCCTTTCGGCGAGGGAGTTTTGGTAGTCATAGTCGTGGATTGTATAGCAATGAGTGGAGTGAAGGACACAGTCTTTGCAACACGTGAAGCTACTCACGGGTTACAAAAAAGGTTACATCTAGCAAAAACTCTATAAAAGCACACATACATACATATATATATCTATCTTTTTAAATTAAAGTAATTATGTAACTTTGTAAATTTTCCTACAAAATCAACAACTTAGTGAGTTACAGTTTTTGTACAAAGTTACAGAAAACCATCAAATTTGCTCAATCTCACGTTTAATCGCGTCCTCAGTGCTCTTTGCGATACTCGTGAGATCGCCGTGGTTACGGTTTTTGTGCACTGAATTTGTAACCACAAAGAACGTGAATCGATGTGTTTTGCCGCCCAGTTTGATGACCTTGTTAGGCTCCAGATCGCCGTGCGCCTGCAGCGCTTTTTTGATGTATTGTGCTTTGGGGCGGATGTCGTGGCCCCAACGCTCGCATAGAACAGCCAGCTGCGCCGCGGTAAAAGCTGCCACCCCTTCAAGGTGTTCCGTTACCCACTCCGTTAGTTCAACGGCAAAGCTTTCCATGGGCGTCTTGCTTAACGCAATGGCAATATCCTTGTACTTGGTTTTGGGTGCTGGTGCGTAGGGGTCGTAGTCGTGAATGTCGCGGTTCATGTACCAGTTCAGGACCGCTGCAAAGCCTGACCCGTTGTTAGCCCGGGCCCATTGCATCATCTTCCCCACTCTTGTCAAGATGTCCAGTTGGTTGAAGGTTGGGCATTTGTAGATAGCCTCGCGGCGGGAGCTGGCACCCATGTGGGTGATGTAGGGCTTATTGCTGGTAAAGACGTAGTTCACGTAGTTCTTAATCGAGTATTGAGCCCCGTACTTATTGTTGATCGTGATTTCCTTGCCGGTGATCAGGTTCTTTAGCTTTGCGGAGTGATCATCCCTGTCCGATGAAGGCTCATTCACCACGACAAAGACTTTGCCTCTCATTGTGCCGTTGAAGTTGCCAAAGAGATCATCCGGGCCTAGCGTAGCGGCCGGTGCCCCGTCCCCATAGCCTAGCATCTCGGCTATGAACTCAGGGATGGCGGATTTGCCCATGCCTTCCATGTCGTGAATGAACTGTGGCGTAGTGTTGTTCCGCCGCCATGGCTGTTGGATGACATTGGCAACCCAGTCGTGCCAGTACTCCTCAAAGTGCGGCTCCGCCTGAAAGAAGTACTTGCAAAAGTCCAGGTAAGGCCCAGGATCGCCGGGCATGGGCTCATGGGCCCACGGTTTGAAGAGGTTGTAGCACTTATGCGGGGTGATTGTCATGCCCTGGTGCTCGGGGTACATGCCAATATGCTCCAGCTTGCAGCACCTAGGCCATTTCTTGTACTCGTCGATAAGGGCTATCTCACGACTACTGGTCTGGCCGTTCTGCTTTTGGATGACTTGAATGAAGTAATGCTGCGCGGAGTCGATCTTGGCCTTTGACCAGGGCAAAATAAGGCCATCCCGCAAGCGGATTACGTCCCCATTGTATAAGGCGTACTGCGTTTTGAACTCATAGAGCTTGGTTTCCAAGGTGTCGATGCCGTTCATCACCGTGGACGTTGCGGATAAGACCTGGCCCAGGTCCCCGCCGGCCTGCAGATGATCGTCAATGGCGTACTTGGAGCCCTTGCCAGTGCCGAATTTCCCGACTCGGCAAAGGTAGACCTCAGCGCCCAGGCCTCGAAGCGTGACTGCAAGGCGGGTTTCTGCCATGCCTACCTGCTCGTTAGGCTCCCCGTCCTCCTCCGCCCCATCATAGTCGAAGACAATGTAGACTTTGCGGTGCTTTTCCTGGAAGCTGGTCTTACGCTTCCAATAGATCTGCATTAGATCCTTGTGGAGATGCAGTCCCGTCCGGTCCGTCCAGCTCGTAACCCCCGCCAAGCCCAAAGCTGCATACGGTAGCTGGTCAGTGGCGATTTTCCTGGTCAGCGCCCATGTCTTGAACTCCCCCTCCGTGATGATGATCGGCACATCCACGTCCTGGCAAACTTGCCGCCACCCCACCGTCGGGGGAAAGTAGATGTGAGACCCCGAGGCCCGCGGCTGGGAGTACTTCATCTTGCCCTTGGGAAGAAGAAGCCTCACGCGTGTGAAGCCCGTATCCTGCCCCTGCGTGTCAAAGTAAGGGAGCTTGATGCTCCACTCACGGGTATGACCCAGCAAGGCGTAGGTCTCAGCAGGGTCGAGAAGCTCTAGGCCTAGCGCCGTCTCATCCGCCGGCGTGAAGCCCCTTGCTGATAGGAAGTCTTGATATAATGTTGCTGGTTGTGTTGTCTGCGCTGCAAAGCCGGTTGACATGCCAATGGTCTCCTCACATGGTTAATCGCAGTTGCCATGACTTTAAAGGCTTGGAGTTGCTCAAACAGCTCCAAGCCTTTTTTCTTTCAATGGTCAAGATGTTGCGGCCTAAAGCGGGCCGTGGCTCATTGTACATCTACAGGCCGTAGGGGCTCGGCAAAAAGTTGCGGGTCTCAAGTCTTGAGAAACGAAAGTGTACAGTTTCGTGAGACTGTAACCTCGTTTTGAAAACGAACTTACGGATTTGCAACTTTTTTCACGAACCTGTGTACAACTCACGAGAATGCGGCGTATAATGCTTTCACAGCAACACACCTCAGATTGCTGTAACAACCAACCTGATCTTTGAAAGGAACGCAAAATGGCACACATGATCGCATCCACCTCCACCGGCAAAGCTGCTATGGCCTACGTTGGTGACACCCCTTGGCACGGCCTGGGTCAACAATTGACCAAGGACAGCCCCCTGGAAACCTGGGCCGAGGAATCTGGCCTGGACTTCCAACTGGCTACCGCCACCGTCAACTTCGACATCCCGCCCACGGCGTGGAACGGCATGCGTGCCGAGCGGCTGGCCTACCATGGCAAAAAGGTGATGTACCGCGCCGATACCAAGGCGCCCCTCGGCCTGGTGTCCAACAGCTACAAGATTGTGCAGCCCATCGAGGTGCTGGAATTCTTCCGCAACATGGTCGGCACCATCGCCCACTTGGAAACAGCCGGCGTTCTCCGCGACGGCGCTCACTACTGGGCCTTGGCTCGGATGGATGGCGAGTTCGCCGTAGCCGGTGACAA
>SESF01008929.1_pt1 | contig 15278 bp, 15 predicted proteins | sample 3171521 | NCBI WGS metagenome assembly SESF01 (sample SAMN10866945, study PRJNA518727) | freshwater metagenome | biome: subpolar coniferous forest; feature: holomictic lake; material: water; isolation source: holomictic Lake 227, 6 m and 8 m depth | place: Canada: near Kenora, Ontario | collected...
GTCCTGGCCGCCGTCCGCCGCTTCGTGGACGAGACCCTGGACGCCGGGGCCACGCCCGTGCTGCTCGGCTACTCGCTCGGGAAGGCGCAGGAGGTGTTGAAGCACTTCGGCGAGCTCGGCTACCCGTGCCGCGCCCATCCCACCATCCACGCCGTGAACGAGGTCTACGAGGCGCAGGGGGTCCCGCTCCCCAACGTCCGGCTGCTCGGGGCGGAGGGGCCGGAGAAGGGGGAGGTGGTGGTGGCGCCGCCCCAGCTCGGCCGGTCCGCCGCGATCTCCCGGATCCGGCCGCGACGCACCGCGGTCCTCACCGGCTGGGCGCTCGACGGAGCGCGCTGGTTCGGGGGCGTGGACGCCTCCTTCCCGCTCTCCGACCACGCCGACTTCCCGTCGCTCCTCCGCTACGCGAAGGCGACCGGAGCCTCCCGCGTCTTCACCCTCCACGGCCACGCCGAGCCGCTCGCGCGGGAACTGCGGCGGGAGGGGCTCGGCGCCGAACCGCTCCGGGAATCCGCCCAGATGGAGCTCTGGTGATCGAACTCACCGTCAGCGCCGACGCCGCGGGACAGCGGCTCGACAAGTACGTGCGCCGCGCCCTGCGCGACGTGCCCCTCTCCCACCTCTACAAGATGTTCCGCACCAGGAAGATCCGCGTGAACGGCGCGCGCGGGCGCCCCGAGCAACCGCTCGTCGAGGGGGACAAGATCGCCATCCGGGGCGACGAGGAGCGGCTGCTCGCCCCCGCCGAGACCACCGGCGGGGCCCGGAAGGCCCGCCGCACCTTCGGCATCCTCCTCGAGGACGAGCACCTGCTCGTCTGCGACAAGCCCTCCGGGCTGGCGGCCCACCCCGGCAGCGGCATCGAGGGGGCCACCCTCGTCGAGGAGGCGCGCACCTACCTCGGCGTCCCGGACGACCTGCCCCGCGGCGAGTTCCGTGCCAGCCCGGCCCACCGGCTCGACCGGGACACGAGCGGCGTGGTGCTGGTGGCGAAGACGCGCAAGGCCATGGTGCGGCTCGGCGAGCTATTCACTGAGGGTGACGAGATCCGCAAGTCCTACCTGGGGATGGCCCGCGGCAAGTTCGCCAAGGGTTCCGGCGTCATCGACCAGCCGCTCTCCGAGCACGAGCAGACCTCCCGCTCGAAGGACCGGCGCGGGGTGAACTTCCAGGAGGCCCTCACCCGCTGGCAGGTGGTCTCCGCCAACCACGACGCCTCGCTCCTCCAGGTGCGCATCGAGACCGGGCGGACCCACCAGATCCGGCGCCACCTCCAGGCGGTGGGACACCCGGTGGCGGGCGACCGGCGTTACGGCGACTTCGCCTTCAACCGGGAGGCCCGCGCGCGCTGGGGGCTCCGGCGGATGTTCCTGCACGCCTGGCGTCTCGAGATCCCGCATCCGGTCACCGGAGCGCCGCTGCGGCTCGAGGCGCCGCTCCCGCCGGAGCTGGTCGAGGTGCTGGGGCGCGCCAACCTGGAGGCCCCGTCGGGGGCGGCCCCGGGGGGCCCTGCCGGGAAGCGCCGTTGATCCCGGGGCGCCGTCGGTCTACATCCCCCGGCATGGCCGAGAAGCCCCCCCGCCACCCCTGGTGGAGAACGCTCCTCCGCTGGAGCCTCTTCCTCGGGCTGCTCGTCGCCAACGGGGCGCTCGCCGCCGTCGCGCTCGGCTGGGCGTGGCTCTCCCACGACCTGCCGTCGGTGGAGACGCTCGCCGCCTACCGTCCGCCGGTGCTCTCGGAGATCGCCAGCTCCGACGGTCAGGTGGTGGGTGAGCTCTTCGAGGAGCGGCGCCGGGTGGTGCCCTACGACCGCATCCCCCGCCGCGTGGTGCAGGCCTTCCTGGCCGCCGAGGACAAGAACTTCTTCCGCCACCACGGGGTGGACTGGGCGGGAACGCTCCGCGCCGGCGTGAACACCTACGTCCGGAAGCGGAAGGTCCAGGGCGGCTCCACCATCACCCAGCAGACGGCCAAGGCGCTGCTCGTCTCCTCCGAGGGCTTCGCCGAGGGAACCCGGAAGAACCTCCGGCGCAAGGCGCGCGAGGCCATCCTGGCGGCGCGGCTGGAACGGGCCTTCGGGAAGGAGGAGCTGCTCTGGCTCTACCTGAACGGCGTCTACCTGGGGCACCACAGCTACGGGATCGAGTCGGCCTCGGAGAACTACTTCCGCAAGAGCGTGGAGGAGCTCTCGCTCGCCGACGCGGCGCTCCTGGCCGGCCTCCCGCAAGCCCCCAGCCGCTACTCCCCGGTGCTCCACCCGGACGAGGCGCGGCAGCGGCGCGGCTACGTGCTGCGCCGGATGCAGGAGGACGGCGCCATCACCGAGGAGGAGCGGCGCGCCGCCGACGCATCGCCGGTCCGCGTCCACGCCATCGACGACCCCTTCCGGGAGGTCTCCCCCTTCTACGCGGAGGCGGTGCGGCGTCGCCTGGTGGAGCGCTACGGGAACGAGCGGGTCCTCCGCGACGGGCTGCGGGTCGAGGCCGCCATGGACCTCGACGAGCAGCGCGCCGCCCAGCAGGCCATGCTCTCGGGCCTCCTGGACGTGGACCGGCGCCAGGGCTTCTGGGGGCCCCTGGCCCACGTGGAGGGTCCCGAGCAGGAGGCGCTGCGCGCGCGCCTGGCCCGGGCCTGGCCGGCCGGCGCGCTCCGGCCGGGCGACTTCGCGGTGGGGATCGTCACCGCGGTGAACGACGCCGCCGGGCAGGTCCGGGTCGAGGTGGGGGGCGAGGTGGGCGTGCTCCCGGTGGCCGGGATGCGCTGGGCCCGGACGCCCAATCCCTCGGTTCACTGGGAGTATGCCATGATCCAGCGCCCCTCCACGGCGCTCCGGGCCGGAGACGTGGTGGTGGTCCGGCGGGTGGAGCGGGAGGAGCTCGTGGCGCGGGAGAAGCAGCGCCCGGGCGGACGTCCCACCGACGTGCCCGAGGCCCCGCTGCTCCTCGCGCTGGAGCAGGAGCCGCGCCTGCAGGGCGCCCTGGTGGCCGTGGACCCGGGAACCGGCTACGTCGCGGCGATGGTGGGGGGCTACGACTTCGAGGCCTCCGAGTTCAACCGCGCCTTCCAGGCCTGCCGTCAGCCCGGGAGCGCCTTCAAGCCCGTCCTCTACTCGGCGGCCATCGAGAAGCTCGGGTTCACCCCGTCCACCCTGCTCACCGACGCCCCGGTGGTCTTCCGGGACTCGGAAAGGTCCTGGAAACCCCAGAACTACGGCGAGGACTTCCAGGGCGAGGTGCCGCTCCGGCGAGCGGTCATCTCCTCCATGAACATCCCGGCGGTGAAGACGGCCGAGATGCTCTCCCGCAAGATGGGGCCGGACTTCCTGGGTCAGTGGGCCGCATCCCTCGGCCTCGGCACTCCGGTGAAGGCCGAGCTGGGGAGCGCGCTGGGCAGCTCCTGCACCCACCTCATCGACCTGGTGGAGGTCTATGCGGTGCTGGAGCGGCTGGGGACGCGCCGCTCCTCCTTCCTGGTGAAGCGGGTCCTGGACCGGGACGGACGCATCCTGGAGGACCGCATCGCGCCCACCGACCCGTGGGTCCCGCTCTCCGAGCGGCTGGCCGGGGCCTACGCGGAGGTGCGGGAGGAGCCGCCCCGGGTGGTGGACGCCCGGGCCGCCTTCATCCTCCAGCGGCTCATGCAGGAGGTGGCCAGCGTGGGCACGGGGGCGCAGGCCGCCCGGCTCGGCAAGCCGGTGGCCGGCAAGACCGGCACCACCAACGACTCCTTCGACACCTGGTTCCTCGGCTACACGGTGGACCGGGTGGCCGGCGTCTGGCTGGGCTTCGACCGCAACGAGCAGCCGCTCGGGCGCGCCGAGACCGGGGGGAAGGCGGCGCTGCCCATCTGGCTCGCCTTCATGCAGGCGGCGCTGCGCGACCGCCCCCAGCCCGAGTTCCCGGTCCCGGAGGGGATCTCCTTCGTCCGGGTGAACCCGGAGACCGGGGAGGCGGTGCCCCCCTTCGCCCCCGGCGTGATCGAGCCCTACCTGGAGGGGACCGGCCCCGACGCGGTCGAGGCGGGACGTCCCGGGAACCGTCCGGTGGACATGCGCGACCTCTTCTCGCAGTGAATGTAGAGGGCATCCGCCCGGCCGTTCGTCTTCCCGATCCGGCGGGGCCCGTCGTGATATAAAGTCGGTCTCCCATGTTCGGCCTCGGCTTCGGCGAGATCGTCGTCATCCTCGTGCTCGCGCTGGTCCTCCTCGGGCCCCAGAAGCTGCCCGAGGTGGCGAAGCAGCTCGGGAAGGCGCTGCGCGACTTCCGGAAGGTCTCCGACGATCTGAAGGGGCAGTTCGAGCGGGAACTCTACGCCGACGGGAAGGGCTCGCCGCGCCCCCGCCCCGCCCCGCCGACCGCGGCGGCCCCCGTACCCACCGGACCGGCGGCGCCCGTGCCGCAGGCGAGCGGGGAAAACGTCCCCGGGCTCGACGCCGCGCTCGCCGAGCCGGTCCCGCTCCCCCCGAAGGCCCCGCCCGCATGACCGAGCCGGGCGACAGCTCGCCGCCCGAGGCGGCCGAGCCGGGACCGGAGGGGGAGGTCCGCGCCTCCTTCTTCGACCACCTCACCGAGCTGCGCATCCGGCTGGTCCGGGCGCTCCTCGGGGTGGCGGTCGGGGTGGCCGTGGTCGGCTGGTTCGCCGACTACATCTTCCGCTTCATCATGCGGCCGGTGCTGGCCTCGCTGCCGGAGGGGCAGCAGACGCTCAACTACACGAGCTACCTCGAACCCTTCCTCGTCTACCTCAAGGTGGCGCTCTACGTCGGGCTCTTCCTCGCGGCGCCCTGGGTCCTCTACCAGCTCTGGATCTTCATCGCGCCCGGGCTCTACAAGAAGGAGAAGAAGGTCGTCATCCCCTTCGTGGCCACCGGCACGCTCCTCTTCTACTGCGGCGTGGCCTTCACCTACTACGCGGTGATGCCCTACGCCTTCCCGGCGCTGGCCGCCATCGCGGGCCCCGACATGAAGCCGCTCCTCACCATGCGGGAGCAGCTCACCCTGGTGCTCGCCATGATGCTCGGGTTCGGCGTGGTCTTCGAGATCCCGGTCATCATCGCCTTCCTGGCCATGATCGGGCTCGTCACGCCCGAGTTCCTCTCCAAGTACCGCCGCCACGCCATCATCGTGAACGTGATCATCGCGGCCATCATCACGCCCACCGGCGACCCCTTCAACCTGGCCATCATGGCCATCCCCATGATCGTCTTCTACGAGGTCGGCATCCTCGTCGCCCGGGTGGTCGGGAAGAAGCGGAAGGCGGACGAGGCCGCTGCCGAGTCGTGACCATCCTCCTCGCGCTGGCCGGTATCTACGCGGCGATGATGATCGTCCGGTACGGCCGGCGAGGGCTACTCGCCGTCGCGCCGGGGCTCGTCACCTCCCGCTCGGCCGCCCAGGGGCCACCCCCCACGCCGGCGCAGCAGGCGGCGGCTGCCCTGCTCCTTCCGCTCGGGTTCCAGCGTCTGGGCGCCCGGGTCGAGGAGGGGCCGCTCCGCGGGCTCACGCTCCGATCGGAGAGCTTCGCGAACGCCGAGGTCGCGATCTTCGCCGACGCCTTCGAGGCGGCGCCCCGCGAGAGCGGGGTGGCGCGGGTCCAGCTCCTCACCACCTTCCCCGACGGAGCGTCGGTGGTCACCGCCAACCACGCACGGGCGCCCCGCTCCGGTCGGCTCGGCGAGGTGGCCGGGCTCCCCGGAGCCGGGATCGACGAGGTCGTGGCGGCGCACCGCTCGACCACCGCGAGGCTCACGGCCGCCCACGGTCCACCGCTGCCGGCCCACGATCTCGCCGGGCGCGGCGCGGCGGCTCGCGTCTGGTACCGGGGGATCGGCGGCGTCGAGCTCCGGCGACGCTTCGCCGCCTATCTCGCCAACACCCTCTTCGCCTCCGCCGTGCTCGCCTACTGCCTCGTCTCCCTCGCGCGCTCCCGCTCCACCCCGTGACCCCGGAGAACCGCATGCGTTCCGCCACCTCGCAGGAGATCGTCTTCGTCGCCGGCCGCCGCACCCCGTTCGGAACCTACGGCGGGACGCTGAAGGACCTCTCGGCCACCGACCTCGCCGTGCACGCGGCCCAGGCGGCGCTGCGGGACGCGGGGCTCGACGCCGACGCCATCGGCCACGTGATCGTGGGCAACGTGCTCCAGACCTCCGCCGACGCCATCTACCTGGCCCGGCACGTCGGCCTGCGCGTCGGCGCGCCGGTGGCCGCACCCGCACTCATAGTGAATAGACTCTGCGGATCGGGGTTCGAGGCGGTCATCCAGGGAGCCCTCCAGATCACGACCGGCCAGGCCGAGGTGGCGCTGGTGGGAGGGACCGAGTCCATGAGCCAGGCTCCGTACGCGCTGCGCGGCGGGAGATTCGGCGTCCCGCTGGGGAGGACCCCGGCGCTGGAGGACACGCTCTGGACCGCGCTCACCGACACCCAGGCCCGGATGCCCATGGCGATGACCGCCGAGAAGCTGGCGGAGCAGTACCGGATCACCCAGGACGAGGTGGACGAGTTCAGCGCGCTCTCGCAGCGGCGCACCGCCGCGGCCCAGGAGGCCGGTCGCTTCCAGGCCGAGATCGCCCCGGTGGAGATCGAGACCCGCAAGGGGAAGGTCATCTTCGCGAAGGACGAGCACCCGCGCCCCGAGACCACGGTGGAGGGGCTGCGCCGCCTCCCGAAGATCTTCAAGAAGGACGGAGTGATCCACGCCGGCGCGGCGAGCGGCGTCGCCGACGGCGCGGCGATGCTCCTGCTCACGAGCCGAGCGGAGGCCGAGCGGCGCGGGCTCCGGCCGCTGGCGCGCCTCGTCAACTGGGGCGTGGCCGGCGTCGACCCGACCGTCATGGGCATCGGCCCCGTCCCGGCCTTCCGAAGCGCCATGGCCCGCGCGGAGGCGAAGCTCTCCGACTTCGACCTCTTCGAGGTGAACGAGGCCTTCGCGCCCCAGTACCTGGCGGTGGAGAAGGAGCTCGGCCTGCCGCGCGACCGGACCAACGTGGACGGCGGCGCCATCGCCGTGGGCCACCCCCTGGGGGCGAGCGGCGCGCGCCTGACCCTGCACACGATCCTGGCGCTCCGGGAGCGCGGGGGGCGCTACGGGATGGCCGGGGCCTGCATCGGCGGCGGGCAGGGTATCGCGGTCATCGTCGAGGCGCTGTAGTCTCGGGGCGAGGTGGCGACCATGGAGAAGTTCACGGGGTGCAAGGTCTTCTCGGCGACGCTGGCGCGCGACCGGGACGCCATGAGCGACACCATCAACACCTGGCTCGGGAAGCACCCGGAGCTGGACATCGTCGACAAGAGCGTCACCCTCTCGTCCGACAACCAGTTCCACTGCCTGACCATCATCCTCTTCTTCCGGCCCAAGGAAACGTAGGATGGCCTACCGGCGCGCCGGCAATCCCCTCGCCTTCGGGGGGCGCGTCCCCGCCGTCGTCGGTGGCCTCATCGTCGCCACGGTGCTCGTGAGCCTCGTCGCCGCCGTCGGCGATCAGATGAACTACCGGGTCCGGGCGCTCCTCCTCCTGCAGCCCGCGGCCGTCTGGGAGGGCGAGGTGTGGCGGCTCGTCACCTGGGTCCTCGTGGAGGAGAACCCGCTCAACCTCCTCTTCGGAGGGCTCGTCCTCTACTGGTTCGGCCGCGATCTCGTGGAGGCCTGGGGGGACAGGAAGTTCCTCGCCACCTGGTTCGGGGTGCCCGCCGCCGCCGCGGTGCTCACCTGCCTCCTGGCGCTCGCCTGGCCCCGGCTCGCCGCCTCCTGGTCGAGCGGCTTCTGGGTGGCGCTCGACGTGCTCGTCATCTGCTGGGGTCTCGTCCACCCGTTCCGGCAGATCCTGCTCTACTTCGCGCTCCCCGTGTCGGGGAAGGCGCTCGTCGCCATCACCGTGGGCGGCACCGTCCTCTTCGCCCTCTTCTCCAGCATCACCGCCTTCGTCCCCCACCTCCTCGCCGAGGGGCTCGCCTGGCTCCACGCGAGCGGGAAGGGGCCCGGCAGCTGGCTCCGGCGCCTCCGCCTCCCGCGCCGCCGCGGAAGGGGGCGCTTCGAGGTGATCCACGCCGACCGCGACCCGGATCGGCGCTGGCTCAACCGGTCGGCGGTTCCACGGTGACCTGCCGCACGGCGGCGCGGTAGACCCAGACCCGGGCGGTGTGGGTCCGCGCGTCGAGCGGAAGGACGAAGAAGCCCTGGGCGTCGGGCGCGTAGTCCGGGGAGAGACCGGAAAGTTCCCGTCCGTCGCCGAAGGTGACCCGCACCCGCGTGCCGGAGGCAGGCGCCGGCCGCTCCCCCAGGGGCAGCATGAAGAAGACGGCCTTCAACTGCTCGGCCGGAACCCGGGAGACGCTTCCGTCCGGCTGCAGGAGCCCGAGCTCCGGGTCGCCCAGGTCGGCGTCGGCGAGCGTGCCGCGGAGCACCTGACCCTCCATCAGATGGAGGACCACACGGTGCTCTCCCGGGACGAAGGCCGAGAGAAAGGTGGTCGGAGTCGCTTCCGGGGGAGGGGGTTCCTCGATGTCCTCCGGGTCCACCTCGACCTCGATCTCCGCCGTCTCCTCGACGACCGGTCCCGCCTCCCAGAGGGCGCTGGCCGGGCCGGGCTGCGCGCTCGACCGGAGCTCCTCGAGGCGCGCCTTCTCCGCGGCGGTGAGGACGCCCGTCCGGGACCTCTCCGCGAGGTCCCGAAGTTCCGCTGCGGGGTCCTTTATCTGCGTCATGGGGGGCGTGCCGCTCCGAGGCCCGATGATACCGCCCCACCGGGCCTGGCAAAAGTTCGCGACCGCCCGGGCGCAGCCTTGATCCCCGGCCGGCGGGGGGAGATGGTGTCGCCGTGAGCGTCCGGACGCACTTCCTCCCCATGTTCCCCGACGAGCTGCGTGCGCGCGGCTGGGACGCCGTGGACGTCCTGCTCGTGACCGGGGATGCCTACGTGGACCATCCGGCCTTCGGCGCCGCCGTGATCGGGCGGGTGCTCGAGGCGCGCGGATTCCGGGTGGGGATCGTGGCGCAGCCGCGCTGGGACGGGCCGGAGGACATCGCGCGGCTCGGGCGGCCCCGGCTCATGGTCGGCATCACGGCCGGGGCGATGGACTCGCTCGTCAACCACTACACGGCCCAGAAGCGCCCCCGCTCCGAGGATGCCTACACGCCCGCCGGGGAGGCCGGGCGCCGCCCCGACCGGGCCGTGACGGTGTACGCGCGCCTCGTCCGGCAGGCCTTCGGGCCGTCGATGCCCATCGTCATCGGCGGCGTGGAGGCGTCGCTGCGCCGCATCGCCCACTACGACTACTGGGACGACCGGGTGCGCCCATCCATCCTGGTGGACAGCGGCGCCGATCTGCTCGTCTACGGCCAGGGGGAGAAGCCCATCGTGGAGATCGTGCGGCGACTCGCCTCCGGGGAGGACGTCTGCGGCCTCGTGGACGTGCCGGGGACGGCGGTGGCCGTTCCCGACCTCGCGCTGGCCGGGCTCGAGGGGCGGAGCCGAGGGACCCTGCAGCTCCCCAGCTTCGAGGAGGTGGCGTCGGACCGGCGAACCTTCGCCCACTTCTCTCGCCTCTACCACCTGGAGCACAACCACGAGAACGCCCGGGTGATGGTGCAGCGCCACGGGCGGGGCAAGGCCGAGCGGACCGTGGTCGTGAACCAGCCGATGGCTCCGCCCACCACCGCCGAGCTCGACGCGATCCACGAGCTCCCCTTCGCCCGCGACGCCCACCCGGCCTACGGAGGGGCCCACATCCCCGCGCTGGAGCAGATCCGCTGGAGCGTGGCCATCCTGCGCGGATGCGCGGCCGGCTGCGCCTTCTGCTGCATCACCGAGCACCAGGGGAGGGACGTCACCTCCCGCAGCCACGGAAGCGTGATCCGGGAGCTCGAGACGCTGACCCGCGACCCGCGGTTCCGCGGGACCGTCACCGACCTGGGCGGCGCCACCGCCAACATGTGGCAGATGGGCTGCACGAGCCCCGAGGCCCACGCCGTCTGCCGTCGCGCCTCCTGCGTCTACCCGACGGTGTGCACCTTCTTCGCGGTCGATCACGGGCCGCTCGTCGAGCTCTACCAGGCCGCACGCGCCGTGAAGGGGGTCAAGCACGCCTTCGTGGGCTCCGGGCTGCGCTACGACCTGGCCCACGCCGACGAGAAGAACGGGCAGCGCTACCTGGAGGAGCTCGTCTCCCACCACGTCTCCGGCCAGCTCAAGGTGGCACCCGAGCACGTCTGCGACGAGGTGCTCGGGGTGATGAAGAAGCCGGGGCCCGCGTCGTTCGAGCGGTTCCGCGGCGAGTTCGAGCGATACTCCCGCAAGGCCGGCAAGGAGCAGTACCTCGTCCCCTACTTCATCTCCTCCCACCCCGGCGCGACCACCGAGCACGCCGTGCAGCTCATGGAGTATCTGCAGAAGAACCGGTGGAAGCCGCAGCAGGTTCAGGACTTCATGCCCACGCCCATGACGCTCGCCTCCGACATCCACTGGTCCGGCTTCCACCCCATGAGCGGCCGCCCGGTCCACGTGGTGCGCGACATGCGGGAGAAGCGAACCCAGAAGGCGCTGATCCGCTGGGGTGACCCGAGGAACCGGTCGCTCATCGAGGAGGCGCTTCGCCGGACCGGGCGGCTCAAGCCCGGGCAGCGGCTCGACGCCCGGATGCGCCCGGCGACCGGGTGGCGGAGGTGGTCGTGAGCGGGAGGTCGCTTCGCGCCGCCGTCGCAGGGCTCGCGCTGCTCGTCCTTTCGGGCTGCGAGGAGTTCGCCCCGCAGGCGCACGACGGGGCCGACTTCCACGCGCGCATTCTCTCGCAGGAGAAGGACGGCATCCGCGTCGGCACGGCCGCCCTCTCCGGGGCGGAGGCGCACCGCTACCTGGGGGTCGATCTGGAGAGCGCGGGGATCCAGCCGATCTGGGTGGAGATCGAGAACCCCGCCAGCGGGTCGGCCTGGTACATGCCGATCGGAACCGACCCGGCCTACTTCGCCCCGTACGAGGTGGCCTACCATTTCGAGCACTGGTGGACCCCGAGGAGGAACGCCCGCATCGCCGAGCACCTGCTCACCTCCGCCGTCGAGCTGAACGTCCCGCCGGGGGGCCAGGTGAAGGGGTTCGCCTTCGTGCACGCGGGGGTGGGGCCCAGGTACAACCGCATCCAGATCCTCGACGATCGCGCGCTCCACGAGTTTCACTTCGTCAACAAGGTGCCGGGCAGGAAGTGGGACTTCCATCGCATCGACTTCGACCGGCTCTACCAGGCGGCGGCGGTGAAGGACCTCGAGCTGCCGGCCCTCATGGCGGAGCTGGAGAAGCTCCCCTGCTGCGCGGCCGACGAGAAGGGGAACCCGGTCGCGGATCCGCTCAACGTCGTCCTGGTGGGGACGCCCCAGGTCGCCGCCTCCGCGCTCGTGCAGCGCGGCTGGAACTTCACGGAACCGTTCGACGCCGGCTCCGCCTGGCGGAGCGTGAAGGCCTTCCTGCTCCGCTCGCCGTATCTCACCTCGCCGGTGAGTCCGCTCCACCTCTTCGGCCGCGCGCAGGACGTCGCCCTCCAGAAGCCGCGCAACGACATCGACCGGCGCAACCACCTGCGGCTCTGGCTCGCCCCATTCACCCTGCGTGGACAGCCGGTCTGGGTGGGGCAGGTGAGCCGGGACATCGGCGTCCGCTTCACCACCCGATCCTGGTACCTGACCACCCACAAGATCGATCCGGACGTGGACGAGGACCGGGACTACCTCCTGCAGGACCTGGTACTCACCGAGCACGTCGGGACGCTGGCGCTCGTGTCCGGCGTGGGGGAGGCCCCCCGCACCGCCCCCCGCCACAACCTGACCGGCGACCCCTACTTCACCGACGGGAAGAGGCTCCTCGTGGTCATCGACGCCAAGCCCCGCGCCATGCAGGACATCGACGTGATCGAGCGCTGAGTGCGCCCCATGCCCCCCGATCCCGCAGCCGACGCCGCGGCGCGCGCGCGGCACGAGCGACTCGTCGTCGCCGACCACCGCCACCTCTGGCACCCCTTCACCCAGATGCAGGAGTGGATGGCCGAGGAGCCGGTGATCATCGACTCCGGCGAGGGGGTCCACCTCGTCGATACGCTGGGCAACCGCTACCTCGACGGCGTCTCGTCCCTCTGGTGCAACGTCCACGGTCACCGGGTGCCGGAGATCGACCGGGCCGTCGCCGACCAGCTCGGGCGCATCGCCCACACCACGATGCTCGGGCTCGCCTCCACCGCCTCCATCGAGTGCGCCGAGGAGCTCATCCGCATCGTGCCCCCCGGGCTCACCCGGGTCTTCTTCTCCGACGCCGGCGCCACCGCGGCCGAGATCGCGCTCAAGATCGCCTACCAGCACTTCCAGCTGCGGGGCGACCTCGAGCGGAAGGAGTTCGTGGCCATCCGGGGCGGCTACCACGGGGACACCATCGGCTCCGTGTCGGTGGGGGGGATCGACCTCTTCCACCGCATCTTCAAGCCGCTGCTCTTCCCGGTGCGCCACGCCCCGCAGCCCTACTGCTACCGCTGCCCGCTCGGCCAGGCGCTCCCCGGCTGCGCCATGGCCTGCGCCGACGAGGTGGAGAAGGTCTTCCAGGCCCACCCGGGCCGGGTGGCGGCCCTCGTCCTCGAGCCGCTCGTCCAGGGGGCCGACGGGATGATCGTCCAGCCGCCCGGCTACCTGCGCCGCATGCGGGAGATCTGCGACCGGCACGGCGCCCTGCTCGTCTGCGACGAGGTGGCCACCGGCTTCGGCCGCACCGGCACGATGTTCGCGGTGGAGCAGGAGGGGGTCCGCCCCGACATCCTCACGGTCGCGAAGGGGCTCTCCGGCGGCTACCTGCCGCTCGCGGCCACGATCACCACCGAGGAGATCTTCGCCTCGTTCCTGGGCCCCTTCGAGTCGAGGAAGACCTTCTTCCACGGCCACACCTTCACCGGGAACCCGCTCGCCTGCGCCGCCGCCACGGCCAGCATGCGCCTCCTGCGCGACCGGGGGGTGATGGCGGGGATGCCCGGGAAGGAGAGGGCGCTCGCGGACGCGCTCGCCCCGCTCGAGGCGCACCCCCACGTGGGCGAGATCCGCCGCCGCGGGCTCATGGTGGGCATCGAGCTGGTGCGGAACCGGGCCACGAAGGACGAGTACGCCTTCGAGCTCCGCGCCGGCCACCGGGTGACGCTCGAGGCCCGCCGCCGCGGCGCCATCCTCCGGCCGCTCGGGAACGTGGTGGTCCTCATGCCCCCGCTCGCGATGACCCAGGAAGATCTCCGGGAGCTCGTCCGCATCACGCGGGAGTCGATCGAAGCGGCCACGGGAAGTATCTGATGCGCGGCCTCCTCGTCACCGGGACCGACACCGGCGTCGGCAAGACGGAGGTGTCGGTGGCGCTCGTCGCCGGCTGGAGGGCACGCGGCCTCGACGTCGCGGCCATGAAGCCGGCCCAGTCGGGCGTGGTTGCGGGGGAGCCGAGCGACGCGGACCGGCTGCGCCGGGCGGCGGGGGAGGTGGATCCGCCGGAGCTCGTCTGCCCCTACTCGCTGCGTGCACCGCTCGCCCCGGCGGTGGCGGCCCGGCTGGAGGGGGTGGAGATCTCCCTCGAGCGGGTTCTCGCCTGCGCCGCCGAGCTCTCGCGACGCCACGCGGCGCTGCTCGTGGAGGGGGCCGGTGGCCTGCTCGTGCCGCTCACCCCGCGCGAGACCTACGCCGACCTGGCGGTGGCGCTCGGCCTGCCGGTGCTCGTCGTGGCCCGGGCCGGGCTCGGGACGGTGAACCACACCGCCCTCACCTGCGAGGCGCTGCGAACCCGTGGGCTCGCCGTGGCCGGGGTGGTGCTGAATCGCACCTCCGCCGGGGCCGATCCCTCCGAGCCCTGGAACGCAGCCGAGATCGAGCGGCTCTCCGGCGTGCGGGTTCTGGCCGATCTGCCCCATGAACCCGACCCGGTCCGTCGGGCGGCGCTCCTCGCGGATCGGCTCGTCCCCGCTGTCCAGTTTTGAGCTCGAGCGGCCGGAAATTGGATCGGGAGCGCGATCGATCCTAGAGATCGCCCCGTGGAAAACGTCGTCGATCTGACTCTCACCGCCGAGGCACGTCGCTCCCTCCACCGCGTCCTCGACCAGCGCGGGATCGGGTTCTTCCTGAAGCGGCGTCGGCGCGAGCCGGCGCGGCTCGATCCCCGCAGGATCGCCTGGGTGGTGGAGGCCGCCTCGCGCCGCACGCGGCGCCCTCCGCGCGACCCCGATGCGCTGGCCCGGACGCGGCGGGTGCTCCGCCGCGAGCTCATCCGACGGCTCGCCGAGTCGTTCGTGGAGGCCGGGCTGTAGGCTATCCGCTACCGCGCCGCCCGGTTCTTCTCGACGAACTTGAGCCGCAGGTCGGAGAGCAGGTCGCGCAGGAAGCGCGTCTCCTCGTCGGTCAGGTTGCCCTTCGTCTTCTCCTGCAGCATGGCGAGGAGGTCGATGGTCTGGCGCGCCAGGGCGAGGTTCTCCTTGGCCTCGGAGGTCTCGGGGTGCTGGATCTCGCCGAGGTGCATCAGGGCGGAGGACCCGAGGGAGAGGACGAAGGTTCCGAAGTCCACGTGGCCGGGGTGCTGGGCGTCGGTCATGTCTCCATCCTAATCCACATCGAAGGTGATTCGCTCCGCGGCGAAGCCGCGCTGGACGAGCAGGACGAGCTGGCCGGCCCGGCGCGCCTGGACCGCGGCCTTCCGCCAGTCGGCCATCGAGGAGATCTCGAGCGAGTTGACCTCCCGGATCCAGTCCCCCGCCTGCAGCCCGATCTCTGCGGCCGGGCTGCCGCGCCGCACGGAGCGGACGACCACCACCTCGCCGCCGCGGACCTTCTCCTCCCCGAGGGAGAGGCCAGTCCTCTGCTGGAGCGTCTGCTCGGCCTTCTCGGCGGACAGCTCCACCGACCGGACCGTCACCAGGACCCGCTCCTTGCCCCGCAGGATGCCGAGCCGGAGCGGGGCTCCGAGCGGCACGTCCCGCACGCGGAAGCGGTACTCGGCCGCGCTCTCCACCGGGGCGTCCCCGACCGATTCGACGACATCCCCCTTGCGGACGCCTGCCGAGGCCGCCGGGGAGCCGGGCTCGACGCCGCTGACCTGCACCCGCAACCGGTCGCCGCCGATCCGGTCCGACTTCACCGGCTCGTCCCGCACGGAGATGCCGGTGAAACCCTCCCGCACCTCCCCGTGCCGGATCAGGTCCTCGGCCACGCGGATGGCCCGGTCGATGGGGATGGCGAACCCGATGCCGGCGCTCCGATCGCCCAGGATGGCGGAGTTCACGCCGACG
>SESF01003004.1_pt1 | contig 15271 bp, 9 predicted proteins | sample 3171521 | NCBI WGS metagenome assembly SESF01 (sample SAMN10866945, study PRJNA518727) | freshwater metagenome | biome: subpolar coniferous forest; feature: holomictic lake; material: water; isolation source: holomictic Lake 227, 6 m and 8 m depth | place: Canada: near Kenora, Ontario | collected...
AGTCTGCCGATCACAACTGGGCGGCACTCCTCTATGTCTGAGCCTTCCGGTGCGGTGAAGGTCGTGCCCACGGTCAGAGATTACCGCCTATTCAATAAAGAGGGTGTTCACGCCTCCGACTTCCCTCACTTCTCTGAGAGCCTAGAGGGAAATGGGGCTTCAAATGAGTAGCTGCCCGAGTCCACCTCGTAATACGTCGCGAACTTATCGGCACGAAGCAACTTTACGCCCACCGCTGCCCGAGCGGGCTTGCCGGACTCGGTCACTTGCGCCGCCTGCGTGGTGGGCACGCAGACCGTGGCGGTGGTGTTGGCCGGCACCACGATGCGCAGCGTGAGTTTAGCTCCTTCAGTTTTCCAATCACACGTGATGAGCCCGCGGATGGATTGATATTCGCCCTTGGCCCAGTTCACACCGCCGCCGGGCTTCGGGGCGATGACAAAGTGCTTCCAGCCGGGCTGCGTGTCATCCGGATTAAGGCCGGCGAGGCTGCGCCACATCCATTCGCCGACGGCGCCAAAGGCCCAGTGGTTGAAGGAATTCATGCCGGCATCCTGGAAGCCGCGGCCTTTGACGTAGCCATCCCAGCGTTCCCAGATGGTGGTAGCGCCGTTGTCGATCATGTAGAGCCATGACGGGAAGGTGCGGTTGGTGAGCAGTTGCCAGCCGACGTCGGCGTAGCCGTTGCGCGTCAGTTCGAGCATGGCGCGGTGCGTGGTTTGGATGCCGGTGGAAAGATGGTTCTGATAGTGGCGGATGTTCTCGACGAGGCGCTGGGCGACCTTCGCGCGGAGGTTGTCCGGCAGCAGGTTAAAGCTGAGCGCCAGCGCGTAGCCACCTTGCGTGTCGCCTTCGATGCGGCCATCGGGCTTAACGAAGCGTTGGTTGAAGACGGCTTTGATCTGGTTGAACAACTCGCCGTAGCGCGGCGCATCTTCCTTGCGGTTGAGCACTTCGGCCATCTTCGCCACCAGTTCCGTGGAGTGGGCAAAGAACGCGGTGGCAAAGACTTCCTTCGGCACCGAGCCCCCCTCGCTCGGCCAGCCGGCTTGTTTGACCCAATCGCCGTTGAGCCAGTCGTTGTAATCGTTGTTGCGACCTTTGGACCAGACCAGGCCGGGGTTATTGCGTTGGATATAGTCCACCCAGCGCCGGGCCGACTCGAAGTGCTCCTGAAGCAGCCACGTGTCGGCATAGTTCTGGTAAGCGCGCCACGGCACGATGACGCCGGCATCGCCCCAGGCGGGGACGCCGGAAAAGCTCTTATTGGGATCTCCCGGGTGCGGTGCGAAATCGGGAAACCGGCCATCATCCGCCTGGTCGTCACGGATATCCTGCGCGAATTTGGTGAAGAACGCGGCCATGTCCATGTTGAAGCTGGCCGTCTGCGCGAAGGACTGGATATCACCCATCCAGCCGAAGCGTTCGTCGCGCTGCGGGCAATCATTGGGCGAACTCATGAGGTTGGCCCGCTGGGTCCAAAGGATGTTCTGCATTAGCTGGTTCAGCGACGGGTCTGAGCATTCGAAACGGCCTGCGATGGGCGAAGTGGAGTGAAACACACGGCCCGTGACGGCGTTCGTCGCCGGCGCTGCGGCCAGGCCCGTTAGCTCAAGGAAGCGGAAGCCGTGGTAGGTGAAGCGCGGCTCGAAGACAAAATCGCCGTCCACGCGCGGCGTATAGCGGTCAACCTGTGGGGCACCGCGCAAGTTGGCGGTGTAGATCGTGCCGTCGTCATTGAGCATCTCGGCGTGCCGGAGCGTAACGGTATGGCCCGCTGTGCCGACGGCTTTCACGCGGCACCACCCGACCATGTTCTGGCCCAGGTCGAACACAAATACGCCAGGCTTGGGCTCGGTCATTTTGATCGGCGCAATCTCGCTAACAACCTGGATCGGCTCATTGCGCTGCCAGATCAGCCGGCGAGAATCGAGTTCGAGACATTGCACGGGCTGCCAAGATGACGCGTCGAAACCGGAGGTGTCCCAGCCCGGCATCTCCTTGCGGGCGTCATAGACTTCACCGTCATAAATGCCAGCCGAGCGGACGGGTCCATCGGTGGTGCAGCGCCATGAACCGTCGGAGACAATCGTCTGCGTCTGGCCGTCGGTGAACTCTATTTCGAGTTGCAGCAAGAACCGCGGCTGCGTGCCGTAGGCAAAACGGCCCACCGCCATCAACCGGCCGGCAAACCAGCCCTCGCCCACCAGCGCGGCCACGGCGTTCTCGCCCGGGCGCAGCAACGCGGTGACGTCGTGGACCTGATATTGAACCCGCTTCCGATAACTGGTCCATTCCGGCGTCAGCAATTCCTCGCCGACGCGCTGGCCGTTCAGACGAAGTTCATAGAGGCCCAGCCCGCTGGCGTAAGCCGTCGCGCGCTGGATGGGGCGATCGAGTTGAAACGACTTGCGGACCATCGTGGCGGGCAACGCTCCGCCGCCGCCGTCGGGCTTCACCGTTATCAGCACCCCGTCCGTTAGATTGGCCTTGGCCCACGGGCCGGTCTCGATCGAGTCCAGCGCCAGCACTTTGGCCCCTTTCCCCAGGTCGATTTCCCCCTTCAGGATCTGCATCTCCGCCAACCCGAAGGCATAGTTATCGCCGTCCCGCCGGCCCAAGCGCGTGACCATGAGCCGAACAAAACGAGCCGTAGTTGAGGCTAGGCGGTAGTGAGGTGCGTTGGTGCCGGGATTTGGCTCGTCGCCGGTAGTGCGATCGAGCAGCACCCGCGCGTCGGAGAAATCGGCACGCGAGGCGGCTTCAATCCTGAAGCGCACTGGAAACAAGAAGCCCGGCGTGTCGGGTTGAAAGTCGTAGGGCCGCGCGGGAAAAAGACCCACGCTATCAAGGGTTTGCGGTTGGCCCAAGTCCACCGCGACCCACTTGACAGTATCCGGGGATTTGGCGAGCTCGCTATGATATCCGTTGAGGGGGCCGCGTGCGGCGGCGTTGGTAGCGCCAGCGGGATCGGCAATCCACTTTGCTTGCCAGTCGGATCGTTCCAACAAGCCCATCGTCCACTTGGCCGGCGCGCTCCACGCGGAAGACCGGCCCGCCTTGTCCCAGGCGCGCACCTTCCACCAAACGCGCATCCGAGAGCGGAGCGGCTGCCCCGAATAGACGATTTGGGACATTTGATCCGAGGGCACTTTGCCGCTGTCCCACAGGTCGCCGTGGTCCCCCGCCAGTTTCTCCGGGGAGGACGCCACCAGCGCTCGGTACGCGGTCTGCGTTTCGCCGCGCTGGTCCGAGGCCAGCGTCCAACTCAGCCTGGGCTGCAGGACATCCATGCCCGCAGGATTGACCCGGTATTCGCAGCGTAGGTTCTCAACCGTCGTAGCGGAAGCAGGCCCGTCCGCCCCGCTCACTTGGCGAGCCGTCAGGCTAAGTGCGCAGGCGGTGATTAGAGCGATAGGACACGAGAAGCGCATAATCATGTATATGTTCCTTTACCAGAGTTATTCGTTTGAGAGAGCGGGGGCTTGCGGTGCCACTTACGGCTGCACCATGGGAAAGCAAGTGAAGTTCCCTTCCACCTGCCAATACGGCACAAATCGGTAGGCGGTGCCTTTGACCTGATAGTGAACCGGACCGCTTGCAACGGCTTGCAGCAGATTTGGCAGCGTTGCTGGATTGCTGTAGATCCTTCCGGCGGCGTCGTTCAGGGCCATCAGTATTGGCCCATGCAACAATGCATAGCGGTCCACGTTGCCCGCCGCCTGATCCAGCCCCGTATATTTGACCGTCGTGAAGCCCATCGGTAGTGTGAAGCTGACCAGGTCCTTGCTTTTCCATTTCCGCCGGATTGACGCGTAGCTGCCAGGATTGCCCGTCACGGCGCGTTTCCCATTCACATAGATTTCCATCTTCTCCGTCGCCCAGGACGGCACGCGGACGCGAATGTTCATGGTCTTAGGCTCCGGTGTGGTCACGGTCAGGGTAATACCGGGAGCATTCGGGAAGCTCGTATCCTGGGTGAGGATCATCCTGCTGCCACCGTGATCCCAAGTCATTGTTGAAGCTGCGTAGAGGTTGACCAAGAGCCCGTCTTTGTCTGTGGAATAGATGTATTCCGGAAGCTTGGCCAGCATTCCCACCACCGAACATTCACAACAGGTGCCCTGACATTGCGCCGCCTCCTTGGATCCATGCAGCGGATTGTGATACCTGATCTTGCCGTTCGCATCCTGGCAGGCCAGCACGACATTGTAGATGGCCTCTTCAATCTGCGCCGCGTATCGCTCATCCGTGGGAAAGAGCTGCATCAGCCGGCTGTTAATGTTGGCCCAGAACACGCTGCCGCAGGTTTCCCCGGTGCATCCGCTCGTCAGCTTGCACGACTTCGGAGGATACGGCCCGCGGCTTTCGCAAATGGCCGTGCTCCCGCCCACGTGTTTGAAATTGTCCTGATACATTGTCCAGCCGCCCAGGACGGCATCCAGATATTTCCGGGCTCCGGTGGCGCGATATTGGTCCACGTACGCTTCCAGCCCGAGCAGATCATAACAGTGCGGCCGTTCTCCCGGGTAGAACGTAAAGCAAAGCGGCTCTTTGTTCTTCAACTCATCCAACCAATACTCCTGGTCGAAGTACCTTTCACTGGTGAGAAGATCATTGCTGGTGCCGACGGGTGAAAGATACACGAGCGGCCCGCCTGGGAATCCGTTCGGCGAATTGGCACCGTGAATCATTCTGGGCAAATAGGAACAGGTGTTGAACCAATCGTAGAACCTCCGCACGATGTCATAGGCCGCCGGGTTCCCCGCTCTGCCCGCGTCCAACAAGCCCCTGGTCCAGAACACGCGGTCGTAGTTCTTTCGTTCGCTATTGGCGTCCGTTTCATAGGCAAAGGAATCCTTCTCGGGATAGTAGTTGTGGTACCCGTCCGCTCGCTGACGCGCCTGAATTCCGGCCACCACCGTATCCACGATGTTTCGCAGGTCGGCTCTTTCCTCCCAGCGCAGGGAATTGGCGGCGCCTTGCAGCATGCGACCTTCGTTGGACGCCGGCAGCCAGGCGAACCACCCCGGCCCATCGCAATATGTTTTGCTGGCAAAGCAGTGGTTGAGGTATTTGATGTTCCGCTCGAATGCGTCCTTGAAGACCCCCGGTTGGAGGGAGACGCCGGTGACCGGGGAATGCGTGGCATAGCCCACCGGTTGCCATGTGCTGGGCAGCGCATAAGGCTTAGCCCTGCTCTCAATCTGCGCGTATTCCGCCCGCATGGCATTGGTGATATCCTCGACATAATTCACCGGCTGAATGGTCTCAAAGCAGTCAATATCCTGGTAGCAGTCTGTGGCGTTGGGATTTCGGTCCTTGCGGACCACAATCCGCAGTGTGTGAAGCGGGCCGGCGCGAATCCCGGTTTTCTCGAAGAGAACCACGTTGCAGAGCCAGGTGGCATTGTAGGCATCCACTGTTTGCTGGAAGACGCCGTCCAGATACACATCCGCAAAACCATGATCCCGGTTCCTGGAGCCGAACCATCGGACGGCGGAGCCTCTGAATTTGAACTCACAGTTATTGTATTGGACATTGGAAGTGCGAAAGTCACGAGCGTGGAAGCCATTCTGCTCGGTCTCCCTCGCCCAGTCTCCAAAACAGAGCACCGAGCCATCGGTATCATTCACGATGACTGAGCCTGGGATGCGAGGAGGCTCGGGCAGCCTGGTCGCCGCAGCCATAACCTCGCTCGTCACGACTTCAATTCTGTCGCACTCCACCCAATAATCGGTGGCGGACGCGCTCTTTTGATGAAGCACCACCACCTTGATGGCATGCTTGCCCAGAGGAAGTTCTCCCGAATCGAACACCGCCGCGCTGGGTTGGTTTGTGGCGCTGTAGGTGTCAACGGTCGCCTGGAGCAGGCCGTCAATGTAAACCTCAGCTCGTCCCCGGCTATTACTCTGGGTGCTAAACCATTTGAGACGGGTACAGGTCAGATTGGTGTATGCGAGTGAATTCTTGGCGGCCGTGCTTGATTTGGCCGTCCCGTTGCTCCAGCCCGGTCCAAGATCATTAAAGAGGGTCCATCCCGTGCCGGAATACGTGATGCTTCTGTGCCTGTCGTCGAGGCTTCGCACCCGGGCGACAGCGTTGGATAGCGGGATTCCATCCGGCGACGGGAGGGTGGCTGTGGCATCCGCAGCTTGCCCGGAGGCGCCGGGGGCGGCGGCAAATAGAGCCATTGCCAGCACGCACCCAATTCGAGCCAATTCTGATCTGTTAGCTTTCATTTTCGATCTCATTCCTATGTGGCCCCGACGGCACATTTTCTGTTGTTGGCATTGCCCTGCTGATTCGCCAAGGAGGCCAGCGACGCCACGCGGGTTCGGCTCCGGTTCGGATAGCGCTTCATCCGGCCAGGAGGTGGTTGGACATTCCCATCACGCCCAGCGCCACGATAAGAATGCAGACGCCGAGGGTCATGGCGTTTCTCGCTTTGGCAGACGTCCCGTGCCATTCGCCGGCCAGCGCCCCGGCCAGGTTGCCGAAAAGGATCGAGCAAACCAGCATCATCGGGAATCCAACGTAGGCGCCGTACGCACCGAGCTGGTAAGCCGCGATGCCATAGACCGCGATGCCGCCGGGCCACGCCAGCCCCATGAAGATCACCCAGCCCCAATGCCGCGCGTCGCCCTGGGCAAGTTGGGCAAATGACTTGTTGCGCGCCATGAGCCAGGCGGCATAGAGAAAATTGACGAGGTAATTGCCGGTGAAAACCAGCGCCCAGATGGCGAAGCCCTTGGCCCACACGCTCGCCCCGGCTTTCTCGGCGGTGGCGGCGATGTCCGCTCCCGAGATAAAGCTGAAGTTCACCAATGCGGACAAGGCGCCGGAAACCAGGCAATACATCAGGCCAATGGAAAAGGGTGTGGAGAGCGTTGAGCGGGCGCGGGCGCTTCCCGCGGGCGTGCCTTTGGCTAAATCCTGTTCCTTGATCTTGCCGGCACGCGCGATGAATACGATGCCCAGCACCATGAGGGCCACCGCGCCGATCAACGTCAGACCGCCCGGCGTGGCCACTTTGTCACGCTGAAACAACGCCAGCGGCACGAGTGAACCGAACACGTTGATCAGGCCCATCAGCAGCGAGACTCCCAGCGCCATGCCGACGGCGGCAATGGCCTTGCCCCAGAAGATGCCGCCCAGACCCCAACCGACTCCGAAAAGAAACGTCAGCCACAGCTTCGCTGCCGGGATACTGTGATAGACTGCGCCCAGATCAGGCACGGTGAGCAAGGCCAGCGGCCACGGCACGACAACGAGCGCAATGAGCGATCCGAGTCCCCAACTGTTTTCCCATTTCCACTTCGGCGTGCGGGTGACACCCAGCGAGAATAGTCCTTCCAGCGCGCCGGCGAGGAACACGAGCAGCAAACCGAGAATGAGTGAATTGGACATATTACCTTCTGAAAGCTTCTATTTTGCCAGGCAACCCCTTTCAACGGCCAGGCTATGCCGGTCTCGCCTGAGGAATCGTTCCTTCTCCGCACTGGTGCGATTCATAGCCGGTAGAACCTGATCGCGTTGTCCCGGAACAGCTTTTGCTGTTGCGTCGGCGAGGCGTTGCTGATCGCCCATGCCAGGGTCTCAACCCAGTGCGGGTAATCGGTCGCCTGCAATGCCACTGGCCAGTCACCACCATACATCACCCGGTCCCAGTCAAACGCCTCCAGCACCGCGTCGAGGTATGGCTTGAGATCCTCCTTCGTCCAGGTCTTGAACTCCGCCTCGGTCACCAGTCCGCTCAGCTTGCACCAGGTGTTCGGCAGCCTCCCCAGCTCGCGCAAATAGGTCCGCCAGGGTTCAATGATCTGCTCTTTGATGAACGGCTTGCCGATGTGATCCAGGATGAAGTTCACTTGCGGGCAACGCCGGACGAGTTCGAGCGTATTCCGGAATTGCTCGTCGCCCTTGAGGCAGATATCGAAACTCAGGTTGAACTCCGCCAGCAGTTGCACGCCGCGCACGAAATCGGGGCGCAGGCAGAAACCCGTGTCCGGCTCGAACTGGATGATCCGGCGGACCCCCTTGACAAGTGGGTTTCGGGCCAGTGCCGCCACCTCCGCCCGCGCCGCTTCTCCCTTCTCCAGTGGCGCCCAAGCGACGATGCCTTGGAGCCGCAGGTCCTGGCAGGCCAGGCCGGTGATCCATTCCACCTCCTGCCGGTACCTCGCGGGATCGCACTCGCATTGCACGAACACCATCCGCTCGACGCGTACGGGCGCACAATGCCGATCGTAATCGGCCAGCAAGCAAGGCTTGTTGAGCAGCGGAACGTTCGCCAGCCACGGATACGGGATCCGCTGCGGATCCCACAGGTGGAGGTGCGTATCGGCAATTGGAAAGTCGATCATACTCAGCTCCAGCTACGATGAGCCGGCGAAGCTGGAAGCTTCGCCCAGACCTTCGCTGCCCATCGCCCGGTAGCCGCCGTCCACCATCAGTTCGGTGCCGGTGATGAAGGAGGCTTCGTCGCTGAGCAGGAACGCCGCGGCGGAGGCGCATTCTTCCACCCGCCCCAGCCGGCGCAGCAGGTGGAACTTGCCCCAAACGGGCTCCCATTTGGCGCGGTCATAACCGGCCGCCTTGTCCACTTCCCGGGTCCAGATCCAACCCGGACTCAAGGTGTTGATCCGAATCTGCGGGGCGAGATCCATGGCGGCGCAGCGCGTGAGCTGGTTTACCGCACCCTTGGCGGCGTTATAAGTCCAGCGGTCCGGCTGCGCAATGTGTGCCGAGATGCTGGACATGTTGACGATCGCCCCGCCGCCAGCGGCAAGAATATGCGGCGCCGCCAATTGGATCATCGTGGCGTAGGCCACCGGCCCGACACTCATGGTCCGGTCCCAGTCGGCCCGGGTCGCCTCTCGCCCCTTGGCCGTAAACGAGAACGCGTTGTTGATCAGCAACTGCAGGCGCCCGTGGCGGCGGACGGTGGCTTCGACCAGCGCCCGGCAGAATTGTTCCTCGGCCATGTCCCCCTGAACGAACGAGACATCCCATCCCTTAGCCTTTAGTTCCTGCTCGGTGGCAGCGCCTTGGTCACTGATGCCGGAGAAGACCACCGCGCACCCTTCTTCGCAGAGCCGTTCCATGCAGGCGCGGCCAATGCCTTGCGAGCCGCCGGTCACTAATGCAACTTTGTTTCTTAGTCCTTTCATACCATCCTTTTAGTGCTGATTGGTGTTTGTTTACGTGTTCGAGGTCAGAGTGTTCAATCCATCACGAAACCGCCATTCACGTCGAGAATCTCGCCCGTGATGTAGCGCGCCCGGCTCGAGGCGAGAAAGGCCACCGCGTCGGCGATGTCCTGCGGCTGACCGTATTCCTTCCAGGGAATCTTCTCAGCGAACGCGCGGTTGGTTTCGTCACCCCAGGCCTCGGTCATCTCGGTGGCCGTCGGGCCGGGACAGACAGCGTTGACGTTGATCTTGAATGGCGCGGCCTGTAGGGCCAGTGATTTGGTGAAACAGATGACGCCCGCCTTCGAAGCCGAGTAATGCGCCCCGGCGGTCAGTCCGCCGACCTTGGCCGCCGCGGACGCGAGGCTGATGATTTTGCCGCGGCGCTGCTCTTTCATCAGGCGAAAGGCTTCCCGGCTCATCAGGAACGTGCCGCGCAGGTTAACCGCCAGCACCCGGTCCCATTCCGCCACGTCAATATCCAGAATGGGAATCGCGCGGCAGATGCCGGCGTTGTTCACGAGGATGTCAAGCCGCCGGGCATCGCGCATGACCAGCTCGTAGAGCGACCGCACGGACGATTCCTCGGCCACGTCCACCCGCGCCGCAATCGCCCGGGCGCCCGTCCGGGAGATATCCGCCGCGGCTTGCTGGGCGCCTTCGAGATTCAAATCGGCCACCACCACCACAGCCCCGGAGGCTGCCAGCGTGTGGCAAATTGCCCGGCCGATTCCCTGGGCGCCCCCGGTGACCACGGCGACCTGATCTTTGAGTTCTTGTGGCGCCATAGAATTGTCCGTTTCGTGTCTCATGGAGTTCGTTCGACCAGCGGTAACATTTCGGCGGCGCCCTGGAGGACGGCCAGCCGGGCTTCCGGCCCGAGCCGGGCGAACGCCTGCTCCAGCGCGGCTTGAGGTGTGGCGGCCCATTCCAGGCCGGCCCGCCGCACCTCCTCGGCCGGGATGCCGCTGGTGACCAGAATCACGGTTGCTTTCTCGCGGACCACGCGGCTGACCTGTGCCATGTGAACGCCAACGACCTTGTTCTTCAGCCGCCCGCTCCTAACCAGTTCCTTGATTTCCGGCAGGGGGGGATATCCGAAGTCGAGAATCTCGTGATGCGTGGCGGAGAAGCCCTCCTGACATGGACTCACCAGGATCACCACGCCCCCTGCACGAACCACTAAGGCGGCCTGATCCAAAGCCTTGTTTGCCTGCCAGAAATCTGAGTCGAACGGGAAACTGTCGGCCACCACAATGTCCGCCAGTTCTGGAATGCGCACCGCATGCAAATCCATGGCCAGTTCACAGCCTCGGCGATGCGCCTCGACCAGGTCCCCGGCCACTACGAATGCCACCCGCTGGCGCAAATCCATGCCGCAATTGATGATAAAATCCAGGCCGGCCTGCCGTGCCAGCGCGTCAATCGAAGCCCGGACCGGATTGTCCCGCCGGCCAATGATGTCGGCATCGTCGAGATCGATCCGCGTCCAATGCATTTCGTCGTTGGTGATCTTGCCGCACACACCCGGCACGAGGATCTTGCCGCCGCCGGTGAAACCGCACACCTCGATGGGCATGATGCGTCCGATGCCGATCACCAGGTCGGCCTGGGTGACTTTCCGGTTGATCCACACCTCGACACCCTGGGCCGTTTTGCCCCTGTATTCGCAGGTTGCGGGGTCGTTCCAGTCGTGATTGTGGGCCGCATAGCGCGCCGCCACGTCCGCGCCGAGTTTGGTGGCCATTTCCGCCGGGGTCATGAAGCGATGTGTGCCCAGCGCGAATAGAAACTCAATCTGCTCCGCCTGTAGCCCGGCCTCGTGCAGCGTCTGCAGGACCGGTGGCAGCAGCCGATGGACTGGCGTAGGTCGGCTGATATCATCGGCGACTATCAACACCCGCCGGCAACCCTGTGCCAGGTCCGCGAGGGGCGGTGTCGCGATCGGCGATTCGATGGCGGCCCGCACCAGCGCCGCAGGTTCGCCCTGGGTCGAGCTTTGCCGGGTCTGGAATATACCGAGCAACCTCGCTACCGGCACCGTTAGCGGCGGGACGTTGGGGTATGGAAATACGACCTGCGTGGACTTGGCGCTTGAAACAGCGTGCGTCATGGAAGCTATTCTCGCTGAGCGGCTCGGCGGATGCTGGCCGCGACTTGCATCGTGGTCGGCAGGCAAGCCTGTTCCCCTCTTCGCGATACCGGCAGCGGGATGTCGGGCGCGGCCACCGCGACCGGCGGGCCGTCCAGATAATCGAAATACCGGCGGGTGCATTCCGCAGCGATTTTGGCGCCGATGGAGTTGGACGCCGGAGCCTGCTCGACGGTCACCAGCATCCCGGTCTTCATCAGCGAGCGGCCAATGGTCTCATAGTCCAGCCCCGCGCTGTCAAGGCTGCGTAAATCGATCACCTCGGCATCTGCGCCTTCCGCGGCTTCAAGCGCCCGCGGCACGCTCGACAAATACGCCACTACCGTCACGGCCTTGCCCGGCCGCAAGACTTTGGCGGTGCCCGGCCGCACTCGATGGTCCGGAGGCCCCTCTGGCACCTGGAACTTCTGGTTGTAGAACTCCTGATGCTCCACAATCAGCGTTGGGCTCCTGGCTAGCATCGCGGCGTTGAACAGGCCGATATAATCGAACGCCGTGGTCGGGGCGACGATGCGCCAGCCGGGGAAGAGGTGAAAGAGCGCCACCGGATCGAAACTGTGCTGCGCGCCGTAGCCGAGGCCGGCCGCGATACGGGTGCGGACTACGACCGGCACCTCCGTGTGCCCGCCGTAAATGTGGGCAAGCTGGCCAATTTGGTTCAGCAACTGGTCGGCGGCAACGAGCACAAAACTGGAGAACATGATCTCCACGATGGGGCGCATCCCGTTCATCGCGGCACCGCAAGCCAGGCCGCTAAATCCGGCCTCGGAGATGGGGGTGTTGCGCACTCGTTCGGGGAATCGCTTGGCCAACCCCTTGGTCGCGCCGTACGCCCCACCGCCGAGATTGGCGACTTCCTCGCCACAGACATAGGCCAGCGGATCGCGCTCCAGCCAGCGGCCGGTGACCTCAGCGATGGCGTCGGAGTACTTAAGCTCGCGCGGGCAGGGGACATCTTCCTGTTCTACGAACGGCCCCTGCTCGTGGAGCATTTCGTCGCGCACCCCGATCACGAGCGAGGCGGACGTTGGCCACAATTCTTCGCGAACCTCCACCACGCCTTTCCCCGCCGTAATCGTGCAATGGGCGACAGCTTCGTCGATGGCGCGGCGCGCATTCTCTTCGAGGATCTTCAGCGTGCCGTAGTTAATCAACCCGCGGCGGGTGAGTTGGCGCACCGTTTGGGCGAGCGGATCACGGTCTCTCCAGAGCGTTTCCTCGTTCTTATCACGGTAGCCGTAAGTGCTCCCAGCCCGGTCGCCGGCATGATGCAGATACCGGTACGTCTCGACGTCCAGGTAACAGGGCAGCCAGCCTTCGTGCCGGCGCTGCCAGACGTGCTCGAGCGCCAGTTTCACAGCCAGCGGGTTCATGCCGTCCACGCGCACGCCCGGCATCCCGTACGCCAGCGCTTTCTCGTAGAGATGCTTCGCCGAGCACGACTGTTCGAGTGTCGTGCCGACCGAGTATTGATTATTCTCGATCAAATAGACGACCGGCGCCTGCCACAACTTGGCAAGATTCGACGATTCGTCGAGCACGCCCTGGTACATTGCGCCGTCGCCGAAGCAGCAGACGGTCATCGTGTCGCGCCCCTGCATTTTCTCCGCCCACGCCACACCGGTCGCGTGCGGCACGCCACCGGCCACGATCGCGTTGGTGCCGGCCACGCCGGCCGCTTGGTGGAACAGGTGCATCGAGCCGCCGCGGCCGCCGCTACAGCCTTCCGCCAATCCCATGACCTCCGCCAGCAAGACCCGCACCTCCCGGTGCATTTCCGGGGTCAAGCCATCGGGGAGCGGATCGTAATCCGCACTCGGACGGCAGGCGCTCAGGACTTTGGCGAGGTACTGATGATGGGCGCGGTGCGTGCCGGTAATCTTGTCCGCCGTGCGCAGCGCGCTGCCCAGGCCGGCGGCCACGCCTTCCTGGCCGATGCTGGTATGCACCGGGCCGTGGATGCAATCCTGGGCCTTGAGGTGGAGCAGCGTTTCCTCGAAGCGCCGGATGAGGATGATCTGCTGCAGCAACCAGAGCAACGCCGCCGGCGATTGTGCGTCCCAATCGGCCTCGTCGATTCTGATCTCGACGAGCGGTGTCTGAATGGTGAGCGGGCGAACTTGCATGGTCAGGCTTTCAGGTAAACGGACTTCCCTATTTGCTCCGCGCTTTCTTCCGCGTGCTCACGTTCTGCAAGTCGCGCGCCGCCAACATCAGGTGTTCCTGCATGGCTTCCCGCGCCTTGGCCGGGTTGCACTTTCGCACGGCTTCAAAAATGGCGCGATGCCCGACTAGAGCCTCCTCGACGCCGGAGTAGGCCAGTGTTTTCTGCCGTGACTCGCGCAGGAACTCAGCCAAGGTCTCCAACAGCAGCACGAAGACCGGATTGCCGGTCGCCTCCGCCAGGATGCGATGGAACCGCACGTCCGCCGCAATGCGGCCTTCCAACGGCGAAGCGGTGGCCAAATCCTGGACCGCCCGCTCCAATTGCCGCAGGTGTTCATCGTTCGCCCGCTCGGCGGCCAACGCCGCAATCTCACTCTCCAATGGCCGGCGCACCTCCGCCAGGTGCAGGAGTGTGGCCTTGTTGCGGCGCAGCAGCAGTCGCAGACTGGCGACAGTGACTTGCGAGTCTGGCGGTTTCACCCGCGGGGCCCGGCCTTGCGAAACCTCGACCAAACCGGCGGCGCGCAAACCGCGCATGGCCTCCCGAATCACCGTGCGTGACACACTAAAGGAAGCGGCCAGCTCGCCTTCCGAGGGGAGCATTCCGTCCCCATCAAACACTCCCTGCACGATGCGCTCGGTCAGGCGGTCCAAAACCTTCGCCACCCGGTCCGGCGTCGCTCCGTCGCTTTCCGGGGCGCGCCTCGCCGCCCGCCCGGTCGTGGATTTCGCCTCGGTCACCGTGGTTTCGCCCACGGCGGAGGGTTCTGTCAGGCTGCTTGTCATCGTGCTAATACATATATGATAAGAGACGCCCGAAGTCAAGTGAAGCGTGAAACGTGAGCGGCCTGCCACCTTCACGTTTCACGCTTCACGCTTCACTTTCCAGGTGGGCCGCCTGCGGTGGACAAGTGAAACGCAAGAAAAGTCGCATAATCCGTTTGACGAGCCTTAAGCAACTTGTATTATAGGTGGTGTATGATATCACGCACCGCAGGCAACCCGGGGATTCCTGGCCCTGGTCGTATTAGTGTCGCCCCAGTAGTCGCACCGCGTCAGGCGTGGCTGGGACGTGGGAGACGTGAAACGTGAAACGTGAAACGTGAAACGTGAAGGTGGCAGGCCGCTCACGTTTCACGTCTCACGTTTCCCACAGTGAATATGAAAAACAGATCGCGAGCCTTTACCCTGATTGAATTGCTGGTGGTTATCGCCATCATCGCCGTTCTCGCGGCCATGTTGTTGCCCGCGCTCAGCCAGGCCAAAAAGAAAGCTGAAAAGGCTCTGTGCCAGAGCAACGGGCGCCAGTGGGGTGCGGCGATCCAGATGTATGCCGGGGATAATCGAGACTCATTTCCCGACAATACCGATGGCTGGCATATCAGTTGGATGGGGAAGAACATGACTGCCTTTTGGAAGGACTATTTGATCAAATCAACCAAGTCAAAGACCGAGAAGGACAAGTTTCATGTTCTGTTTTGTCCCACGGATCGTTGGCACCGTTTGGCGGACCTCTGGGCTGGCGATGCGGATTCAGGCCGCCTCGTCGGCTATTTTTACCTGCCCTACCGTTCGCCAACCGACGACTATGCTATAAACGGCATTTTGGACTGGCACACTCGAAAGAAACTGGGCGGGCGATTCCGAAATGCCCCGGTCCTGAGTGACCGCGTCCAGGCGCTCGGGACCTGGTCGCCGACAGCCAACAAGGGAAGTCTGAACTGGACCACCGCCGACCCAGATACTGGGAAAACCGTAC
>SESF01020179.1_pt1 | contig 15266 bp, 9 predicted proteins | sample 3171521 | NCBI WGS metagenome assembly SESF01 (sample SAMN10866945, study PRJNA518727) | freshwater metagenome | biome: subpolar coniferous forest; feature: holomictic lake; material: water; isolation source: holomictic Lake 227, 6 m and 8 m depth | place: Canada: near Kenora, Ontario | collected...
AGGATGCAGGATGCAGGATGCAAGATGCAGGATGCAGGATGCAGGATGCAGGATACAGGATGCAAGATGCAGGATGCAGGATGCAGGATGCAGGATGACGGATGATGGATATCTGATGAGTTTATGCAGCGAAGGGAGCACTTTACATAAGCGGCATCAGGGCTAAGTGAGCGAACGGAGTTTTGGGTTATGATTAAGGGTAGAGAAATGGTGAGCTTACTTAGACCGTAGCAGCGTTGTGAATGTGCGACCGAAATGCGGTGCTGACTTAGACCGTAGCAGCGTTGTGAAAGTGCTGGTTACCTGGAGGCCCAGCAACCCAGTAACCTGGCAACCGAGTACGCAGTTAAACAGATAAATTTAAAACATGAAAACATACAACACAATTGAAACGTTTATCGCGGATGCGGTGCTGACGATACGGCTGAACAGGCCGGAAAAGCACAATGCGTTCAACGAGGTGATGCTGCATGAGCTTACGGATATCTTTACGCGGGTTCAGCAGATGAAGGAGGTTTTCTGTATCGTGTTGCGCGGGAACGGCAAGAGTTTCTGCGCCGGTGTTGACCTGAACTGGATGAAGGATGTTGCGAAGAATTCGTATGAAAAGAACTACCAGGAAAGCCTGTACCTTGCCGAATGTTTTTACACCATGTACACCTGTCCGAAACCCACTATTGCCGTTGCACATGGCTCGGTGCTGGGAGGGGCGAACGGACTGCTTTCGGCCTGCGACATGGCGTATTGCAGCGATGATGCGGTGTTTTCGTTGTCGGAAGTGAAGATCGGCATTGTTCCTGCCTGCATTTCACCTTATGTAATCAAGCGTGTAGGCGAGTATGGAGCGAGGGAGCTGATGATCACAGGGCGCAGGATCTCGGGAAAGGAAGCCGAGGCATTCAGGCTGGTGAACCGTTCATTGCCCGCTGCCGAAGTGGAAGCAGCCGTTGATGCAGTGATCGCCCAGCTGAGAAGCAGCGGTCCGGCCGCTATGAGCCACTGCAAAACCCTTATCGACAAAGTATCCAATACGCTTACCATGAAGGAAGCTATTGAGTTCACGGCGAGGATGATAGCCGAGATCAGGGCGTCGGAAGAGGGACAGGAGGGGATGAATGCGTTTTTGGAGAAGAGGAAACCGGGATGGGTCAATAAGTGAGTTACGAGTGACGAATGACGAATGACGAATTACGAGTTACGAATTACGAATATTAAGAGATGAAACAGATACGAAAGATACTTATTGCGAACAGGGGCGAGATTGCTTGCAGGATCATGCGTACGGCGAAACGGATGGGGATACGCACGGTGGCGGTATATTCAGAGATCGACCATGATTCCCTGCATGTAAGCCAGGCCGATGAGGCTTTCTGCATAGGCCATTCTGAGCTCAGCGAGACCTACCTGAACATCGCAAAGATCGTGGAGGTTGCGAAGAAGGCAGGCGCCGATGCAATACATCCGGGTTACGGATTCCTGGCTGAGAACCCACTGTTCGTAAAGGCCTGCGGGGATTCGGGGATCATTTTCATAGGTCCGAATGCAAAGGCGATGCAGGTCATGGGCAACAAGATCGAGGCCAGGGATTTTGCTAAAAAGATCAAAATCCCTATCACCGAAGGGGTTACAGGCAGTGCGAAAGAACTGATCGCCGCCGCGCCAAAAATCGGCTTCCCTGTCCTGCTCAAGGCAGCGGCCGGCGGAGGTGGAAAAGGCATGGTCATAGTGTATGAGGCCTCAGCTCTTGAAGAAGCACTGGAAAGCACTGCCAGGCAGGCCAAAGCCTATTTCGGGGATGAGACTGTTTACATCGAAAAGTACATCGTTGAACCAAGGCATATCGAGATACAGATACTTGGTGATGAACATGGGAACGTAATCCACCTGTTCGAAAGGGAATGTTCGATTCAGAGGAGGTACCAGAAGATCATCGAAGAGTCTCCCTCCCCCACCCTGACGCCTGAAGTGCGACTGAAAATGGGTGAAGCTGCGGTGCGCATTGGAAAGGAAGCAGGATATAACAGCGCAGGAACGATTGAGTTCCTGGTCGACAAGGACCTGAACTTTTACTTCCTTGAGATGAACACCCGCATACAGGTTGAGCACCCGGTGACCGAAATGGTTACAGGAGTCGATATCGTGGAAGAGCAGATCCTGATCGCGGACGGACATCCGCTGAGAATAAAGCAGGAAGATGTAAAGCAGAAAGGGCATGCGATAGAATGCAGGATCTATGCCGAAGATCCATCGAACAATTTCCAGCCTTCACCCGGAAAAATGAGCCTTTACAAGGAGCCCGATATTCCGGGCATCAGGATTGACACTGGCATAGTTGCAGGCACAGAGATCAAAAGCTCTTTCGACCCAATGATAAGCAAGCTCGTAACCTGGGGGACCGACCGGGAGGAAGCTTCGAGGATCATGGTTACTGCGCTCCAGGATTATATCATCCATGGGATAAAGACCAACATTTCTTTCCTGACTACATTGCTTCAAAGCAAAGCCTTTGTAAGCAATACCATCACTACGAGGTTCATCGACGAACACCTGCAAAGCCTGGTATCAGGCATGGAAGCCGAAAAAGAAAAATTTCCTGTTTATGTTCCTGTCTGCGGATATCTGATGGCCAGCCTGTCAAATTCGCTCGCCTCAGCCTGCGTAAAACAGAGCGTATGGCAGCAGATCGGCTATTGGAGGGACCTGATGAGAATCACTCTGAAAACAGGGGACAAAGAAATACCAGTAAAAGTATGCAGGGACGGAAAGGACGGGTTTGGATTTGAAATTGAAGGCATTCCCCTGGTTTGCAAAATCGACAGCTGGAACGGAAACCGCCTCGCATGCACTATCAACGGGCATGACTACGTGGTTTACATCAGCGAGGATAAGGGAAACCAGGCATATATAAATGCAGGCGGCTTCATGTATTCAATGCAGAGGAGCGACCTGCTCACCGAAACAGTTTCGGCTGCTTTGCTCGATTCATCGGGAGAAGCCGGGGGGCATATCACCTCCCCTATGCCCGGAAAAGTAACCCGGATCAATGTGAATGAGGGCGATGAAGTGAAGAAAGGCAAGGTCCTGCTGATAATCGAGGCTATGAAGATGGAGAATTCGATCACAGCCCCGGCCGATGGTGTCGTGCATAAAGTCAATGTGAAGCTGGGACAGATGGTTGAGACGAGCACTGCTTTAGTGGATATTAAGAGGATAGAAAGCTGACGAATTACGAATTACGAATTACGAGTGACGAATTAATTATTGAACATAATAACACAGAACATGAATTATCCGAAGAAAGTAACATTAGGTGACATAACGGTGAGGGATGGTTTCCAGCATGAGGAGATCTTCATCCCGACTGAGGCAAAGCTGTGGGTTGCTGAGCAGCTCATACTTGCGGGATACAAACATATAGAACTCACCAACCTGGGAAATCCGCAGGGGATGCCGCAATTCAAAGATTCAGACATCTTACTGAAGGGAATCCGAAGCAGTAAGAAAGTTGCGCACCTGATCGACACGGTCTCGATCACGGCAATCACCATCCGCGAGAAGGCCATTGAGAGGGCCATACAGGCGAAGAAAGAAGGCTGGGGACCCAACCGCATCCTCCTGATGGTATCGACCAGTGAGTCGCACCATATTAAGAATTCGGGATTGTCGCTGGATGAGTATTGGGCCATGGCCGAGAAGTGGATCCCGCTGGCAAAGGAAGCAGGGCTGAAAGTGAATGGAACTGTTAGCACCATCTGGGGCTGTCCGATCGAAGGGCCCACCGAGATGAGCAAGGCTATTGAATTCGCCAAACGCTGGTTTGCCATAGGAGCGAATGACGTAGAGCATGCCGACCATGACGGGAGTGCATCCCCCGACAGGGTCTACAAATATTACTCGATGCTGCTCGATGCCATTCCCAGGCCCGAGAAGCAGATCGTGCATTTCCACACGACCCGCGGATGGGGACTGGCTAATGTTCTTGCAGCTTTGCAGGCAGGCATGGTCAACTTCGAATCGACCATGGGCGGAATTGGCGGACAGCCGGCCAATTTCGTTAGCGGCGTTCCCGTTTCCGGTACCGGAAGCTATTACTACAAAGATCCCAACATCACCGGGCTGGTTTCGACCGAAGACCTGGTGGTGATGATGGATGAAATGGGCATCGACACCCAGCTTGACGTTGACAAGGTGCTTGAGATCGGGAGCATGGTCGAAAGGATTGTAGGACGAAGGTTGCGGTCGGAAGCGATAAAGAACGGGAGAATACCGAAGAACCTTACAGGGAGAGGATGAGAAATGTACGAATGAATAATAGAATAATCGAATAATCGAGTGAAGAATGATGAAAGATGAATTAAATATTTCGCCATTTCGCTATTTCGCTTTTCGCTTTTTTGAATGAACAAATACCCATTGCCTGAATGAAACTAATTGAGTCACCACGTGAAGGAATGCAGGCGCTGAGTCGCTTTGTTCTAACTGAGCAAAAGGCTGAGTATATCAATGCCTTGTTGAAGGTGGGTTTCGACACTGTCGAGATCGGGAGCAGTGTGTCGCCAAAGGCCGTTCCGCAGATGCGTGACAGCATGGAAGTGCTTGACCAGCTTGATCTTTCGAACAACCAATCAAATCTGATGATGCTGGTGGTGAATAAACAGGGAGCTGACCTCGTCGCCGAACGGGAAGAGATAAGCTATATCTCTTATCCGTTTTCGTTTTCCCCTGAATTTCTCAAACGTAATGTGAACATTGATTACAATGAATCACTGCGGATGAGCGATTACCTGGTAAACCTCTGTGCAAAGAAAAACAAGAGCCTGGTGCTGTACATTTCCATGGCCTTCGGCACTCCTTACGGGGAGGAATGGAGCCATGAGCTGCTCATTAAAAATGTCGACAAACTGCAGAAGATGGGAGTCAGGACCATCCCCCTTTCGAACGTATCCATCGCCATTGACAAAGAGACTGTGGGCGAAGTTTACTCCATGCTCATCCATGACTTTCCATGTGTGGAGTTCGGGCTTCACCTTCACACCACAGGGGAAGGCTGGAAGGACGTCGTGGATGCTGCATACCAGCAGGGCTGCAGGAGGTTTGACAGCGTGATCGGTGGATTGGGTGGCTGTCCGTTCGCCAACAAATCCCTGCTTGGGAACCTGAGAACTGAGGACCTAATTAGTTTCACAGAAGGTAAAGGCATTGATACAGGTCTTGACTCATCCGCAGTCAACAATGCTATAAAGCTGTCTGAAAAGTATTTTATCCGGGATCCGGGATCCGGGATCCAGGATCAGTTTTACCAGAACTATTAACCAAAAACCAAAAACCATGTTATTGACTGAAGAACATCACAACATCCGCAAAACTGTAAGAGATTTTGCCGAGCGGGAAGTAAAGCCCCTCGCAAGGGAGCTGGATGAAAAAGCCGAATTTTCTGTTGCCCTGACAAAGAAGATGGGAGAACTTGGATTTTTCGGGATACGAACGGCGCATGAGTATGGAGGGTTGGATATGGACACCCTGTCGTATGTTATTGCAGTGGAGGAAATGGCCAGGGTCGATGCATCCCAGGCTGCAACGCTTGCAGCTCATATTTCACTGGGCATAGGTCCAATCATGAATTACGGGAACGCTGAACAGAAACAGAAATACCTGCCAATGCTTTCAAGCGGTGAAGGCTTATGGGCTTTCGGACTCACCGAGCCCGATGCAGGCAGCGATTCCAGGGCGACCAAGACAACCGGAAGGCTCGAAGGGGATCAATGGATCATCAACGGTTCCAAGATCTTCATCACCAACGGCGCGTCGGTCATGAATAAAGGCGCAACAGTGCAGGTCGTAAGCGGGGAATGCAACGGGCAGAAGGAGTTCACAACCATTCTTGTCGATGCGGATACACCCGGTTTCAGGAGGGTTCCCATGCATGGGAAGATGATGTGGAGAGCTTCCGATACGGCCCAGCTTTTCTTCGACGACTGCAGGGTCCCTGCTTCCAACATCCTTGGCAAACGGGGTGAAGGCTCCAAGATCATGCTCAACACCCTCGACAGCGGGCGTCTCGCAATTGCTGCCATGGGTTTAGGATGCGCACAAGGAGCTTTTGAAATGGCCCTGAAATATTCGAAGGAACGCAAGCAGTTTGGCAAGCCGATCGGTCATTTTCAGATCAATGCATTCAAGCTTGCCGACATGGCGACGAAGATAGAACTGGCACGTAATTTGCTATACAAAGGGGCATGGCTGAAGTCCAACCACCAGCCGTTTGCAAAAGAAGCCGCCATGGCAAAACTATATTGTTCTGAAATCGCAAAGGAAGTGGCCGACGAAGCTGTTCAGATCTTCGGTGGGTACGGACTGATGAAGGATTACGACATTGAACGATTTTACCGCGACCAGCGCCTGTTGCAGATTGGTGAAGGCACATCGGAAATCCAGAGACTTGTAATATCAAGATATATCGGAGTATACGACTAAACACAAACAATTATGAAACGATTCAGTATGTTCATCATGGGATTAGGATTAGTCCTGATGGTGTCGGCCCAGTCTAAGCAGGCCCCTGCTAACTGGCCAAAGCAGATCAATTCGGGGAACACGAAGATCCTGGTGTACCAGCCACAGCCCGACTCCCTCATCGGTGTAAAGATGTACGGGAGGGCAGCGGTTTCGGTGACCCAGGGAAGCGGGCAGCCTGTATTCGGTGCGATCTGGTTTTCGACCAACATTGCAACCGACCGTACTACCAGGGAGGTCAGCCTCACCAGTGTGAAGATACTGAATGTACGTTTTCCGAATAATAACAGCGATGATAAGATAGCTCAGTTCAAGCAGATCCTTGAGACCGAGATCCCGAAATGGGATCTCGGCATGACCATGGACGAGCTTAACGCCAGCCTCAAGGATTCCAAGGCTGTGATGAAGCAGAGCGCCAACCTGAACAACACCCCTCCCGAGATCATATTCACTACCACTCCATCGGTACTGGTATTGTTTGACGGGGATCCGAACTTCAAGCCGGTCCCCAATACGAAAATACTTCAGGCTGTGAACACCCCATTTTTCGTGGTGCAGGACCCGTCTGATAAAAGTTATTTCCTGTATGGCAATAACCTCTGGTATAAAACAAACGATGTGGTGAAGGGGAAATGGCAGAATATCAAGACACCTCCGGCCGACGTTAAAAAGCTTCAGGAGACTATTGAACAGCAGAGCCAGCAGGCCCAGGGCGGCCAACAGAATGCCCAGCCTGCAGCCGGAGCTGACAGTAAATCAGCGGCACAGCCAGCTGCTCCTTCAACCCCTCCGCAGGTGATCGTTCGTACATCCCCGGCGGAGCTCGTGCAGGCGAACGGCCAGCCCGATTTTGCACCAATCCAGGGAACCAACCTGCTCTATATGACCAACAGCGAGAACAATGCCTTCATGTATATCGACAAGCAGATGTATTTTCTCCTGATCTCCGGCAGATGGTATTCGGCTAAGGCCATGGCTGGTCCGTGGACTTTCGTGCCTTCAGACCAGCTCCCTGCCGATTTTGCAAATATACCCGAAGGTTCCGACAGGGACCAGGTACTGGCTTCAGTTGCGGGTACCGAAGCTGCAAAGGAAGCTGTAATGGATGCCCAGATCCCGCAGACCGCAGCTGTTGACCGCAAGACAGCTACCTGCAAGGTAACTTATGACGGCGATCCCAAGTTCGTTCAGATCAAGGGAACAAGCTTGTACAGAGGGGCAAACACAAGCAGCACGGTGATCATGGACGGCAAGACATACTATGTTTGCCAGAATGCGGTATGGTTCGTGGGAGGATCTCCTGCCGGACCCTGGGTTGTCGCCACTTCGGTTCCATCGGAGATCCAGAACATCCCTCCTGAAGATCCCGCATATAATGTGAAGTACGTGTATATTTATGAATCGACTCCGGATGTTGTTTACGTCGGGTACCTTCCGGGCTACACAGGATGTTATGTATACGGACCAACGGTGGTTTACGGTACAGGTTTTTATTACAATCCATGGTATGGTCCGTTCTACTACCCCAGGCCTGTTACCTATGGATTTGCGATGAGTTACAATCCGTGGACCGGCTGGGGTTTTGGCGTGAGCTATTCAGTGGGCTTCGTGAGTGTGGGGATTTACGCACATCCGGCAGGATGGTGGGGACCGCCAATGTTTCATCCGCCCTTTTGTCCGCCTTATAACCATTTCTACGGTCCGGTCCCCCCGATGTCGAGGAACACCTTTGTGAATGTAAATGTGAACAACAATTCCTTTAACAGGACTAATGTCTATAACAACCAGTCGGGGGCACGCCCGGGATCCGGACAAAACACCAGGCCGGGCCAGGGAGGAGCCGGAACCAGGCCCTCGACCCAGCCCGCCGACAGGGGGCAGGGGAATGCCGGACAGGGGAACAGGGTGAACGACGGAGGAAGGCCATCAACGCAACCCGCAGGAGGCCAGGGTAACCGCGCAGGCACAGCTACAGACCAGAAAAATAACGTGTACACCGACAAAAACGGTGATGTGTACCGCAAGGACCAGGGCAACAACTGGCAGAAGAACGATGGCAAAAACTGGAATAATGTGGACCAGGGCGGAGGGCGGCAGGGGCAGCAGCCAAGCCAGCAGCCCGGGAGGCAGGATGGGTCGGCAAAACCTTCGGGACAGCCATCCTCACAGCCTGCCAACCGCGGAGGAGGTGAGGGAGGTTTTAACCGTTCCTCTATGGACCAGCAAAGCCAAAGCCGTGACCGCTCTCAGCAGATGAACCAGAACCACAACAGCTTCCAGCAGAACGCAGGCGGCAGCCGCGGTGGCGGTGGTGGCGGCGGACGCAGAAGGTAAATATGATAAAAACAAAGAGGTCCTGTTTCGGACCTCTTTGTTTTTATGGATGCAACTGATCCAGGATAGGATGATCGAGAAACTGTATCATTTCCTGTTCGGGTTTTAACTGTTCCAGGATTACGATCTCGTTATCGCCTTTGACCAGCCATTGTGCGGGCACGTAAATAGTCTGGGTTGGGCCGATGTTCCAGTACTTTCCGATACTGCGGCCGTTGATCCACACATGGCCCTTGCCCCATGCGCTCATGTCGACATAGGTATCGGCCGGGTCGCTCACTTTAAATATTCCTTTACGATAGACCGGCCCTTCGGCGGATTTCCCTTTGGCGTATTTTATGCCTTTCAGGTCCTTCATCGGGAAACCGTACATTTTCCAGCCTTTGATCTCTTTTCCGTTGAAACTCACGCTTTCGGTGATCCCCTGTTTGTTGTCGTTCAGGTAATAACCATAGTTGATCCGCCCGTTATTTTCAAGCAGGATATCCAGCTCCACACTTTCCTGCGGAAGGCTGATCTCGAGGGAATCCTGCCTAAGGCGGCGGTCGAGCACCCCTACCCTTTTCCCGTCAATATAAACCGTGGCAAAATCGCGCATTTCCTTGATCTTAAGCAGGCCTTTACCCGGACCTTTCAGGCTGGTTCGGTAAAGCATGAAACCATAACCCTGTCCGTAGTCCTCAAAGCACAAAGGCCTTGGAACTGCGATTGGGGAAGGAAGGTTTTCAAAGAGAGGGGAGGATTCAATGAGTTTGAATTCAGGAATTGCCATGGATTTCTTCTTTGCAGGAACAGCAGGCAGTTTCACATTTTTGGGCAGATGTTTCATGATCACCTCCCTCATGGCCATGTATTTCGGGGTTGCATTACCAGCCTCATCGATAGGCGCATCATAGTCATAACTTGAAGTCTGGGGCATGTAGGGTTCTTTGCGGCTCATGTTGGCGCCGTTCCAGAACCAGCGGGTAGTTCCTCCGTGGGCCATGTATATGTTTATTGAAAGTCCGGCAGCAAGAACCGAATCATACGTATGGATGAAATCCTGGTAAGGCACCACCTGGTGTTTGTATCCCCAGGAATCGAACCAGGCAGGGTACCATTCGGCGATGAAGTAGGGACCATGGTTGTTATTGTATTTATTGATCAGCTCTTTCACCTCTTTGATATTGTCGAGGCCGTTCACAGCAGGAAGGACGCCCGGGAGATATCCCGCCGGCATCTGGGAAGGACCGTCGCAGGTGTAGAGGTCTACATCGATCCCGGCTTCTCGGTAGATATCCCGGAATTTTCCGAGGTATATCTTGTCCTTGTCGTATGAGCCATATTCATTCTCGATCTGGACCATGATGATCGGTCCGCCTTTGGTGACCTGCATTGGAATTATCTGTTTGGCGAAGGCCTCGAAATATTTCCGGCTCATCTCCATGAAGCGGGGATCCTGGCTGCGGACCTTCATATTCTTTTCCCGCATCAGCCACCAGGGGTATCCTCCCCATTCCCATTCAGCGCAGGCATACGGACTGGGGCGGATGATCACCCAAAGACCTTCGAGCTGGGCCAGGCGGCAGAATTCAGCCACATCGGCATTGTCTTTGAAGTTGTATTTTCCTTTTTCGGGTTCATGGTAATTCCAGAAAACGTAGGTTGCAACCGTGTTCAGTCCCATGGCTTTGGCCATATGCAGGCGGTCGCGCCAGCATTCGCGGGGGATACGGGCGAAATGCATTTCTCCGCTGATGATCTGGAAGGGTTTTCCGTCGAGAAGGAAGTCGCCATCGCCGATTTTGAAGGTATGTTTTTGCGCGTTTAGCAAGCCTGAAATCAGTGTGAAGCAGGTTGCCAGGAGGAGGAGTTTGTGTTTCATGATATATAAGTAGCGAAATGGCGAAATAGCGAAATGGTGTTCGGCGAAGCCGTAATGAACACCATAGAATTAGACAATATTGTGAATAAATGGTGAAATGGTGAAAGCGAAATTAGAAAAATATCAGATGCGGGATGCAAGATGCAAGGATGCAGGATGCGGGATGCAGGTTGCTGCGTCGCTCTGCTCAGGAGTACTTTCACAACGCTGCTACGGTCTAAGTGAGCTCATGATTTCTCTACCCTTAACCTTTACCCAAATCTCTATTCGCTCACTTAGCCCTGATGCAGCTTATGTGAAGTGCTCCCTTAGAATATAACCATCATCCTGTATCCTGTATCCCGCATCCCGTATTTTGCATCCTTTCATCAGTCATCCTGCATCCCGCATCCCGGATCCCTAATTTCCCGCATCTGCATTCTGAGACACAAGCACCAGCACCCTCTTTTTCAGGTAGTGCTTCAGGGTAAACATCCTGAAAATGATCAGTCCGAGAGCGCAATAGCCAGCGCAACTCAGGAAAGCGGCCGAGATTGAATATTTTTGGGAGATCACGCCGGCTATCATCATACCCAGGCCCATGCCCAGGTCCATGGCGATGAAGAGGGTTGAATTTGCGGCTCCGCGGCGATTGGAAGGTACTATATTGTTGACCATAGCCTGGAAAGTAGGCCAGACAACCCCGTTGCCCAGTCCGAGGATCACGGCAGCTGTATAATACCCCCAGGGGGTTTTAATTAAAGCAAGGATAGGGTACCCGATGATAATAAGTGTGAGGCAGGTGATGATCACCAGCCGGGGTCCGTTGCGGTCGAGGGCTTTCCCAACTGAGAACCTCGACGTGATGATACCCAGGGCATAAACGAGAAAAAAGCCCGAGGGGTTTTTTATACCAATCTCTTTCCCATAGAGAGCGATGAAGGATATCAGTCCGCCATAAGCCAAACCAATAATAAGCAGGTTGGCCGACGGGATCACGGTACTTGTCTCGAACAGGTTTCTCCATTTGAACTGACGGTTTTCGGGAAGTGGTGAATAGGCAGGGTATTTCATCATGGCAGCCATGACCATGCTGATTATACTTACAGCCGAACCGCTGATGAACATGGCATTATAGCCCCAGTGCTGGAGGATAAAAGTCCCTATAGGCGGCCCCAGGGCCATTCCAATGGTAGTGGAAACGCCAAAGAGACCGAATCCTTCTCCCCTCTTTGCTACCGGGATGATATCGCCGGCAACGGTTGTGTTCGAGGTTGTCGTGAGACCCCATGCCAGTCCGTGAGCAAAGCGAAGAAAGAACATGAAAGTCACTGTAGCCGCGAAAACATACACATTGAAGATCAATCCGTAAATAAGCAAAGACACGATAAAAATCCCCCGGCGTCCGAAATAGTCGAGGCCGAAGCCCGTGAAAGGCCTGATCAGTATTGCCGCGACAGCGTATGCCGAGAGTACCAGTCCGACGACCGAATGAGACGCATGAAGCTGGTCGGAAACGAAAAGAGGCAGGGTTGAAATCAGTGAATAATAAGCCGAACACATCAGGAAATTCGAGAGTGTGAGCAGGGTAAAGTTCCGGGTCCAGAGGCTAGGCTTCATGATGTCAAAATGGTGAAATGGCGAAATTAGAAAATAAATAGATGCGGGATGCAGGATGCAGGATGACTGATGAAAGGATGCAAGATGCGGGATTGGGGATTAGGGATTGGAGGATTTTTTCATGTGAGTGCCTTAGAAAATCTGCGGCAAAATGTAATTCAGAACCGTAATGTTTGGCATTTCAGCTGATTTTCGTCAGCACGAACAGAAAAGAACCTCCAATCCTGGCATTTCAGCTGATTTTCGTCAGCACGAACAGGAAAAATCCTCCAATGCCATCTTTTCAGCTGATTTTCGTCAGCACGAACAGGAAAAATCCTCGAGATCCAGTTTTTGGATCGTCGTGATGCGGGATGGACGAAGTACGATGTACGAATTATGATGCAAGATGCAAGATACAGGATGCAGGATGGTTGTTGGGGATTGGGGATGCCGCGGATTCATTGAATTGTGTATTTTTGAATATTCAATCCCTTAATCCTGCATTATGAAAAAATCTCTTGTGTTGCTTTGTGTCATGTTGTGCGTCGCTGCAACCGCCGTATACGCCGGGAATCCCCGTGAAAAATATTCACTTGACCGGGGGTGGAAGTTTCACCTTGGCAGCGCCTCATCCGCAGACAAGGATTTCGGGTACGGAACATCGTCTATTTTTTCCAAGGCAGGTGAAGCTTATGGGCCTGTTGCTCCCGACTTCAACGACAAAGACTGGAGAACGCTGGATGTTCCGCATGACTGGATGGTGGAGCAGGAGTTTGTCAAAAGCGCCAACAGCAATGTGCTGAGCCATGGGTACAAACCGGCGGGCAGGGAATATCCCGAAAACACCATCGGCTGGTATCGCAAGGCTTTCGAAGTTCCCGGGGCCGACCAGGGCAAGCGCATCAGGCTGAAGTTCGACGGGGTATTCCGCGACAGCAAGGTCTGGCTGAACGGGCATTATATGGGAGGCAGTATGAGCGGGTATTCCGAGTTCAGCTTCGATGTGACCGATTATATACTGTTTGGAAAGAAAAACATTCTTGTTGTAAGGGCCGATGCCACGCAGTACGAAGGCTGGTTCTACGAAGGCGCCGGCATTTACCGGCATGTATGGCTTGAGGCCTTCGATCCCCTGCATTTTACCGAGTACGGGATTTTTGTGAGGTCTGAAGTCAAAGGTAATTCAGCGGTTGTAAAGGCCGATTACGAACTCAGGAATGACAACGATAACAATTCAACTTACCATCTTGTATCCCGCATCCTGGATGCCGACGGTAAGGAAGTCGCGACGAATGACTCGAAAAACATTTCGGCCGATCCGCATGAATTCTCAAAATATGGTTGTGAAATGAGTTTCAAGGACCCGAAACTCTGGTCCATCGAAACTCCGAACCTGTATACTCTTGTTTCTCTTGTGATGGCGGATGACAAAGCCGTGGATTCCATTGCGACCCCGTTTGGTATCCGCACCCTTGAATTCGACAAGGACAAGGGATTTTTCCTGAACGGAAAGAGGGTTGAGATCTTTGGCGTTTGCAACCACCAGGATCATGCAGGTGTGGGTTCTGCCCTGCCCGACCGCCTTCAGTATTACCGTATAGAGAAGCTGAAAGAAATGGGCTGCAATGCTTACCGAACAAGCCATAATCCGCCTACAAAAGAACTCCTCGAAGCCTGCGACAGGCTGGGGATGCTGGTGTTTGACGAGACCCGCCTGATGGGCAGCAGCACCGAATATATGGGTCAGTTCGAAAAGCTGATCCTCAGGGACCGCAACCATCCCTCGGTCTTTATCTGGTCGATAGGCAACGAAGAATGGGTCATACAGGGCAAGGAAACCGGCCACAACATTGCAAAAACCCTGATCGCGAGGCTTAAGCAGCTCGACCCCACCCGTCTCTGCTCCTATGCAGGGAACAACGGGAATGAATGGCAGGGAGTGAACGAGCTCGTGCCCATCCGCGGCTTCAATTACATGAACAACAACGCCGACATTGACAAATACCACATGGAACATCCGCAGCAGATCCTGATGGGAAGCGAGGAAGCAAGCACGCTATGCACGAGGGGCATCTACAAAAAAGATACAGTGAAAGGCTATGTGCCCGATTACGATGTGACCTTTCCGCCCTGGGGTGCAACGGCTGAGCATTGGTGGACCTTCTATTCGGCCAGGCCATTCCTGCTTGGGGCTTTCGTATGGACCGGCTTCGACTACAGGGGTGAACCAACGCCTTATGAATGGCCCTGCATCAATTCCCATTTCGGGATCATGGATATGTGCGGATTTCCGAAGAACAATTATTACTATTATAAAAGCTGGTGGACTGCGGATGACGTTCTCCATATTTATCCGCATTGGAACTGGAAAGGGCGTGAAGGGGATACCATCAGCGTGTGGTGCAACACCAACTGCGAAAGCGTTGAGCTGTTTTTGAACGGGAAAAGTCTGGGGTCAAAGAAGATGCCACTGAACTCCCACCTGGAGTGGAAGGTGGCATATAAACCCGGAATATTGGAAGCAAGGGGAATAAAGGACGTGACGGAAGACGTTAAGAAGGTCGTGAGGAAGATCGTGACGAAGGACGGAAAGAAGGACGTGAGGAAGATCGTGACGAAGGTCGAGACAACCGGTGCTCCATACAGTATTGTACTTAGACCTGACCGTAACAGGATCAATGCCGACGGGGAGGATGTGAGTGTTATCAATGTGAGTGTGGTTGACGATAAGGGACGCGAGGATCCCGATGCCGGGAATCTTATTAAATTTGAACTCAGCGGGGATGGCAGGATCATAGGTGTTGGCAACGGCGACCCAAGTTCGCATGAAGCCGACAAATGTGCCGACGGGAAATGGCAGAGGAAGCTGTTCAGCGGGAGATGCCAGGTGATCGTGCAGGGAGGGAAGAATGTTGGAACCCTTCAGCTTACAGGCAGTTCGGAGAACCTTAAAACTTCGGTTGCCGTTATACAG
>SESF01024106.1_pt1 | contig 15260 bp, 17 predicted proteins | sample 3171521 | NCBI WGS metagenome assembly SESF01 (sample SAMN10866945, study PRJNA518727) | freshwater metagenome | biome: subpolar coniferous forest; feature: holomictic lake; material: water; isolation source: holomictic Lake 227, 6 m and 8 m depth | place: Canada: near Kenora, Ontario | collected...
AGCCCGCCCTCCGCTCCCTGAGCTTCGGCGTTGCCTTTCCACCCAGTTAGGTGTAATAAACCCGCATCATGCCCGGCGTTCGCGATCCCAACAAAGCCCTGGCATCCTTTTGGATGCATAAAGACATCTATACGGCTCTGGGCGTCGTCGCAAAAGTCAGCGACACCACGATGACCCGCTTTATCCTTGAGGCGCTCGCCGAGAAGATGGATTTTCAACTCGACGCCGCAGGGAATCCGGTCGGTTTGAATCTCGAAACGCTCACTCGTCAGGCTTTCGAAAAGCGCAAACGCCCCACTCGCAAACGCCCCGTTTAGCGGGTCGATTCATCGGGATGCGGTTTTTAAACGCCGCTTGTGAAACCAGAGTTCTCGCGCGAGCCGCCGTAACCTGATAGCTCGTGACGCGCGCGGACGCCCTTGCGACCGCAAGATTCGTCCGGCACGACACTCGAACACCTTGCCCTAGCGGCGCACGGTTGTGCGTCGCGCTTTTGATGAATCCATGACCTCGGAACTCTTCCAAATCCTCCAGCCCCGAATCAACGCCCGGGTGCTGGCCCTTGTGCACCGTCACCTTAGCGACGAGCAGATCGGACTGTTGCTCGTCAAGATGATTAACCCTTACGCCGTTCTCTCGCAGCAGGAAGAAGCGATATTGCGCGGCATTGATCCAAAGACGCTACGCGGGATGAAGTCGCGGGGCGAACTGGAGGACTTGCCGGGGCAGCGCACGTGCGTCAACTGCAAACATTCCCCAAATCTCCCGAGAACTGGCCGGAATTTCCCTGATCTTCCCCCGAATAGGCCCCGAGGCCAAAATAGGGATTAAGCTGAACGAGTCGCCGGAAGGACCCGGCGCTTTCTGTAACGCGCAAGCCCATTGTATCACTCATGAAAAAAAGCCGGATGGAACCGAAGCTTTCACTGACCTGCCTGCAGGCAAAAGCCATGGCCAAACTTATTCGCATTCAACTCCGCGCCTATCGCGACGCGGAGTCGGACGCGCCTGACGGACCCGAACCCGAACCCGAACTGTTTACCGGAGACGATTTGGACACAATCGCGCCGCTGCTGGAGGCACTGCCATTTGTTTGAAACTCTGAGCATATCCGGTTTCGTTTCTCAGTCCGAATCTGGCGGCGTCCTTTCCGGTCTGTAGCCATGACCCGCTTGGGGAGCGGGGGGCCTGAGGGCGCCTGGAAGTGGATGATGGGATTTATGGGAAGCATGGGACTGATCCCATAAGTCCCATGCTTCTCATAACTCCCATTCCCGGGGATCGCATCGGCTACAGGAGCTCTAGCGCAGTGCCCGCTCAATAGGGTGTGACGATCACCCGGCGGGCGGGGTCGAGCGCGCCGGAGCCGGTGGGGAAAATGGGGGCGGAATCCATCGAGCGCAGTTCGTAGCCGGTCAGGACGAACTCCGGATAGATTCGGTTGCTGGCAGGTTCATAGACAGTTTCTCCGGAGAACGAGCCGAGCAGCTTGTATTCGTACCCGTTGTCGGCGCCGAGCGTTCCGGCTTCGCGATCCGGAGCGAGATGTTTTTGCTCGTTGAGCATCACCAACTGGGCGCTGCTCCAAGGCTCACCGGGTTTGCGGATGTAGCCCCAGAACTTGTAATCCTCTTTGTAATATCTGCGTCCAATATAATAATTGCCCTGCGGTTCGGTGCGGATGCTATCCAGCATGGCCGCACGCGCCGCCTGGGTTGAGCCCCCCCCCTGCGAAAGAGTGTCGCAACCCGTGAACAGCAGGGAGGCCAGCAGTCCGGCCAGGGCAAGGAAGGTGGTTTTCATAGGGAGATTGTGCCTGAAAATGGCTTTGGGGTTCCAGCAGCAACTTCGGAAACGATCCGATTGGGAGGATTGGTTGCCTGCGGATTTGGGAAGTGGGTTGGGCGGGACTCGAACCCGCAACCAACGCCTTAAAAGGGCGCTGCTCTACCATTGAGCTACCAACCCGGAAATCGGGAACCTCTCCCAAGGGCCTTGCAAGTGCAAGGGTTGGACTGTTTACGCGACCTCGGCGCCCGAGGCAAGCAAAAGAATGGGGTGTTTCCAGGAAAGTTTCCCCTTGCCTTGATCGCAAGCGCTTAGGGGCTCCGTAAACGGGATCGGAGCGAGGTCACGTCGCGGTGCTACATGCATCGCCGTCTCCACTGAGCAGGGTGGCTACGGGGCCGGGCTCAAAATTAAAGCGCTAAACAGGAAGCGGCTGTCGGTCGCTTCCCCAGCGCTGGTTTGACAAAGCACGCAGAGTCTTCTAACTCTCCACCATGCCTCCCCTCAAGGATATTCGCCAACGCATTTTGGGTTCTGTTGTTCCCGCTCTTGCTCTCTCCCTTGCCCCGCTCGTTTGCGGGACCATCGCTCGCGCGGCCGACTGGCCCCAGTGGCGCGGGCCAAACCGGGATGGAATTTCTCATGAGACCGGTTGGAACGCGCAAAGCCCCAAGGTCCTTTGGAAGCTGAATCTGGGCACGGGCTGTTCCTCGTTCGCGGTGGTTAAGGATCGGGTTTTTACGATGGGCAACTTGAATAACGCCGATTCCGTTTATTGCTTGGACGCAAACACCGGAAAGACCTTCTGGGCTTACACTTATCCGAGCGCACGGGATGCGAAGATGTTTGATGGCGGGCCGTGCGCCACGCCGACGATCGATGGCGAGTTCGTCTATAGTTTGAGCCGGGCCGGCTTGTTGCTCTGCCTGAAAAGGGAGACCGGAGCCGTGGTCTGGTCCAAAGAGTTTCAAAAAGAGTTCGGGGCGAAACCGCCGGGCTGGGGCTACTCGGCTTCGCCACTCATCCTGGACGGAAAGCTTTTCGTCGATGTCGGGGCGAAGGGCGCTTCCGCCGTAGCCCTCGACAAGGCCACGGGAACTGTGGTTTGGAAGGCGGGCGACGATGCGGCCTCCTATTCTTCGCCTTATGGCTTCACCCATGGCGGCAAACAGTGCGTCGCGTTTTTCAATGCCATGGGACTGGTGGTTCGGGAAGCTGGCAACGGCAATGAGTTGCTCCGGTTCCCCTGGAAAACTTCCTGGGATGTCAACCCGACGACGCCCATTGTTTCAGGCGACAAGATTTTCATCGCGTCAGGGTATGGCCGCGGTGGCGTTCTGCTGCCCCTGGGCAGGGCAAACCCGGCTCCGATCTGGCAGAGCAAGGATATGAAAAACAAGATGAACAGTTGCGCCTTGTGGCAGGGATGCCTCTATGGATTTGATGAATCCAAGTTGGCCTGCATCGATTTTGCGACCGGGGCGGTGAAATGGCAGGCCTCGGGAATGGGCCTTGGATCGCTAATGATCGCCGACGGAAAGCTGATTATATTGGCTGAAAGCGGGGAACTGGTGATCGCGGAAGCCTCTTCGAAGGCCTTCAAGCAGCTCAGCAAAACACCGGCCGTGGGTGGCAATACCTGGGTGACGCCGGTGCTGTCCAACGGTCGGATTTATTGTCGGAATCACAAAGGCGATGTGGTTTGCTTCGATGTGGCCAAGCCGTAACCTACGACTACTTATGAAACTCCTTGCAATATTGGGATTGTGCGCCGGTGCCCTGGCTCTGCGCTGTATCGCGGCAGACGAATGGCCGCAATTTCGCGGCCCGGACGGACAAGGGCGTTCGGACGCGATCGATTTGCCGCTGACCTGGAGCGAGACGGAGAACGTCAAATGGAAGAGCGCGATTCCCGGAGAGGGGTGGGCATCGCCGGTGGTTTCAGGCAGCCAGATTTGGATGACAACAGCCACTGATGCGGGCAAGTCGCTGCGGGCTGTCTGCGTTGATTTTGAAACTGGAAAGCTGCTGAAAGATGTGGAGGTTTTCCACATTGAGACCCCCAGGCCGAAGCATCCGCTCAACAGCTATGCTTCCCCTTCGCCGATCATTGAGAACGGGCAGTTATATGTTCACTTCGGGAACTACGGAACGGCCTGTTTATCAACAGATACTGGCATGATCGTGTGGCAGCGCCAGGACTTGCTTTTCAATGACCAGAATAACGGACCCGGCGGCACGCCCGTGCTTTGGAAAAACCACCTGATTTTCTCTTGCGATGGAACCGACGTTCGATTTGTCATTGCGCTCGACAAGCACTCCGGCAAGACCGTTTGGAAAACCGACCGCTCCTACAAGGGTGACAAACCCCCGAACATGCCTGCTTATGGAACTCCGCTGGTGGCCAACGTAAATGGGATGGACCAAGTCGTCGCACCCGGGACGAATCGTGTAGCGGCCTACGATCCCGACACCGGCAAAGAACTCTGGTTTGTAAATTATATTGGATTTTCCGAAGCGGCTCGGCCCATTTTTGGAGACGGTTTGCTCTACGTCTCTGCTGGGCATACCCGGACGCTCTATGCCATTCGCCCGGACGGGGCCGGCGATATCACCAGCCCAGGCGTGGTTTGGAAAACAAATCAGCAAGCGTGTCAAATGCCCTCGCCCGTGCTCGTTGGAAACCGCTTTTACATGATTGGCGATGATACGGGAGTGGCCTCCTGCCTCGATTCGGCAACAGGCAGAGAGATATGGAAGGAAAAGATCGGCGGGAAGTTCTGTGCGTCATTGCTCGCCGCAGGCGACCGGGTTTATTTCTTCGATCGCGACGGGTTGACCACTGTGGTTGGGGCCGGAGACAGTTTCAAAGTCCTTGCCAAAAATCAGCTTGAGAGCGGGTTCATGTCATCCGCCGCGGTTGCCGGGAAAGCTCTGGTGCTGCGAACCAAAACGCATCTCTACCGCATTGAGAAATAGGGCTCTCCGCTCGGCTGTGGACGCCGATGTTACCGCCGCAACCTATTGACTCAATGCGCATCGTCCAACTCACCCCCGGCACCGGCAATTTTTATTGCGGGACCTGCCTGCGAGACAATGCCTTGGTAGCGGCGCTTCGCCGGCAGGGGCATGATGCCATCCTGCTGCCGATGTATCTGCCGCACTTGGTCGATGAAGAGAGTAATGTGGCACTCGGCGCACCGCTGTTTTTCGGCGGCATCAACGTTTATCTCCAGCAAAAATCAGCTTTGTTTCGCAGCACGCCGGCCTGGCTGGATCGGCTCTTGGATGCGCCGCCCCTGCTGAAAGCTGCCGCCGCAAGGGCAGGAATGACGAGCGCCCGGGACTTGGGCGACCTCACCCTTTCCATGGTTCTTGGCGAAAGCGGGAGGCAGGCGAAAGAATTGGAGAAGATCGTTGCGTGGTTGAGCAGGCCCGAGAATCGGCCAGACATAGTCAGCCTCTCAAACAGCCTGCTCATCGGGTTGGCCCGCCGGATCAAGCAAGCGCTCGGGGCGCCGATTGTCTGCACGCTTCAGGGCGAGGACGGGTTTATCGATTCCCTGCCCCAGCCTCACCGCTGCTGGGAAGCTCTGCGGGATCGTGCCCGGGACGTCACCTCATTTATCGCGGTGAGTGACTATTACGCAGGATTAATGCGCGATCGTTTGGGCCTCCTCGATGCTCGCGTGGAGGTGGTCCATAACGGGATTAATCTGGAGGGTTATCGATCCGCCGAGCTGGAGTTGGCAGCACCACCGGCAATCGGTTTCCTCGCCCGGATGCACCCTGACAAGGGGCTCTCCGAGCTTGTGGACGCCTTTATCGAGATCAAATCGCGCAATCGGATTCCCGGAGTTCGATTGAAAATCGCGGGCAGCCAGACCGCATCGGATTTGCCATTTGTGGCTGCATTACGAGATCGCATTTTCAAGGCCGGCTGCAAGGCGGACGTGGAGTTTCTGCCAAATCTCGACCGGGCTCAGAAACAAGCCTTCTTACAAACGCTGACCGTATTTTCAGTCCCTGCGACCTGCGGTGAATCCTTCGGGCTTTATCTATTGGAAGCCATGGCGAGCGGAGTACCCGTGGTTCAACCGGCCTCCGGCGCCTTTCCGGAACTCATTGCTAAAACTGGCGGGGGCTTTGTTTATGATCCGGACCAACCTAACGCCCTTGCCTCCGCGCTGGAAGAGGCGCTCTCCGACCGGCCTCGATCGAAGGCGGTTGGCGAATGTGGGATGCGGTCGGTGCGCGAGCGTTTCACCAGCGAGGTGATGGCGCGCGAGTTTGCAGGGGTGTGCGCGCGCGCACGTTCAAACGCGGCGTAGGCAGGCGATCATGTGGCCGCGCTCCACGTTTCTTTCTGTCAGGGCGCGCTGGCAGATCTAAAGCTGTAGCAGCTTCCGCGTTTCGGCGACGAGCTCGATGGGGCTGAAGGGCTTGGTGAGGAAGATGGCGATGCCGAGTCCGGACGCTTCTTCGCGCGTGTCGCCCTGGCCGCGCGAGGTCAGCATGATGATCGGAATCTCGCGCCCGTGCGGGCGCTTGCGCAGTTCGCGGACGGTGGCGAAGCCGTCCATGCCTTCCATCACGAGATCGATGAGCATGAGGTCGATCGGTTTGGCGTCGATGATTTCCAGGGCGGCCGGACCGCTGCCTGCGGTTTCCACCGCGCACCCGGTTTTTTCGAGATTGAACTGCAGCAGCCGCTGCATGTGGCGTTCATCGTCCACGACCAAGATACGTTTTGAGTTCATGGGATTGAAAATCGATTTGAGCTAAGTTAAGTCGGATTCCTGGTCTCTGTCACTGTTCCAAACTACGCAGCATTGTCAAAGCGCCTTCAGGTGATCGGCAAGGATCTTCTTGAGGGCATCCTCTGTCTCTGGCAGCTCATAAGAGCCGTGCGGTCCGGGCACGATCCATTCGGACGTGGCGGAGGTCAGATGGGAACTCCAGTAGGGCACGACGCCGTCGGAACTGTCGGGGGTGTCTCCCCGTTTTCGGTCCCCAATGATGGAATAGTGCGGCGCGCTGATCGGGAGTTTATCCATGGCAATCAGGGTCGGATTCTTGGGGGAGAGGCCATCGATGCTGTTGGGAAGCGAAACGATGCCCGCCGCTGTTTTCAGCACTCCCATCACCGATTGGTTCAGGGCGATGATGAGCGACGAGGGTAATCGAATCAGGCTTCGTCCGATGGATCCGATGGATGATTCCGCCATTTGGCTGCCGCGATGAGGCACGCAGATGAAAACGACTTTTTTCACTCGCGGGTTGGCTTGGAAGATGAGCCATTTTTTAATGAGATGATCCGAGGGCAGCCGGGCATAGATGGGGTTGGCGTTTTTCTTGAAAACCGCATTCCACAAAGTAAGGCCCGTGGTCGTCACCTGCATCCGCGACACCAACCCGCCCATGCTGTGGCCGATCATGATGCAGCCACGCGGCATCGGGTGGAGTTTCTGAATTTTCGCCAGTTCCTCGCGGCAAAGGTAAGCGGAATATCCGGGGGGATTTCCCGTCGGGTATGCGCTCTTCAAAATAACGATGGGGTGTTTGATGGATCCCCACCAGCGTTCCGCCAATGCCTTCCTCGGTGATCTGACGGCGAACATGTCGGCAAGCCTGCTGCAATTGCTCGATCCGCTGGAGCGTGAGCCGAAGTAAAGGGGAGAAGCGAGAATATCAGAAGGGGGGCGACGATGATTATTTTATGTAACCACCGCGCGCTCGTTCCAACGCCGTGCCGCTGCCTTGAAAGCCGTTTCATGCTCAGGCCAGTCGTGAAGAGTAGCCGGGTCGAAATCTGCACCTGTTGGCCAAACCAGAGTATGAACTTCCGAATCGAGGGTGACTTGCGCAAAAATTGAAGGATCACGCAACGCCCCGAACAGTTCCCCCTCCAATACCGGAGCAAAATCAATTTGGCGGCTCAATCCGTCATTAAAACGAATCCGCAGGGAGTACGTGCCCGTCTGCTCGAAAGACTCCACGCGATATATTGGATGCCTCATTTTTTTTATATACCGCCGTAGCCGCCTTATTGCAATGGCGTGATTTGTGCAGGCCTTTTACCTTCCAGCAACAGTTCCCAGTCGGCAAGCAGTTCTTCCTGGTGCAATTCTGCCCAAGCTTCAATCAACCGTTGCTGCCGTTGGGGAATCAAACCGGCAACCAAGGCGACAGGCGAAACGGAAAACACGGCGACATGCTCTTGATAGTAGGCGTGGAAATGGGCGAGGTTGTGCCGTTCCGAAGGCTCGGAAAACATGCGGATGATGATGCCGTAAAAACGGGAAAGTTCAGGCATGGTGGAAGGAAACCATGATTGGCGACGTCTAAACGAAAATCAAGCGCGCACCTCCGGGCAAAAAGACCCGCCGAGAGATAGCACGTCCGAAGACAGAGGCCGGGCGGGGTTTACTGCTTGTCACCTTAGCCGAGCTTTGATGGGCGCAAGAGCATACCCATTCACCCCGCTGCCTGGCTCATTACTTTGTAGATGCCATCAAGCCGCCGGGGCGGGTTGGGGCAAGGATAGTTGGTGAGCCAGCAAGCCGCGCTGTCGGGTTCGTTGGGATCGAAGCCGTGCATGGCGGGAACGCGGCGCTGATTCATGAACGAGGGGGCGAAGATCACGCCGTTGTCGAGCAGATAGAAGAGTTCGCCGTAGCGTCCATCGGGGAAATGGCAGCCCCATTCTTTTAACTCGGCTTCGGTTACGATCCGGCCTTCGGTGCGTTGGCCAAGCCAGGCGGCGACGCGCTCCCGCACCGAGGGAGAGCCTGTGAACCAAAATCGTGCCATGGTGGAATCCCACGCCGCGACATAGTCGTGTCCGAAGCGGAGTCCCAAAGCCTCGAAATCGGGCATCATCGAGCTGACTTGGCGGGTGTCCGTCATGCCATGATCGCTGAAGAGATGCAGTCGCACTTGCTCATAACGGCCTTGGGCGATGGTGTGGATTTCCCGAAGCCATTGCTCGAAGCGGGCGAAGGCGGCGTCAGTTGCGGCGCTCTCTGTGGTGTGCGCGTGCATGGTGGCGTCCAGGCCGGAGGTGAAGAGGTAAGCGAGCCGCACCTCGCCTTTTTCCAGAGCCGCTTTGAGCTGCTCCACATTGGTCGCATCATTGTTTCGCCAGTCGGAACGCATCCATGGCAGGCCGGACTCTTTCCAGTGTTCGAAGATGGTCGGCTGGCCGCCCAGGATGCCGCCGGGTTCGTAGATGTCCCGCTTTTCGGTGTAGTCCAGCCAGGGAAGTTTGGAGAAGGGAACGCTATAGAGCTGGAAATAGCCGGTGTAACCGCGGGCGCGAGCGGTCCAGCGGCTGATCCTGTTGCGGATGCGATGATGCCCGGCCACGATCTCTGGAAGCCAGCCGAGGTTCCGCGCCCAACGGAAGGGAGCGTGGCCGACCCGGTCGTGAATGAAGAAGGAGAAATGGCCATGATCCTGGGGCAAAGCGCCGGTCAGGATGGTGGGATCACAGGTGCAGGAATAGCCAAAGAGCGTTTCGCACGGCTGGCGGTGGGGGAAGAGGTCTTCCATGAACCGCCGTTTTTGGACCAGCGTCCAACCGAGGGCGTCGGCAAAGATGAAGAGGTCGAGGGAAGGAGTTTTCAAAGTCGAGCAAAGGTTAGCAAGGTTCGGTCGTCGGAAGCGACCGATTGGCCAGCGTATTCGCGGACAAAACTGAGAATCCGGTCACACGATTCAACGAGGGGACCGGAGCGTTCGCTATTGATGTACGTTGCAAGCGCCTCGATGCCCAACATTTGCTTTCCGGCGTTTTCGACTTCATAAAGGCCGTCTGTGAGAAAGACCAGGCGGTCTCCTTTATCGATGGAATGGCTTTCGGTTGGGTATTCGAAGTCTTCGAGCACGCCCAGGGGAATGCCGCCGCACTGCGACTGCACCACCTGATTGCTCCCTGCCTGGCAATGCAGCAGGGGGCAGTGGCCCGCGTTCGCCAGAAGAAGCGTATGTTCCTTGCATGAGAGGTAGGCGACTTGCGCGGTGATGAACATGTCGAGCCGGGAGAGGTCCCCCGCGATCTGGCGATTGACTTCCGTCAGCAACTGGCCGGGTTGGGAGGCGAGATTGAGCCTGCCATGGATGGCGGTGCGGAGCACGGTCGCAAGCAGCGCCGCGGGAACGCCTTTGCCCATTACATCGGCGATGACCAGGAGAATGCCGCCGTCCGGCAATTCCAAGGCATCGAAATAATCTCCTCCCACTTCCTGAGCGCTCTGGCAGATGCCATGGACACGGTAGTTCCCGTTGTCCGGGAACGTCCTCGGCAGCAAGGACTGCTGGATCGAGGAGGCGATCTCCAGTTCACGCTGGGCGCGCTGTTGCGCCTGACGTTGTTCTTGAAGGGCGTTGGTCGTTTGCACGATGCCGAGGAAGTCGGCGACCACCCGGATCAACCCGAGTTCGCTTGCGGAAAAGTAGCCCGACTTATTCGATCGCGTGACCACCAGGCAGCCGAGCGCGGTGGAGCGGAAAAAGATGGGGCAAGCAAAGGCGCCGCCCGAGTGACAATGCAGGAGGTCCGACGAGGGGAGCGTGGAGCAGTCTTCGACCGTGATTGACTTGCCTTTTTTAAACGCCGCGATGGCAATGGCCTGGGTGTCGAGAGGGAGGCGGCTTTCGAGTCCGGGCAGCCCATGTGGCGCGGGACTGGCCAATTCCAGAAACGCCCCATCGTCGGAGATGAGCCGGACATAGGCGTCTTGACCCGCAACGAGGGTGGTCAACCGGTTAAGGGAACGGTCGAGGAACTCCGCCAAAGTCGTCGAGGTCGCCAGTTCTTCGGCAAACCGAAAAAGAGCGGAGAGGTCTTCGTAGCTGCGGCTGAGATCTTCGGCCATCGACTCGAGCGTGGCTTCCATTTCCGCGGCATCATCCAGCGTCCAGGTCTGGACGCCCACGGTTTTTTCCAGGCGCAACAGGTGTCCCTGCCCCGCCCGCAAATGCTCCACGCGGTCCATCAAGCTGGCCATCAAAAAAGCGCCCCGCCCGCCTTCCGCAAAGAGATCTTCGGGGAGCGTTGCCTCGCCCATCTCAGGCAAGTAATCGCTGGGATCGTCAATTTCGACCGAAAGCTTTTTTCCGTGCCAGATCCAGCGGAGTAAGACTTGTCCGTCCTCCTTTCCCACGCAGCCATGTTCGACGGCGTTGTTGAGGCCTTCGGCAACGGCGAGTTCCACCTGGGCCCAGATGGCCGGTCGCAGCCCGCGCGCACGGCAGTAAGCCCCCAGTTTGTCCAAGGCAGGGCGGACGCAGCGCAGGTCCGCCGGCAAACGGCATTGGGCGGTTTCTTCGTAATCGATCTCCGGGGCCATGGAACGATGGGGCGATTTAGGACAACGGGGTGAGGCAAGCGAGGCGCACGGTTTTCCTTCGGAGGACCCGTTTCACCGTGTCGTCCTGTTGCAAGACTTGATAGGCCGCGTGAATCCATTCGTCGGGAGCTGTGGGGTCGTGGCAACCGTGCAGATCCGCCCAGGAAAAGATTCCTGCCGGGCTGGCCTTGAGCCGCTCGGCGGTTTCCGGGGGCAGGTGTTCCCAGTCCGACGCACCCCTGGGGAGGATGCCAAACCAGCGGAGGTTTCCGGCGAATACGCTCTTCAACCACGGCCAGCGCCGGATGATGAGGGGCCCGCGTTGGCCGGTTTTCAACAACAAGCCCTCCCCCTTGTGATCCATAATCTCACGTTCCTGCCAGGCCTGCCCTCGCCAGCATTTCGCCACCGGAGCCAGCAACAGCCAGCATGAGAAAGCGGCAGCCTTTTCAAGGATCGAAGCGGCCTGGCGATGGGTGGAGACAGGCGCCATGATGAAGCTCTCGCGAATGTCCACCCGGCAGGCCCGCTTGATATCGACGAGGATGCCGCCCTGGGCCACCGCCTGGTGAAGCCGCGTATTCTGACCGAGGTAGGTATTTGGTAATATCACCGATTCGCTCACCTGCACATGGCTGTCGATGATGCACCCTTCGGCGATCAGGGCATTGGGGCCGATCTCGGACGAGGGCCCGATTTGCGCCCGGGAGCCGATCCAGAATGGGGGGGTCAGTTTCGCTTTCGGGTGAATCTGGGCCAGCGCCCCCACCCAACCGCCGCCGGGCACTTGCTCGACGTCGATGCTCAATGATTCCGAGGAGCGCTTAAGCAGCCAGTGCCGCTGCATCTCCTGCCAGTTGGCCAGCAACGCCGTGGGTGAATCGTAAGCGGGCGCAGGCTCTGGCTGGGCGGGCAGGCGGTCCATGCGGATCGTCCCCTCTGGCGGTTCCGCCCCTTCCTTCAGCGGAATGACGGCGATTTTCTTGCTCCAGTAGTTGCCCCCTTCGAGGAACTGGCGCAAGTCCGAGGGCCGGTCTGCCGTGTAGATTTGCACTTCGTCAACGCCGAGCCGAACGGCTTCGTCCATCCAGTGCGCGAGCAGGGATTGCGAACCGACCGGCCAGAGGACAAACGGGTGGGCATTTCGCCAGATGACATCGAGCGCGGCGAAATCGGGAGCGAGCAGGCTGAGCGTTTTCACAGTCAATGAATTCAAGTCAATAGGCCCCCTTGCCCAGCAGGACGGCAGGGACGGTGAGCAGCAACAGTTTCAGATCGAGCCAGACGCTTTCGGAGCGGATGTAGGCGAGATCGAGTCGAACCTGTCCGGCGAAGTCGATCTCGCTGCGTCCGCCAACCTGCCAAAAGCAAGTGAGCCCGGGCTTTGCCAGCAGCCGCTGGCGATCTTCCACGCTGTATTCGGCGACTTCGCGGGGAACGGGCGGGCGAGGTCCCACCAGGGACATCGTGCCTTCCAGGACGTTGATGAGCTGGGGGAGTTCGTCGATCGAAAACTTGCGAATCCATTTTCCCACCCGGGTGATGCGGGGATCGTTCTTCATTTTGAAAGTCACCCCCGCCTTCATCTCATTTTGATTCAGCAGCTTGTCTTTGAGCGCGTCCGCGTTGACCACCATCGAGCGGAATTTCCACATCCCAAAGAGTCTTCCCCGCAAGCCCACTCGGTTCTGCTTGAAAAACAGAGGCCCGCCATCTTCGAGTTTGATCAAGAGGATCGTTGTCCCGAGCACCGGCGAGAGGGCGAGCAGCGCCAGCAGGGCGACCACCACATCGAGCGCCCGTTTCAGGGCCATTGAGCCGCCCACGACCACGCGCCAAAGCTGGCGTTTTAGCCAGATCCGCGTCTTGATCCGCAGTCGCCCCCTTGCCGTGGCGGCCTGGCGCCAGTATTCCGCGATCTCCTCGTCTCTCCAGTCGTGGTCGGTTTTCATGCCGGTTTTCGGATTTGTTTTGGAAGAAGTTGCTTGAGATGGCTCTTGAGGCGCTCGGGGAATCGGCGATCAGTCAGTTGACTCCAAACGAGCGTGGCGTGGCAAGCCGAGGGTTGCACAAAGCGCTCGTGCATGGGGCGGGCAAACACCTCGTACAGCCGGAGGGTTTCATCCACCGGAATGCCCCGCGCGTTCACGTCGCGGTGAATGCGCCGCATGAGGCGCACATCCGCCGGCACGTCGATGAAGACCGAGAGATCAAACAGAGAGCGCAGCCGCGCATCGTGAAGGATGAGAATGCCTTCAATCAAGATGATGGGCGAATGCGTCACTGGAACCGTGCTAGCTAATCGGCGGTGGTTGGCGTAGTCGTACCGTGGCGTATGAATTTCCTGGCGCGCCTTGAGTTTCAACAAGTGCTTTCTCAAGAGCGCGTTGTCGATGGCGGCGGGATGATCGAAGTTGAGTTTGAGCGCGGCCTCGGGCGAAACCCCGGCCCGGTCGCGGTAATACCAGTCTTGAGAGATCAAAGTGGCGTGCGGTTGAAGGGCTTCAAGCAGCGATGCCGCAAACTCGGATTTGCCCGAACCGGTTCCGCCGGCGATGCCGACGAGAAGAGGGGCGCTGGATGCGGGCTTGCTCATGCTTTGCGCTGCCTTGGATTTTTCGCAACCCGCGAGAATAGGTCTTCGAGCCGGTCGAGATACTGGTCGAAGTCGTAGTCCCGCGACACAATTTCCAAGCCTCTCTCGCCCATTTGGCGGGCCTTTGTCTTGTCCAGGAGCAGTTCGTCCAGACGGGCGGCGTAGGCGTCGATGTCCATCCAGGGGACCAAATAGCCGTTGATGCCGTCGTGCAGCCAGTCGCGGATGCCGCCCGCGTCAAACGCCACCACGGGCAGGGCGTAGCGCATGACTTCAAGGCCGATCGTGGCGATCGGCTCGGGCCAGACCGAGGATAGCGTGACTATGGATGTGTCCCGGTAATATTGCTTGAGTTCCTCCTGCGGGATGAAGCCCTTGAAGGTCACCCGGTCCCGCAAGCCGAGCTGATCGCAAAGCTTCTCGCAGTACGGGCGGTGGTTGCCGTCGCCAAGGATCACCGCTTCAAACGGGGTCCGCATCCGCGCCAGCGCCCGCAACAGCACGTCAACGCCTTTGCCTCGGATGATTTGCCCGGCATAGAGCAGCAGGTTGCGTTCGGAGAACGCGCTGCGTAGATTATCGCCAGGACGCGGCACCGGGGGGAAGATCTCGATTCGATCGGGTTCCAGTCCGTTGATAACCAGCTCGTTCTTCATGTAGTTCGTGACCACCAGATGGCGATCGAACTGCCGGTTGAGCGCAAGCTCCTCAAGTTTGTCGAAGTAGCTTGCCCACTTGAAGGGGAAGCCGCCCTGGCGGTTGCGCTTGAGCGGAGCCAGGCACGGGAAAACGCAGTAAGCTCTCGCGGGACGGGTGCAAATGTGGCGCGTGAAAGGGCTGTACTTATAGCTCCGCAGGCAATAGGTGTCGTGGTCGTGGACCATTCGGATCAACGGTCGGCTCGACGCAATGAAGCGCTTTAGCGAAGGGATTTCCTCCCATTTGTGGACATAGACAACGTCCGGGCAAAACCCCTCAAGGGCGTCCGTCATGCGGTCGAGCTGAAAGAATCCGGCGCTAAAGAGTTCCCGCCAGGATTCCTCGTTTTTTCCGGTTCCCCGTTGCGTGAACAGGCCGACTTGATGGCCGCGCTTTTTCATTTCCGTGGCGGTAATGAAAGCGTTGGCTTCAGCGCCGCCCAAGCTCCCAAAACATTCGTGGGCAAATAGCAATTTCATGGGGGTGTCCGGGTTTTATACTTCTCAAACCCGGATGTCACTTATATCCTTGCCGACAAGCATGAAAATCGTTGAAGCCAAGCTTGAAGGGAGCGATCTCTCGCTCCGCGTCAATCCATCCCGCCTCGACGCATTAACTGCCGCCGAGTTTAAGAAGGATTGCGCGGAGATTTGGCAGCAGGGGATCGCCTCGGTGCGCGTCGATCTCTCGGAAGTTCAGTTTATCGACAGTTCCGGTGTGGGAGCGCTCTTGAGCATTTACAAACGGCTGCCCGCGCCGAATCCAACCGTAAAACTGGAATGCGTTCAGCCTGCCGTTCAAGCGGTAATCGAACTGCTTCGACT
>SESF01032877.1_pt1 | contig 15259 bp, 14 predicted proteins | sample 3171521 | NCBI WGS metagenome assembly SESF01 (sample SAMN10866945, study PRJNA518727) | freshwater metagenome | biome: subpolar coniferous forest; feature: holomictic lake; material: water; isolation source: holomictic Lake 227, 6 m and 8 m depth | place: Canada: near Kenora, Ontario | collected...
GCCATTTCGTGCGTCGACCCGAATTACACCAAAGTCCACGCCTTCCACCAGATTATCTTTAATCCAATTAAGGATGACTTGACGATTGGTTTTACGACGGTCTAAACCTTGCGTAAAGGTGGTAATAGGCATATCGAGAGGGGAAAGTACCCGTGTAGGGAATTCCTCTATCATTTCAACTCGTTTGAGTGGAGTGATATTTGTAGCGGGTTGTGCAGACATAAAGCCTCCAGTAAAGTTAAGAATTCCCACTAAGCAAAAAGGCATAACAATAAATTGAAATGCCCTAGTGCTTTGATGGGAAAGGTTCAGAACGGCATATCTTCAAGTAGTTCATAGTTATATGGATTAGAGAAGAAAGTTTCTGTAGTTGGTGGTTCTAAATTAGATAAATTTATGGCTTCTTGAGAAGAAGCATAAATATCGTATTCATCGCAACCAATTTGCCAGTCCCAATCAAGAAGAAAGGGCGGGCAGGTAAACATGGATTTGACTCCAGTGTTAAGCACCATCGGAATGATAGTGTTACTCTATAATATCTATATAAAATAAGTGATAACAGTCAATAAGTTAGGAGTGAATTACAGTATATTTTGATGGATAATTAAACCTTAATTTAATGAAAGGAAGTGTATTTATGGCACGGTTAAACACGCAATTAGAAGCCAAAGGAGCTGAATTTCTGGTATTAGGTCAATTGTTAATTCGAGGGATTGAAACTTACTTATGCCATCAGAACCAACAAGGCTATGATTTAATGGCTACCAAAGGTAATAAGGCGTGTAGGATTCAAGTGAAATCAAGGTATTACAGTGGAAGTGATAGTTTTCCTATCAAAGAGTTTGATTGTGATTTTGTGGTATTTTGTGGATTAAATCGAGGTTATGAGAAACTTAAAGCCAATGGTGAATCAGGCATTAGTGAACCTGTGTTTTATGTATTGCCTATTGAAGTCGTCAAATTGGCTCAGGATGGAAGAGAAAAGTGGAATAAGTGTTACCTTAGACAAATTGATAATGTTGAGCAATACAGCCATTCTTGGGACTTGATAAGTGAATTTATGAGAAGTTGAAATGTTCGGAAGTGAATGAGATATAAAGTAATACTATGTAAATTCATTAACATTTAAAGCTGCTATGCCTATGAATGGATTTACTGAAATAAACTAATTTTGATGAATAATGAAATTGAATTGACTGGTAAAAAATACCCCCGATAGTTTGTGGCTATCAGAGGCTTAATTATTAAAATTTATTTAATCTTGTTCGTGTTCCAGTGCATCAAGTTCTTCTGCGCTTCGAGTAGGAAAATATATATCTAACTTGGAAGTATTTACCTTTTCTTCATCACTCATACTTTCATAAGCAGCTAATTGTTCAGTCATATCGGGCTTTTTATTAGCGGCATTTACTTTTTCTATGCGAAGTTCTTCTCGATACTCATCCAGCTTTTTACTCCAAACCATATCCTCGTGAGAAGCAGTCACTTTGATAATATAATCACTTTCATTTTTCAGATAGCTTCTAGCATGAGTAGCCATTTTGTATTGAGTCGATGGTCTATTTGAACCTGTAATAGTTTGAGATTCCATCCAGCCATGTTCAATGAGTAATTCCAGTGCTTCTTTGAGTTCTTCCTCCTCTCCCAAGTTAGCTCGTTTCATTTTACTAAGTGTCATACCATCTTTGAAACTTCCCACTTTTACCTGTTCTAAAAGGTCGAGTGCTAAATTAGTTTCTTGTGTACCACCTTGACTAAATCCTTCATACATTTGTTTAGCATGACATTCAAGAATCTCACACATTGCAATGGCACGAATGACATTAAGTTTGCTAATGAAAGCAGGGATTTGACCAGTTGGAGCGTGTTCAATAGCATGATAATCTAATGCAATTTTAGCCATCAGAGCAGGATATTTATTAAGATGATCTCTTAGTTCCTGCTTCTTGATAGCTTTACCCCGAACACGGTTCATCATTTCAGTGTACCATTCGACAAATACCTGTTGGGCTTCATAGTCAAAGGATAATCCTAATATATTGTCTTTATTGCGATACTGTTCATAATTCGGATCATCTTTAGGATTCCAGGAATAAAGAAACTCAATAACATCATTTATTTCTTGTTCAATTGCAGCATCTTCTTTCATATCAACATATTGAAAATTATCGACTACAGGCAAGAATACCATTTGAAAGCGAGGTGTTAAGCCATCATTACCGTACTTAATTTTACAATCTCTAATAAATATTTTTAGTTTTTCAGGCTGAATACCACCTAGAATAGATAAAAAACTGCGTGGTATTTCTGTTTTACCATTGCCCACTCTAAATGAATTAGAGCTGTATTTTCCATTCCAAAGTTCTAACAAGAATTCACGATAAGAATCATTGCCCATCTTTTCAACATAACGAAAGAAACCCATTAACTCATCCACTTCATATAAAACTCCATTGGTACTACTCGCAATTTCTTTTTGCAAGGCTTCTTTTGTAGCGTCATTGATGATAATAGTTTGTCTTTGAGGTGGGTTATCAACTAAATCTTGCAACTTATTATTAAGTTCATGAATTTCCTCAATTGAACCATCTATTTTTTCCAGCCTTGTAAGTTCAGTTTGTAACTTCTTCATCTTTTTTTTATAGCTAGACAAATCCGTTTTGAATGTAGCAGAGAGTTTTGCATCTAATTTTTTGAGTGTAATAACTGATTGAGATTGGGATTCACTTTTCATAGTGCCTGTTTCACCCACAATCATCGCCCATATAGTTGGACTAACGAAAAAACCATCATCATATTGTTTTGGATACACTCCCATCTTAGTACCAATAGCAGTAGAGATAGAAGTCATCAATCCAGTATAAGAAAACTCAGGTGAAGATTGCATTCTATATGAAATATCATGAATTCTACGCGCTAATAATTCTGGCATATCATCAGCCTTAATCTTGGGTAATCCCTCTGTAATATGAATGGTAAGAGGTGTTGGCTTAGAGGGGCTAGCTACCTTATCGTAATCAGCTGATTGATAAGGATTGTGATAATGTTCATCCATAAGTGAATGGTCAACATAAGTAACATTATCATCGGTATCTGGGTTGTATGTAGTCATCAGTAAATCTCATAAGTAAGGCTACCCAAAGGAGTAGCAAGTAAGATGTATAAGAAATACTTGTGTAAATAATTGACTGCGGTCTGATTCGCTTATGGTAGTTCTGGTACTTATGGTTTGGAGTTTAAAGAAAATTTACTTTAAGTAAGGGAAGGGGTTCTGGTAGTTAAGGAGCTTATGGTTTTAGATTTAAAGAAAATAAAATCTGAAATGTATCTGAATGAGTAAGAGCTAGTGTAAATTTACGATTATAAATAGATTTTAATTAAATATAATTTATCTATAGCTTAACCTATAACTTATTGATTATAAATAAGAATTAGATTAAATATAATCTGTGATTTAACCGAAGATTTAATCTAACCTACAACTTATTGATAATAACTTAATCTATAACTTATTGATAAATAATAATAACTTTGGCTATTACCTTCTCTAGGTCAGATACTTTCATTCCAGTTTTAATAAATCCTTGAACCATAAGCTCCTTAACTACCAGAACCCTCCTTGCTTAAAAAGTTTAGATTCTCCTCCCAGAAGTACCATAACTACCAAAAGTAGGTCTGAGCGCAGTCAATAACTGCATTCATATTTACATTCAAGTATTTCTAGTTTTAATTCGCAGTAAGGATTACGACGATAAGAAAGCCATTACCTTCATGGAACAAAGTAATAGCAAAAAACAGAACGATAGTGTTTATTACCCTTGCTTTTCTACCCCTTATATCTATACCAAAGATAGAACACTATCAAATACTTATAAGATGAACTTAAAGTAACTTATTAACCAATAAGACCCTGTTAGGAATAATCATTTAATTTGTATGAGTGGCTAAAAGGGGGTGGAATACCCAGTGAATACGGATAGATGAGTGAGGAAAGGTGAGCGTTGTTGCTAGGCAGGGAATATCAGCAGGGGGAAGGTGTTCAACTAACGATTGACCGAAATATCAAGCCACGGTCTAACATGAGAAACTATTGGGTACTGATTATTGAAATCAGAATCATTAGTTAAAACTAATCCACACTGGTATTTCACCAGGATGCTAAAGTTTAAGTTATTCAACATCCTTTAAACGGATTACAGACAGATGTTAGCCATCGTTTTAAACGATGTTGGTATTGGCTTGACCGTAGTTACTACAAACGCAGCCAATTTAAATTCTACATCCATGCACAACTGTAAGTAAGTTCTTCACCATCATTTAAACTGATTCCAGCTAACACCTTCACTCAAAATAGGATTTCACCATGGCAAAGATGACTATTCAAACCGTATTGGAACGAATCCGTATTGCACCCAATGATTCACCTTTACTGATTTTAACCTGTAGAGAGAAAGATAATGTCCTGTGCTACTTTGCCAATACAGTGACTTCTCAACAATTCATTCGTGCTAAACCATCCAGCTTGATTGGTGTATTTGATGGTTCAATGGATTTAGAGGAAATCAAAAAACAAATGAAAAATCAGATGCGAATGGATTATGTAACGAGTAATCAGTTGTAATTACAAAATTACATTACAAATTACAGTGTAACGTAGTGTAATTACATTACGGTATTACAATATATTGATTATTAAGGTTATTAACGAATTAAGATTATCGTTTTGGCTTGGATAAAAACATAAAGCTAATGAATTCACCTGCCCTCCCTGCCCTCTTTTTGTTAAGGGGGCTATTTTTACCAGCAATGGATGGTTGTCGTGGACTTTACCGTTACTGATGATAAATGAAATTAGTAGTAAATCTGTCTGCCCTCCCTGCCCTTTTATCTCCAAGAAATATCAATGGTGGTGGGTTTGCCATTCTTTTCTAAGATAAGTTTCAGGCTTTCGTATTTGTTATCTCGTTCAAAATTGAATACACCTACCACAAGTTTCATCACTTTTTATCAAAGTTTTGCATCAAACGCGCTTGCATTGCTTCAATTTCCACTAATCCAGTCAATTCATCTTCACTTATTGCCATTGCATTCACCCCAGTAAATTCACCAGCAGCTATCAATTGCGCTTCTAATTCCAAAATCATTTGTCGCGCTGCAATTTCCTTTTCAGACATTACACCCAGTTGAATATCAGCAACTTCTTTGGGTTGTTGAGCATCCTTCTCACGGTCAAGTCTTTTCTGTAAGGCTTTGGCTTCTTCTTCAGCAAGTATCTTTTTTTCAGCTATTGCCAGTATTTCAGATAATGGCTGTAATTTACCCGTGCTAATAGGACGAGGTACTTTATCAATTAAACTCAATGCTTCAAATTCAAACTTATTGACTGAACCAACACCTTTAATGAACGCATAATCATTTTGTACAAGCTCGGCTTTAATCTGCTCACCGTGTTTAGTAAATGCCTCTCCAATACGCTTAACTCGTCGTTCTTGGCGTTCAAAGTCATTATTAGGTGCTGCATCAGTGAAGGCAGTGATGTCTAAATCACCTGCAAGGGATTTGTTAATTAAGCCATTCAAATAGCGCATAGGTGCTTTTACATTCCCTTTCGATAAAGCAGATTTAAACATGGCTAAAATAATCAGTTGAGTAGCTTCTGGGAGTTTGGCTAAAGCGTTTCTGGCAAGGACTTTTTCTTTATCATTGAGCTGGATAATATCAATATCCACTGTGTTGGCTTCTGTGAGTGTTAATACCTGTTGGGCTTTAGGTTCTTTTTTAGTAGTCACTTTTCCATCTTGTTTGATGCTATATACAAACCGTAAGGCAGTGACATTTCGCCCTTTTTTAATCTGTTCATAAGTAACATTCATATTTGAGGTGGCATTGATTTCTCTGACAGCTATGTCAATAACATTCTTCTTGAAATCCACCATTCGCTCGTATTTATCGGTCAACTGAAATTTTTCTCTTAACCAATCAATACCAACTGTACGTTCTGGCTTATCCCAGTGACATATCCACTCGTACAAGCGATAACTGTAAATTGATTTAAACTTGAGAACATGAATAAGGTTGTACTTGGTGAAGTTGCTGCTAATTTTGGTGAGAAATGGCATTATTTCTGGCGTGAAACGAAGTTCAATTTTCCCGTCTCCATCTATGTATCGAACACCGTACACCCACCGAGTAACAAGTGGTTTATTACTATTTGGAATTTCTATAGATATTACATTATTAAACAATGCGTTACAGGATCGCTCTAAATGCGCGTATGTTGATCCCCCATGTCCAGCATCAACCAAATCAATAATATCATCCACAGAAACAGTAAAAATGTGATTTTGGTCAAGTTCTTTCGTTGAATCAATCTTAGCAATGCAAGTTAAAAGTATGCGCTGCTCAAAAACACTCATGGAATACTCCGCATCAATAATGCGATTATGCTTTACCACTACTAGGTTGTTTATGTCAAATAATTCGTACATTTTTTTCCATTTTTCCGTTTTTTATTAGCTAAATATCACGCCCTTTTACTCGTCATATCACGCCCTTTTACTCGTCATATCACGCCCTTTTACTCGTCATATCACGCCCTTTTACTCGTCATATCACGCCCTTTTACTCGTCATATCACCTTGCAATATATTGATTTATCTAGCAAAAAACGCCCCCTAAAAACATAAAAACATAAAAACATAAAAAAAACAAACAGAGAGTTTGTCGTTGGAATCCTGTTGAAAAGAAAAATCAACCGCCCCCTTTCCACCCGCAGCCACCGCCGTCCATTCCTGCCTAGTTTGCCAATTACCTCAACCCAGTTTCCCATAATCACTTTCAGGTTCAAAATGCTATTTTATCCAACTTCATCCAAATCATTCAAATTTCACTTCTAATCCACGATAATCATCTAAGCCTAGCGTTTGTATGTTATTTTGTTTTCCAAGCCTTAAACCATCGTTAAAATTGAAATTATGGCTATTGACCAAGCTGTTTTTATCTAAATAATCACTTTCTACATTTTCAGAATCGTTTTTTAGGTTAATTTCACGCATCAAACCAAAGCTGAATTTGTTTATTCATCAAGCAATCGAGTTAGTGAGATTCAATCAAAAGATTTTAATTAGAAAGTGAAGTAGTAAATCTGCGCTTATCTCTTGAATCTATTTTTAGAATTGAAAAAGTAGACAGAGGAATAACAACAAACGCCTATTATTCACCCGTAATGGCGAGTAGACGGCTTAAAGTTAAATTATTTAAGGAATCGTGTAACTAACAGAAATTCGTGCTTTAGCGGTTTATTTTAGAGCTAGTTCCAGAAAATAGACGGGCGTTGAGTTGTGAATTCTGTGTTCCGAGAATTCGCCTTGAAATTACTTCAAATACATTTCCAAATAGCACGCGCAGCACTTCAAATTATTGACACGAGTTAGTTTAAAAACTACAGTCACTGCATTACATTCCAAAATCTAGTTTGATTGTCATGATTGTTACCCTTTACTCCACCAAAAGTTCGACTAAAACTTCCATAGCCGTTAGCACTGCCATTTATTTAGCCAATGGTAATCGTGATGTGATATTTGCAGATTTAGATACAACTCAGGCATCAGCATCTGAATGGCTCGATTATCGTGATGCAAATGAGAAATTAAAAAGAATTCCTTGCATTCAAAAATCAGGAAAATACATTGCTAGAGAATTATTAGAATTAAAAACAAGAAACTATGATTACATCATTGCTGATTGTGCTGGGCATGCAGATATAAATGGACGCAGTGCATTAACAGTATCGGATATAGCCATTGTGCCTGTACTCCCTTCTTCGTTATCCCTTTTTACCATTGAAACAACATTGAACAGTTGCATCGATGCTCAAGCCTTAAATCCTAAATTGCAGATAATTATTGTGCTAACTAATTGTCATTCCAATCGTTTAGTCAAAGATGCTCAAGAAGCGCGTGATACAATCCTAGAATCTATAGAAGATGTGCCTAATTTTAAACTAGCAGAAACGCATATTACCTCGCGCAAAGTTTGGATTGATATAGTGGCTGAAGGAAAAGGCATTACAGAATCAAATAATCCTCAAGCAATTAGTGAATTTAATATGTTTATGAATGAGGTTTTTTAACATGGCTCTAATAAAAACACCTAAACTTAAAAAAGCATCATCAACTGAAATTAAATCTATCGATTACATAGAAGGCAGAGAAAATTTAAGTAAATTATCTTTGGAGGAATTAGCTGTTCGTTATGGCGATATTGATCAGCAAGCTCAATTGATGATTGATCAGCAAGCTCAATTGATGAAAGGTGCTATTTTAGTTGAAGCAAGAAAAAGATTTGTTTCTAATTTAGAATTCAGTCAATGGGTGGATTCCATGCGAACATTATGTTCGGATACACCACAACATCGTACTCGCTTGATGAACTTAGCCAGATTTTTTGAAAATAGAGAAATCATAGGAATATCACTAACAGCTTGCTATGAAATCAGCGCACCAATCAACGCAGATATAGCAGATAAGGTCTACCAAGCTGCACTCAATCAAAACCTCTCTGTAGCTCAAATTAAGGCTGAAATTGCTAACGCTAAGGGGGGATTGTTACCAGAAAGTGTAAATGAAGGCAGTGATGAGCCAGAATTGATGCCTTTAGGGGATATTTCAAAGTTTATGGAACATATTCTGGCTGAGATTGGGGAGTTGCCAAAACAAGAGGCTTTGCGTGTGTTGGATGAATGTAGAAAAGAAGTTAAAACACGAAACGAAAACAAATGAAAAAATTAACCCTATTTTTGCTTGGATTATTTTGTTCTAATCTTACTATTGCGGCACCACAAAAAAAGTGGGTGGAAGTTGTCCAAATGGTTACTCAACCAGTGGGAGTAATTATTGTTTAGCTTCGAGTGATGACAGTAAAATAGCCATTCATAAGCTGGGCGGTTTTTGTCTGAGTGTTATATACAAGTATTGTGTATCTAACAAATAATGCCACTACATGTGATGTGATTGACCTACTCAATACCATAAAATAGAATTTCAAATTGATACAAACCTGATTTAGCTTTTGATGCTCGTTGCTAATTTTTAACAATTTTTTGATAACGAATTTATTTAACTTTTGGAGTACACATTATGGCAATTTCTTTAAACAAAGGTGGTAATCTCAGTTTATCTAAAACTGATCCAACATTAAACAATGTTTTAATTGGCTTAGGTTGGGATGCAAGACCTACTGATGGAAAGGATTTTGATTTAGATGCGAGTTTAGATGCGAGTGCGTTTATGTTAAAAGATGACGGAAAAGTTTGTTCTGATGAAGTATAATCAATTGCGTTCTACTAATAATTTAACAGGTCAAGGTGATGGCGACGATGAATCATTGGTTTTACAGCTAAATAAAATTCCAGCAGAAATTGAGCGTGTTGCTATCGCTGTTACGATTCATGATTTTGAAGCTCGCAAACAAAATTTCGGACAAGTTTCAAATGCGTTTATTCGTGTGGTTAATAAAGATTCTGGGGTTGAAATTGTCCGTTACGATTTAAGTGAGGATGCTTCAACTGAAACTGCAATGATTTGGCGAGATTTATCAATACGATGGTGAGTGGAAATTTAAAGCTATTGGGCAGTGCTATGCAGGTGGGTTAGCACCTTTAGCCAGGCAGTATGGTATCAAAATTTAAATATCGTTCAAAAATTATAATCGTCAAATAAATAGATGGTTTTAACTAATAAATTTTACTTTTTATGGATTAAGAATTAGAAAATGAAAAACCATTTACTTATTGGATTGGGTGGGACAGGTGGAAAAATTCTTCGGGCATTGCGTAAAAATGTTTTTCAAGAATTTCGTAGTAGTGACCCAGAATTAGTCAATTTACGCTATCTTTACGTTGATTCTAGTAAAGAAATGATGAGTGTTGATGATAATAGTTGGAGAATTCTGGGGGAAAGCGTCCAACTTTCACCGCGTAGTCAACTTTTAATAACGGGGGGAAATTTAAATCAAATTTTAGATAATTTGGGGATGCACCCAAATGTCCAACCGTGGATTGGCAGCCGTAATCAGTGGCAAGATATTTTAAATAGCATTGTTGGCGAAACATTAGGTGGGCAAAAACGCAGGCTTGGACGATTTTTATTTAGCTGTAAATCTCGAGAATTCAAAGATCAGCTAAAACAATTAGCCACTGAACTCAGCACGGGAGGTGATGCAAGTATCACATTTCATATTTGTTGCGGTTTAGCTGGCGGAACGGGAAGTGGCAGTGTTGTTGATGTCGTTTCACAAATTCGCGCTCTTTATCGTGATTCAAGTCGGTATCGTATTGTTTTGTACACTTTATTACCTGAAGAAATTCCAAATCCCAATTGGGATACTGGTAACTATCACGCAAATGGTTACGCTGCACTAACAGAATTAAATGCGCTCAGTGTTGGTAGTTATCAACCCCATGATGTGGCAGAGCGCGGTGACAGATTACAACTCAGTGACCCATTTAATGGATGCTATATTTTTTCCAATCGTAACGAAAATGGTTTGCAAGTCGATGTCGATAAAACATTAACATCCATTGTCGCCGACTTTTTATTCCAAAAAATTGTAGCGGTACGAAATGCCGAAACATCACGCCTTTTAGAAAAAATTGAAAATGCTGAAAATGGCGACGGAACAGCTGAGACTCGCAATGGTTCAACTGTACCACTTCGCAGTAAACGTTTTCTCACTTTTGGTATTAAACGATTAGCGGTGCCAGAAATTGAAATCCGTGAATATCTCACCTATAAATTTGCCCGTCAAGCAGCATTACAGCTACGTTTTAATAATTGGGATGACACTTTTGGATTTCGTGATGAACCTCTCAATCAAGATTTCAGCGAATTTGTCAGAGATAAACAAACTTTAGAACGTTGGTTTTTAACTGACGACCATTTCACGTTGTCTCAAGGTATTCTGCTCGAAGAAATTAACAACAAGAGTTGGAAAACCATCGTTAATGAATGGTTGGATATTGTTCCGCAATTCATTGGATTGGTTCAAAACCAAAACGATAAAGTTTGGCTTAATGAACTTGAAAAATTGATGTCACAACGATTCGAAGAAAATTTCCGAAAAGTGGGCGTTCGCAAATTCTACGAAACCAAAATAGATGCCCGCCAAGATCATGTAAAAGAATTACGACGCAGAGTTGAAAGTGAATTATTTGATGATTGGAAAAACGGCATTAAATCCATGCACGATATTTCACGTTGTTTAACCACCCTAATTACAATGTTTGATGAACGATTAGTTGCGGTGGATGACAAAGTGGTGCGTATCAAAGCCAACATTGACGAAATCGAACAGAAAGTCATTGCAAATAGAAATGAATGGACAAAAATAGGCATATTTTCGCAAGTATTGGGGAAACGTAATAAGTTGCTCGATATTCATGGGGAAAATTTACGCGAACTTTACACCGCTCGCACACAAGTTGAAGCGTTAGCGTTTGCAAAACGTTTATTACAAGAATCTGTTACGGAATTCAATCGCCTAGCTACCGATGTTGGTTTGTGTGCAAAATTAGTAGACGAAGCCATCAAAGAATTTAAAGACCGAATAGATGAGCGATGTAACGATGGTGACAAACCCGATCTTCGTCAATCATTAGTTAGATTTTACAATGCAGAAAATGTACGATTATTTGCCCGAGATTTGGATAAAGATAAAGCAGAACAAAGTCGTCAATCGCAAACCGTCAGGCTCACTCTTATCGAACAACTTATTAACTCCCCTTCATTTTCAGCGTTTCATAATCGCATCAATCGGCAACATTTTTTTGATGTACTAGAACAAAAATGTGCAAGTAGTTCTGTAACAGCACACAATTCCTTAGTTGCCTCTAATCGTGATCGTCAGCCACTGCTGGGGGTGAATATCATTGGACAGTTGGAGCGCGAGTATTCTGGCAAATCGAGCGAATTGCGAAAATTCATTCATGATTTGGTTGAATATGCGGGTAATTATCTTGAATTTGATCCACAGGCAATTGTGACTGGTGCAAGCAAAACAAAAGTTTCTCAATTCATTGTGATTTTGCCGAAGGCGGGGGAATATACCGAATTCAGTGAAAATTTAAAAAATCTATTTCGGGAACATTTGCGTGGCGGAATTCCAATTGAAATTATCGAAAGTGATACCCGCCCAAATGAAATCATTTTGTTGAGCGTCACTAATTTATTTCCGCTTCGCTACGCTAAGGCTACCAAGTTCCTCAAAGAAAAGTATGAGCAGCGTATTAGCAATAGTGATAAACCAGAACGAATTAAGTTAGAACTTCATGGTGAAGGCGATGGGAGTTTATTTCCAACAATTTTGATTGAGGACGAAAAAGTCCTACGAGAAAAAGCTATACCCTCCATTTTCATTGCTAAAGCTCTTGATATAATTACGCTAGTTACCAGCCAAAGCACGGGAATAACGGAACAAGACGCTTACGGTTTGCCTGTTCGTACAAAATTAGGAAAAACTCTTTTAGAAATTTCTGAAACGATTGAGATGGAAGCAGCTCAAAAACTGGAGGATTTTTCTGCTATCAAACTACAGCAGGAGTATTCACATATTGATAGGCGTGAAGAACTTCAGAAAAAAATTAGGGATGATTTAAATCAAATACTCTCTGAATGCCGTAACGACTTTGTAAATCCGACGTATCTACGTTTTGAAGCGGCTGCCCGCGTTGCAATCCAATCCCTAAAAATCAACTAAAACAAAAAATACTATGGCTTCTTTATACAAATGCCCAAATATCGGTAACTGTGACAAAGCGAATCAAAGTGAATCGATTTCGATTATTCCAAATTCGCCAGCTAAGTGTCCCGAATGTGGTTCAAATCTTATTCTCGCTAGTGGTACGAATCGAAATAACAAAAATGTCATGATTATGGTGAGCGTTGCACTAATTCTAGTGCTTGTTGGTTCAACAGCTTTTTTCATGTTTAGTAAAGAAAAATCCTCAGTCGAATCCTTATCATTATCGCCAATATCGTTGCCATCTATATTGACTGCTACAGAAGATGCTCAAACATTGTTACGTTTTCATGGTTCCAATACGATTGGCGGGGAATTGCTGCCAGCTTTGGCAATTGCATTTTTGAAACAAGAAGGCTATGCAAATGTTCATAAAGAAGCTGGCAAAAAAGAAGAGGAAAGTTTCATTGTGGGTGACCATAACGGTCATCATGAACAAATAGAAATTCAAGCTCATGGATCGAGTACAGCTTTTGCGGATTTGAAAGACAATCTTTGCGATATTGGGATGTCATCACGAAAGATTAAGTCAACAGAGCAAGAAACGCTTTTGCCAACCCTTGGTAATTTAACTAGCAATGCTAGCGAACACGTTATTGCACTTGATGGAATTGCGTTAGTTGTGCATCCATCGAATCCAATTAAGACATTGTCCGTTAAACAAATTGCCGAAATTTTTAGTGGCAAAATTACGGATTGGTCAAAAATTGGTGGAGCAACAGGAAAAATCGCAGTGAAAGCGCGTGATGATAAATCTGGGACATATGATTTTTTCAAAGAAGCCGTGCTGAAAGCTCATAACGCCACAATTTCTTCCGATACAGAACGGTTTGAGGATAGCCATAAATTGTCAGAGGCAGTTAATCATGATCCTATGGGGATTGGTTTTATTGGTTTGAATTACGTTGGTTTAAATAAAGCAATATCGATTTCTGACGTAGGTGTTGAAGCGCGAAAACCAAGTCTTTTGACCATCAAAACAGAAGATTATTTATTTTCTCGTCGTCTCTATCTTTACACTGCCGAGCAACCCGCCAATCCAAATGTTTATAAATTTATTGAGTTCGTGATGGGGGCAGATGCTCAACAAATTGTCTCCTCAATTGGTTTGGTTAATCTGGACGTAACACCAATTGCAATTGATTCGAGCGATACACGCAATCAATCAGCAAAATGGAAAAATTTGACTAAAGGTGCGACGGAAATAGCGACACGATTTCGGTTTCGAGTTGGAAGTGATGAATTAGATACTCGGGCTTATCGTGACATTGGACGCATCGTGGGCATTTTGTCTCAACCACAATATCAAAACAAAAAACTGGTTTTAATTGGTTTTGCTGATTCTTCTGGCACGACAGCAGCGAATTTGAAATTATCACAAAGTCGAGCGGACATAGTGAGATCCGAATTGGCAACCGAAGGTTTAGAATTTTCCCAGGTTGAAGGTTTAGGTGCAGAAGCGTTTATTGCACCAAATGACACTACTGAAAACAAAGAAAAAAATCGTCGTGTTGAAGTTTTCATTAAATGATTTTTTTGCACGGCTACACTTTTGAAAGATTAACCACATAAAATGTTAATAAAATTCATTACTTTTGTTAGTTTAATAATTGTTCTTATAGCCGCGCAAGCCTCTGAAAAACGCATTTATTCAACTGATGCTATTGGCAATCGCCAGTATGATAAACCATCTTACACCGTAACAGACAATGGGCGAATTTATGAAACCGATGCCATTGGTAACAGACGATACGATAAACAAAGTTACAAAATTGAGGGCGACAAAATTTTACCGACGGATTCAATTGGTAATCGGCAGTACGGAAAACCACAGTTTGAAATGAAATAAAAATTAAAAAATTTTACACTTAGATGATAATTAAAGCCTGAATATGGCTTTTCAACAAATTAACAGGACTATAGGACACTTATGACGCAACATCACAATGCACTTGAAGAAGCTCGTAACTTAGTTGCTTCCATTCAAGAAAATTTAAACCAAATTTATGCTGTTGCTCCTACTTTAGAGGGAAATAATTCCATTTACGACTCATTCTTTCGGAGTACTGCGGATTTTAAACAAGCCGCAGAAAAATTAGCTCATCCAGCGTTAAGAATTGCAACTATTGGAACAACGTCGGCGGGTAAATCGACATTAACAAACGCTTTAATTGGTCGGCAAATTGCTCCAATGGATACAGTTGAAATGTCTGCGGGAATTTTACATTTAGTACACAGCGACAAACGTCATATAAAAATTGAAGAGGCGAAAGGGCTATGGAAAGGAATTGATGAAAAATATGTTGACGATTCTACTGTTTATGAGCATATAAAGGAGAACGTTTTCAAAGTCTATCATGAAGCTAAGAAAACTCGTTCTATTTCAGTTCCAGAAATTCGAGTTGAGGGCGAATTATTACCAGCTGCATGGACAGAGCTATTACGGGTCGACGCACGAAATGGC